>Ga0181520_10009266_pt1 | contig 13647 bp, 7 predicted proteins | sample PEATcosm2014_Bin_29_FD_132451 | JGI IMG/M metagenome (GOLD analysis project Ga0181520, IMG submission 132451) | Peatland microbial communities from MTU Mesocosm Facility, Houghton, MI, USA - PEATcosm2014_Bin02_30_metaG | ecosystem: Environmental > Terrestrial > Soil > Wetlands > Peat | place...
CGCGCCCACACTTCGTGGAGCGTGGACTACACTACGGCAAAAAGATCCCAGCGGTCAGTGGTGAATACATACAGCGTGTTGAGGAAGATTACATTCGTTGCGGCAGAAGAGAAATTAAGATACTTCGTTGTGGCGGCTGCGACAAAGCAATGGTGGAGCAGACGGATGGCCTTGGTCAATCCGGGACGATGCTCAGCGTAAATCCACCAGACCTCACGGTTCCTGGCGCGGTTTTGACCTGCTCTGAATGGCTTAACCCTATTTTCAACAATTCCGAACGGTTCCTGATAAGTTGCAGCTTTCTCGAAACTCCAATCGCGAAAGTTAATAACCGAGCGACTTGGAGTCTGACGAGGATCGTTATTGATTTCTTGACCGTTAATTGTGAGAAAGAGAACTTCTGCGTTTCGAGAATCAGATGTGCGTAGTCTGCCCGCCTCTTCATGGGTGAGCAAGAAGCCGTCACCTAGCAATATTGAACCCTGGTAAACATGATCCTCACTCGCGAGAAGTTTTATCGGTTCACCTGTGGCTTCGCTATCCTCGAAAAAGGCATTGATTGTCAGAACCTCTTGTCCATCAAGTACATATTTACCCGACCATTTGCCCTTGTGCAGGCCAACGAGGGAGACAACAAGGTTGGCCCTTCCAGGCCACTTGATTCCGCGTACCGCCATGTTGATCCGGCCGCCCTCCGCTACAACTTGTTCCAAGCCATCTTTGCGGACATCTCCGTCCTTGATTGAGTTGGTCGTAATGAATGCGGTGAATCCGGCGGGCTTGAGCAGCGTAAAGATGCGCCGAAGAAAGAACACGACGAGGTCGCTTAGGCCAGTCGGCATGTACTCCCATTTCACGTATCCACAGAACGAATGGCCGTATGTGCCGCTTAGCGCCTGCCCTCCAAGATACGGCGGGTTTCCGAGGATGCAGTCAAATCCGCCGCGGGCGATGATGTCCGGAAATTCGAGGAACCAGTGGAAGAAGCGCTTCTCGATTGACTTCGCAAGGGCAGTTGCGGTTCCCTCGCTCTGCGGTATTAGCCCGTCCATCCAGTACCGACGGAACTCTGAGTCCGTAACCAGGTGCGAGTTGTTCTCCAGCGTCTTCGGAACGTAGAACTGGGCGATGGGAATGGCTGCAATCTGCGTCAGCAGAAAGGCATCGGCGCTGTCCGTAAATGCGCGGAAGCGCTGCTTTTTGGTTTCGATCTCCGCTGGCGTGCGCTCCGGCAGCGCGGAGAGTTCATTCCATCGCGTCAAGCGACCTTCCAACCTGTGTTGCACTGCTGGCGCAAGGCGCATCTGACGAGTGTCTTTGCGATCCTGCTTATTCGTCTTGCGCCAGAGAGCGCCAATCTCCTTGTCGTCTCCAGGCATTGTGACAAAGGCTTCATCGGGTACGCCTTTGTCCAGTTCCCCTTGCCGGACGAAGCCGACAATGGCGTTACCACATTTGATGTGGTGATCGAGGAAGTTGAGTGGCTGTCCGGGGTTGTGCGCTTCAAGCCAGAGCGCCACCTTGCAGAGTTCGACGGCGAGCGGATTGAGGTCAACACCGTAGATGCAGGTGCGAATCACGTCACGAACGGCGGCACGATAGGCAGTGGGCGATGGCTGTTCTTCGCCGGTACGCACCACAGCAAGTTCGTTGGCAATGCGCCGTGCAGCGGCCAGCAGGATATGGCCCGATCCGCAGGCAATATCCGCGACACGGAGATCGAGCAGTGCGGCTTCCGGATTAGGCGCTTTGAGACGCTCGGCGATGAGGTAATCGAGCGAGTGTTTGATGAGCGGCTGGACAAGGTCGTCCGGCGTGTAGTGAGAACCCGTTCTCGCGCGTTCGTCGCCCTCTGCAAAGCTGAAGTCGACACTGTTGCCATATTTGAGAAAGACAGGATCGTATTCGAGCAAACCTTCGTAGACCGAGCCGAATTCCTCCACGTTGAGGGCGGCATAGTTGACGCGGATCAGTTGATGATTATCCGGGTGTTCGTAGACGTTGAGCACGCGAAGGCAGACCAGAAGAACATCATTGCCGAGTGTGCAACCTGCAATATGCAAAATGGCGTTGCCGTCGAAGAGATCGCCAGCGAGCGGGGCCACGCCCAGCTTGTGTCCAGGCCCATCGGCTTCAAATAGCCGAAAAGTGGATTGCAACGAGAGCCAGAGGTCATGGCGGCGATGATCGGCAAGGTAACGATGCTCAGAGAGCAGGCGCAAGCGCTGGACGCTGTAGAAGTTGCGATAAACGTCGCGCTTCGTCTTCTCAATAGCAAGCGGAAAAACCAGATCTCGCTCTTCAATGACCATGAGGAAGAGCAAGCGGTAGATGAGGCGCAAAAGGTCTTTGTAATAGTCGGCTGCGGCGAGACTGTTGCTGGCCACCGATTCGCGCAAGGCGGCATTGTCAGGATGTTTCAGAAATCCATTCGCAAAATCGCGGATGGCGCTTTCAACTGCTTTGCTTAGTCCCTCACGAATGCGCGCGCCGGACTCAAGAGAATCCTGATGGTAGCGCTCGATCCAGCTTTCGGTTGCGGATTCATTGTTCAGCGGCAGCCGCGTTGCGTGCAGCAGACGATAGAGGATGGCGAAGTCTGAAAAGAGGCCGTCGGTGAAGATGCGGTCGAGATCAAACTCCAGATAGCTCAGCTTGATGAGGCGAGAACTATCGCGCAGCAGGCGAATAACGCGGCCATTGGTGACTAGGCCATAAAGCTGCTCGTTCAGATTGATGAACTCCTGAACGATGGCATGAGCCGACATTCGGAGAGTGGCATTCTCCGGCTTCCGATCAAGACCGGCAGGTTCTCGGTAGCCGACAATCTGAACTGGGGCCAGGGCGCGATTGGTCGCACGGTGCGAAATGGCGTAGAGCTTGCCATTGAGTTCCGCGGCGCGCGCTTGATACTCGACCTGATAGCCAAGCAGGGCGAGTAAGGGCACAACCCACTGCTGGCGCGTTTCGGATGTGGCGGGCGACTCCGGTCTCAGGGCTTCTAGTTTGCGCTGAAAGATGCGCCAGTAATCCTGTGCGTCGGCCCAAGCCCGGACGATCTCGTCCTTGACCTTGACGGACGAATCGAGGCCGAAGTCTGCCGGCTTTTGGCCCGGAAGATCCTCAATGCGGCCGAGGATGTCCGGCGAGAGGATAGCGCCATCGATTCGGATACTGGGGTAGTTCATTGCGCCTCCTCAGGGAGCAGGACGTAAATTCCGAGGAGGTCCATTGGAAGGACTGGATAGACGACTTGAAAGCGCTGTTTGTCCATCAGATTACTGAATCGTTCATGGGCGGCAACCAGCCGCTTCGATTGTTCTTCAGCGATGACATCGAACTGTGGCGCGAGTGAATCCATGAGGGCGAGTTCATTTTTAAGAAAACCAGCGCGGGCCTCTGGAGAGAGGTTGCTGGAGGCGCGGACATCGCTGAGAAGTTCCTTGGCTTCGAGATGATCGAGATATTCATGCTCCTGTGGCGTCCCACGCCATCCCCATAGCAGCATCTCTTCAGCGACGATCTGATGGCCGCTCTTGCTCTGTTCGATTACATTGCGGCAGCGAAAGAGCAGCAGAGTTGTTTTGCGCACCACCTGACGAGTGCGGATTACCGCGCTCCGGGCGGCGCGTTTATCCTGGCAGGCGAGTGTGTTCGCCATTACAAATTGGCAAAGTTGCTCGACAAAGCGGTGATTGCGACCCAGGTAGTGATAGCCCTCGGGCGTTGGCGACACGAAGCTGACCTTGATTGGCTTTGTAGACGAGAGTTTGCTGGCAGGGAGGAGATCCACAAGCTGAGGCGGCAGGTTGCTAGGCACGATGCCGAAGCCTTTGCTTTCCGTTATCACCTGTACGCCAAGTACGCTGGAAAGTGCGGAGATAACGAAATTCTGCACGGCTTTGGGGTCGCCAATGGCCTCATCAACTGCACGAAGGTCTTCCTCAATTTCGTGTGCTTTGATGGTGTGCTGCGCAAAGATACTACGAGATGCAACCTCGCGGCTAGCGGCTTCATCAACCTTTCGGGTAACCCTGCTCTTGGCCGCTGCCGCTTCCTCGAAAGCGTCGAAGTCAAAAAGCATCTGTTGCTGTTTGCCGCGCACACGCTCGATACGGCGATCAGGGTTAAGCAGGAGAGCCTGGGTAATGGTGTCGATGATGCTCTGCGAGTCCTCTGGAAATGGGACGTTAATCCCGGTAGCACGTTTGATCTCTCGCACTTTGCGGAGAAGCACATCCAACACGATCCCGTCGATAGGGTTATCCGCCCCATAGAGAAGACATGCTTTGACCTCAGGCGCTTGCTGGCCGAAGCGGTCTACGCGACCCTCACGCTGTTCAAGGCGGTTGGGATTCCATGGAAGATCATAGTGAAGCACGCCAGTAAAAAGTTCTTGAAGGTTAATTCCTTCGCTCAGGCAGTCGGTAGCGATAAGGACGCGGGGTTTATCCCCGGACATCTTGTCAATCCGTTCCCGGCGAACGTCGTCCGGATCTTCGCTCGTGACAACCTGAAAATCTACTTTTGGATACTTCCGTCGCAGTGCGGGACCGAGATGTTCACCAAGGTATAAGGCAGTGTCAATGTAACGGCAAAACACGACAGGATTGAATCCCCTATCAAGCCATTCTTCCAGCACAATCGAGGCAGCATAGAGTTTGCCGTCATGCTGCATAGTGCCGAGTTTGTCGAGACGTTCGGCAAGAACTTTCATCTGGCGGCGCTGGTGTTCGGACAGGTCGCCCAGTTCAAGAACTTGGGTGGGAGCGTTATCGCCTTCGAAGCCATAGTCGAGGTCACGGACCGGGTTTTCTGCGTCCTCTGCCGTTGCGATGCCGGCATCTATATTGGCCTCCGCCAAGCGGTCAATCCGTGCATTGAGCATCTTGACGCCGGCTTGGGGGCTCGACATGACGCCGCGTAGAAGCGCCAGCGCGGTCCAGTATTGAACCCTCCTCTTTTGTTTTCCCGTGGGATCGGGAACGACAAGTTTACGAGCGAAATCGAGAATGTCGTTGAAGAATTCGTTGTACTCAGGAGAAAGATCGTACGGCCACTCGAAGGTGTCCCGCGCGGGGAAGTGAGTGTCTTCATCCATCCACTTTTCGACATCTGCGCGTTTGCGCTGAATAAAGTGGCGAGCGAGGTCTCGGCGCTGGGCCTGCGATGCACTTGGAAGATCGAGAAGTTCAAATTCTGGCTTGAGCAGGCCGAGGAGAGATTGAAACTCTTCGGGCTTGCCGCTGTGCGGAGTGGCAGTAAGCATGACCAGGTGCTGGTTAGTCTTGGCTGCAATCCGGCTAACAAGGTGATAACGCTGTTGTTGCGCGGCTGATGCTCCGGTCGGGCGTGCACATGTGTGGGTTTCGTCAATGATGACCAGTTCTGGGCACTGCTCCACAAAAACGTCACGACGAACATCTGACTTGATGAAATCTATGCTGATTATCTGAAACGGGTAGTAATCGTAGACGCTGGCATCTCCTTGAATTCGCCTATCAAGGCCAGCCTGAGTATTGGAGCGGATAATCACCGCCTCAATGTCGAGCTTGGAACGAATCTCCTCTTGCCACTGTTCGCAGAGGTGAGGTAGACAGACTACGGCGAAACGTCTGATTGTTCGGCGTTCGAGAAGCTCCCGGACGATAAGTAACGCTTCGATGGTTTTTCCGACGCCTACATCGTCGGCGACAAGAAGACGTACGGTCTCCTGTCGTAGAGCCATTATTAGTGGGACGATCTGGTAAGCACGTGGCCTAAAAGACAGTTTTGCTAAAGCTCGGAAGGGGCCGGCACCATTGCGGAACGCAAGCCGCGCCGAGTCGTAAAGAAGTCGGGCCGTGGAAATGTCGCCGAGATCAGCACTGCTGGGCGGGAAGAATCGAGCGTCCACTGGGCGGTCCGAGTAAATATCAAGTGGCAGATATACGCCAGTGGTTTCGTCGTCGGAACCGCCGAGAGGCTTGATGATCAGAAGATCGTCAGGGTCATCCGAAGGCAAAACTACCCACTCGCGACCGCGAAGCGTTACCAGTTTTCCGGGTTGGAGTTGGGCAATCATCTTACTTTCCTGAATACGTCTGGGCGCTGGGCAATCCTGGTAGCGAGGTCGTCGCGATAGTGCCAAGACCAGACTTCGTCACCACGAGCAATAATGAGCTGTCGTTGTTCTGCGTCGTGCCGCTGAGTTGCTTTATCGTCGTGCGGTGAGCCATCGCAAAAAACCCAGAAGCGTGGTTTGTAATAAAAATCTGGTTGACAGTAAATGCCTTCAACGCGTCTCTGTGCTTCGTCTGGCATACGGAGACCGTTCTCATAGAGGAAAGCAATGAAGGCTCGTTCGGTGGACGAATTGGGGTCGAGGTGCCTTAACATAGACTGATACTGCTCCTCGTAGTCACGGTATCCGGTATTAGTCTGGATTTCGATAGAGCAAAGTGCCAATTTATCCAAAGCGTCTTCAATCAAGTGGCGGTCAATAATTTTGTGATCACGCTGATTGTAATAGCTGAGCAGATCGTTATAGGACGCAGGCGCGTTGTAATCGGGATCGTCGAACCGGCAAATCTGTTTGGCAGCTTCGACTACGTTCAGGAAGACCTGCGTGTCTTCAACGAATTGTGAGAGGATGCCGAGGCTTCCCTCTGCTGCCTCATAGATGAAAATATTGGGACTTTCTGGATCACCGAGCGTGACGACACCAATTTCATTGGGCTCTACCTGAAACACCGTTTCGATGGCTCTTTTAAGCGCATGTTCAAGCGTAACTACGCCTTCGCGCTTGAGACCGAGCGCGGCTATTGGCTCAATGTATAGGGCATCTGCGACATTTGACGTGAACAGCTTAACAAGACGAAAAGTTTCGCGAACATTGTCGTTGGAACCCGGCATAGAAGAGCGCCAATCGCCAGAGGTGAGGCCGAGCGGAAATCCCTCTGTTCGTTGCGAACGCCATTGCGAATTCACGTGGTACAAGCGTGCAGCTGCCATATAACGAAGATTCAAAAGGCGTGCCTCGCTGGATTGTGCGCTGGCTTTGCTAATACTTTCAAAGTCTCCTCCATCGACCGCAAAGTAGGTTGATACTTCGTAGCCACTGGAGACGCGCTCCTCTTCTTCGCATGAAATACGATCCACTTCTTCGGCGCGCGATTCTGACATCTCAAGAAGGTCGTGCAGGTACTCCCTATTTGCGTTGTCATCGAGGCTGACACCAGAGAAGGGACAGATTTCCAGATCCTTTTGCTCTCCGGTAAGAAAGTAGCCGGCCTTGGTGCTGATTTTGGCTTCAGATAGGGAGGACTCAGCATCCTGGACAATGAGTTGTGAAACCCGGTATTTGCTTCCGTTGTAATAGATAAGGTTACGCGGGCCGAATTCGCGCAAGGCTATGGTTCGTGGACGGGAGATGAATTCTCCTGTGGAATCGCCCGCAGGAACGAAGACGCGGAGTGGCAGGCGCGTGAAATTGTAGCCAGGAAGGAAGCCTTCGGAAGCGAGATACCGATACGGATAGAACTCAGAGCGTTCCGTACCTCCAGAAGAACCCACATCGTTGCGCAATAGATTGAGTTGGCGGTTTGCCTGATCCTGATGACGTTTGTGTTTCTTGTACTCGTCGCTACCAACCGTAAGGAGTCCGCTTTCTATAGGTTGAGTAGCACGCGAAAGGAGAGCTCGGGCGGAACGGTAGATGTTACGCCAGCGGTTCATGGACCTGTCGAGATTGTCTGCAATCCGGTCGAGGTTCTGCTCCACCCACCCATCTGCGTACCACGGCGCCTTGGCTTCTAAATTCGTGTGAAAGTCATCAATGACGCGTCGAAATGTCGCCTTGATCTGTGCGTGGCGTGCAGGAGCGATCTTTAGCCCGTCACGTACATCAGGGGAGAGAGGCATATCGGCGTTGTCATCCACGATAAGCCGCATGAGTGACGGCTGAGAGCCAGTCTGAGGTTCAAGGCCAGGCAAGCCTATCTCGCTTATGGCTAGCGCGTTTAGGTGCGTGAGCAGTAGTTCGCGGTTGCAGAGGTCGAGGCGAGGCGACTGGACCACTCCCGCGACCAATTCGGCCTGGTACTGGAAGTAGTGCCGGTCATGCGGGGAGTAGCTTGAGCAGTATGTGAAGATAAGCGCACCCTGCCCGCCGCGTCCCGCACGGCCTGAGCGCTGGGCATAGTTCGAAGGGTTGGGAGGCGCGTTTCGGAGATGAACTACGGCGAGGCCGCCGATGTCTATACCAAGTTCCATCGTTGGAGAACAGAACAGTGCGCTGATGGATTTGGTGCGGATCTTCGCGTGATCAGGTTGGGTTTTCTTCTCGTCGAGAAACCAATCGGCGCGAAAGCGATCCTCACGGTCTGCGCGGTCTTCAGTCTTGACGTGGCCTGTGTGGTCCTCGGCGCGGAGACGTTTCGAGGGGGCGAAGTCGCGGTACATATCGCGGAAGAATTCGTTCGGGCGGGGAGTTTGTTGTTTGTAGGCCCGCCGCTTGATGGGATCGGGCCTTACGTTCTCGCCATCGCCGAGGCGCCACAGGATTTTGTCGATGCGAAGGCGGAAAACCGGGACTTCTTCATTCTTTTCGTTGCGAGCCTTTTGCTCGACGAGATAATCCGCAGCTTCGAGCTTTCGCATAAGGAGCAGAATGAAAGCCTTGTAGCGATCCCCTTTGAAATCGTACAGGTCGAATCCGTGCTGCTTAGCGAAGTCTTTAAGGTACTTGCCGAGGCCACTCGCAGGTCCCAAGCTCTTTGAAATTAGGCGAGCCGATTTGTGGAGCCGATCAAAGCGGATAACACAAGGTTCACGGAGGTCTTCAGTGCGATCAAGGGTCCAAGGAGTCTTGAGGCGTTCGCGGAATTGCTTTTCATTCTCCTTGAGGCGAGATGGTGTCAGAAAATTCTCGCTGTGGATCGCGAATTCGAGACGAAAGAAATCGAGGATGGTTTCGATAAGGCTTCGACGTTCGGAGGGTGCAAGATCGCGAAGAACTGGAACATCCGCCCACAGTTCGGCGTGGCTGGCGACTTCTTCGATGTACTGGTATTCCACGCTTAGCAGTGCGCATTGTTCGAGGTTAGGAAGAACGATGCGCCAACTTCGGCGAAGGTCGGATGCGGCCCGATAGAACAGAAACGCTTGGAGAGCCAATTCGTAATCCCGTCGCACCGGAGCCAGTACAGGTACGGAGTCGCGGTTGGCAAAATCGAGGAATTCCAGGTCGAGAGATTTGAACACTGCCTCTCCGATGTTCGAGTAGGTCAGTGTATGGTCTGGCGCGGCCTTCAGCGCTTTGAAAATGGCCGATCGCAACTGAACAACCTGGGCGAAGTCATTAAAATGGCCCGCTTGCAGAGCGGCGTCCTGAACATTATCCGTAAAGCTAAGAACCTTCTGGTCCTTGGCAGGATAACCAGCATCATCAAGTCGGTTGAGTATGGAAAAGGCAGTAATAGTAGTGGAGGTACTTCGTCCTTCGCTCCCCAGTTTGGTGAGTTTCGTGCCTTCGTTAGTGTTAGGGTCGAAAACTACTCCACCGGTAGGGTCAAAAAGAAGAGGCGCTGGCATGAACCAGCCCCAAAGGTTTAAGTTAGTCGCGGACGCATCGGAGAAGTTTCCGTATTCATCAAACCAGAGTTTTCGTGGGAAACGCGCGGCTTTTTTTGAGTCGGGCACAACCGTGCCGTTTTTCGGACGGCGCAGCCATGCTTCTGGGAGATCCTGGAGATCCATTTCGGGGTTCCATACATCCTCACCAACGATGAGATAACCGTCTTTTTTCTGGCCCCCTTCATCATCTTCTTCGTTTGAGTTCGCTCGGAACTCGCGAGGTTCGAGGAGGTTGTTGACGAGAGAAACGCACAAGAATGGGTGGCCAGTGGCGCGACTGAAGACATTCGGGTAGATGCGTTTCCTATTTTTGTCGTCCTGCTTGTAAATTCCGGGTTCGAGAGTAATAAACCGGTTGGATTCGTCCTGATCGAGGGTGGTGTAAACGGAACCGGTCTGCGCGATGAATTGGTGCAGTTTGAACGGCAAGATGGTGTAACGTGACCCGGTCTTGATGAGAGTCTGATTGACGAAGCTGATCCAGTGTAAGAGATCTACGATGACTTTCTTGCACTCTAGCTCTGGTTGACCGGATGCTTTCGAGAGGGCTGCCACTACTTCTCCGACCTGAAGTGGCTTGCGCCGAATGAGTTGCCCTTCCCTTTCTTCGAGAGCGATTTGGTTTTCCAACCAGACGGCAACCGGGTTAGAACGTAGTTTGGGTTCGCTAGCCGTGGAATCGATGCCAGCAGTTATTACCTGTGAGAGGGCGTCTCTGCTAGGCAATTCACCCGAGAATTCGAGGGACCGGCGTAGCCTCTCACTGACAATCTGGGATGCGGCAAATCGCTTGCCGAACATTGTTGTGGCGACATTGGCAACCTCTTCGCGCTGGGCTTCAAGCGAACCCAGCGAAACCATCGTGGCGGAAGTTCCGATACAGACAACTTCCTGTTTGCACTGTGCGCGAATGCGCCGAATGAGCATGGCGACATCGGCCCCCTGACGACCCCTGTATGTATGAAGTTCATCGAATACAAGAAAGCGAAGGTTACTATAAATGGCATCACGAATCTTGCGCTCCTGCAGGCGTGTCAGCAGAAGTTCGAGCATCATGTAGTTAGTAAGGAGAATCTGGGGCGGGTTTTCCTGCATTTCCACGCGGGGTCCGCTTTTTTCTTGCCCGGTGTATTGACCAACAGTTATTGGAAAGGTTTGACCGATAGCGTCCTCATAATTCTTCTTGTAAATATTGAATTCGTTGGTTTGAGAATTGATTAGGGCGTTCATTGGATAAACGATGATTGCAAATACACCCTCTTTGTTAGGCTCGGTGAATAGCCTTTGAAAAATGGAGCAGATGTATGTGAGGGATTTACCTGAACCAGTACCAGAAGTAACAACGAAATCTTTTCCCGCAACGCCCAGACGAATGGCTTCCAGTTGATGGCGGTATAGTTTGTAGCCCTTAAAGATATTGGGCATCGCGCTATGGAGCACACCTGTATTTGCGATCTCTTCAACGCTCCCAACCTGTTCGTAAGCCGGATTGAATTGAAGAAGAGGGTCGGGCCATAGCGTTCCTTCAGAGAGTGCCGCATGGACTTTGTTGCTGATTGCCGGATCAGCAATATTAATAAAGCTCTTGATATAACTGGCGTAATCGCTCACTACACGATCATGAAGGTCCAAAACGTTCATTGACGCCCGCCTTCCTTGGCCCGATCGACTTCGCTTATAACGTACCTCTCCGATGCTTCTCTCACGATCCAAGCCAATGACACCTTTTTCTGCTTCGCGAGTTCTTCAAGAGTCTTGTATAGATCGGGAGGAAAGCTGATTGACGCCCGGATTGGCGCGTTCCTGTTGGCCCTTAGGCCCCTCTCCTGCGACTGCTTTTCCTTCATCACTGGCATCCTTTATCTTTCACCACTTTACACCATTTTGGTGAAAACATGATCTCCCATTCTCTCCGCTGTAGAGCCAAGAGGCTGACTGGCAGCATCACGAATGCCAGCGTCTTTTCCCCCGCCCCCGCACGGTTAGGCTTTGCAAGGTACGAAGCCGCGCACGGCGCGCCTTTCAATCTGAGAGGGGGCGTTGCGGGGTCTCCTTCCCGCTGGGGTGGGTAGCGGAGGACGCCGCGCGGCCGTAGCGAGGGAGGGAGCGCCCTCCCAACAAAGCCGGGAACTCATTTGTTGAAGCAACTGACGAATCGGTATGGAAGAGCTGAAACAGCGCGAAGGGAAGTGCCAGATTTGAGGCATCTGTGAATTGATCGACGTTGTTCAACTGCTCAAGGCGCTGGACGAGATTCTGCGCGAAGAGAGGCGAAAGAACTGCATGGCCAGTATGGTTGTTGTTCATAGACGCACCTACATAAAGCTGTTGAACATGGCCAAAGAGCGGATCAACATTCCCAGACAAATCAGGATTCCCCCGGCGATGACCATGACGATTGGGCAGAAAAAGGCAGGATTGAACCACAAAATGCCAATGATCGTGACACAGGAAGCCAGCAAGAATAGGAAGCCTGGAAGACAGCGAGTCTGAGAGAAGTAAGCAATGAGGCCGATTGCGATAAGAACGATGGCCGGTATTTCAGGCCGGTTGCCAAGAATCAGGGGCCGGTTGCCGTAGTAAACAGCGATGCCGATTCCTGCCGATGTCAGGATAAGGAAGAAAGTGCCGAAGCCTCTCCGCAGGTGTGGAAAGATGAAGAAGCTGGCGAGGACCAGGGCGATGCCCACGGTCCTTGCGAGGGTCTTGTCTTGTAAAGTGGTATCTCGCCAGAGCCATAACCAGAGTCCGAGAGTTGCTGCGATGATGCCGGCGTAGGCGACGAATCCGGCAGTGGTGGTCTGGCGTTTCAGGGTTTGGAAGATGCCGCCGGTCGAGTTGTTCATGGACAGAATGCCGGGCAGGTTCCGCGATTGTGACGTGAGCATGGTTTCCTCCTTCATGGCTTGGCGTTCTTGAGGACTTCGGCGACGTAGCCGTTTTGAAAGCCGAGATTGTAGGTTCCGCTGTTGTAAATCGACAGCGCGTAAAGGAGCGCGTCTGGATCGTTTGGAGCGATCCGCGTTCGGGCTGCATAGGCTTGGGCGAGCAGCGCGCTGCCTACGGCGATATTGGTGCATGGCTCGAAGAGCTGTTCGGGACGCAGGTGAAAGAGTCCTGCGTTTTCCGTGTTGACCTGGAGGAGACCGACAGAGACGGTGACTCCGTGACCGAGCAACCAGCGCATCCATTGAATGGCTTCCTGTTTGGAGCGAGGCTGCCGGGCGAGTTGAATCTGGCTGTTGGCTAGTCCGATCGCTTGCGCGATTTGTGTGGGCCGGTTGACGCTGATTGCATAGGGGTAAAGCGCGGATTCGGTTGTTGCGACGGCCAGCATCGTGCTGGGAGCTGCCCCTGGCGCGCAGCCTGCAATCAAGGTGATGATCCGGTTCTGCGAGTAGCGGAGGTTGGCATCTTGGGAGATGGCCGTGGGGCCCTGTGCTTGCATGGAGGCCACTGCCACGCCGAAGAGAATTGTCGAGATGGGTATGCAGTGTTTCATCTGTTTGTAGCCGTCACCAAAGGAATCCAGAAAAGCCGGGACCAGGCTGTGATTGCCGACTGTTGGATATTGGGAATGTAGGTGTCTTTTGCCCAATAGTCGTTTGCGATTGCGAGAAAGACATCGGGCTTTTGCTCGGCGGAGAGGAGCACGGGAGCAACGAGGAGTTGCTCATAGCAGATGATGGGCGCCGCGCGCCGAGGGCCGATTGCAAGCGTGGCGGGGCCGAAGTAGTGAATGGGGACGCCGATGTTGTCCCAAGGTCTCCACATGGCGTATGGGATCGGAACCCGCTGTTGAAATGTTGCAGTGTACTGGCCACGCAGGAGAAGTTCATTGCGATATTGGCCGCCGTGAGGTCCGTACTCTTCCGCCCCGAAGAGAATCGACTGGCGGTTCTGTTGCAATTCGGAATAGGTTGATTGCCAGAATCCCTCGGCGGAGGGTGTCCAGTGATTGATGATTCCTTCGGGAAAAACCTGGATTTTGGCATTTGAGTCGAATGCGGTCTCCTGAACGTAAACGACGGC
>Ga0181520_10009267_pt1 | contig 13646 bp, 14 predicted proteins | sample PEATcosm2014_Bin_29_FD_132451 | JGI IMG/M metagenome (GOLD analysis project Ga0181520, IMG submission 132451) | Peatland microbial communities from MTU Mesocosm Facility, Houghton, MI, USA - PEATcosm2014_Bin02_30_metaG | ecosystem: Environmental > Terrestrial > Soil > Wetlands > Peat | place...
TCAAACGGCGATGCTCGCAAGCGCCTCCTCAATCTCTCCAAGCGTCTCTTCAAGATCCTCGCCGAAATAAGAAAACTCCACACCACCTGAATGACAATGGGCACCGATTGGCCGGTTATGGCGGAAAAGGCACCATTTGACCTCGCGAATGCCGTGCTTCAGAATGCAGATTGCTGAGCAAAAGCGATCGTATCGTGGCCTAACGCACATCTATTTCAGACAGATACCGGCGATCCTACCTTTTTAGTCGGCGAAACGGGTGCTCAGAAGCAATTTACGACGCCGGTTGCTTGCATCCCAACGTCCTGCGAGCCTAACCTTAGCGAAAATCCTCCCGGATGCCGATAGGAAAGAACGAGGAGCCATGGCCTTATCTACCCATTGCAGGGCCGCGTATTTCTGGACCATATTCGTGCTTGTTGCGTCGGGCAGTCTATGGGCCCAGCGATACACGTTCTGGCAATACGGAGCGGCTGAGGGCCTGACCAACCTCTCGGTCAACTGCCTGCTTCAGGATCGCGCCGGCTATATCTGGGTGGGGACAGAAAATGGGCTATTCCGCTACGACGGAGACAGATTTCAGGAGTTCGGGCACGCCGAAGGACTGCCAAACGTAGAAATTAGCCAACTTGCCGAATCTCCGGATGGAGTTCTCTGGGTGGCAATGGAAAGCGGAGTTGCACGCCGTAACGGAGACCGTTTCGAACCGGTGCAAATTGGGGAGAAGGAACAGTCTCCGATAGTAGCATTCGATCGCTTCGGCCGCATATACGTTAGAGACGATTCCAGAATCGTCCGCGGAATTCCGGATGGCGCCGGTTCGTATCGATTCAGCACCTTGGTGCATGGCACAACGGACAGCCTCTTTGTCAGCGGTGAGGATGTCTGGTACATCAAGGATCGAGGCCTCTGGCATCTTTCAGAAAAGAAGGCCGAGCGAATCGGCACATTTGCGTTCTTGTCCCTCCATCAGAACTATCCCATCGCTCAGGACGCCGACGGCAATCTGTGGTTGCGAAGTATGTCCGGATTGTTTGAGCTTCCCAAGGGGAAGGCTCAGTTCATGGATCGTTCCAAGGGGATTCCGCCCACCACCGCCAGATGGATCTATGCCGATCGCTGGGGACGGGTTTATGTGACGGGCGAAACTGGAGTGGCAGTCCTGGATGGAAACACGCGAACCTCCCTGGATGACGAGCATGGGCTACCGTGGAACTCTGCGGGGCCGGTTCTGTTGGATCGCGATGGGTCCCTATGGATCGGGCTGCGGGGCGGGGGTCTGGTGCGCCGCCTGGGACATGGCGAATGGCTCTCGTGGAAGAAAGAAGATGGGCTGTTGAACAATCACGTCTGGTCGATCCTGCATGATCGCGCCGGAAAGTTGTGGGTTGGCACCAGCGACGGTTTGAGCGTCTTCGATCCCGATGGCCGGGTCCTGCATTCCTGGACAGGCCGCAACGGGTTGGCCGGCAATCAGGTTAGCGCGATTGTGGAGGGACCGAAGGAAGATATCTACGTTGGAACGTCCGCCGGTGGAATCAGCCGCTTCAGCAAGGAGGGCATGTTGTTGCGGACCTTCCGCTTCACGTCCAACTTGTCGGAGCAGGTGATCTCGATGGCCGTCGACAGGGAAGGGCGACTGTGGGCCGTAGGCAGCGGAGGCTGTTTCAGGAGCCGTGCGCCGTTGTCCACCTCCGCTGCTTTGACATTCGAACAAATGAAGATCCCCGGCCTCGCCGCACAGACGGCCTTCCGCTCGGTGCTGGCCGGCGACAGCGGGGTGATGTGGGCCAGTTCATCGGATGGCCTGGCTCGCTTCGACGGCAGCCAATGGAGTGTCTTCACGCACGCCGACGGACTCAAGTCGAATGACGTGGCGGAGACTGCTCTGGGACTCGGCGCGCTCTGGGTTTCGTATCGGGATGCTCTGGGGATCACTTCCCTCAAGTTTGAAGGCGACCGGCTGAAAACAATAACCCACTTCACACGACAGGACGGACTTTCCTCCAATCTGGTCTACGCTCTCGCTTTCGATCATGAAGGCCGTCTGTGGGCCTCGACCGACAGCGGCGTAAGCGAGTTGGAGAACGGGCGCTGGCGTCGCTACGGCGCCGAAGACGGGTTGATCTGGGACGACGGCGATGATTACGCCCTGCATGTCGACCGGGGAGATAACGTGTGGGTAGGAACTTCCGGCGGACTTTCACGCTATAGCGCACCGCGGAATCCGATTCCAGATTCTCCCCCCCAAGCCGTGCTCACCACCATCAAAGGAGGCGGGCAAGAATTTCAGGTTAACGATCAACCGGTGCTGCGCCATGAGCAAAGTTCAATTTTGATACGATTCAGCAGTTTGAATTATTCATCGGAGACTCGCGCGCGGTTTCGATACCGCTTGCGAGGTTTTGAGAACTCCTGGAATGAAACTCGCGAACGAGATGTTCATTACGCCGGTCTTCCTGCAGGGCGCTATGTCTTCGAAGTAATCGCAGCGGGACCAACCGGCGCATGGAGTCCGGTTCCGGCGCAGTTCTCTTTCACCGTCAAGCCACCCTGGTGGCTATCGTGGTGGTTTATGGCATCCTGCGTGGGGTCAGCTCTGCTCTTGGCGCGCGCGCTATGGCAATTCCGTGTCCGGGCATTAATGGCGCAGAAGGCGCTCCTGGAGCGGGAGGTTGCCGACCGGACGGCGGAGTTGACCGAAAGCCACCGCCATCTGGAAGAGATTGCCTATTACGATGTGCTGACATATTTGCCCAACCGGCGCATGTTCACCGAGCAATTTCGCGCACAACTATCTCTAGCTCGCCGCAATGGCGAGTCCTTCGGACTGCTGCTGGTCGATCTTGACCACTTCAAACAGGTCAATGACCTCTTCGGCCATGATACGGGGGATTTCGTCTTGGCCGAAACTGCAATTCGGTTGCGGGCGGCGGTGAGAGAGTCCGATTGCGCAGCGCGCCTGGGCGGCGATGAGAGAGTCCGATTGCGCAGCGCGCCTGGGCGGCGATGAATTTGGCATCTTGCTGGTTTCCGCTCAAGACAGAGCTGGAATCGAAGCCGTTTGCAAACGAATCATTGAAAGTGTCGCCATCGGAATGTCCTTCAAGGGCACAAACCTGGAGATTCGGTGCAGTGTCGGTGCTGCCGTGTTTCCCGATGACGGCGACACGGACGAAGGCCTCTATAAATCGGCAGATCTGGCTCTCTACGACGCCAAGCGAAAAGGTACAAGCACCTTTTGCTGGCATCAAGAATAGATAGAAGAGTGTTTGCTTTCTGCGCCCTCGCCACAACTCCATCCGCTCGGAAACACGGGAAGGCTTAACGGTTAAGAAGGCGCAGGACGGCACACGGAACAGAGCCAACGGAAGAGAAATGGCGGTTCAGCGGAAAGGTTGATGGGGCGAGCGAAGCTCAATGGCCAGCCGGAGGCACGCGACTCCTGTCAGCCGTCCACGGGGTTTGACAGATTTTCGGAAGCTCAAGCAGCAAGCTGGTAGCGATGATGCAAGCCACCCAATCTCGGCAAAGCCACAACCTTGCTGGACGCGCTCGGGTTCGACTCCTTCAGGCGGCCAGCAGGCGTTTCCTTTGCCAAACCAAGGTGCGTGCGGTCTTCGTGGAAGTATCGGACGTAGTCGCGCATCAGCCGCTTGAGATGGCGTTCAAGGCAATCACGTGATCGAGCAAATCGCGGCGGCCGCAACCGACGAATCGCTCGGCAATGCCGTTCTGCCAGGGGCTCTTGAACGATGTGCGGACAGACTTCATTCCGATGGCCTTCATAGTCTCCGAAACCTCGGAGTTGAAGATGGCGTCGCGGTCGTGGATCAAATACTTCGGCGCTGTGTCGTAGGGAAATGCTTCGCGCAGTTGCTGGGAGACCCAGGCGCTGGTTGGATGGCGTGTGACGTTGAAATGCAGCACGCGCCGCCGGTCGTGGGCGATGACGAAAAAGCAGGTGAGCACGCCGAAGGTCAGCGTGGGCAGGCTATGCGACCGGTACCAGGTAGCGATCTTGCTGAGTTGGACACCGCGAAGTGCACGCATTTCCATCAAGTGTTGGTGGCGAAAGTCCGCTGGCCGTGCGGCGCTCGCACCGAAGTCTGCGTGGCGGGAGCAGATCGCAAACTCTACGAAAGCACCAATGTGCGTGTTTACCTGAAAGTGCGTTAGATCATAGATCTTGACCCATCGCATCCGGATTACAGACACCTTGCCCATCTGCGCGCGCACGGTTCGGGCTGCGATTGAAGAGTTTGATGATGTGTCGCCGTCCCAACCTCTAGCAGCGCAAAATGCTGAGCGCACCGAGTTCTTCTCCGTTACGATTCAGCATTGCCGCCGGGTTTCGAGCCACGTTGCCACCCGGTACAACAGGATTTCCCCCCGATTTTCTGAGGGATGAAACTACCTGCCCGCGACTACTTCACAGAAACTTCTGTCGAAATCAGAGATTACCTACAGCGCAAGCCTGTACTTGGCAAAGCACCCAATACAGACCTGGCCAGCCGTGCTCCGCGATATAGGCAGCCGGAGAGAGTCCCTTATAGGGCTCGCCGCGGTTGGGCAGCCTAATCCACTCCTTTGCGATGACCTCCGACCAGCAGATATCGAGTGCGGTGCGAATGTGGGCCACTATCAACATCCGCACCAATATTTCTTCTGTGGTTGCGACGCTGTTCCCGGATCGCCAGTCTCCTATCATGCTCGAAGTGGAACCGACCAGAGAAGCGGCGGAACTGTTGTCGAGGTCCCATGTGCCGACCGCATCGAGAAAGACTTGAATGGCCCTTTGATCGTTCATGTTCTCTCTCTTCCGCTTGCCTGGATGGATCCGATGAAGTGACCACCCACATGCTGGTTGACAAAACCTGTTGGACTGCGTGGTGTTCTGCAACGACTTAAGCATTAGCGGAGCGATCACCCATCAGGCATCCACGCGAGTTGTGAGCAGGTTCAACTGCACTGCTCAGCGGTCGGTCCACCGAGCAGTGCAGCTAGTTGTGGCCGCATCAGCGCGAGAAGCCGCAAAGTCGATCGCCTATGCTCAGCTTCATCCTCCTCGTCGTCCTGGTTGTCGAAGTGTGCGTCGATCTCATCGAAGTCGCCTTCCTCGTCATCGGTGACTCCACCCGAATCCTCCATGATTGCGTTGAATAATTCGGTTTCCAATTGATCGGTAGTAATCCAAATGGGCGGGTCATAGATCCCGACCTGCTCTTGGCCCAACTTGTTGTGGTCCTCTGGGCTCATGTCATTCATTGATCTGCCTCCTTACCTTCAGCCAACAGGATCGCATGAAATCGGCGCTCGATCTTTGATCAGAAATCACGGATGTCGCTTCTTACGCACATCCATTTGAGGCAGGTGTTCTTTCATGAGGTCCGGCATTCCATGCACAATTTCCGCTATACCCACTCCGAGGGAGAAAGCGAGGCGTGCTAGCGTGGCTAATTGCGGGAGGGCCTTGCCATTCTCCATTCGGCTCAGGTGCGTGCGGTCAGTGCCTGCTCTGGCCGCAAGGTTATCCTGCGTAATGCCGAGTTGGGCGCGAAGGTATCTGAGCCTCTTGCCTAGGTGCCTTGCCAAGTCGGTGTTCGAAGGCGGAGTAGGCGGTGCAGTGATCTGGATATCTCCATAGGGCATTGTGCAGCCTCACTTTGGTTCGTGGTTTTGGGGGTGACTGGTGCGTGGAGTTGTAGGGTGCTGAGGGGTATTTGAATGGGATACCCTCCCGCGTGCAGAAACAGCGAGGATTGGGTTCGTCACGATGCGTGGCGGAACTCGATGTCTAGCGGACTCTCACGCACGGCAGGGAACGAGAAGGCGCCGAGTTCAAAGGAGTCGACAGCCCTCTTTCTGCGGTTGTGCAGCAGTTGCTGAACAGCCGGCGATTGGCAGGCGTTGTGGTACGCCGCGGGCGTGGTCCAAAAGTCAATGCAGACAAATAGCGGCGAAAGCTGATGGCGGAGCAGGTCTGCGGCGACCAGGTCGGGCGCGATACGACGGGCGAGTGTGTGCCAGTCGCCGTTGATGCGCAGCGAACGGGTGAAGTCGTCTTCGGCGTCTGGATTGATGGCGAACAGCGTAACGACGTGAAGCATGGTTGGTCCTTTCGAGTGGGTTGGTACGGAAGCGCAGGATTGCTAGCGCGCGGTGGGAGGCGCGTAGCTAGGAGGTGACGCGTTGAATTGGGGTAGGAAGGGAACTGCAACTTGCTAGGATTGGCTACGATAATGTCCGTTATCGGGGGCAATTTCAGCGGCGACCACTCAGGCTTCAAAGTGCGATGCGGTCGTTGACAGCTTCGCGGATCTCCTGCGTGGATCCGAGATAGCGAGCAGTCGTTGTCAGCTCCGCGTGCCCCAACAGGAACTGCACCTGCTCCAGTTCGCCGCCGGCTTTGCGACACAGCTTGGCACAGGTTCTGCGAAGGTCGTGAGGTCCGAGATGGTCAATTCCGGCAGCCGCGGCCGATTGCACAACCACATCCCACACTGCCCATGGACTCAACGGTTGATCCAGTACGCGGCCGTTCTTCAGTACCCGGCGGAATACAAGCCCCGAGCAGATGTCGGCCGTAGATGTCCACTCATCGAGGGCTCTCTTGGCAGAGAGGGGAAGCGGCACTGTGCGTACGCGGCCGCCCTTGCCCATCAGGTCCGCGACTACCCACCTGTCCTCACGCTTCTGCATGCTACGCATTTCGAGGCTTGCCAACTCCTCGCGCCTTAACCCGCAGTGCACCAACACGGACAGGATGGCATGGTTCCGTTTACCGATAGCCCGTGTGCGGTCAGGCATTGCCAGCAGGCGCCTAGCTTGCTCCGAAGTGAGCCAATTTCCAAGGCGAACGCCGTGCTGCGGCACGCCGGGAACAGAGGTAATGCGGACGGCCGAGGCGGGGTCGAGCAGGCCGTTGTCGCGCGCTTCGCGCACCAGCTTGCGGATACCTGAGAGTCGCACGTTGATAGTGGACGGGGTGAGACCAGCATCTGCCATCTCAGCCCGGTAAGCCATCACCAGGGCGCGACTGATCGGCTGGGCGCTTCGCGCGATAAGAACGATGAGATCATCGAGGGCTTTGATGTAGGCGCGTTTCGTATGCCCGGAGACGACAGAGTTGCAAAGCATGGTGCGCAACGCGGTCAGGGAACCGGGAAGTACTGTGGTGCCTGTAGGGGATAGATATGAAGGCACGAGCTCTCCTTAAGATGGGCTGCGGTGGTCGGGAGGTCTGCTGGGATCTCGACTATGAAATGGATGGAGAAGTGAATCGGCGAAAAAGATACTGGAAAGCACAGGATGGAGAGACTGCGAGCAGAAATCAAAGCGGCGGTATTGAGATCCGGGCCGTCGCCGCGACAATCGCGAGGAGCTACTCCAGGGAGTCGAGACCCTGACGGCGAAGTCATCCCGCCGTCTGTGCCGCGGATGGCACAAACGCAGTGGGTACATGAGCGTGCCTACAATTCGCGATGGTCGATCAAGGCGCATCACCTCGCCGTTAGGGACATGACGAAGTCATCAAACTGGACGCCGAGGGCTCGGGCTGCTCGCCCGACGGTTCTCAATGATGGGTTGAGGCGGCCCCCTTCGAAGCGAGAAACGTACCCACCGCTCCGCTCAACAATGTCTGCACTGCGTGTAAACTCTTAAAGGAGGGTTTTGAATGAGCACGAAACAACTACTGGCCGCAATCGATCGTGGCATCAACGCCTTGCAGAAGGCACGAGCCTTGTGTTTGAAAGGTGAGGCTGCTGCAACGAAGGTTAAAGCAATCGCGGCTAAGACAGCCAAGGTAACAGAGGCACCAGCAAAAAAGGCTGCCAAGCGCAACATGAGCGATGAGGGCCGAGCCAAGATCGCCGTTGCTCAGCAAAAGCGCTGGGCCAAGGTTAAGCGGCAAAAGAACAAGGCGGCTAAGGCGGATAAAGCCGCTTTGGCCGTCGCCGCAGCAAAGTAACCCGCTCTTGCACACACGCATAAAGGCCCCGAGGCTATCGACCTTTGGTCCTTTATGTTTGGCGGTGACTACCTCGCCAGAGCATATCGGGCAAAACAACAAATGCCCCAAGTGTGACCATGGCAACTGGTCCCCCCGAATGTTGTTTGGGAAAAGTTGCTGTCAACTGCCCAGATCGGCATCGCTACCAAGGAAACCTTGCGGGTTGGAGGATGTTATTGCTGTGATTGCGTCAGGCTTCCAACCTCAATGTTCTTCAGAACCGAATCTTCCCTCCAGCGAAGGGATGCGGGACCCTTTGCCGTGACTTCAATGCTAAACTCGGAGCCCATTGGTGCTTCGACAAATTCCTTTAAGTTCGCGCTAGGTCTCGCAGGAGTGAACTCCAAAACCCGAACCCAATTGCCGGTTACGATTCGTTGTCCGAACAATGGAAAGTACCCCGGATAATTAGAAGGCGCGTCTGTGAACGTGGCAGACCAATCACCCTTGATGAATGCCTCTTGACCGACGCCGATTTCTCCATCCGCCTTCACGAGCCGTAGCCGAGTATCCTTGACCTTTTTGTGCGCACGACCGTTTAGAAGGCAATCCAAGTGAAACAAAGACTCTCCATCCTCTTCGGAGATCACTTCAGGCATTCGCAACTGCACCGAGAATTCTTTCTCGATTTGAGATGCCAAGAAGACAGTCCGCCGGAAAGCGGCTGCAAAAGGATCAGTTCGACCAGCCACGCGCGCGTTGGATTCAAAAATCGATCTATCGAGACGGATGTCAATGAAGCGCAGGACTCTTCCTCGCCGTAACGCATCAATTGCTTCAATTAGCTTTTTGCACTCGGATATTCGCTTTCCGGCCGTTTCCCATGAGAGGGTGATGTCCACCTCCCTCGACGTATCGAGCTGTGAATCGGAACCGACCGGAAACACGAGACTGACGGTCAAGGGTAATTCTTTGTCCGAGAGTACGGCTTCCGCCTCGTGAGTGCCAAGGCGGATAGAGCGCATCTCCATGATTGGGAAGACGATGGGCCGGCGCGAACCCACTTCAACGCGCATGTACCTTGGCGGGACATTTGGCAGGTTGCGCCTGCCAACTTCAAGAGTGCTTCCCTCTACGTGGGGAGGCATAAGCGGAACATTCCAATCTAGCAATCGGAACTCACCAGGTTCCCACTTTTGCGCCTTGCCCGTGCGCTGAAATTCTATAGCCTTCTTTACGCCTTCTCCGAAGAACTGAACACGCCCACCGGGAGGTGTGTGGATGATGGTTGGATCGGAAACGCTGATTTCAATCCTGCGCTTCGCATTTGTGAGTGTGAAGGGCACGCCTGCGACATCAGACACGGCGAGTGGACCGGATTGAATTGAGAAATCGTATCCAGGGTGTTTCCTCCGGGCTTCCGCTGCGAATGCGTCTCCAGCATCGAAGGCAGACGCCTTTTTATTGTCTAGTTCAAGAAGCTCAGGCCGGATGACCTCGACCAGTGATCGTGCAACCGCCTCAACGCCGTCCGCGCTCCGGAGAGCAAATTTATCTGCCAGGATCGGCAAAGCCTCTTTCATACGAGCGGCGGACATTTTATGCCAGACCGGCAAAATGACTTTGTGCCCATCCATTTCCCTCGCAAACAGCCCATCCAATTCTGCCTGGGGCCAATTCTTTGCAAAGAACTTCGGGCTGAAGACTACGACTCCGAAGCGCGAGCGGGCGAGCCCCTTCTCGATGGAGCGATGTAAGCTGTCGCCCACCTTTAGCGTGAATTTGTCAAACCACACTTGAAGTCCGTGATTTCGGAGCGCATTTGCCAGCGGGGTAACGAAAGCTGTCTTGTCCCCTGAGGCATGTGAAATGAATATGTCGAAGTCAAAATCTGTCATGGATTTTCGCTTGATCGAAGCTACATTCTGAGAGAGAGATTATCACTCGCGCGCGACGAACGGGTCGCACACTCAAAGCTTCTGATAAGTTTCAGTTCACTCAGGAGGGGGCAGGCGGCCCCGGTCCCTCGCATTTGGGAACCTGGGATTGAAGAAAATGCCTCTTTCAGGATCACTCCTCTGAAACGCCGATCCCGCCTGGAAAACGGCTGAAGTGATGCAGATCACTTGCAAACAGGCTTTGAGCTGTGGAGCCGCGCCTCGGCCTGTATGCGTAAACCGAGGATTCCGTTGAAGCTGATTGGCGGAGCCTTGGCGAAATCGAGTTCCTGATCCGTGGATTGAGACATCAGGTGATAGATTCGACAAGCTGCTGCATCGATTTCCTTGGGGCTTCCACTCCGCCATGGATGCCACTTTCAAGCTTCGCCACCCGCGCGAGTTTCGAAAAGCCTGCGGTCAACCGTTATCGAAAATCTTGCCGTGGTTGACAAGTGCGAGATGCGAGCCCGAACGCGTTCGATTGGAGACGAGCGGGGATTCGACCAAGAAATCCGTGGTGGCAAGATTGCCACAAGCAGAGCAGCTTTCATCGACGAACATCCGTTTCGCTGAAAGCGCACTTTCTCGATCAAGCGGTACAAATAATCTCCCAACATGCGCCACTATCTTTGCTAAAATCAGGGCAATGACGATTCTTGCCACAAGACAGTGTTGTTGTCGCCAGTCCAGAACCTATCGGCTGGTGAACACTGTTTCGCGGGCAGAAATATCTTGATTCGATCAGCTCCATAAGCGAGCGCGATGAGGAATTTCTGTAGGTGCCCACGATCCAGGTCGTGGGCATTTTCTTTTGGTGGCTTTGTCCTGGCGCACGGGGAAGCTGAGCGTCTACTGGAATTGCATCCCAGCACGTTGGAGCCATACTGCCGCAGGGCCTGCATCGGATTTCGCGAACCGATGACCATCCAAATCCGAAGAAGCCACCTGGAGGTACTGATTGCCTTCGCGATGTTGCAGCAGACTCGTCATCTCCCTCATCGGCCTGTCGATTCGCGCCGCAGGTGCTGTTGCGCTCTTCGACCAGGGGAACAGCAAGCACAATTGACATCGGCCCTAGCATGTCAGAACCACCAGCGCCGCTCAGACGAGCCGCGGTCGACAGCAGGGTGAATGGAAAGATAGAGAGGAAAGATGCGCCGAGTTTGTCTTAATGCAACAGCCGCACTGATGTTGGCTTTCACCTGCGGTTCGCTCTCTGGCCAAACCTCGTTCATTCAGCGTTATCAAGCACGGGTGAGCACAACGCAAGCTGAACAGCCGCACTGGGTGACCCCTTTGGTCACGGTGACTCCGCGCCTGGAGCAGGAGATCCGCACCGACTTCGTGCACCAATACAATTCCAAAGGGTTCGCAACCTGGAACTATGGAAATAGCAAAGGCTTGGAACTGATTCCTGAGCGCCACACGGAAATCATCGTCAACGTTCCGCCCTTCTTCAATCGCTCCAATGGTGCGTCGGACGGGTTCGGCGACATATCCTTTCTGGCCAAGGGGCGCATCTATTCGCGTAATGAGGAGCATGGAAACGCGATCGTGACGGCGTTTCTTGCTGGATCTATTCCTACGGGCAAGAACGGCAACGGAAGTTGCTGCGCTGTTGTGACGCCCACATTGGCAGTGGGAAAAGGCTTTGGCCAGTATGCATTCACATCGACAGCAGGCGGAACGCTGCCGGTATCCAACGCGCACGGGCTTGGGCACACAATCACCTGGAATACCGTCGCCCAGTATCGAATCGCGAAGAGCGGAGTCGCCCGGTTCTTCTGGCCTGAAGTCGAGCTGAATTCCGCATTCTACAAAGGTGGTTCCTCGGATGGCGACACCGCCGTCTTTGCCACTCCCGGCATTATCGTGGGCCGAATTCCTCTTTCGCACGACGCTAGTGGCAAGCCAAAAAGACTGGGATTGACATTCGGACTGGGTCAGCAGATAGCTGTCTCTCATTACCATCCGAATAATCACTCCACGGTAATTACATTACGGCTGCCCTTCTAACCCACAGCCGCGTCCTGGCTGCTTCAGAACCACCTTATTGAACGCCTTCCAGAGTGCATAGCATGAGAAGCCTGTCTCGCAGAATCGATGTTTTCGTTGCGGTTGCCATTCTCTTGATGGCTGCGGCGAGTGCGCTGAACGCACAGACGCATCTGCTCAACGTCTCCTACGATCCGACCCGTGAGTTCTATGAGGAGTACAACCGGCTATTTGCGCGGCACTGGAAGGCAACCACCGGACAGGACGTGAGCATCGACCAATCGCACGGCGGGTCTGGCAAACAGGCACGCGCGGTGATCGAAGGGCTGGAAGCCGATGTGGTTACGCTGGCCCTGGCCTACGACATCGATACCGTCGCAAAGGACGGCGCTCTGTTGGACAAGGACTGGCAGTCGAAGCTTCCAAACAACAGCACGCCTTACACGTCGATAGTCGTCTTTCTGGTACGCAAAGGGAATCCCCTGCGAATTCATGACTGGGACGATCTGATTCGTCCCGACGTCAAGGTTATCACGCCCAATCCGATAACTTCGGGAGGCGCTCGCTGGAATTATCTCGCGGCCTGGGGATATGCTCTACGCCAATCCGGCAACAACGAGCAAAGCGCGCGCGAGTACATGAAGAAGCTCTTCGACAATGTGCCGGTGCTCGACTCCGGCGCGCGTGGCGCAACCACCACATTCACGCAGCGTGGCGTGGGCGATGTTCTGATCGCCTGGGAAAATGAAGCCCTTCTAGCGCTCAAGGAGTTTGGCCCGGACAAGTTCGAGATCGTTGTTCCCTCCGCAACGATTCTTGCCGAGCCTCCGGTCGCTGTTGTCGACAAGGTTGCCCGCCGCCACGGCACGGAGAAGGTTGCCCGCGCCTATCTGGAATACCTGTACTCGCCGGAAGCACAGGAGCTTGCGGCTCAGTTTTACTATCGCCCGCAGTTGAAGCCGGTGGCAGACAAGTACTCCAGCGTCTTTCCCAAGGCCAATACCTTCACCGTGGCCGAGGGGTGCGGTGGATGGCAGAACGCCCAGGCCAAACACTTCAGCTCTGGCGGAACATTCGATCGTATCCAGGGGAAATAGGGCGCACAGACTACCCGAATGCGCACGAAGCACGCAAGGTGGCTTCAGCTTTACTCGCTGGGGTTCAGCACTACAAAGCCGCCCGTGTGGCTGATATAGATTCTCTTGAAGATCGACGCTGGCAGCAGGCCTACAGCATCGAATGCAACCCCGCGCCGGGACTGAATCACATCCAGATCCTTGACTGTCGTTGCGCCGATTCGTATCGTGGCGTGCGCATGGACGGTTGTGCCGTTCAGTCCGCTGCTGAACGCCATGGAGCCCGCCCAGGGCTGCTCCGGAAAAGAATCGTGAGGGATAGGGAACAGCTCCGGCATCTTCGCTCCGGTATCCAACTGCAACTGCACCTTACCACCGCTCACATCCATGAATTCCGCTTCGATGAGCAGACGGTTGGTGGTGGTCTGTCCGCGATAATGCCCGGTTGTCTCGATGCGGCACCGTTCTCCGCCGGGAGCGGGCTGGTCAAAACGCAGTTCGCGTTTTTGATAATCGATGAGAAGGTCGAATTCAGAGATGAAATCTTCGCCTAGCACGCCGCGAATGCCGGGGGCCTTGAGCTTGATCTGATCCATCTTGTCGATGATCGCGCCCAGTTCGGAGACAGTGGAGTTGCCTACCCGTATCTCCTTCAGACGCGCCAACCGGTCCTTCCGCACA
>Ga0181520_10009268_pt1 | contig 13643 bp, 6 predicted proteins | sample PEATcosm2014_Bin_29_FD_132451 | JGI IMG/M metagenome (GOLD analysis project Ga0181520, IMG submission 132451) | Peatland microbial communities from MTU Mesocosm Facility, Houghton, MI, USA - PEATcosm2014_Bin02_30_metaG | ecosystem: Environmental > Terrestrial > Soil > Wetlands > Peat | place...
GACTACTGCGATCCGGGGATTCTCAAGGTGCTGTTGCAGCAACGGGCGGCGGGCCGGCTCGACCCCAGCCGGGAATCGCGGGTCAACGCCTGGAGCGACATCGTGAGCAAGAGCAACTCGAACCGGGAAGCCTGGGCGGCCATGTGCCGCGCCACGTGCGTGACCGATCAACTCTTCGGACACTGGCTGCAGCGCATCGACGGCCGGCAGGTGGTCGTGATCCTCGATGCCTGCCACTCGGCGGGCTTCTCTCCGGACGCCAAGGGCTTTGGCGAAGGGGAGGGCGCCTTTGCGTTCAATTTCCTGGAAGGGCAACTCCCCCGCCTCAAGGACATCGGCCAGGCCGACACGGTTCTCTATTCCGCCTGCTCGGCCAACCAGGTCGAGTATACCCATCGCGTCAGCGATCGGGAACTGGCGCGGATGAAGGCGAGCATCAAAGGATTCGGCGCCGCGGAGCTCGAAACCCAGTTCACGGTTATGACCTATTACATCGTCGACAGCCTGTTGCAAATGCCCGCTCCGATGACGATCGAAGATTGCCGGCAGTGGTGCACGGATGGAATGCACCGGTACTTTACCACCTACAATGCGATCGCCGCCAAGAAGGGATGGAAACCGCTCGTCGAGCACCAGCCGCAACTGTTCAACTATGCCACGCGCCCGGTGTATATGAAGCCTTAGACCGCAAACGGTGAATATGACACGGACCTTTCCCGGTGGTTACGGCTGGGATCATTTCCGACCGCGCCGAGTATGAGATCTGAAAACAAGGACGCTTGGCCCATGATTGACAACACCTCGATGTGCCGGATGCTTTCCGCGTGCGCCGCGTGGGTGATGTTGATCGCGGCCGCTCGGGCCGGCGACGATCTGGCCGCGTTGGGCAAGCAGCTCGACGCGCACAAGGCCGCCCACCGCTATGCGGAAGCCGCCGCGGTGGCGAAGCAAATGATTGCTTCCGTGGAAGCCTCATCGCCCGACAAACCTTCCTGGATTGGCGGCCGGTACACTCAGTTGGGGCACGTCTATCTGGCGTGGCGGCATTTCACCGACGCGGAAGCGGCCTATAAGCAAGCGCTGACGCTCAACGAGAAGGCATTCGGGCCGGAGCACATCACCACGGCCGTCTCGCTGCACAATCTGGCTGAGAGCTATCGAGGGCAGAATCGTTTCGCCGCGGCCGAGCCGCTTTACCGGCGGGCGGAGGCGATCATCAGCAAGCAGGCGAACAATAGCCTCGACGCGGCCACGATGTTGACCAACTACGGCACCTTCCGGCAAGCGAAGAAAGAATACGCCGAGGCCGAACAGTTGTTGCAGCGGGCGATGACGATCCGCGAAAAGGCCTGGGGAACCGAAGACCAACGCCTGCTGGCAACGTTGGCTCTGCTGCTGTCGCTCTACCAACAGCAGCGGCGGTACTCCGACAAGGATCCCGTCTACGCGCGGGGAATCGCGATCGCGGAGAAGGCCTTCGGGCCGGAGCATCCGACGGTTGCCAACTGGCTCGCGGCCCGGGGCAAATCGCGCGTCGAGCAAGGCCGCTTCGCCGAGGCCGAGCCGCTGTTGCGGCGGGTTCTGCAAATCCGCGAAAAGCCCGCGGGGCCGACCGATCCCGGCGTAGCGCCTGCCGTCTTTGACCTGGGTTGCTTCTATTTCCGGCAAAAGCGCTTTGCCGAAGCGGAACCGTTGTTCCAGCGGGCGCTGGCCATCCTGGCGGCGGCGAAGCGGTCGGAGAGCCTCGACGCCGCGCTGTATCGGACGTACCTGGCCGCCACGGAGTTCGGCGAATCGCGCTATGCCGACGCGGAAGGGCAATATCGGCGGGCTTTGGCGATCCGCGAAAAAGCTCTGCCCCCGAAGCATCGCGACATCGGTTATGCACTCCGCGACCTGGCCAGCACGCTGAATGCGCGCGCCTGCTACGACGAGGCGGAACCGCTGGCCCGGCGGGCCGTGGCCATCATGGAAAAGACCGGCGAGTCCGGGCGTGCGGATCTTGCCGGGTGTCTTCTGATCCTCGCGGCCGCATACCAGGGCCAGGGGCATTACGCCGCAGGAGAGACGCCGTTGAAGCGGGCGCTGGAGATTCACGAGCGGCTGTTCGGCGGAAAGGGTCCCAATGTGGCATACTGTCTGGAGCACCTGGCCGACGTGTACGTCGAGCAATCGCGTTTGGACGAAGCCGAGCACGCGGACCGCCGCGCCCTGGCGCTACGCGAACAAATCCAGGGCCCCGATCACGTTTATACGGCTTGGAGCCTGCAAGGCTTGGGAAGGATACAATTTGCGCGGGGACGCTATAGCGAGGCCCTTCCACTGTACCAGCGGGCTTTGAAAATCCGCCAGGACGCGGCGCGGCCGGACGAGCTGCAGGTTTCCTATATCCTTAACGAGATGGGCGGCGTCGATTACTGGATGGGGCGTTACGCGGAAGGCGAACAAACCGTGCGCAAGGCCGTGGCGCTCCAGGAGAAAGTCCTCGGGCGGGAACACCTCTACCTGGCCAATACCCTCAACATGCTGGCCCTCTTTTGCGATGCGCAGGCGCGCTACGCCGAAGCCGAAGGGGTTTACCAACGCTGCATGGAGATTCGCGAGAAGCACCTCGGTCCCGACCACCCGCTGTTGGCGCAAACCTGCAACAACCTGGCCCTCTTGTACCGGCACGAGGCACGCTTCGCCGAGGCCGAGCCGCTCTTCAAGCGGGCCTTGGCCATCGGCGAGAAGGCCCGCGGCTCCGAGCACCCGGCGACCGCGCGGTACGCGGACAATCTGGCCACCCTGGAAGACGAGCAAGGACGCTTCGCCGAGGCGGAGCCGCTGCACCAACGGGCCTTGGCAATCGCCGAGAAATGCTTCGGGCTCGAACATCCCAACGTGGCCGGCTACCTGTTGTCGTTGGCCAGCTCCTACCACAGCCAAGCCCGCTACAGCGACGCGGAGCCGCTGTGCCGGCGGGCCTTGGCGATCCATGAAAAAGTCTCCGGGCCGGATAGCCACCAGACGGCGTACGCACTGTTCCGGCTGGGAGGGCTCGACATCTTTCGAGAGCATTACTCCGAAGCGGGGACGCTGCTGCGCCGCGCGCGGGCGATTTACGAAAAGAACTATGGCGCCGAAAGCGCTTCCGCCGCGATGGCCATGGCCGCTCAAGCCCTGGCCGCGGCCCGGCAGGGCAGCTACGCCGAGGCCGAAAAGAACTACCAGCAAGCCTTGGCCATACGCCAGAAGGTCTTCGGGCCCGATCATCCGAACGTCGCGCACACGCTCAGCCGTTATGCGGAAATGCTCAATGACCAGGGACGTTATACGGAAGCGGAGCCGATGATCGACCGTGCCATCGCCATCTGCGACCGCACCCACTTGGCCCCCGGCGTTCGTTTCGAAAGCTACTTCACCCGCGCGCAGATCGACTGGAACCTCACGGAAAAGAGCGACGCGCTGGCCGATCTGAAACGGGCGATGGATCTGGCCGAAGAGCAGCGCGGGCAGATCGCCGGCGCCGAGCACGAACGGGCCGAATCGTTCCGGAAGTTCGCCGAGGCCTTCGAGCAAATGGTGGCCTGGCAAGTCGAGCTCGGCGACGTCGGCGAAGCGCTGAGCGCGATCGAGCGGGCACGGGCCCGTTCGCTGCTGGATGAAATGAACATGGGCGGGGTTGACCTGCTGGTGGGTCGAACCGCCGCGGAGCGCGAGAAACTCCGCCAGGAGGAGGCCGGCCTCAAGGCCCGCGTCGCCAGCCTGGAGAAGCAATTGGGGCAGGCCGGCGAAGACGCGGACAAGGCGGCTAACCCGGCGGCCGGCGCAGACGTGGACAAGGCAAACCCGACGCCCGGCGATAACGATACCCATAAGGCAAAGCGTCCGCCGGCCGACGCCGCCCGGCTCCAGGCCGAATTGAACGCCGCCCGCGAGGCCCTCTATCAGTACTATCGCGATGAGCGGAATTCGAATCCCGTGTACCACAATTTGCTCACCGTCGAGGCCGGCCTGCCGCGGTTGAGCCAGATCCAGCGGCGGCTGCTGGCCAACAACGGCTTGTTGTTGGTGTATCTGCTCGGGCAAAAAGGGGGCTACGTGTTGACCATCGGCGAGCACGCCGCGCGTTTGGCGACGCTCAACGCCGACTTGGATACGGCCAAGGAGCTGGGCATCAAGATCGGGCCGCTGACGGCCAAACAACTGCAATCCGCGCTGATCAACGAAAAGAACAAGGGCATCGTGCAACTTCTGTCCGATCCCGGCACCGCTCCCTGGGCGACCCCCAAGCTGGCGGCACTCTGGCGGCTGCTGATCCCTGAAGCCCAACGGAAGGAGATCGCCGACGGCAAGATCAAGCGCCTGATCGTGATTCCCGACGGCCCCTTGGCGCTGCTGCCCATGGAGACCCTGGTGGTCCAGGCCGGCGACAACCCCAAATATCTGCTGGACGTCGGTCCGCCGATTCTCTACGGCCCGTCGGCCACGGTATTGTTCAACCTCGTCGATCGTTCGAAAACGCAGCGGGCCGAGAACCATCCGCCGATCTTGACCGTCGGCGATGCGGTGTACGACGGGGCCGGCGACGAAACGCCCAGCCGCGGGGGAAGCGTATTGAAGAAGCTGACGACCCGCTCGCGCTACGCCGGGTTGGGCCGGCAGCTTCCACCTTTGCCCTATTCGGGCACGGAATCGGACTGGGTGGCCGAGGATTTCAGCAAGCAGGGACTGGCGGCCACGCGGTTGCAGAAAGACCAGGCCACCGAGGCCAATGTCCGCGAGAACGTGCCGGGCAGCCGGATCATCCATCTGGCCTGCCATGGCCTGGCGGAACAGTCGTTCGGCAACTTCTTCGGCGCCCTGATCCTCACGCCGGGTCCGCGGGGGGATTCCGATCCGGCCGACGACGGTTTCCTGACGCTGGCCGAGATCTACGAGCTGAATCTCAAGGATTGCGAGCTGGCGATCCTGAGCGCTTGCGAGACGAACTACGGCCCGCAGCAGGAAGGCGAGGGTGTTTGGGCCCTTTCGCGGGGCTTCCTGGTGGCCGGCTCGCGGAGGGTGGTGGCCAGCAATTGGCTGGTCGACGACGAAGCGGCGGCCAGCCTGGTGAGCTTCTTCTGCAGCGGAATCGCGCAGGGAGAAAAGAGCGGCGGGGCCGACTATTCCCTGGCCTTGCATAATGCGAAACGGTGGATACGGGCACAGGAAAAGTGGCACAATCCCTTTTATTGGGGCACCTTCGTGCTGGTGGGGCCGAATTGAGTGCGCCACGATAGAAGTGCGCCGCAATAGAGTAAACCTTTAGCACACCGAGCCTTTAAAGGTGGATACGATGATCGGCGTAAACTCTGTCTGCTCTGGCCGCCCTCCGCGAATGCCGGCCCGGCACTGGCCGGCGACCGCCATGCTCGCGGCGCTGGTCTGCTGCGGCTTGACTGCGGGTATTTCGCTTTCGCAGGACGTCCGGCCGGGGCCGGCCAAGGGAAAAACGTGGGCTTTGTTGATCGGCATCGAAAAGTACCACCGGGCCAATCCTCTGACGTACACCGTCAACGACGTGCACCAGCTTGCCAACACCCTGCGAACCCGAGGAGGGCTCGACGAGGACTCGATTCTGGAATTCACCGACGAGAGCAGCAATCCGCGCTATCAGCCGCTCAAGACCAGCCTGATGACCGAGTTGCCGGCGTGGCTCAAGCGGCCGGGCCCCGACGATTCCATCATCGTCTACTTCAGCGGCCATGGATTTCGCGACCCGGCCGGCAAGCTCTACCTGGCGCCGATCGACTGCGACCCGCGCAATGCGGCCGCGACCGGCATCGCTATCGAGTGGTTTCGCGAGCAAATTGCCGCTTGCCGGGCGGGCTTCAAACTGCTGGTGCTCGATGCCTGTCACGCGGGCAGCGAGAAAGGGGAAGCCAGCTCCGGCAGCGTGGCCGCCAAGGAGTTGGGCGACCCGTTTCAAGACCTGGACAAGGTGGTAACCTTGGCTAGCTCCACCGCCGATCAAGAAAGCCAGATCTGGGAGGATAAGCACCAGTCGCTGTTCAGCTACTGGCTGAACCAGGGGCTCCGCGGGCATGCCGACAAGGACAACGACGGCGCGATCGACATCGACGAGCTTTACGACTACGTCAGCCGCGCGGTAAAGCACACCGCGGACACCTATTTTCCCCGTCCCCAGACTCCCGTCCGTATCGTGCGCGCGGGAGTCTCCGGCGTGCCGGTCGTGCTCCGCCTGCAGCCGCAAACGCTCAAGCAGGTGCTTTCCGACATGGCGGAACAGATGGCCAACGTGCTGATGGAGCGCCACGTCGCAAAGGTCGGCGTGCTGGAGTTTACCAACGACACCAAGCTCGGCGAGCTGTTGGGGGCCGACTTCGGGCTGCTGGGGCGATATTGCGCCGAAGAAGTCGAGCGTCAGCTCATGGAACGCAGCGCCGGCAAATACGGCCTCGTCGATCCGCGGCGGCTGCAGACGGCGCTGGCATCGCAAGGTTTCAAGTTGGCCGATCTGGGCTCTCCCGATGCCTTGGCACGGCTCTCCGGTGGCGCCGGCGGCATGCCCGTAATGGCCTTGGGAACTCTGCGCAACCGGAGCGGCCGGCTGGTCAACCTGCAGTGCCGCCTGGTGCAAACCGAAGGGGACGAGGTGCTGGGCTCGGTGGGAGGCGCGGCGTCGTTGAACGAGTCGGAATGGGGCATGCTGGGCCGCAGCGTGGCCATCCGGCCGGAGGATCGCAAACCGGAGGTCCCCACCGGCCCGCAGCCGCCGCGGCCGCTGGTGGACCAGGTGGTCGACCGTATCGATCGCCGCGCGGAGTCGCCGCACCCGCTCAAGGATTCGGGCTTCCCTTACCGCGTCAAGATGATGATCGGCGGGCAGGAACGCGAGGGCGTCTTCCGCGGCAATGATTTGTTCATCCCGGTCCATAAAGGCGAAGTCTACGAAATATGGATCGAGAATCATTCGAAAAAACTGACCCTCATGCGTCTGCTGGTCGACGGGCTCAACACGCTTCCCGAGAAGGAAGCGACTAAGGGCGTGCTCACCTATATCGTGGGCAAGCGAGTCAACCTGGACGATGCCCGTTGCTGGGTCCTGGACCCGGCCGACGGCGAAGTGAACGCCGTCCGCGGCTTCGTCAGCCAGACCGGCGCCGAAGGCGAGTTGCGGGAATTCGTGGTAGTCGACGCCGATCAGTCGCTCGCCGCGCGGCAGCAGTTTACCGATCAGATCGGGCTGATCACGGCCGCCTTCTACGCGCCGGCCGGCGCCAGCCGCGGGGTCGGCACCGGCGCCGGCAAGCGGCGCAAAGAAACCATCGAAACCATGGCCGAAGTGCGGCCCGGCAGTTTGCTGGCAGTCATCAATATCCGTTATGTGGACGCCGACGCGCTGCGGCCGACGGAGCGATGATTTTCTCTTAAGACGGTGGGCACCATGTCGATCCTCATTCGAGCGGTTGCCGTTCTTTTCGGAGCGGCCATTCTCTTCTCGATCGGATGGATTGTCGATGAGATGGGATGGCTTCCGGGGTTCCCGGGGATTGTGCCGGCCAGTGATACGGCGGCGCCGCGCCGGGCGGCTTCCGCCGAGTCCGGCCCGCAGGCCCCGGTGGTCGCGCTGGGCCGGCTGGAACCGGCCGGCCGGGTGATCGACGTCGCGGCGCTGCCGGGACAACGCCTGGACGCGCTGGAAGTCCAGGAAAACCAGCGGGTGGAAAAGGGCCAGACCTTGGCCCGGCTCGATAGCCAACCCATTCGCCGGCTGGAACTGGATGCGGCGGAGAGCCAGCTCAAGGATGCGCAAGCCCGGCGGGCCGCGGAGGAGCGGTTGGCGGACGCCCGCATCCATAGCGCGGAGGTCGCGATCGAGCAGGCCCACGCGCAGCAGCTCGAAATTACGGCAGAGCAGCGGAAAGTCACGCTGCTGAAGGCCAACTTGAAATTGGCGCGGAGCGATCTGGACCGGATCTATGGCCTGCCGCGAGATCCCGCGTCGACCCAGGAGCGCGAGCGTCAGGAGATGGTCGTGGAGAAGGTCGAAGACGAGCAGCGGCTGGCCGAGGCGACGCTCGATAAAGCGAACAGCCTCAGCAAACTGGGTGTGCAAGCGGCCGAGGCGGACCTGGCGGCGGCCAAGGCCAATAAGGACCAGATGCTCAGCGCGATCTCCATCCCGTCGTTGACGGCGGCTCGCGATTTGGCCCGCACGCAGCTCGACCGGGCTCTGCTCGTGGCGCCTGCGAGCGGCACGATTCTGAAGGAGTTTGCCAGGCCCGGCGAGCTCGTCGGCGGAAAGCCGGTGCTGCAAATGGCGAACCTCGATCAAATGGTGGCCGTCGCCGAAGTCTATGAAACCGACGTGACGCGGATCCACGAGGGGCAAACGGCCTTGATCAGCAGCCGGGCATTTCCCGCTCCCTGGGACCAAAAAGGCTGCCGGGGGACCGTGCAGCGAATCGGCAAGCTGGTCATGACGCCGGAGCTGAAAAGCCTCGATCCGCTGGCCCGCACCGACCGGCACGTGGTGGAAGTGCGCGTGGCGTTGGACGCGGAGGCGTCGCGCGCATTGGCGGGTTTCACGAATCTGCAAGTCGACGTAACCTTTCCGACCGGCCCATGAAGACTCCGCTGGCCTGGCACAACCTCCTGCACAGCAAGATGCGGACGGCGACGGCCGTGGCCGGAGTGACCTTCGCGGTGGTGTTGATCTTCATGCAGACGGGATTTCTGGGGATGGCCGCGCAGACGTCGGGGATGATCTACGACGCCCTGGATTTCGACCTCGTCGTTCGTTCGCGGCAATATCGCCGGCTGTCCGACGCGGCGACCATCGCGCGGAGCCGGCTGTATACGGTCGCTTCCACGCGAGGCGTCGCAAGTGTGGCCGCGGTGCACGTCGCGCCCGGCCAATGGCGCAACCCCGTCACCGGCCGCAAACGCATGATCCTGACGATCGGCGTCCAGCCGGGAAGCCGGGTGTTCAAGCTGGCCGAGATCCAGCACAAGGCGGACCTCCTGGAAACGCCGGAATTCGTGTTGATCGACCGCAAGTCGCGGGCGGAGTTCGGCCCCGCCAACGGCGTCCGCTTCGGCAACGGCGACCTCGGCGCCGAAAGCGAAGTGGCCCGGCGGACCGTGCGGATCGTGGGCACGTTCTCCCTGGGAGCGGGATTCGAAAGCGACGGGGCGATCCTCCTCGACGAGCGCGGCTTCCTTCGCATCCATCCGGAACGCACGTCTCAAGAGGCCAGCTTGGGGCTGATCAAGCTCAGCGGCGACGCGCAGGCGGAATCGGTCACCGCCCGGCTGCAAAGCGCCCTTCCCCCGGACGTGCAGGTTCTCGCGCGGGCCGACGTCCTCGGTTTCGAGCGCAATCTCTGGGTCCGCGAGATGCCGGTGGGAATCATGTTTCAGTTCGGCGTGGCGGTGGCGCTGATTGTGGGCACGGCCATCGTCTACCAGGTTCTCTCCAGCGACGTGGCCAACCACATGGGGGAATATGCCACGCTCAAAGCGATCGGCTATGGGAGCGGGTATCTCTGCAGCGTGGTGCTGCAGCAGGCGATCGCCCTGGCGCTGTTGGGATTTCTCCCTGGGCTGGCGATCGCCGAAGCGCTCTATTGCGTGACGGAACGGATGACCAATCTTCCCATCAGCATGAACGCCGGGCGGATCGTGCTGGTGTTGACGCTTTCGCTCGTGATGTGCATCGTGTCCGGTTTGGCCGCCGTTCGCAAGGTTCGCCGCGCGGACCCGGCCGATCTGTTTTGAGCAGTAAGGATCGACAGGCCCATGCGCCGCCGTGTACCGCTGGTCTGGAAGAACCTCACGCATCACCGCCAGCGGCTGCTGATTGCGGTATGCGGCGTCGGCTTTGCCGTGGTGCTGATGTTCACGGAAATCGGCTTTCGCAACGCGCTCTTCGATAGCACGGTCAAAATCTTCCGCGACCTGGACGCCGACGTCATCGTGGCCAGCAAGGCCTACTACTCGCTGATCAGCCAGGAAACGTTCAGCCGCCGCAGGATCGAGCAGGCACGGGGCTGTCCGGGCGTGGGGGGCGTCTTTCCGCTTTACGTCGAGATGTTCGGGGCCGCCTGGAAGAACCCCGATCACGTGGCAATTCCGATACGCGTGCTGGCCTGCGACCCGGCCGACCCGGTGTTTTCCAACCCAGGCATCCGGCAATGCATCGCCGCTCTTTCCCAGCCCGATACGGCCATCGTCGACCGCCAAAGCAAGCCGAAATACGGTTTTCCCGACGCGCCCACGGAGCTGTTGGGCCTCCGCGGCGCCGAACTGTGCAGCCGGTCGGTGCGGGTGGTCGGCAGTTTTGCCATGGGCTGCGATTTTATGATCGACGGCACGGTGATCGTCAGCTCCGCCAGCCTTGCCGGCTATCGTCCGCTGCGGGCCTGGGGCAAGGACCCTCTGAGCGTGGTGGACCTGGGGATCGTGCAGGTTGTCAAGGGCGCCGATGTTCGCAAGGTCATCGAGGACCTGCGGCGGATTCTGCCTCCCGACGTCAGCATCGATAGCAAGGAGGCTTTTGTCGCCCGCGAAATCCGCTTCTGGAACGACAGCACCCCGGTGGGATATGTCTTCTTCCTCGGCGTAGTGATCGGGTTTCTCGTGGGGGTTGTCATCTGCTACCAGATCATCTATGCCGACATTTCCGACCACATGGCGGAGTTCGCCACGCTCAAGGCCATGGGTTATCGCAATCGCTATTTCATCGGCTTTATCTTGGGTGAGGCATTGTACTTGTCGGTGTTGAGCTTCGTGCCGGGCCTGTTGATCAGCGCGGCGATCTACCAAGGCCTGGCGCGCGTTACGGGCCTGTTGATGCTGTTGACGGTGCCGCGGGCCGCGCTGGTGTTTTCGCTGACGTTGGCGATGTGCACGTTCTCGGGCGCCCTGGCAATGCGCAAGGTTCTGGCGGCCGATCCGGCGGACTTATTCTGAGGAGTGTCTTTCGATGGCTCATACAGACGGCACTTCCAATGGCAACTACAGCATCCGCGTTCGCGCCTTGCAGCATTATTTTGGCGAAGGGGAGCTCCGCAAGCAGGTATTGTTCGACAACCAGCTCGACGTGGCCCGCGGCGAGATCGTGATCATGACGGGGCCCTCGGGATCGGGAAAGACCACCTTGCTCACGTTGATCGGCACCCTCCGCAGCGTCCAGGAGGGAAGCCTGGAAGTGCTGGGGCAGGAGTTGCGCGGCGCCACCCCGGCGGCGATGATCGCCGCGCGCCGCCAGATCGGTTTCATCTTCCAGAACCACAACCTGTTCGCGTCGCTGACCGCCTTTCAGAACGTAAAGATGGCCATGGAGCTGTTCTCCTTCGGTCCGGAGGAGACGTCGTCGCGGATTACGGCCATTCTCACCCGTTTGGGCCTGGGGCACCGCATCCACTACAAACCGCGTTCGCTATCGGGAGGGCAAAAGCAGCGCGTGGCGGTCGCCCGAGGCCTGGTGCACGGCCCGAAGATCGTGCTGGCCGACGAGCCCACCGCGGCCCTGGACGAGAAATCCGGGCGCGAAGTGGTAACCTATTTTCAGGAACTCGCGCGGCAAGAGCAGTGCACCATCGTAATGGTCACCCACGACAACCGGATCCTCGATATTGCCGATCGGATCGTGAGCATGGTCGATGGGCACATCAAATCGAACGTGCTGGTCCGCGAATCGGCGCTGGTCTGCGCTTTTTTGCAGCAGTGTCCGGCGTTCAGCGCGCTGACGCCCCGCACGCTCACGCAAGTCGCCGACCAGATGGCCTCCGAGACCCACCCGGCAGGCGAGGTCATCATTCGGCAGGGCGATCCGGGCGACAAGTTCTACCTGATCCGGTCGGGAAAGGTCGACGTGATCGTCGCGGCCGACGGCGCGCCGCAGCGGCGCACCAGCCTGGAACAAGGCGACTATTTCGGCGAGGCGGCGCTGCTGACGGGGGCGCCGCGCAACGCGACGATCGTCGCCGCGGAGGACGTGCGGCTGTACACCTTGACGAAAGCACAATTCCAGGTTGTGCTCGACAGCAGCGCGTCGTTCCAGGAAGAGCTGCGCAAGGCGCTATTCGAGCGGCAGTAACCGAAGTGGGGCGGCAGGAGCAAAGGCGAGATGTGTCAACCGCCCACCGTCTACCGTTGGCTTCCCGCGGCTGCGAGGGAGTACACGCGCAGTGGTTCCTGCTTGCCCTTAGCGGATAGCAACCGGTAACCGTTGGCTGGAATCTGCCGGCGATGCTCCTCGGGCAATGCCAAGTAGGTGGCCTCGCTGATCAGCAAATCGGTGTGGAGCTCCTTGTTGCCCGCTTCGATCCGTGAAGCGGTATTCACGGTGTCGCCGATGGCGGTGTAGTCGAGCCGTCGCGGGCTGCCGACCGTGCCGACCACCGCTTTGCCGGTGTGGATGCCGATGCCGATGCGAAAGCCGTCGGCTCCCAGCTCTTTCCAGCGGTCGCGGCAGTCGGCGACGCGGCGCAGCATTGCCACTGCGGCGCGCACCGCGCGCGATGCGTGATCGGGTTGGACCTGGGGCGCGCCGAAAATGACCATCATGCCGTCGCCGAGGTACTGATTGACGGTTCCCCCCTCGGCTTCAACCTCCGGCACCACGACGGCGAACAATGCGTTGAGCAGGCTCACGACCTGATGGGGGGAATGCTTTTCCGAGAAGCTGGTGAAATTACGGACGTCGCAGAAGAGCGCCGTAATTTCCCGCTCTTCGCCGCGGAGATCGAGCTTGCCGCCGCTGGCCTCCAAGGCCCTCGCCACGGCCTCCGACTTGACCATCCCCAACATGCGGCGAATCCAGCGCCACCGCATCGTGAAGATCACCCCGTATAGCAGGACCCCCAGGATCAGCATGGGAACGACCTCCACGCGCCAGGTGGCGTGCCGGAAACAAAGCAGCGCAAACAGCTTCCACCCCCAATGATGGAAAAACGTCACCAGGAGTCCGGCTTCCAGGCTCAGCCGTACCAGCACCGACCCCAGCGCCGCGCCGACGATGATCAGCAACAGCAGGCCCGAGAGCCACCACGGGGTGGTGATGAAGGCGCGATCCAGCAGGGTCGCGACCGCGTTGGCGTGAATTTCCACGCCCGACATCATCTCCGGCTTGTGCGGAGACCAGAAGGATCGCAACAGCTCCAAAAGCGACCGATTCAGGTCGAGATAGGGCGAGGCATATTGGTCCTGCTGGCTGTGGGCCATCATGCCGATCAGCACGGTCGCGCCTTTCCAATCCTGCTCCACGCGCCGGACGCCCTTGGCCGCCTGCAACACTTGCCAGAACGGCACAGCGGGGATGGTGTGCGGCGGCCCCACAAAATTGATCGGCAGGCAGCCGTCGGAGTCCAGCGGGATCGGCGGGCCTTGCAATTCGAGCTGCGGCGATTGCAGCCAATCCCCCGCGAGCCCCACGGTCTTGCCGTAAATCGCCAACGCGAAGCAGGGATGGAGCTCCTTGCGAGAATCGGCGATCCGCAATTGCTGCCGCCGCACCGCCGTATCGTTGTCAATCGTCAAGTTGACCAGTCCCAGATCGGACCACATGGGCTGGGGAAAGGCCTGCCATTCGAAGACCGGCGAGAGCATTTCCTCGTCGGAAATCATCCATTGCGGGAGGACCACATTGC
>Ga0181520_10009270_pt1 | contig 13641 bp, 12 predicted proteins | sample PEATcosm2014_Bin_29_FD_132451 | JGI IMG/M metagenome (GOLD analysis project Ga0181520, IMG submission 132451) | Peatland microbial communities from MTU Mesocosm Facility, Houghton, MI, USA - PEATcosm2014_Bin02_30_metaG | ecosystem: Environmental > Terrestrial > Soil > Wetlands > Peat | place...
CTGGACACGCTGCTGGCCGAGCTGCCGCAGCCGGTGCCGCACGTCGGGGCGGTGATCTCCAGCCTGCCGCTGCTGAACTTTCCCAAGGAACAGGCCGATTCGCTGGCGCAAAAAATCCGCGCCATACTCCAACCGGGCGGGCGGTGGGTGCAATACAGCTACCACATCATGAAAGACCGCAGCCGCGGCGGCGAATACTTCAACTTGGTGGCCTCGAAAGTCGTCTGGTTCAACCTGCCCCCGGCGCGGGTGAGCGTGTACCAGAAGTAGAGCCAGGTTTCGCCGCCACGCGTCTGTCAATCCTGTCAGCGTCATGGACTGCGCCGGCAAAGCGCAGCGGCGACGGCGCTTTCGCCCGCACGCGCGAGTCGCAAACTTTTGAGCACCATCGCCCGCACGAAAGCGGCGTGGCGCTTTCCGCCGCGGTCCGCTGCTGGATCCGCGCCCGGACCGCGGCTGTGTCGCAGACCAGCCGCAGCAGCTTCGCAGGAATGACCGCGTGGGAGATACTCAACACGGCTTGAGGGCCGGCACGCTGCGGCTGATCCCGCGCCGAGCGGGACACAGCCGCGGTCCATGACGCCCCGCGCAACTACGACTCGCCCGGCAATTCCGTTCGCGTCTGGGACTGCGCCGGCAAACTTTAGATTTATTCTAAATCTTGACTTCTGGCGGGCCGGCGGTAGATTGCTTTTGCCATGAGGGCACACACGCTTGAGGATGAGCATCTGACCGCGCAATTGGGCGCAACCGGCCGCCGGCCCACGCCGCAGCGGCAGCAGGTGTATGACGTGCTCATGCAAAAGCGGGACCACCCCACGGCGGAGGAAGTCTTCATCCGCGCCAAGAAGGCCATGCCGGAAATCTCCCACGCGACGGTCTATAATTGCCTCGACGCGCTGGTGAAATCGGGCCTGGCCCGGCAGGTGACCGTCGAACGCGGCGCCACCCGGTTTTGTCCCAATATGAAGGAGCACGGGCATTTTCATTGCCGCGCCTGCGGGACGATTTATGATGTGGATTTGTCACCCGAACTGCGGGACGCGATCCTCCCGCGCGGGTTCAAGGCGTTGTGCCACGAGGTGACCATTCACGGCATCTGCGCCAGTTGCGCCCGGAAAGAAAAATGACGCGTCGCCGCGCCGGTTGCCGCCGCCGGCCGCCCGCTGAAACGAATTTTGACGAACGAACATGAGCACCGCCACCGAGACCATCGAGAACCTGGTTAAACAGGAGTACAAATACGGCTTTGTCACGGACTTGGAAACCGATTCGGCCCCGCCCGGGCTGAACGAAGACATCATCCGCCTGATCTCCGTGCGCAAAAAGGAGCCGGAGTGGCTGACCAACTGGCGCCTGAAGGCCTACCGCCATTGGCTCACCCTGAAGGAACCGCGCTGGCAGTTCGTAAAATATCCGCCGATAAATTTCCAGGACATCACCTATTACTCGGCGCCCAAGCAGAAGACCGACGGGCCGCGGAGTTTGGAGGACGTGGATCCCAAGCTGCTGGAGACGTACGAAAAGCTCGGCATCCCGTTGCGGGAACGCGAGCGCCTGGCCGGCGTGGCAGTGGACGCCGTGTTTGATTCCGTGAGCGTGGGCACCACCTATCGCGAACAGCTCGCCGAAAAAGGCATCATTTTCTGCTCCTTCAGCGAAGCGGTGCAGGCGCATCCCGACCTGGTGAAAAAATACCTCGGTTCCGTGGTGCCCTACACCGACAACTATTACGCGTCGCTCAACGCGGCGGTGTTCACCGACGGCTCGTTCTGCTACATCCCCAAAGGGGTGCGCTGTCCGATGGAGCTGTCCACGTATTTCCGCATCAACGCCGCGAAGTCCGGCCAGTTCGAGCGCACGCTCATCGTGGCGGACGACGGGGCGCAGGTGAGCTATTTGGAGGGCTGCACGGCCCCGATGCGCGACGAGAACCAGTTGCACGCCGCGGTGGTGGAACTGGTGGCCCTGGACCACTCGGAAATCAAATACAGCACGGTGCAGAACTGGTATCCGGGCGACAAAAACGGCCTGGGGGGCATTTACAATTTCGTGACGAAGCGCGGCTTGTGCAAGGGCCGCAACTCGCGGATCACCTGGACGCAGGTGGAGACGGGCTCGGCCATCACGTGGAAATATCCGAGCTGCATTTTGCTGGGCGACAATTCGAAGGGCGAATTTTATTCGGTGGCCGTGGTGAACAACCACCAGCAGGCGGACACGGGCACCAAGATGATTCACATCGGCAAGAACACGCGGAGCACGATCGTCTCCAAAGGCATTTCCTCCGGCCGCGGCCAGAACAGCTATCGCGGGCTGGTGGAAGTGCGCAAGGGCGCGGAGCATGCCCGGAATTTCTCGCAGTGCGACTCGATGCTGATCGGCCCCAACTGCGGGGCGCACACGTTCCCGTACATCGAGGTGAAGAACACCACGGCGCGCGTGGAGCACGAGGCGACGACGTCCAAGATCGGCGAGGACCAGATTTTCTATTGCAACCAGCGGGGTCTGGCGACCCAGGATGCGGTGAACATGATCGTGAACGGCTTTTGCAAGGAGGTCTTCAAGGAACTGCCGATGGAGTTCGCGGTGGAAGCGCAGAAGCTGCTGGGCGTGAGCTTGGAAGGCAGCGTGGGGTGAGCGTCACCGCGCGCGCTTGAATTTCCCGGGCGGCAGGAGCGCGAGCGCCTCGCTGGCGGCGCGCACAATCTCCGGCTTGCCCAGGGCCTGGCCGGCGCGGCCGCGGTGCAGGAGGGCTTCCACCATTTCGGGATCGAGCGCCAGCGCGCGCTCCGCGCAATCCAGCGCCTGCCGGTGGCGGCCGAGCTGGCCGTACATGCTGGCCAGGTTCGACCAGCCCAGCTTGTTGCCCGGGTCAATCTGCATGGCCTGCTCCAGGCAGCGGGCGCCCTCGACCGGCTGGTTCAAGGAATTGAAAAGCAGCGCGGCGAGGTTGTTCCAGATTTTGAAATCCTGCGCGTCCAGCGCCAGCGCCCGGTAGTAGGCGGTTTCCGCAGCGCCGAACCGGCCCAGCGCCGCCAACGCGGCGCCTTCGTAGAAGAAGGCCCGGGCTTCCGCAGGCTCCTCCGCCTGCCAGCGTTGCGCGAACGCCAGCGTCTCCGTCCACAAGCCCTGCTCGCACAGCGAACGCGCCTGTTGCACCCGGGAGATTGAACTGGCTGGCACGCCCGGATTCTTTCAATTCCCGGCGCGCAAGACAATGAAATCCGGCGCGCGCGCGGTCGGCGCCGCATCTCCGTTTTTAAACAATGCCGAAGGATTACGGCGAGACGGCCAAGAGTCCAACTTGGCCGGCCAAAGTGGATTGGCGGGCATCAAAGGTGCAAAATTCTGTCGTTCCAATTAGCTTGGCTGCGGCGACATGCAATACGTCCAAGGTGCGGCAACCGATGGTTGGCGTGTGGTTCAGGGCATAGGTTTGGGCATCCACTAAAACGTGATGCCATAAACCGCCCCGCGCCACCAACAAGCCGGAGGCACAGTCGTTTTCCACTTCCTGCCAGGCGGCTTGAATCTCCTGCTGGGTAAGTCGTTGTTGAAACAAGGCCAGACTGAGCGCATTGCGCAATTCCAAGCGATGAAACGCGGTTAAGGGCAAGGGCGCGGGATGGGCCTGCCGCCACGCATCCGCTCGGGCCGAGTTGGCATCGGTGGCGTAGAGCGAAAACAGAAAACTGGTATCGGCGTAGGTCTTCACCAGGATTCTTGGGCGCGGGCCGCCAGAACCATGTTGGGCAAAACCTTGTCGCCAAAAATGCGGCGGCGCCGGGCGGAATAATCCGGCAACGGCGGCAGCGTCTGGATCGTTTCGTCAGCACGCTTGGCGGTGGCGTGGCTGGCCGTGTGTCCCTGCAAATCGTCCAGCAACCAGCGGGCAACTTCCCACCGGTCTTCCGGCGGCAATTGCCGCAACGCTTTCTCAACTTCCAGAACACTATTCATGTTATTATCTTATCAGAACCACCCGTTTTTGCGAGCAGATTTTCGGCAATGCAGCAAAACGACCGCCTGATTCAAAAACAGAGATGCGCCCGGCGGCGGCTCACTTGCTCACAAAATGATATTTGCCGCTGCCGAGCTCGAAGACCGCCCGGCCGTTCTCAAAACGGACCGCCAGGAGACCGGCGGCGGTGGCTGCGCCCGGCTTGCCGGCCGGCACATAAACGGTCGCGGTGGTGTTCGCCGGAATTTCCACCTGCCAGTCAAAGCGAGCGCCGCGGCGATGCCATTCGCTCACGATCCATCCGTAAGGCGAGCGGTGCGTGGCCCGCACGAATTCCAGGTCGCCGACCGGCTCGGGCCGCATGATGACATGCTTGAAGCCCGGCTGCGCGGCGTCCGGGGCGATGCCGGCCAGGTCTTCGTAGAACCAGATCACGAGGTCGCCGATGAGCATGACATGGTTGCCGGAGTTCATGGAGGGATCGGCCGTGTTTCCGTTCCACAATTCCCAGATGGTCGTGGCCCCGTGCTCCACCATGTAGCCCCAGCCGGGATAATCCTTCTGTGTGGCGATGGTATAACACAGGTCCGCCCGGCCGTTGTCGGACAGGACGCGATTTAGAAACTGCCCGCCGATCAAGCCGGTGCCCACGTGGCCGTGCGTTCCGCGTTCCAGCTTGTCCACCAGGTGCGCAAAGATCCGGTCGTGCGCATCCTCCGGAACCAGGCCAAACGCCAGCGGCAACACGCACGAGGTGGGTGTGCCGTTATCGTACTGCCCGAGCTTGCGATCGAGAAACTTCTCGTTGAAAGCGGTCTTGGTGTCGTCGGCCAGCCGGTGCCACCGCCCCGCGTCCTCCACCCGGCCCAGCGCCGTGGCGTAGTGCTCCATCAAACGGAGGTCATGATAGAAATAGGCGGTGGCCAGCAACCCTTTGTCCGTCTGCCGCGCGGGATCGCGCGAATGGATCAGCGTCGGCTCCTCCGGCGGCACGCACCAGTCGCCGTAGCTGTCGCGCGAGACGATGTTGTTCGAGGCGAGCGTCTGCACGTGCCCGATCCAGCGGGCGGCGCTGTCATAATTCTTCGCCAGGCTGGCGCGGTCGGCAAACTGCCGCTCCAGCACTTCCGGAATGATGATCGCGCTGCTGGGCCAGGTGACGTCGTCGCCGTAAATCGTCCAGAAGGTGGGGGCCACGTCCGGAATTTCGCCATCAGGGCGCTGGGCGTCGGTCATGTCCTGCCGCCACTTGGCGTAGAGCGGCTCGATGTCGAACAGGTAGGATTCGCCCCGGCACTCTTCCGAGCGGTCGCCCAGCCAGCCCTGCCGCTCGTCCCGCTGCGGACAGTCCGTGGGCATGGAACGATAATTTCCGCGCGTGCCCCAGACGATGTTGGTGTAGATGCGGTTGATCAGCTCGTTGGAGCAGCGGAACGTTCCCGCCCCGGGCAAATCGTCGTTCACCACGCACCCCTCGATGGCGGCCAAATCCGGCGTGCCGGGGAAGCCGGTCACCTCGACATACCGGAATCCGTGCGAAACAAAACGGGGTTCCCAGGTTTCGCGGCGGCCCGTTCCGCGGAGCGTATAGACATCGGTGACTTCGGCCCCGCGCAAATTGGCCAGATAGAGCGAACCATCCGGCTGCAGCGTTTCCGCATGGCGCAGGGTAACCTGCGTTCCCGCCGGCCCGGCCACCCGGAGCCGGCACCAGCCGACCAGGTTTTGCCCGAGGTCGTAGATGAACACGCCCGGCTGAATTTCCTTCACCGAAACCGGCTTGCGGGCGCCGGTAACGCGGATGGGCTGCATCATTTGCGCCGCCAGCACGCCGCCCGGCGCCGAAACGATCCGGGCCGGCCGCCAGCCCGGTCCGTGCGCGACGTCATAACCCGGGCTGCTCCACCCCGGCAATTCCCGGCGCGCATCGTACTCCTCGCCGTCATAATCGTTGTTGGCCACGATGGGACCGTTCGTGGTGAGCTGCCACGATGCGTCGCTGACAATTTCCGCCGTCGTGCCGTCCGCATATTCGACGCGCAAATTCAACAGCAATTTCGGCCAGCCGAAGTTGACCGTGCCCACAAAAGCATGGCTGCGGTCGGCATAAAACCGCCCATTGCCGAGGATGACGCCCAGCGCGTTCGTCCCGCGGCGGAGATGCTTCGTCACATCGTAAGTCACATAAAAATCGCGCTGGTCGTATTGGCTGAAAGCCGGCGAGAGCACGGCATTCCCGATTTTTTCGCCGTTCAGGTACAGTTCGGAAAGTCCCAGGCCGCAAAAGGAAACCGTGGCGCGCGAAACGGGCTGGCCGGCCGCAAACTCCTTGCGCAGGTAACGCGCCGGCTGCCGCCGGTTCTGGGACAGGCTGACCTTGCCCCAGGGCTGCATGCCCGCCGGCCCGAGCACCTTCGCCGCCGGCCATTTGGAAGCATCAAAGCCGGGCGTGTTCCAGCCGGCCTCCGGCGTCTTGGACACCTTCCATTGATCGTCGGTGGAAATCACCAGCGGGGCGCCGCCATCCGCGAACTGCACCGTCAACAAACCAATCGCGCCCGCGGGATTCGGGTCGGTGCCCTTGTTCCAGCACACCAGGCCAAGGACGCAACTTTTACCGGGTTCCAGCCGGGCGGCGACTTCACTCCGGCGGGCCGATTTGGCATCGCTTTGCCCGCCGAGCTCGGCTTGGCCAAGCCACGCGTGGCATTCGTCGTCGCCGCTATAGTCAAAATAGGCGCGCTGGATCGCGCGCCCGGCGGGGAGCGTCACGATGCGGCGGAAATAATTGGTCTCGATGGGCGCGGCGACCGCCGGGTTGCCTTCCGGAAACCAGATCCAGGAAGTGCCGGCGAGCGTTTCCTGGCGGTCCACGCCGTCCAGGCCGATCCATTGGGCGTGCCAGTCATCCGCGTTAAGCATGCCCATGCTCCACCGCGCCGGCTGGCTCCACGCCGTGGGGATCCCCTGCCGGTCCCAGATGCGCACCTTCCAGAAACAGGCCTGCCGCGATTCGAGCGGCTTGCCCGCATAGGGCACGAGAATGGATTCGTCCGACGCCACCCGGCCGCTGTCCCACAAATCGCCGGCATTCCGCGCCAGGGCTTTTTCCGACGAGGCCACCAGCACTTGATAGGCGGACTGCGTGACGTCGCGCGCGCCGGACTGGAGTATCCAGCTCAAGCGCGGCTGGGCGGTGTCAATGCCCTGCGGGTCCTCCAAGTGTTCGCAACGCAGTTCGCCCACACTCGTGGCGGCCCGCCCGGTGGGGGAGGCCAGGAAAAAAGGCAGCAGAACCAGGGCGGGTAGAAATATGGAGCAGCGCATAGGTCAAGATTGGCGCGAAAACTTTACGCGCTGCGCCCGCGCTTGACGAGCGTTGACTGCGGCGGCGGACTTTTTTTCGGACTTCCGTTCCCGGCGTTATTGCACCGGTTCCCAGCGGCTGTCGGGATCGTATTCGGTCATGGCGGAGGCGATCTGCGCCGTCTTTTTGCCCAAGTTGCGCTGATACACGCGGCCCTGCTGGTTGACGATAAAGGTCATCACCCCCGAGTTGGCCCATTCGGCGGGCCAGGCCACGAGGGCAAAGCCGGCAATCATCCGGCCATTGATGAGGTAGTCATACCTGCCGCCCGGCGCATGTTTGCCCTGCGCGGTGAGGATCTTGAAATAATACCCGTGATACGGTGCCTTCTCATCGTTCAGCATCGTCGCCGCCCGGTGGTAACCCTCCACGCGTGCCGCGGCCACCAGGGGGCCGAGCGGGCTCAGCGGCTCGCCATCCTTGGCCGGCCAGAACAGTCCGTCCTGCTTGCCCGGCGTGCTGTGCAGAAACTGCGCGTAGGCCAGCACGCCATCGCCCAGGCGGTCTTGGCCGGCATATTCCCGCTGCGCGGCCACGTAGGCCCGGCACACGTCAATCGCCCCCAGTTCATCCTGGCCGATGCGGCGGTTCAGAATCTCCGCCCGGCCCGCGGCCGTATCGAAGCTCCAATGCCCGCCCTGATTCACCAGCGGAATGGGAAACGGCCAGGCGTCCGCGCCGATTTCGAGCGTAACGCTGGCATCGGCATTGGTCGCCAACTGCGTTTTCTCCGCGAGCCGCTGCACAAACCGGGTGAATTCCGCCGTGGCCTGCACGGCATCCGGCGAGACAAGTTGATGGCCTTCCGGCCCAAAGATTGCGTGCAGCGCATTCGTGTCATGGTTCGTGGCCGCCGCCGTCAATGCGGTCACCGCGGCCGCCGGCGATTCAAAGGCCTGTTCCCCAGCCGCCCGCGCAGCGGCCGGCAGCGCCAAAAGGGAACCGAGGCAAACGAGATTAATAATTCGCGAGTTCATGTTTCATCAAGAATAAGTGGGAAATGGCAAACTGAACCGGTCAACGGCGCCCGCCGCCACCGCCGCCGTGGGAAGCACCGCCGCCACCACCGCCGCCGCCAGAAGACGGGGCCGGGCGGGGAGCGGGTTCGGAATGAGCGGGTTCGGGATGACTGACCGCCTGCAGGCTTTGTTGGCCGCGGTCGCTGAAGTTTCTCGCCTCGCGGGCGTTGTTGCTGCCCACGAATGCGCCATTCGAAGCCGGCCGGATCTCCGGCGCGGGCCGGGACGGAGCCTGGACGGCCGATGGGTGCGCCGCCGCGGGACGCTGGCCCGGTTCCGTTCGCGCAAACGCATTGTTGACGGGGTGCGGTGCGGCACCGCGCGCCACGGGGGTATTCCAGCCGCGGTCGCCGCTGCGCACCGGCGCATTAAAGCTCCGGTGATCTTCCGGCCGCCACACGACGGCCTGCCGGGCCATCCACGTTCCGCGATCGGCCGGACGCTCACGCCACCAATTGGCCGGATGCGGCCGGGAACGGTCCCAGAAGAAAAGGTGATGCAGGTGCCAGTCGAAATCGCAGTCCAGCCACGGCCCGATGGCGCAGGCCACGCCGAAGCCAACCGGGTAGCCGGTTTGAAAATAGACATACGCCGGCTGATACACTGGGAGATAACACAGGTCGTCTTCGGTCGGCAGAATCTCAATGTTGCCGCCGTCCTCCACCACCTGCTGTTGCGGCGTGGATTGCAGGTTGCCGAAGTTTTCGGCGGATTGCCGCAGGCGCTGGATGGATTCCATCACCTCCGGCTGCTGGTTGAGAAACGCCTGGCCCACTTCGGTGGTCCACGCCAGGTTGTTGTCCAGATATTGCAGCAGGCTGGGATAGCGCGCCAGGGCCTGCACGCTGGGGTCCCATGGCTGCTGGTCAATCTGGTTCGGGTCGCCGCCGCCGGTGACGTAGCGGTCGGCCAAAACGATTTCCGTGGGCAAGGTCGCCGCCGGGAAGATTTGCGCCAGCAAGGGATCCGGATACAGCGCGATCGGCCCGAGCAACTGGTCGAGCTGCTGGTCCGACAGCGGTTGATAGGCGGGCATCGGGGGTGGAACCGCCACTTGGGCGGAAGACGGCAGGGCGGCGAGCCCGCACAGCAAAACCGCCGCACTCGTCAGGGCAAGCATCAGGGGTTTGGTTTTCATAGTGTTTTCATAGCTCGCACGAACCATGCCAGCGCGAAATCGGCCCCCCGCGCCGCACAACCAAGCATAAACCCTCCACATGCCGAGGATTACCTATTGTGGCAGAAAACATCCTGCATATCAACTATGCTGTCCTGCAAATCGGGTTGGCACCCCAGACGCCCTGCCGGCCGCCCCGGACCGCTTGGCGATAAAAGTGCGTGAAGACGATCTCGTGGGCAAACAGCGAGACCCATTCGAACGCCGCCATGCGGTCGGCACTGCTGCCGCCGATGAGCGCGTGTTCGCCGTTGCGCTGGCGGATGAGCTTCGCCTCGCCGAACTGCTGGATGACCTGGCCGGTAAGTGGTTGCGGAATAATGTGATTCAATTTCATACGCCCCCACCTTACGTCGTCACCTTGGACAAAGGCGGTCCAACCACGGATTATTTTGCCGCGGACATCAACCGCGACGGCTTGGCGGCGATCTTGGGTGGGAGAAAGACACGCGGGCGCTCAGTTGCAAATTCCGAGCCGAAGATGCAGTTCGGCTTCCACGAGGCCCGCGCGGCGAACGGGCCATTGACGTGCGCTGACAAAGGCCTAGACTTACCAGCAGTTGACACGCTGCTGGAAGCAATTCTTCCGGAATGCACGGCGTCAAAACACAAATTACTGTCAATTAAATTGAAAGCTCCCGCCTGGTTTCAAGTGGACCGGCGGAAAGGAGAGCATGAATATGAAAAACAAACTCACGTGGTTCTTAATGTTTGTATTGGCGACCTGCATCGGAGCGCAGGCCTTCGCCGGAATTCAGCTTACGGTAAACCTCGCGCCACCGCCCATTGTCGTCTTTGACCAGCCCACTTGTCCGGGCGATGGATACATTTGGACGCCGGGCTACTATCAATATGGCGATTACGGGTACTACTGGGTGCCGGGACAATGGGTGCTCCCGCCCAGCGCGGGACTCCTTTGGACACCCGGTTATTGGGGGCTCGACCACGGCAGGTATGCTTGGCACGCGGGGTATTGGGGGCCGCAAGTGGGCTTCTACGGCGGCATCAATTATGGCAACGGCTACACCGGCTCAGGCTACACCGGCGGACGTTGGCAGGGGAACGTGTTCATGCATAACACGGCCGTCTCCAAGGTGGACCACACCATCGTGCACAATACGTACGTGGACCGCACCGTCGTTCGAGAAATCAAGGGCCCGAACCACGCTTTCAATGGCCAAGGCGGAATCACAGCCCAGCCCTCCGGCAAAGAAGTGGAGGCCGGCCGCGCGCCTCATCAAGCCCCGACCAAGGAACAAGTTTCCCAGGCGCAGGAGGCCCACAACAATCATTTGGCGGCTCATGGAGCCCCGCGTGAATAAACGATCCGGCCGCTGAGCGGGCGGGCGAAAACAGGCGCGGAGCCATTAAGCTCTGCGCCTGTTTTTTTTGGTTGTGGTTGGTTGTTGGTTTTGCCCCAAAATCCCTTAGACACCTTGCAAACAAAGAATGGTGCGCGCTGTAGGTTTCGAACCTACGACCCCTACCGTGTGAAGGTAATGCTCTACCACTGAGCTAAGCGCGCAACCGTTAAAATAAGGGGTTTAAAAGGTCGCACCGGCAAAAATTGCCATTCCGACCGCTTTAGGGTCCCTTAGACCCAAAAAAATCGCAAACAGTCCCCAAACACAAACCTGTTCAAAATGACTGTATGCCCACCGGGAAACAATCCGGAAAACCGGGCCAAACAAAAGCACAAAACATTCGTTATGGCAGAAAAAGATACGTGGAATCCGCCGCCGAGGCAAGAATTATTGATTCTCCTATGACGGCTCGGATGAGCCGGGTGTGTGACTGCAAAGTAACTTTGGGCCAAGCGGCGAAATTGATTTCAAGTGAATCGGGGTGGTGGAGACGGTTCCAGCATTCGTGCCACCGATTGCTTTTGAGGACCAGATGGAGATTCAAGACGCTGGCGGCGCCAGCTTCGGTCCAAACCATGCCAGACTCTTTCAGGCGCTGCTCCAAGCCCCGGCGGCGGGCTTCGGCCCGGATGCGGGAGCCAAAGTCGGGCGCGCTTTCAAAACTGCCGCCATAGCATAGGTGGTGGAGGCAGGATCGCGCGCGGTCGAGTCATATGAATGTTTGACCTGACAGGCGTAAAACTGAAGCTAACCTGTGGCTGGTCCGCTGTGCTCAACCCACCAAAGCAAACCAACATTTCGACCGACGCCATGAGAATTTCCCGGAGACGTTTTGTGCAAACCACTTCCCTGCTAACGGCGGCCACGTTTTCCGGCGCCGTTTTCGCCGCGAGCGGATCGGAACGGCGCAAGGTTGATGTCTGCATTTACGGCGGAACATCCGGCGGCGTCATTGCCGCGGTGACTCTGGCCCGGCTCGGCCGGTCAGTGTTGTTGATTGAACCCACCCGGCACGTCGGCGGCATGACCACCGGCGGCCTGGGCTGGATTGATTTCGGCAGGGCATCCGCCATCGGCGGCTCGACCCAAAAATACTTTGCTGATGCACGCGCCTATTACGCCTCCGTCGGGGTAAAAAGCAACGGCTGGAGCATTGAGCCGCACGTGGCGGAAATGTTGTTTGAAAAAATGCTCGCGGAGCAGCACGTCGCCGTCGTGCGGGAAGCGCGGTTGAACTCCGTGAAAAAGGAGGGTCGGCGGATTCGCTCCATCACCCTCGACCACGCGCCCGTGGATGCCCATGGTGCGCCGGCGGCCCGCCCCCTGGAAGCGAATTTCCTGACGGTTGAAGCTGCCATGTTCCTGGATTGCTCCTACGAAGGCGACTTGCTCGCCGCCGCGGGCGTGAGTTACCGCACTGATCGCGAAAGCCGCCAGGAATTTGGCGAGAGCCTCGCCGGGATTTGCTATGCCCTGCCCACCAGCGAGCGCGTGGCCCCCGAAAAGGCCCCGGCGGCACCGGTCCTGATTGATCCTTACGTGCGCCCGGGCGACTCTTCCAGCGGACTCATACCGCTGGTTTCCAATGCGCCGCTTCCGCCTGCGGGCAGCGGGAGCCGGACAATCCAAGCCTATAATTTCCGTCTTTGCCTCACCAAAGACGATCCCATTCCCATTGCCCCGCCAGCCAATTACGATCCCCAAACTTTTGAACTGATCTACCGCTATATCGCCGCGTTGCAGGCGATGGGAGAACCGTTGTGGGCGGGCGACCTCTATTTCAATTTCGGCCACGCGATGCGCTTTTCGGGAACCCGCCTGTTGAAGATCACCAAGCTGATGAGGGGCAAAACGGATGTAAATAATGGCGCATCCATTTCCACGGATTATATCACCGGGGGCGCGGAGCGTTACGCCACCGCGGGCTGGCCCGAACGCGCAAAAATCTGGCGCGCGCACGAAGATTATCAGCGCGGCTTTTTTTATTTCCTGCGCACGGACGAGCGGCTGCCCGGCTGGCTCCGCCAGGAAATCGCCTTGTGGGGCCTGCCGCAGGATGAGTTCACTGACAGCGGAGGCTGGCCCACCCAGCTTTACGTCCGGGAAGCCCGGCGCATGACTGGTCAATACATCATTGACCAGAAGCATTGCGAAAAGGCGCAGCCGCGCCCGGATTCCATTGGACTGGGCTCATACTCACTAGATTCCCATATCTGCCAGCGGCTGGTCAAAGACGGCGCCGTAATTCATGAAGGCGGTTTTATGCTGCATGATGTGAACACGCCCTATCCCATTCCCTATCCAGCCATCACCCCGCGTTCGGAAGAGTGCGAAAACCTGCTCGTGACGTTTTGTGTTTCCAGCACACACGTTGCATTCGCGTCGGTGCGCATGGAGCCGCCCTTTATGATTTTGTCCGAGTCCGCCGCCTTCGCAGCGGACCAGGCACTGAAAGACGGCGTGAGCGTCCAAAATATCAATCGCGAAAAGCTTGTCGCACAGTTGATGGCCGCCGGCCAGCTCGTGCATCCTAAATCATAAATCATCAATCCTGACATGGGATCCCGACGACGAATCGGTGGCCCGTCTGCGACAAAAGGATTTTTTGGGTTCTTCGACGTTCATATTGGGTGGGAAGATTTCCAATCGAACGTTTCAAGGGTCGACAGCAAGCCCGGATAGTCTCTTGAGCAGCCATGCGCCGTTCCCCCTCCCCGGCCCTCTCCCTCGGGGGGAGGGAGGCACGCTCC
>Ga0181520_10009272_pt1 | contig 13639 bp, 14 predicted proteins | sample PEATcosm2014_Bin_29_FD_132451 | JGI IMG/M metagenome (GOLD analysis project Ga0181520, IMG submission 132451) | Peatland microbial communities from MTU Mesocosm Facility, Houghton, MI, USA - PEATcosm2014_Bin02_30_metaG | ecosystem: Environmental > Terrestrial > Soil > Wetlands > Peat | place...
CACATTACCTCCGCCCAGGAACCGACTGCTAAGCTGAGTTGAATTCAAAACCCGAAAGGACAAAACCCGGCTTCGCTACCCCTTCGCTTCCTTCAGGCTCATCCTTCGATTGGAAAAGACTGCTAGAACCTTTTTCGGGCGTTGAAAATATCGCTATTTCGCAAATCGGATTGATCCATACGCCGTTCAAGCAAGCCAAGGGAACACCGATTCAGGGCGTGGCGGGTCAGAACGCCGAGGGTGTCGTTGAACTGATTCCAGAGTTCATGGAAGGACTGCGGGATTTGGCGGAGTTTGAACGAGTCTGGTTGATCTATTTGCTGGATCGAGCATCGGAGGTGCAGATGGTTGTTCACCCCTACATAGATACAGCGGTACGCGGAGTCTTTGCCACGCGTTCGCCTGCCCGGCCTAATCACATCGGCATCTCTGTCGTTCGTCTTCTCGGCATTGAGAAGAATCGTTTGCTCGTGGCAGACGTGGATATGCTGGATGGAACCCCGCTGCTCGACATCAAGCCCTACGTCCCGGCCTTCGATAGTTTTGTGCCGTCGCGAGTAGGCTGGTATGCCAACAAGTCTGCTGCTGAAATTGTGGCGGATAACCGTTTCGAGGTGGGAAGAGCGGAAACTGAGTGAGCAACTCCAGCCTTCCCCTCGCAATGGTGTACGGTACTGTTAATTCCAGAAGCTGGAACCCCTTGCGAGGCGTAGTCTGAGTCGGAGCTTTACAGGAGGAGAATCATAAAGATCAGCGCACGAAATATCTTTGAGGGCAAAGTTCAGAGCGTTACTAAGGGAGCGGTCAACGCGCAGATAACTCTGGTCCTGGCAGGTGGCGAACATGTCGTCTCGATCATCACCAACTCCAGCATTGACTCATTAGGCTTGGAGACAGGCAAACGGCCTACGCGCTTGTGAAAGCCAACGAAGTGATTGTCGGCAAAGGAGTCGATGGGAGTAAGTTAAGCGCCCGCAATGTCCTGCCAGGTGAAGTCATCAGTTCTCATGATGGAGAAGTCAATAGCGAAGTAAAGATCAAACTGACCGGCGGCACCATCGTCGTCGCATCGATCACCCAGGAGAGCGTTCATGCGCTTGAGTTGAAGCGAGGCGACAAAGTCAGCGCGATTGTGAAGGCTTCCAACGTGATGATCGGCGTGTAGATTTTCAGAGACAAAAGAGGACTGACATGGAATTTCGGCGACATTGCAGTGCGCGCCGAGCGCACGGCCTATTATTCTCTTCACTCGCTCTGCTTTTCGGGATGCTGAGCGCGGGCAACGCCCAAGTGAAAGTGAATCTGACCATCTCCGCCGCAGCCAGCTTGAAGGAGGCGCTGACGGAGACAGAGACTGCCTATAAGCAAAGCCATGCCAACGTGGACCTCAGCAATAACTTCGGTTCCTCGGGAACACTGGCCAAGCAGATCAACCAAGGCGCACCGGTGGACGTCTTCCATCGGCTGCCGCAAAGCCGATGGACGATCTGGAAGCGAAGGGGTTGATAGTTGGCGGGACGCGACGCAATCTGTTGCGGAACACGTTGGTCCTAATTGCACCCCTTGACTCCAAACTCCAGGATTTTCAGGGACTCACCGGCAGCTCTATCCGGATGATTGCGTTGGGCGATCCAGCAAGTGTTCCAGCAGGCCAGTATGGCCGGCAGACGCTCGTGGCGCTTCATCTGCTGGACAAGCTCAATGCGAAGTTTGTTCTTGCAAAAGATGTTCGCCAGGTTCTGACTCATGTTGAAACCGGCAACGCGGACGCGGGTCTGGTTTACGCAACGGACGCACAGGCTTCCGGAAAGGTCCGTGTGGTGGCTTCGGCTCCGGAATCTTCGCACGAGCCAATCGTTTATCCCGTGGCAGTGGTGAAGGGGAGCCGCGATGAAGGTGCTGCACGCGAGTTTGTGAAGTATCTGAGCGGTCCAGCAGCTCAAGCAATCTTTGTGAAACATGGGTTTACACTAGCAGCACCGTGACGCTGCCTTTTATCCCGTCAGTCTGCGTAATCCCCGTCGCCTGAGGAAAGGCATACAGGAAAAATCTTGTTTCGCAAAGCGATAACGAGAGTTCAAATAGCTAGTCGATCCTGAAAAAGTTGATTTCAGGCAGATGGCAAGGCGATCAAGAAGCCGGTGAAGGGCGATTGGCGCAGGAGCCGGTCAATGATCGCTCTGATTTCGGCGACAAGTTTGCGTTCACACGTCCTCAGCAGCTTCTGGAAGTTCATCGCTGCGGCCGAGAGGATGGCGTTGATCGCATCTCCGGCAACGCCCTTCAGCCGGTTATGAGTGGCCTTGCAATCGCGTAAGTTGTTGACTACAAGGCACGAATGGCGACTAAAAAGTACGCAAAGGTACGGGCTGGACAGCCTATTGGGAGTCGATCGGGAGTGTGTTTTTCGACCTCTTTTCGCTCTGAGAAAACGTCGGTTTGCACAACTTATGGTGCAGAAAATGGGGACCCAGTGGTATGCAAAAACAATAACTGAATTCGACCTTTGTGCGGGGTTCCCAATGGTCGGTCAGCCATTCCCGTCGACTCTGGGAGTCGGTGGGAATGGCTGACCCACCGCATGAGAAGACAGCACATCTCCCCGCCTGGCCGATGCACACCGCTTTCTGCACGCGCCCTCGGGAGGCGCCGAAATCAACCCCACACCGGACCGCATAACTACCGATATTGATTTCCCTAAAGATTCAAGCATCTGTGTTAGCGCGACTATATGCTTAACCCTCGGCGGTTGAGCTCTTTCTCGGCCAGGGACCTGATTCGGGCAAAGTTGAGGGTTACGAGAAAGTCATCTGATCCGAAGCCATAACCGGGAGTGTCGTACTCGATGGTGAGGGAATAGTCCCGGTTACTGATCGAGACAAGTTCACGCAGGTCTTCGAGCGCCACGGCCGCTGCTGCATGCTTAATGAATCTTTCGAGTGGAGCCAGCCAGGCATTGGCCCTGTTCTGCTCCGCCCCTGGGGCTTGCGGGTTATTCTTGTAGCCGCCTTCCGGGGTGTAACGCAAGCAGTAGTCGATCATCGGCTTGGTAGCGCGGGCGTCTCCGACATCGCTGAGAACTTGCGCCGTCTCTTCCGCGACGTCCTCATCTTTAAGGAGCTGGATGAGTGGCTCGATGGCGAGTTGTTTGCCAACTATGCCGAGCGCTTTTACGGTCTGTACTTTGACAGCTTTGTCTCCTTTTTGCAACGACTCGAGAAGTGGTTCTCGCACTCGCTCCCATCCGAGCCGCGAGAGTTGGTCCCAATGCTGCAGTGCCACAAAAGTGTGCACGCTGGCAGCGTCTCCCCCGGGGCGCCAGCCGATTTCCTGCAATGCCTTCGCCGCGCTCTCGCGAAGAGCTTCTCCTGGTTCGCTCAGGAACGCGAGCAAGGTGGATTCCGCACGCCTGTCTCCGATCTGGCCAAGAGCTTTGATGATGTCGGCCTGGTAGTAAGGGCTTGTTTCTTGCGTTTTTTGATTGAGAAGATCGAGAAGGGGCTGAACAGCACGCGGATCGCGCAAGTCACCAAGTGCTAAAACCGCATGCCATCGGACGTCGGCATCCGAATCGCGCAGTGCCGCTATCACGGCCGGTACGGAGCGGTCATTTCCGCACCTGCTCAGCACCTTCAGCGAAAGGCGACGGGACAATTTGTCGGAGTCACGAAGCGCATCGACGAGCGTTGGGATTGCCTTTGGGTCACTCAATGTAATCAAGGCGTCGGCCGCCGAGGAACGTGCCTGTTCATTTATTCCAGATGCGCGCAGCAGAGCCACAAGCGGGTGAGTAGCGCGCAAATCTCCGATCTTGGCCAGCGCCGCCGCGGCATCTTCCCGGTTATTGAAGTTTTTGTCGCCGAGCCTTTCGATCAGGGCCGGTACGGCCTTGGAATCGCAAATCTGACCGAGGGCCTTAATCGCATCGCTGCGCACATACTGGTCGTCGTCATCAATCACCTGCAACAGCGCGTCGACGTCCCGATTCCTGGCAGCTTGAGCGAAGGCCGCCTCGCGAGTACTAAAATCTTTCGACCGCAACCGACTCCGCGTGAACCACTGCATGGTAATCTCCGATCAATAGCTTCTAGCCTGTAACGCTTGGCGTCAGCCATAATTGCCGCCAAGCGCGCTCGGCGCAGGTCACCAAAAGACAGCTCACTCAAAGCTGATCTGGCGGAAGCGGCTTAAGCAGATACCCGGTACTGATCCCCCAGCGGGCGAAATGCTTCGGCTCCCAGTTCAACAGTAACGGAGCGTCAAACCAATCCACCTCTGTTTTCGTACCGTCGACTGCAATGTATGAGTCGATGTAGTCCCATTCGCCGGCGTCATTGAAGACGATCAGCCGAACGCCGTTTCCGAACCGGAACGTCAGGTTTCCTGCTCCGTAAGCCTGCTCCCAGGTCTCACCGCCCTCCAATTCCACAGAGAGTTCGCCTGCATCGACCGCCTCGCACATCGCGACAATGTCTTGTTCCGTCACGTAGTCCCCCAATCAAGCGCGCTGCTGAACAACCCTTGTATAGCCGCAGCGAAGTCCAGCACAAGGGTTCGACGTTACATAATCTGGAGACGGATATTCATCGAGGATGCGCCGAATCGGAGAAGGTCTTAGAGCAGCGAAATGGGATAACCGTTCTGCCACAACAACAATTTCCATGTTCATCTCCAATTCCCCATCAGCACGAATGGAGCCCAGTAGTACGGATGTTCAAAGCTTGATGGTTGGTTGGGGTTCATCGGGTCAGGCTTCGGTGCGATCATGCCCCGGAGCAAGTCTAACTGGGCCTGCCGCAACGCCTCCACCTTCTCCACCTTGCCGGCTCCGTCGGCCCAACGCTTGTAGAAGTCAGCCATTAGTTCTCCCGTGCTGCTGTCGTCGACTTCCCACAGCGATGAGATCACTGCCTTGGCGCCTTTCCGTTGTGCAGTGATTCCCAATCCATCCACCTCGCGTCCATTCGCAGCGTTGCCCCCCATGCCGGTTTCACAAGCTGAAAGCGTAAGCAGATCTGTGTCTTCGAGAGACAGTTTCTGATCGTCGCGGAACTCGGCAACAGTCAGGTGAAAACCCGCGTTACCATCGTCTTTTCCAGCCAAGAGCAGGTAAGACTGGGTATCGTCGCCGGGCTTAAAAACAAAATGACTGGCGATGTGCACCACCGAGTGCTGGCTGTCTAGCTGTCTCTCCATCGCTGTCTCTGTGAACTGGCCGTTCAAGAGGATGGTCCCCGAGAGCACACCATGCGCATCCAGCACTTGCGGGTCCCTAACGATATCGTTAAGTTCTCCCACCACACTAGGGAGCTGCGGCAAGCCATCCTCATACTTGCGCGAGATTCCCATCGCCGCCGCGCTCAGGTTGCTCACGTCCGGCTTCTCACTAAGGTGTGAGATGCTGACAGGCGTGATGGTCACCGTATTGTAGTTCTCCACAAGATACTGCTTGCCGTCGAAGAGCGCGGCCATCGGAACATAGCGTAATACCCCATCGAGCGACCATACTAGCGTCTCGGCCCGTGCCTGATCGAGGTCGGCCTTCACCGTTCCGATCAGGATTTTGTAGAGTTCCTGCGCAGGAGGTTTTGGATCTCTCGACGGGTCGCGCAGCACCTGTTCAAAATCGGCGACCTTCCTGTTGAGTTCCTTGTCGGAAATGGCGATCTCACGCGCAACCGATGTGGCGCCGGTGATCACTATGATGCTCGTTCGATCTTTTCCCACCATGGTATAAAGAGCGACCGTATGTGGCATCCTCACAATGGTCTGTTGTAGCTCGCTCACGTCTCCCTTAACGTCGGCAATCTGTTTGTTAGCATCACTGTTCTTTCCGAACAGCAGATACAACCGAGCATAATAATCGTTTAGTCCCCTACTTGCCAGGCCAACCTGATCGGATAGCTGCTGGTATTGCTTTTCCTGCTCCTGCGTGCGCGAACTGATCTTCTTCAACTGCGCCCACTGCTCGCCAAGTGCAACAAGCTGCACGGTAGACTTCTGGTAGTCCTCAGCCGCTTGTTTCTCTGCGGGAGTCAGTGCAAGTGGACTAAGAGTGCTCACCGCACTCCCTCGAACATAATCCGAGTACTCCTGCTGCTTCAGAAAGTCCAGCACTTGCTGTGCCTCCGGCAATCGGCCTTGCGAAATCAGCAGATCTGCCAGATCGTGATAGTAGTCATCCTTTGAGGCGAGAAACTTCCTCTGCACTTCCTTGTCGAGTCCCTGGATATCGCTCCGCATTAGTTGGAGGCAGTTCACTGCCTGCTTGCCGTAGAAGATGGCCAGCGCGGGTTGCAGGGTGCTTTGATTGAGCATCATATGGTCTAGGATCCCGGCTTTTACAATCGGGTCATTTGCTGTATTTGCCAGCGGCAGGGCTTGGTTATAGTAGTCCTGCGCCTTCTCTATCTCTCCCAGAATGCTATAGACGCGGCCAAGGCCGTCGAGCGTTTTAGCTTCGTTGTCCAGGTCGCCTACCTGGTGAATAATCGGCAGCGCCTTTTTGTAATACTCCAGTTCCATCGGCCTCTTGCCGAGATCGCCATAGGTTCTACCAATGACGATCCATGTCAACGCCTCGCTTTCCCGGTCGCCGACCCGTTGAAAGATTGGAAGCGCCTTTGTGTAGTAATCCAGCGCTCTCTGCTTCTCCCCCATGTCGGAGTAGACCAGACCGAGGTCGTTCAGCACGGTGGCCTCTCGATAAGGGTCTTGCGTCTGGTGAAAGATCGGCAGAGCCTCTTTGTCGTACTCCAGCGCCTTTTGCATATCTCCAAGCAGGTAGTAGACCAAGCCGGTGCGTCGAAGAACTCTCGCCTCCAGGTCGCGGTCCGACGCCTTTTGAGCCAGCGGAAGCGCTTGACGATAAAGATCCAGCGCTTCCTGGTTCTTGCCCACGGTGTTATTGACCCACCCGAGACCGCTGAGCGCCACGGCCTGGCCCTGTGTATCGCCAGAGGCAGAGGCGACAGCAAGAGCCCGGTTATACGCTTCCATCGCCGCGTCGTTCTCTGACGTGCTCAGGTCGCAGTTTCCGAGTCCATTCAAGGCGGCCGCTTCCAGCTGCGTGTCTTTTGCCTCACGTGCCAGTGTCAACGCCTCGTTGTAACCGTCCAGCGCCTTCTTGAACTCCGAAGTGTACAAGTACACATCGCTGACGTGGTTGAGCGCTATTGCTTCAGCCCGAGCATCGCCTGTCGCTCGTGCCGCACGAAGTTCCTCCTTGAGTTTGTCGAGCTTGATCTGAATCTCAGCGGGCAAGGTCGAATCGGCAGTCGTGCCATTATGAATCTGAGTCGGAGGTAGCAGGCCAGGAGCTGCGGGGGGCGATGTGCTTTGGCCGAAAACCACAGCGGGGTGAAAAACGAAAGCGAGCGTTAGACCCGCAAGGATCCAGATGCGCAGGAAATCTCCAAATTCAACCGATTTGCCGCAAAGCAGAAATCGATCATTCATGTGCTTTCCTTTGAATTCCGCGCGCCGAATGTGGTCGGTCTGCAAGAGATCTAGGCTTGCTTTGTAACCGCACTCAACGGCTGTACCTTCACGTTTACTGATACATAACTCACTGTCGGCACCGCCGATGCAATGCGTGTGTCGGATGGCATATTGGACGGAGCGTCCTTTGGAACCAAATACCCTCCCGCCGCAGCCAACTTGTCCATGTCTTTTGCAACATCATTTTCGTGAACCTTCGGCACAAGAAAGTACGTCCCAGCCACCAGCTTGAGGGCATTCATAGAAATGTTCTGATTATCCAGACCTTGCTGCGTAACCACAACGTCCTTTTGCGAGGTATTAAGAAGAAAATTCGCGGGAAGAGCCTGCTCTAGCTTGCTATAGAAGACATAAAAGGCCTGGAGCGCGGGCAGGCTGATCGCGGGAAAAGAGAGAAACGGAGCCACGATCTTTGTTACCGCGATGCTCGTACTCAAAAACTTGTCGAGAAACGAAGTCGGCGGCGTCGTGGTAACGTTGACGCTCATCTGACCGGCCCCCTTGGATAGCAAGACCCGATTCAGATGGCCCGCGGTGGCACTCGTCGCAGCGCCCGGAGCGGGCTTCTGCTCCGTCAGCGCAGAGAGATCGCTCACCGCTGGAAGTTTTTTGGTCTTATCGGAAAAAACCGTCGCGAGCGTTGCCCAGGCGAGCGGGCCAAAGAAGTCCAACGAGCTGACTCTCTGACAAGAGAGATGAAGTTGGGCAAACTTGACCTGCGCCAACTTCGAGGTATCGAGACTTCCTGACCGGAAGCCTCCCAACTCGAGAGTGACTACCGAATCTTCGTCGAAGGTTGGCAACTCCTGGAGTTTGATATCCTCCGCCCAACGCAGCCCGGTCTTTTCATGGAAATGCAGGAAGCGGACATCGCGCTCGGGGTTGGGCGGCCTGCCGTTCTCCCCTCGGCTCCTTTGGTCCGGCGAGGAATATAAATTGCTCCAATATGTCTCGGCTACAGTCGGCTTTGCGGTTGAACTCGGCGTAGTACTTGCGGAACTCATTGCTTCCGCCAATTCTGGATTGGCAAGAAGCGCCGGAAAAAGCCCAAGCAATGCTGATTCAGCAACAAAGGAGCGCCGAGAGATGGCCATAGAAGCCTTTCAAGAGCAAGATTTGGATGAGATACAAATGAGAAAACCCGGCTTCGCGGCGGAAGTTGCAGCAGTTTCTTAGGCTCGTGAAGATGTGTGCAGGATACAGCGCGCGCAAAGGGAAAACAAGCATCAATAACCAAGCGCCAGAACCAATCGAACATGAGGCAGAAATACCCACCGGGAGGTTTGGTTTCCGGACCGGGCTGCCGCAGAGTCAATCGGAACCGATGTCGGTCAATGCGCGGGTGGAGGGCTCTCCAAGAGGGCTTCGGAGCGCATTGCTGAAATATGTTCGATAGCGGTTATCAGTTTGAGCACCTCGGCTGCGTCCCTGGGGCGGTCTTCGAGGTCCTTCGACAGAAGGCGGAGAACCAATTCATCCAGTCCGCGCCAGTGGACCAATTCTGGCCGCGACTCGCTTGGCGGCCGGGGTGGCCTATTGGCGTGCTCCCAGGCCCAGCCCTCGTAGTTCTCTGCATCAAAGACCGTCTCACCGGTAAGCATTTCGAATAGGACGCCGCCCAGTGCGTACAGGTCGGTGCGTCCATCCAGTTGCTCGGCAGGAACTCCGCGCCATTGCTCCGGCGCTGCATACGCCATAGCCAGCAATGTCCCGCCGGTCTTCCGGTAAGTAGCGCTTCTCTCTTTGCTAGCCACGATGCCGAAGCCGGCGATCTTGGGCACCCACTCGTTCCCCACTCGATAGTTCCCCTCGTTGAGCATCAGTATGTTCTCTGGCCTGATGTCGCGGTGCACCATACCTTTGCTGTGTGCCGCCCCCAATCCTTCGGCTATGCCGCGCGCAATCTCCAATGCCCGCCACGCCGGGAAGGGATTGGTGGTATTGCATTGAAGTCTATGCACATTCGGACCGTTCACGTACTCCTTAGCAAAGAACAGGGTGCCGTCCCCGGCCCGCTCCAGGTCGCCAGAGTTGATAACATTTTTGTGCCTCACCTGACTCAATGTTCGCAACTCGCGACGAAGGCTATCGGTAAAACTCACGTCGCCACTCAACGACCGGGAAAGAAACTTCAGCACGCGCGGCTTCCCCATCAAAGTCTCCACGGCCAGGTACACGGCTCCGATCTCACCTTCAGCGATCTTGCGGATGATGCGGTAGTTGTTCTTGAGCAGCAAGTCGGGCTGGAGATCTGTGATCTCGCTCAGGAGCACACCGTGCGTGGGACAGGTGAAGTGGCTATCAGCATAGCCGGCGTCGCAGTGTGGGCAGGTCTTCATTTGGAGTCCCTATCAGGACGATGAGCATTGAATGGTGCCACCATTCTGCCAGTTTGATCTCCGGAGCGCAATGGCGCTTGCAACGCGGCCAAGGACGCACCATCAGGGATCCAATAGAAACGACTGCCGACAACGCGGAAATTGTAGATCCATTCGAGACCGAGAAATCCAACAAGCGCTGCGCCGCCCCGCTCCACACCGAACGGAACCGGACCGTTCATCGTGCGTGAAGGCAGTTGCGATCTGATGTCACATTGTGGCGTGTATCATCTGGTTCAATGACTCAGTACGCGTTTTTATCGCTCGCTGAACCCCCGGAAGCCCGAAGAGCCCGCCAGGTTCGGCTCGGTCTTGCTTTCTGCTTGACGTTCGGTATTTCAGTTGCGGCCGGACATCTGTGGGGAAGGTACAATCCGAACGAACTCAAAGACCAGTCTATAGACCTGATCGGCGGCGGCGTTGCGGCCGGCGTCAGCGTATTGCTCGGCGACTATAGCAAAGCAAAGGCAAAGACGCTTCGTCGTGAGTTCAAGTTAAACATCGACTCCGAGACAATCAGTCGGGAGCGCCCGCCCTTGAAACTTTCCCGTGGCGAAGTCGAGGCCGTCTACATTGGGCCGTTTCATTCCTTGCGGATCGTCTCGACCGACAGCCGACGCACGATCGTTGTTCCTGGCGAACTCGAACAAAGAGAGAGCGCGCTCCGCGATCTCCTCGCCATTGGGCTTCCATTGCGAAGCTTCTCCGATTGGCTCGCCGATATCGCGCTTGTTAGGGTTGCGATTGCGGTCACCCTTGGAGCCGCCTTTATCTCCCTCTGGCTACCGGGGCCAGTTTGGCGTTTGGAAATTGGCTCTACTGTCCTGCTTGCCGGAATCATCTGGGATGGCGTTCGCGTTGGCGGTGACCCCAACGTGGAATACAAATACATCGGCCTTGAAAGGCTTCTGGTTGTGCTGGCTGTGCTTGGCGTCCTCTGGAGAGACGCACATGTGCTGTTCGACATCTGGCCTTAATGGGTTCTTTCCGTTCATCAAGAGGGAAAGAACATTGTTGATAGCAACTTTTACGCCGAAATCAGCCAATCCCAAGCAAAGCAATGAGAATCTTCGCAGCTCTAAGGATGCCGGGGTTTACTTCGAGAATCGGAAATCGATGGCCCTGGGGCGTTGACAGTCCATAGAAATTGACCGATACGGTGCCCTGAATAAAATCGTCGGTGCTTGCCGCGAAGATCGATGCCAGGGACGATACTGGTAACACTGCACTCCAAACAGCAGAAATGGCGTCCGATACCGAGGTGGCGAAGCTGCTGAGGGATAAAAGTAAGGTTATTCCTTCCAAGGAGAATGATATGAAGAAAGTTCTGTTTAGCATTTTTGCCATCGTCATGGTTTTGTCATGGAGCCATCCAGCGGCAGGCCAGACCGGCTCCAACAGCCTGAATGACCGACTGATCGCAGCCGCCGATAAGGGTGACGCGGCAACGGTGCGGCAATTGCTGGATAACGGCGCCAACATCGATGCCAAGAATGACGACGGCGAGACAGCGTTGATTGGCGCGGCCTACGGCGGCGAAACCGAGGCGGTGGTGCTGCTGCTGGCGAAGGGCGCCAACATCGAGGTCAGGAACAACGATGGCAAGACGGCGCTAAAGATGGCGGAGTTGGCGGGCAGAGACGAGGTGGTGCAGCTGCTCAAGACAAAAGGCGCCCATTGAATTTCATTGGTAATGTTAGTCCGCTTCAAAGGAGAAAGCGATGAAGAATATCCTGTTTGGCGTCGCGTTGGATCGCTACTGCGGGGGCGATGTAATTCAGAGTAGATAAATCAAATATCAGCCGAATCGGACACGAAATAGCGATTTCATCCTGAATGTTGCAATATCTGTCTCGCCGGTCCAACATATACATCAGAATAGGAAATATCAACAATGACGTGTTGGAAGCGAATCTTCTCCAAGACCTCGATGCTGTTCGTCACCGCATGGGTACTGAATCCGGGCGCGGTCTGGGCCCAAAGCATTCCCGAGAAAGCCGGAGCCTTCGCCACCTACTGCACTCCCGTGAAGGAGAGTTGCAGCAGCAAAATCATATCTGTGCAGTTTGACGCCCTCGCCTGCTCGGTTCCCGATGGCATCACTTCCAATGAAGGCGACAAGGCTATTGTCGGCTGGCTCTCGGCACATCCGGCCACCGTTGACATGAGCACCGAAGACGGAATCAAAACGGCGATTAAGGCACTCTGGAATTGTCAGAAATCTGTGGCAACTGGTCACACCTCCCGGGGCGCACCGGATAAAACCGACGCTTTTGTGACCTTTTGCGACGACACCAAACATTACGCAGTGTGCGCAAACGAGATAGTCCAGGCCAGCGTTAACGCATACGCGGCGCTGGAAATGAATGGGAAGAGTGCGCATTGCAGCTCGCCGGATAATATAGAAACCAAAGAGCTTACGGAAAAGGTCCTGACCTGGATAAAAGACCACAAGGAACTCTATGCTCAGAAGACGGAAGACTCCACCGCATACGCGATCGACCATCTCTGGCCTTGTCACTGATCCCCGCCCACAGGTTTTTCATCGAAAACCGCGAATCGAAACACTCAAGAGAAAGAAAGGTAGCCTGACGATGAAGCAGTCAATACGTATGGCGCTGATAGTAAGTATGCTCCTTTGTGTTGCCACGCCTTTGATGCACGCACAGGGTGGCCCTTATGGCGAGTGGCAAAAAGCATGCGACGCGGGAGACGGAGGTGCCTGCAATTCCTTGGGCCTTTGGGATGAGACTGGAGCTGGCGAAATTGTGGGGCAAAAAAAGGACATTGCCCAGGCAGCCGTGTGGTACGGTCGTGCGGTTGCGATCTTTCGCAGGAACTGCGACAACGGTAAAATGAGCGACTGTACGTCTCTCGGCGATATGTACTCAGCCGAAGGTATCATGAAGAATCTTGATCAGGCGGTTGCACTCTTACACAGGGGGTGTGACGGTGGGGATATTCGCGGGTGCCTTTTTCTTGGCTTTATGTACCGTGACGGAAAGGGCGTGAGCAAAGACGCCCCTCAGGCGCTTGCGCTTATTCGTAGAGGGTGTGATAGCGGAATTATGAACGGGTGCGTTGCGCTTGGCAAGATTTACCGTGACGGGATTGGAGGAACGATCTGGACCGGCGTGATGAAAGATATACCTCAAGCGGTTACGCTGTTTCTCAAGGCCTGCGATGGCGGCAATGCAGACGGGTGCTTATTTCTCGGTGAAGTTTACGAATCCGGAGACGGTGTGCTCACAAACAAACCCAAAGCGGTCGAGTTGTATCGCAAGGCCTGCGCTATCGAAAGCTACAGCGACGCCTGCGACAAACTGCCTGAAAAGAACTGATACGGCTCTCGGGTCAGTCTTGCCAAAGGCCGCAGGATCCGGGTGAACACTATGCTTTCTGCAGAACTTTCAGCGATAATTGCGCACCCCTGGACTGCGATGCAACCTCTCCGACTCGGAGCCGTCTCGGCTGATTTCTCAACTGCCGACCTGTTCATTACGATTACCGATGAACAACGCCTTTTAACGCGGGTGGATGTTTACAGGCATTCAGAACCAGAAGCCTTCGTATTCCAAGACGCGATCATTTGGAGTGAGCAGGCGTTCGTTGGATACGGGTCTAGAGTATATGTGATAGACCCTATGAAGCGAATCGGGTCTGAAATATGTCTCGGCGACGGCGGCGATTACTTAGGAGCATTCTATGCAGGTGTGGATTATCTACTCGTCGCGTCTGGACAGTCTCTCCTGCGGCTTTCA
>Ga0181520_10009273_pt1 | contig 13638 bp, 9 predicted proteins | sample PEATcosm2014_Bin_29_FD_132451 | JGI IMG/M metagenome (GOLD analysis project Ga0181520, IMG submission 132451) | Peatland microbial communities from MTU Mesocosm Facility, Houghton, MI, USA - PEATcosm2014_Bin02_30_metaG | ecosystem: Environmental > Terrestrial > Soil > Wetlands > Peat | place...
AAGAACTGGGATACCTCACGCCCACTGAAAGAGACAGCAACATTCTCAAATAAGGTCCGAATGTCACGGGGAAAACTGGGGTTCTTTGTTTCAGTCAGCGGATTCACGGAGGATGCGTTGCGAACGTTGAAGAATCAAGTCGCTGATAGAGATGCTCCGCTGATCGTACCGATCACCGGGGAGTCGATTCAGCTTATGCTCGATCATCAGGAAAAGTTCGACCTGTTTTTTCGAGACGCTATTAGAAAGATCAAGCATTTACACAAGTGGTAGACATTGGTGTCCACGGCCCCAGGTTTGTCTATAGCGACTTGGAGCCATACAAAGTCGGCTTTTGACGAACTCCACCCGATAGATACCGTGAAACGCCGATGTAGCCAGATTGGATTCTGGAATGCTGCCAAATTGCCGATGCACGTTTCCAACGCCGCAGGAAACCACCAGGCATGATCCGTGCTGGACAATGCCCATGGCGCCGGGATCGATCCTAAGTTGATGCCTTAATCTTGGGTGTCGATGCTATCTGCAATCTATCGGCGCAATAGCCCCTATACTGCGCTTTGTTCTTTCCCTCCGAGTCAATATAGTTCCATAGTGGAATGATATTGACATATTTCTTTGAGGCGATGGTGCGCAAGTCAATTCATTCGACATTGTTCGTGAGATCGTGTTGTGCGCTTCTTTGCGGATGACCAGGCTTATGCTGTTTTCCCCACTGCGCCAGTGTGCCGATCAGGCGCAACACGTCAGAACCAAGGGATGTCGACAAGGAATACTCTACATGACGCACTTTGGCGCTCTGATCGGAGCGCACGACAAGGCCGTCTTTTTCCATTTCGCGCAATTGTTGCGTCAGCATCTTCTTCGATGCGTCGGGAAACAGCCTGCGCAGTTGACTCAAACGGAGCGGACCATGTTGAAGGCGGGAGAGAATGCCAATTTTCCATTTCCCTTGAATGAGTGCAATCGCGGCCTGGACCGGCTCGTCCTCAATTTTGTGGTCCGGCAGGGAGCTTTCATTTTTGTTGCGCTCGTCCGAATTCATCGCAATTCGAGTGGACTCGGCTCCAGAGCTCGCGGACTGCTGGCTGCTTTGACCGTTTTGGCCCGGATCGAATTGTTTTTCTGCTTCCGGGTTGCTAGCCATCTCTTCCTCTGAAAAGTCAAGATTCCGTGTCTCCTCTCCGCATCCGCGAAGACACCCAACATTAACTAAAGGCACCTTCAAGGATGGTTTGGGGCAGATAGAGAGAAATTTTTTGGCAGATTCACGAAACTGTCATCTATACTTGGCGTAACTGGTGCGCAATCCCCCTCGGGCAGGCGCTCGCGTATGCCACCAACAGATCGCGTTAGGCAGGAACTGAGGTGGAGTTCGGTTTATTCTACTGGGAATGCCGCTTCCGACGAGAAATTGGAAGCCGCTTGCAAGGCATCCTGGTCATATGCCTCTCTTTGTGCCTGGACTTACTTGAACGACATTGACACGGCACACGACCTGATCGACCACGCAATCGAGAACGCATCTCGCTATATTTCGCGCCACCCTGAACGATCCGTGGACAAGCTGACGGCGCGAATCAAAAGCGTCATTCGCCGCCGGGCAAAACAGCTTGCGGCGAAGACGGGACGTGAGCTATCATCCGGGCTGCTCGTCGATCTGGAGCACTTTTTGATCGCCCCGCCGGTTGCAGAGCAACGGGCCTACGCAAACGAATTGCTTGATCGTCTCTCACCGTTCGCGTTATCGGTCCTCAAATGGCGTTGGGTTGGATACTCGTGGCGAGAGATTGCCAAGCAATTGAAGATGGACCACACCGCCGTTCGCCGTGCATACTTCCGGGAGATCGAATCGTTGCTCCACAATCTTTCCCGGTCCGGAGATTTGCTTGAATGCGATTGAGCTGGAGACAATCATCACGTTCCCAGGATCGCTTTGAGAAAGAAATTGCGCAGCACTACCAGAGACGGGTGCTGGCGGGCGTAGTGGTCTCGACCGGACCCTGCCCGGACGAAGATTTCCTTCGGCTACTGGCAAAGCGCTCTAAGCGTCTCGAATTGACGGGTCCGAAAGTGGACCACGCCGCAAGCTGTCCGTTGTGCATGAAGCGCCTGCTCGCACTGCGCCAGGAATACCACCAGCGATGTCGTATGTGGATCGTTGCCGGCATGATCGCCGGGATCTTATTGGTTGGCGTTGCTGCTCTCGTCATTATCTGGCACTAAGCCGTTGGCGTTGCCGATGGGCTGATAGTAGCAAGATGCCAGCACATTAATGTTGTGCAAGAATAGTAACCGGAGGTGAAAACATGCTGATTTTCATTCCGTGGAAGCCCGCTGTAATCGTGTGGGGCTTGCTGAGCGCGATGATATTGTTCGGCTATTTTGCAGGCTCTCTGATAAAAGGACAGAATCCTTTCGCTGAATTCATTCTGCCGACACAACACATTGTCGGAAAACCGCCCGCACCGCACACGGCTCCGAAGCAAACGCACGTTTATACGGCTGCCCCAAAGGGGAGCGCGTAGAAGTCAGTAGCGAAGAAAACACAGATATCCAAAGACTCAGATTGTCCGCAAATTTCAATGCGGGTGCACGATCTGCACGACTCTCTGATGATTGGCTTAGGCGTTGAAACCGAGCTGTGCGAGCAGCGCTATGTCCTCCTCGTAGCGGTGATAGCTGTTGCAAGCATCGCCAGAGCGGTCGGCGAAGGCGGCCGGCTTGATATTTTCTATGAGCCACATGTCGGAGTTGACGTTGTTTCCTTCGATCTGATGACCTGCAGTGGCGACGCCCCAACGGAAGTTTTTCGGAAAGGATTTTCTCGTTGGCATGACAGCGCCGAGCGCGGAAGTAGCGTCACCCGCTGTCGCTAGCAAAGCGGCGCCTGCCGCTCTTGCAAGAAAGCTGCGGCGGCTTGTGGATGAACTCTCTGCATTCATCGTTGTTATCTCCCTCTCTTAAGCTATTCGCCATCTTCCAGTAGGTCCATAGCCTCAATTTCAAGGGCAAATAAGTACGTGGAGGCTACTTCCGAATTACGGAGTGATAGTCAACTGAACCGACGAAGTATCTACGGAGTTCGCACCAATCAGAACATCCACTTCCCCGGGTTCCGCTACTCGTTTCATCCGCGCGTTGAGAATTGACAGTTCATTCGTTCCGACGTCGAAAGTGACTGTCGCCGACTGCGCCGGTTCTAGATGAATGCGCTTGAAGCCGCGTAGCGCGATCACCGGCTGCACGACACTGCTCACTGGATGATGAATATACATTTGAACAACTTCGTCGCCCGCGCGCGAGCCGGTATTCGTCACCAGCACCGAGACTTTCGCGCCTTCTTTGGCCGATATCTTTTCTCGATCAGTAGTAGGCTTACCAAATCTGAAAGTGGTATAGCTTAGTCCGAATCCGAACGGGAACAGCGGTGTGTTCTCGTCGAATACATATCCTCGTCGCGCTGCAGGCGTTTTGTAGTAGTACATAGGCAATTGTCCAACGTTACGGGCAATCGTCACGGGAAGGTGTCCTGACGGATTAACGTCGCCAAACAGCACGTCGGCTATGGCGTTGCCTGTTTCCTGGCCTGGATACCAACCTTCCACAATCGCTGGAACCGCTGAAGTCAGTTGTTCGATCGCATAAGCCTTGCCATTGAGCAGAATGGCGATCATGGGTTTTCCGAGTTTGGCAATCTGCCGTACCAACTCGTTCTGAAAACCGGGAAGTTCGAGCGTGTCTGAGTCTCCGATGGTCGGCCTTCCCACAGACTCTCGCGAGACCACCTCGTTACCGCCCAGCGCGAACACGATCACGTCAGCACTTTTGGCCGTTTCTAAAGCTTCCGTCATCAGCTTCCGATCCGTCTCGGGGCTGGGCGCTTTATAAGCCGCCATTGAATTGAGGTTCGGAGCGGTGTCGGGTTCAGATACCCTGCAGCCCTCGGCATAGACAACTCTGGTGCCAGGTCCGACTCTCTTTTGAATTCCATCTACTATCGATACGTAGTAAGGCGGTAATGCGCTATAGCCGCCGAGACGCTCCTTCTTCCCGTTTGGTCCGATCACGGCCAGTGTCTTTATTCCGTTCGGGTCGAGAGGCAGCGCATTTCCCTTGTTCTGCAGTAGCACGATGGACTCGTCGGCGACTTGCCTTGCAAGCTCCGCATGTTCTTTGTTGCCCACCTCATGCGCAGCCCGATCCTCGTCCACAAATGGATGCTCGAAAAGGCCCACACGGAACTTAGCCGACAACACTCGTTCTACAGCTTCATTGAGGTCCGCTTCGGAGATGTCGCCAGTCTTCACGGCATCGACAAGTGCAGGAAATCCTACGGGAGACGGCAGTTCCATGTCCACTCCAGACTTGAAGGCCAGAACACCCGCCGCAGCCTTATCTTTCACTACGTGCTGCAAGAAGGCGAGTTCCCCAACGGCCAGATAATCAGAGACGGTCAACCCAGTGAATCCCCACTCATTTCGCAAGACATCCTTCAAAAGCCATGGATTGGCATTGGACGGTATCCCACCACCGGTGGTGTTGTAAGAGGGCATCACAGCTTCGATGTGAGCGTCTCTTACTACTCGCTCGAACGGGTAGAGAAAGATGCTGCGCGTCGTACGCTCCGAAAAGTCGCTCGGGCCCACGTTCGTTCCGTTCTCAGGTTGGCCGTGAAGAAAGTGCTTGGCCGTTGCGAACACGTGACTCTCGTCCAGACGATCTCCAGTGCCTTGAATGCCCTTGACCGCAGCAATTCCCAACTGAGCTACGAGATATGGATCTTCCGAATACATTTCCTCGACACGTCCAAATCGCGGGTCGCGGCTAAGGTCCAGCACGGGAGCCAGAACGAGAACATTTCCCGAGGCGCGAGCTTCGAGGGCAACTGTGGAGAACATCTTTTGAAGAAGTTCAGGATCCCAGGTGCTCCCCAGCCCCACTGCCTCCGGAAACACGGTTGCTCCCGGCCTTACCGCGCCGTGAAGGGCCTCCCCATGGAAAAGAATTGGAATGCCGAGTCGCGTGTTCTTGAGCACCCATGACTGAAGCTCATTTCTGCGTCGCGCGCCATCCCGCGGGTTGCCCGCACTCGCCATTCCTAAAAATTCGTCGATGAACACGTAGGTTCCCAGGCCGTTACCCGCCAATCTCTTCATCCTTTCCTCGGTCGGATGCAAAGGCAGCGTCCATCCGCCCTCCAGCTGGGCCACTTTCTCTTCCACGGTCATTCGGCTTATCAAATCTCTAACACGCTCGGCAATGGGCGCCTTTTCGTCTTGATAGATCGGTTGGTTGCTCGTCTGACACCAGGCCTGTGGCATGAGCGTCGCCAACAGGCAAATAATCGTGCAGCGAGTAATCGTCATACAAAGTTCTCCTGGAAGCCGGGTTCGGTTTTGGCGAGCGGCGTGGCGGATCAACAGGACAGCCACATACGAGATTTTCCCTTGCCAGTTACACCAAACACTGGCTGAAGCCCGCTGACAATTAATGTTTTCATTTCAGTTGGAATCCTGAAAATGTTTGGCGACGCGTGGGCAATAGTCGAACCAAATCACGCATCCTCATCATTAAACCGACCTGAGTCGGTCGGTTTCAGTTCCAGCGAAGTTACTTAGCGGTCAGTTCGCCGCGGTCCCTCATCCAGGTGTAGAATTCATCGATCCACATGTCGGACGTGGTCCCTTTAGGTTGCATGCCGAACCCGTGGCCACCCTTCTCGTACCAGTGGAACTCCACTGGCCGGTGCGCGGCGCGGTAGGCCAAAATCAACTCAAGGTTGGTCTTGCCAAGCACGGGATCATCGACGGCGATGGCGGCAAACATCGGAGGCGCATCGGCCGGAACATCCCTTGGTCCGAACGGTCCATAGATTGGCGCAATAAAATCAGGGCGAACCGAGGTGTCCTGGTCGAAGCCAATGTCGAGCGCGAGCATGGCACCCGCGGAGAAACCAACAAAGCCCACGCGCTTGGGATCGATATTCCATTCTGCGGCGCGGCTGCGGACCATGCGGACGGCAGCTTCAGCATCGGCCATCGAAGCATCAGGTGTTTCCAACACGTTATTGGCGCTGGTCGTGCCTCCCTGAGACATCTTGCGAGTGTTGGCCGCATTGGCGGCGGGGCCTCGGTTGGTTTCTCTGGTTCGATACTTTAGCACGAATGCGGCGACTCCGTGGTCGGACAACCACTGCGCCACCTTGTAGCCCTCGTTGTCGATGGAGAGGATCACAAAGCCGCCGCCAGGTGCTACGATGACAGCCGCTCCTGTGGCTTTTGCCGGATCGGGAAGAAACGGTGTCAACGTTGGGTCAACAACATTTCGCACTATCCGGAGCGACCGCGTGCCTATAACTTGTTCCGGCAGCGCGCCGGCTTTGGGTGCGCCGTAAAGCAGAATGCCTTGAGGTAGCGGCGCTGGTTGCTTGCCTGAGTCCGGCATGGGGGTCTGGGCTAAGGCTGAGGTTGTGATAATTGCGGCGGCCGTGAGTGCGGTGAAAATGTGGAAGACCGATCTAGCTTTCATTGTCTGTGCTTCCTTTCCATTGATTCTGTCAAGCTATCTCCCAGCTGCCTTGGTGCGGATTTTGATCTACATTTGCGAGTGCGAATGCAGCCGGGGCGCTATCGGAGTTCTGCCCGTGACTCTGAGTTTCTTGACTCAACAACAATGAAGGTCGCAGGCAAACTATCCCCGCTCGCTGTCAATTTGATTGGGCCGGCCTGACGAGATGTACGCAGTACCACAAGTGCCCGCCCGTGGAACAGGCTGAATGTGTTTCCTGAGTAAGGTTCTTGAGACTGTCCGTCGCCGTTACCAACCGCAGCAATTGTCCCAGCCCCGCTCACCAAGATGCGCACCTTCTGGTTAGCGTTCATCTGGAGTCGGCCCTCCTCATCCACAGCTTCCACTGTGACGAACGACAGATCTTGCTCATCGGCGTTGAGAACCGTTCTATCGGCGCTGAGCTTTAACTGAATTGGAACTCCGGCACTCTGCAATGTGCTCTGGGCCACAACCCGATCACCGCGCAGACCTTCGACTTTCAGGGTTCCCGGCGCGTAAGGCACTTCAAATTCCGCCTTGAATTGCTGGTCACGCCCCGAAGGTTTTTCGCCGACGAGCTTGTCGTTGAGATAAAGGCGGACTCGCTCCGCTCCGGAGTACACCTCGACCGTCATCGGTTTTCCATCTTCTCCCGGCCAAGTCCAACTGGGCAGAGTGGGATAAACGGCCCAACCAGCGGCGAGGATCTTCTTGTCTTCGGGCTCTGGCAATCGAACAGTAGCAAAGACGCGATCTCCGCCATTCCATAGGATGTCGCGGTAATAGGACGATGGCTTGCGGAATCCTGTGAGGTCAAGGTCGCCACAGTACGCTGCGTGCCAAGGGAACCCAGGGGAGAGAGGGCTTGGTGGCTGCCCGTTCTGAAAGGCCGCAATCGGGCTTTTCCCGTTTGCGCCAAAACTTGCCATGTATTTTCGCAGGAAGGCAGTCATCTGATTCAGTCCGGAGGCCTGTTTCGCTGAGCCATAGCTCCAGGCGCCTATCCCAGATTCTCCGAGGTAGTCCATTGCCGTCCACACGAATTCCCCAACGATATATGGCTGCTCTTGGGCTAGCTCCCATTGTTCGAAGGCATCAGCGGGGAACGATTCAGTCGTCATCATGATGCGTCCGGGCACGCGACGATGATCTTCTGCCCCGTTTTGGGCCAGATTGTAGTTGTACCCGGCAATGTCTACTTGTGAGATTGCCGCGTCTGGATTGGGGCCGTAAGTTGCGCCAGGAAATGCCTGCGTCAGCGGCCTGGTTGAATCGAGCGATCTGACACGATCGGCCAGTTGCTTCGCTATTAGCGCTCCTTCTGCCGTGTATACCTCCGGGATCTCATTGCCAATGCCCCATATGATGACGGAAGGGTGGTTGCGATCTCGTTTGACCATCGCGTCAAGGTCTTGTTGCCACCAATCTTTGAAAAATCGAGCGTAATCATATTTGCGCTTGCTGATCGTCCAAACATCAAAAGGTTCATCGAGTACGAGAAGCCCTAGACGGTCGCAGGCATCCAGAAAGGCAGGCGACGGCGGGTTGTGCGCTGTACGCACGGCGTTGAACCCCGCTGCTTTAAGCAGTTCCACCCTTCTTTCCTCGGCTCGATCAAAGGCTGCTGCACCGAGTGGCCCATTGTCGTGGTGAACGCTGCCACCGGCAAGCTTGATGGGCGCGCCGTTCAACAGCAATCCTTTCTCAACAGACCATGCTAGAGACCGGACACCGAACGGAGTCTCAACTTCATCAAGTAATTTCCTGCCCTTTATGATCCTCGTGATCGCCCGATACATGAGAGGGCTCTTTGGTGACCAAAGCGCCGGCTGACCAATGGTGGTTTCTTGAACCACTTCGGCTGACTGGCCCGGTTTAAGTTCGACGCTCTGGTCAGGTTCAGTCGATTCTGTCCCAGCTGGACTCAAAAGGACCGTTTGGACTGTAACCGCGCTCGCCTCGGTAGAGTCGTTTTGCACTTGCGTCCTTATCTTTACCTTCGCCGACGAAACGAAAGCTTCGGGTGTGCTTACAAACACTCCCCAGGGAGCAACGTGGATCGGTTTGGTCACAACGACGCGAACACGCCGATAGATGCCTGATCCACTGTACCAACGGCTGTTCGGCTGCAATGAGTTGTCTACTCTGACAGCCAACACGTTTTTCGCATCTAGATTCAACTCAGATGTGATGCCGAAGCGAAAGCTCGTATAGGCATAAGGATGAACGCCGAGCTTATGTCCATTCAGATAGACCGTTGCCTCTCCCGAGACGCCATCAAATTCGAGACAGACGCGCCTGCCCTTCCAGCTTGAAGGAGCCGTAAACGTCTTTCTATACCAGCCAATTCCAGCGGGAAAATACCCTCCGCCGCCCCCGGTGGGATTTTTCTCGCTCGCAACTCCTTCGATACTCCAGTCGTGCGGAACTGTCAGCGTTCGCCAAGAGTCGTCGTTGAAATTCGAAGAGTAGGCATCAGCAGGATCTCCAAGATCGAACTTCCAGTCCGCGTCGGCTGAGAAGATCATACGGGGGTTAGATGCCGTCTTAGCAGAGAGTTGTGATGCCGTTATCAAAAATGTCGCCGCCATGAGGGGCCATAACGTCTTTGAAAAATCAATTCTAAACCAGAACATTTTTTACTCCTAATGCGATCGAAATGCAGCCAACGCAACTGCGCTATTCACAGGCAGCTTGTTGTAAATGTGGACTGAGATTTTTCAATTCCTGGCATCCGATCATCTCATTGGTATTTTCTTCCGACTTTTCCGCCGACAGCGGGTGTTCGTCCGGAAACGCTCGGACGATCGCCCGACGGACATCGCGCTTGATACATCTCATCCAATTTCGAGCAAAGCCAGTCCATTGGGCGGAATTGAAACTGAAATCTGCCGTTCAGAATTCATGTGGACGACTTCGGGCGTCCTGAGTTCGCTCTTTTGCTTGAGTTCAGCGATCTGTTCTGTCGTTGGATAGGCCGGACTGCCCATCGCCTCATAGGCATGGTGAAAATCGCCGCTAGTGTTATCAACGCGCGTGATGCGCACTTGCGCGTGGGGATGAACCCCGTCCAGCGCTAGCGTAAGGTTCAGGATCTCGCCCTTCGTTTCGAATGACATGGAGCTTTGAACCATTGGGTCACCCATGGCTGAGTGCTGGCCTGGTGGTTGCGGGATTAGGTTCCAGACGAGAATTGCAGTTGAGCCATCCTTACGTTTCGTCGCGAGAACTGGACCTTCATCGCAGTCAAGTTGGACATCTCCCAATTTATGGAGCAAGGTAAAGGCGTAGTAGGATGGTCGTGGAACACCCCTCGCCCCCAGAAGGCCAAAACCGTTGTTCAAGAAGCCTTTTGGCACGCCCTGCTCTTCAAAAACATTGCTGAACGTCCAATACGACATCATGTCTGCGAGGCCGATTGTCGACTTGATCGTATGTGCGATGAATGCCGGATTCTGGGAGCACCACTCCGTAAGATATAGGGGTATGTTGGGGAACTTTGAGTTTTTGATTTGATTTCGCACCTTAGCCAGAGCTCTGGGCAGCACCTCTTCTTGAGGATAATGAACGCCTTCGCCGAACATTTTGGCTTGTGGATCGTCAGGATACGCGTGCGTAGAGGCAAAATCGATCGGAACTTGTTTTGAAGCGCAGAACTCGAGCAGATCGTCTACCCAGGCTGCCATGGCTGTAGCTGGCCCACCCACTCTGAGCCGTTCGTCAACCTTCTTGATGGCCAGCGCAGATTGCCGGTACAACTCGAAGTAATCTGCTTTGGTGCCAGTCCAAAAGGCAATATTCGGCTCGTTCCATACCTCAAAGTTCCATGCGCTGACTTCCTGGACTCCGTAACGATCAACCAGATGTTTGGCAAAAAGGCCCACCAATTCTCCCCATTTGGACGGATCATTGGGAGGAGTCACGTTGCCGCGATACCAGAAGATCGTCCATTTGTTGCTGGCGAGCGCTTTTGGCATAAAACTGAGTTCAACCAGCGGCTTGATTCCCCGCTCCATCATGGCATCGTACGCCATGTCAACATAAAGGAAGTTCGGTTGATTGAATTCAGATGGCCAGACCCCCATCTCATCATCGAAAATGCCATGGAAACGAACGGACTTTATCCCGGTGGTCTTCTTCACAAAGTCGAGATCTGAGAGCCATTGCTCACGCAAGGCCAAAACCGCGTGGCCGGAGCCTGCGCAATCTTCCCAGACGTGCGGCAGTGCTGCTTTCGGATCGCGTGTCCTAACAGACAGGACATGGTTTGCAGGCCCAGGATTCATTTGCTCGGCAGTTCCAATGCCTGACGCGATCATGTAAACGCCCGCCAATGTTGTCGTTTCAAGAAATGTTCGGCGATCCATAACTACCCTTCTTCCAAGTCTAGAAGCAAGCAAGGTGTGACGCTGTGATGCTTCACTACCCTGCTGCCTTCCTGATTCAATTCAACGCTGACACTGTTGTCAGAGTGCTCATTTTTTGGTCTCTCTTACGACCGCAACAGGCCCAATCAAGCCGGACGGAAGCAGCGCCGAACTTGCCTTGTAGGCCTTCCAGGTGGCGAACGTGTATTTGGCTGTTGCGTCCGGCTGCTGATCGCCGATCAACCGATTGACCCAGGAATTAATCACCTTTACTGAGATCTGGTTGGCTCCTGGCTTCAGAGCAGAAGTCGCATCGACTCGATAAGGTGCGTGCCAAACCGTGCCCAGCTCTTTGCCGTTCACGCTCACCGCTGCAAGGTTCTTTACGTCACCGAGGTCAATCCAGAGCGTCGCACCCTTTCCAAACCAATTTTCTGCCACTTGGATTGTCGTCGTATAAGTGCCTTCTCCGGAGAAGTATTTAATGCCCTTGTCGGGGCTGTCCGACCATGAAATCAGCTTGTCTAGCGCAACATGAGACGGAGCGCCGCGTTCAGGCTGAAACGCAAGGTCCCACGGCCCGTTGACAGTTGCGAGTTGAGTCTTGGCCGTACCGGGATAAGTGTGAGATGTCTCTCTGGCGGGCTTGCGGAAAACTACAAACTCTGCGCCCCATGGGTCGAGATTGAGCGGGACAATGGTGCGGCCCCCTGCGATGGAGTAAGAGACGGATGCAATCTTACCGGTATCGGCACTCCAAAGTTGTGGAATGCGGCCGGCGACGCGGAATGTCGCCTCGACGTTGGCGGAACTGTCACCGCGGTTGTCGACGAAATAGATATCCCCGTCGGTTAGCTTCCGATGTATGAATTGCAGATCTGTGCCTGGCTCTGATTTTTTGTAGTCGAAGTCCGGAGCCACACTCATGGCGGCGAGTGCGTCGGCGACTGTTGACCCTGCATACACCATTCCCTTGCCGACGCGATGCACGCCGTGTCCGTCGCCAAAGAGATCGTTGGCGAGCCTTTGAAACTCGCTTGGGCTGTCGGCGAGGCTAGGGTCGTCGACGGGTTTAGAGCCAACTACTGCCGCACCTTCCATGACGAGCTGATAAATGGCACGGAGCACGGGCAAGGACATATGGCGGCTATAAGGCGCCAGGCCGAGTAGACGATAAGTGGTGCCGCCCGGCGTAGTGATGAGGCCGCCGGCGCCAACTTTGATGACGTGGATCAGCGCATCTGCGTTGACATAATCGAAGTTATAGCCAGCCGGAATCTCTGGGGCCGACGTGTGATAAATGGCGGTTAAATTCGAATCTTCTCCATAAAAATAGATTATGTCAGCATCAAAGTGGCCTTGCTGCAGCATGTAACTTGAGCGGGCGAGATAAGTAATCCACGGGCCTGCTTCATCGGCCCAGGTCTCGTTGCGGTTGAACCACTGTCCACATGGACCAAGGGTCATGCCGGGCACTTTGCCGATCAGCGGCTGGTGTGCGGATTCATGGATCGCGAATCTGTTGATGCCATTGAGGAACTCCTGATCTGCCGTGGGTTTGAGCGTGGCCGGAGACCAGGCCCAGGCAGTAGAAGCATCGCACGTTGTCATCGACTCCGCCGCAGCGAGGTTCTGACCGTAGATATGTGCTACCGACGCCGATTCGCGATCATCCGCATTGTAGTTGTATAGAACATTGTTCACGCCGAGCTTCCGGGTCCACATCGCGCCCATCGGCACGTCATCGAGCTTCTTCACTTCCATGCCATCGGCGATAAACGCGCGCCCGTCCTCGTGAGACTCGCCGTAGTGGATCAAGCCACGTTCTTTAAGCGACGCCTCCATTTGTCCGTAGTGCTCGTCTGCGGTCAGGTCAGCAATGGTCTTCCGGAGATCCCACAGGAACTTATCGCTCGCCTGGGCGCTCTCGACGATATGACCGGTTAATACCGGTAGCCAGGGATGCGGGTCGTATCCGCGGCGCTTGGTGAACTCGCCGATCATGTTCTCGGTCCAATTCTGCGCGCCAGCCTCCCAGCTATCGCTGACCACGTTGTGAATGCCACGCTTGCCCATCATCCCGGATCCGACTATCTCCTTGAAGCTGTCGAGGTAGCCGTTCATGTAGTTCTTCACGTACTGCGAATTTAGCTTGTCGACTTCGAGGCCTGTGCCCTCCTTACTGGCGGGGTGATTGGCGATCCCGAGGAGCGAATAACCGAAGCGCAGCACAACCCACTCACCGACAGGTGGGGTCCAATCCAGGGTACCGTCCGGCCTCATTTTGTTCGTAAGATCGACCACATCGGTCTTTCGGATGGCGTCCTGTTGCGTGAACTCCGGTGTGGCAAAACCATATAGATCCGGCATTGGTTTGAAGGCTGCCTTCTCCTCGAAGCGGTTCACGCGCGCTCCCGGATGCAGAACCAACTCGGCGATGGGTACTGCTGTTCCCTGCATGGCAAACGAGACGCGGAAAAACTTCGCTGTAATTGGATTGAAGGATATCGTGTGCTCCGTTGCACCCTCTTTAGGAATCTCAATCACGTCGTGATAGTCTTTGCCGTCTGAACTGCACTCAAGAACCATGCCACTACTCGCGTCGGAATGCACAAAACTAGGAGTCTTCCTGCCAGCCACGATGGTGATTGCGCGAATCGTCTGCGGTTCAGGAAACTCGTACTGAATCCAGGCTTTCTCGCCGGATTGGCCAGGCAAC
>Ga0181520_10009275_pt1 | contig 13636 bp, 7 predicted proteins | sample PEATcosm2014_Bin_29_FD_132451 | JGI IMG/M metagenome (GOLD analysis project Ga0181520, IMG submission 132451) | Peatland microbial communities from MTU Mesocosm Facility, Houghton, MI, USA - PEATcosm2014_Bin02_30_metaG | ecosystem: Environmental > Terrestrial > Soil > Wetlands > Peat | place...
CAGCAGCACCCTTCTTCGCCCGCTTCTTCGGCGCAACCTCTTCCTCAGCTGCCTTCCTTTTGTTCGGACATTCGAGGAAAATCCCCGACCGCAGCGTCTTCTCCACCAGGTACGAGCTGCCGCGCTCCGGGCACTTCTGCGCCACCGGCTTGTTATTCGAAGTGAAGTCGCATTTCGGATAGTTGGTGCAGCCCCAGAAAATATTTCCCCTTCGCGCCTTGCGCTCGGCCAGATCGCCCACGCCGCACTTTGGGCATTTCATCCCTTCAATCAGGTTCTGCTTTACGTACTTGCACTTGGGATATCCGGAGCAGGAAACAAACTCGCCATAACTTCCCTGCCGCAGCACCAGCGGCTTGCCGCACTGCGGGCAATCTTCGCCCGTAGGCTTGGCCGCAGCCACCTTCTGCTGTTGTTTGCTGCTCAGCTTGCGGAAGGTCTTGCAAGGCGGATCTTCGTTGAATCCCGGACACGACATAAACATTCCGAACGGCCCGCGTCTGAGCACCATCACACGCCCGCAGTTATCGCAGTACTCCTCCTGCTCGCCAACTTCCTGCGCCTCAGGCGTATTCATGTCCGGCTTGTCTGCCGTGTTTTCTTTGGTAAACGTGCAGCTCGACTTATCCTTCTTGTCATAAGCTGAACAAGCAAAGAAGCTGCCGAATTTGCCCCACTTTAAAAGCAGCGGCGAACCGCACAGGTCGCACTTCTCGTTGGTTTTCTTCTCCATGCGCTTGATGTCGCGCATTGTCTTTCCGGCATCCTTGAGTTCATCTTCAAAGTAGCCATAGAAGCCGGTCAGCAGAGTGGTCCATTTTTCCGTGCCCTCTTCAATCTCGTCCAACTCGCTTTCGAGTTTGGCCGTGTAAGCAATGTCGAAGATATACGGAAAGCTCTCCACCAGAAGATCGCAAACTACCATCCCAATCTCGGTGGGATAAAAACGCCCGCTGATCTTGGTCGCGTACTCGCGATCCTGGATGGTGTTGATAATTGACGCGTAAGTCGATGGCCGTCCGATCCCCCGCTCTTCAAGTTCCTTTACCAGCGAAGCTTCGTTGTAGCGCGGAGGCGGCTGCGTGAAGTGCTGTTCGCTATCCAGCTTTTCCAACTCCAGCCGCTTCACGTTGTCCAGGTTGGGCAGCTTGTTGGCGGATTCGTCGTCGTCTTCCTTTTTGTCTTCCAAAACTTCGTAGACCTTCAGGAATCCGTCAAAGCGCACCATCGAGCCGCTCAGCCGGAAGTCGTAAGTTTTCCCAGTCGTCGCGCTGACGGCGGCAATCTTCGCCGTGGTCACGTCAAAAATCGCTGGCGTCATCTGCGAAGCCACAAACCGCTGCCAGATGAGCCGGTAGAGCTTCAGTTGCTCCTCAGTCAGGTAGCGCGCAATCGACTCGGGCGTCCGCGACGCATCGGTGGGCCGAATCGCTTCGTGCGCATCCTGCGCGGCTTTCTTGCCCTTGTACACATTCGGCGACGCGGGCAGATACCTGGCTCCCAACTGCTTGCCGATCCACTCGCGCGCCCCTTCGATCGCCTCCGGCGCCACGCGCGGCGAGTCCGTTCTCATGTAGGTAATTAGTCCGGTTGCGCCCTCGGCGCCCACATCGATGCCCTCATAAAGCCGCTGCGCTACGCCCATCGTGCGGCGCACATTGAAGCCCAGCTTGCTGGCCGCATCCCGCTGCAACTGGCTGGTGATGAACGGCGCCTGAGGCCGCCTCTGCTTCTCTGTGGACTGCACTGAAGCCAGCGACCACTCCGCCTTGTCGAGCGCCGCAACCACAGCCTTCATTTGCTTCTCATCCGGCAGCGCATTGCCAACGAACTGATCTTTTCCTTCCTTGTCCTTGCCCGTGGCCACTCGCGCCGGCTCGCCGTCGATGCCCACAAAGCGCGCCTTGAGCTTTTTCTCCGCCTGCTTTTCCGGATGCAATTCAGCGTCGAGCGTCCAATACTCCACTGGACCAAATGCGCCAATCTCCCGCTCCCGCTCCACGATCAGCCGCACAGCTACAGTCTGCACGCGCCCCGCCGACAAGCCACGCCGCACTTTATCCCACAGCAGCGGCGAAATCTGGTAGCCCACCAGCCGGTCGAGCACGCGGCGCGTCTGCTGCGAGTCGACAAGATTCTGATCCAGGTCTCGGGGATGCTTGAATGCTTCTTGCACCGCCTTCTTCGTAATCTCGTTGAAGGTCACCCTCTGAATCTTTTTCCGCTCTTTGGCCGTCGTTCCCAATTGCAGCGCCAGGTGGTACGCAATAGCCTCGCCCTCGCGATCAGGATCAGGCGCAAGATAGATTTCGTCTGCCTTGGCCGCTGCCTTCTTCAACTGCGCGACAACTTTCTCCTTGCCCGGAGACACAATCAGTGTCGGCTCGAAGGTGCGATTCTCCAGCTCCACGCCCAATTCGTTCTTGGGCAAGTCCATGATGTGCCCCACCGAAGCAAGCACTTCAAAGCCCGCGCCAAGATATTTCTCAATCGTCTTGGCCTTGGCGGGCGACTCGACGATCACCAGTGATTTGCTCATTCCCATCCTTGATTCCAACCCCACTCTATCTTGTCTGGCCTCTTTGACTCCGTGCGGGCCAACTCCGTTGTCTTCGCAAGCGGTTCAAATTCCGCCCGCGCCGCCGGCCGTGCTTCAACACCCGGAAGAACCGCCCGCAAATGTTGGACACTACCACGGAACACCGCCTCATTTCCACTCGCAACAAGTTTTTCCTTCACCGTTTGCCCCATTTCCGGTGCGCGCAGCATACCTTCCGCGGATGAGAAAAACCCCGCAAATCCTTAGTTTCTATTGGAATGGAAGAATATATGCTCAAACATTTAGCCCGCGCCCAAGACATTATTCCTGAGTCTTGCAAATTTATTGCCCTGGGCACGTCGCTTATTCCCTGTTCCCTGTTCCCTAGTCCCTAGTCCCTATTCCCTATTCCCTGTCCTTATCACATCGTCCGCACGTAATTCTTTCCCGGCAAGCAGCGCACCCGGCCCGTGATCTCAAGCTCGAAGAGAGCTGTAAAAACCTCTGAAGAGGTCAATTGCGTCTCCACCAGCTCAAGAATTTCGTCGATTTGCAGGCTCTCATCGGTGCGCAGCACCTCCAGCACCATGGCCTCCTCAGGCCGCAGAACCTGCTCAGGCAAGAGAGATGCGGTGGTCTCGGATTTGGATGCAGCCGGCGCTTCGGCTTCCAGTTCCAGGCGCACCGGCGAAGTAAGATCCTCCCACACGTCTTCCCACGTCGCAACCAGCTTGGCGCCCTGTTTAATCAACGTGTTGGGAGTCCACGATCCCTTGCTGGTCACGTTCCCCGGCACCGCAAAAAGATCACGATTCTGTTCAGCCGCGCATCGCGCAGTCACCCGTGTGCCTGAGTTCTCCGACGCCTCCACCACCAGCACGGCCACGCTCAAGCCGCTCAAAATCCGGTTGCGGCGCGGAAAATTCTGCGGCGCCGGAAAAGTCCCCATCGGCAGCTCGCTCACAATCGCTCCGCCAAAAGCCAGAATCTCTTCGGCCAGCTTCTTGTTTTCCTTGGGATAGACCACGTCGATGCCCGTGCCCCACACAGCCACGGTGGGCATGCGCGCCGCCAGAGCTCCCTTGTGCGCGCAACTGTCCACGCCCCGCGCCATGCCGCTGATAATCAGCAGCCGCCGCACTGCCAGATCTCGCGCCAGAATTTCCGCCATCCCCGAGCCATACGGAGACGGGTGCCGCGTGCCCACAATCGCAATCCCCGGCCTGCTCAGCAATTTGGCCGCGCCACGCACCCACAGCACCGGCGGCGGATCGTAAATCTCCTTCAGCCGCTCCGGATACTCCGCGCAGCTGTATGTGACCAGCGTCGCTCCTTGCACAGCTACCCGTGCCCACTCTTCTTCGGCCGCCTGTCGCGCCTTGCCGTCAAAGATGAACTGCGCCGCCTGAGCGGGAAATCTCAGCCCCTCCAGCGAGGTCAGTGGCAACGTAAAAATCTGGCTGGCCGAATCCAGATTCTTTACCGCATCCAGAATCCGCTTCGGACCCAACCCCGGCGCCAGCACCAGCGCGAGCCACGCCAGCCGCTCCTCATCGAGCGCTGTAGTCGCCGTGCATATCGTCTCTTGAGGCAATGTGCTCATCGTTTAGTCCGTCTGTCCAATAACGGCACAGAACAATTTTCCTCACAGGAAAGCAAAGTCTGCACTTTTTGGTGATTTTGCCCACCTTACCCTCCTTCATTAGAAGAAGTCAAGCCAGGGAGCACCCGCCCCGTTGACCCCCAAGATTCATCTCACACTCGCCGCACGCATTATTTCCCTCATGGCGGTACTCTAGAAGTACATGAATTCCCGTTCCCCATCTCGTCTACGCGTTGCCGGCATCGGCTTTCTCAACCCCGCGCCCCTCATGTGGGACTTCGAGCATCCGCCGCTCGACGCCCAGCTCGCCTTCCGCTATCAAATTGATCGAATGTCGCCCTCCGAGTGCGCCACGCGTCTGGCTTCGGGCGCGGCCGACATCGGCCTCATCCCCATCGCAGCACTGGCCACCACCCCCGGTCTGCGCATCTTGCCCGGCTGCACCATCGCATCAAAAGGCAAAGTCCGTTCCCTGCTCCTGGTGCGCCGCGCCAGTCAGCGGCTCCATGCGCTGCGCACCGTGGCCGCCGACATGGCCAGCCGCACCACCCTGGCCCACGCCCGCATCCTCTTTCGCCATTGGGGCAACCCCGATGTGCCTTTCTTTCCGGCTGTCGCCGATCTCGACTCCATGCTCGAACGCGCCGACGCCGCCATCCTCATCGGCGACCCTGCACTGATGGCTCTCGAGGAGCGCGCCAACCGCTTCGAGCGCACTGGCGAAATGCTCGTCTACCACGACATTGCCGAAGAGTGGCGCACCCTCACCGGCATGCCATTTGTCTCTGCTGTTTGGGCCGCCGCGCCCGGCTGCCTATTGGACGAGAGTGTTGCGGAAGATTTCATCCAATCCCGCGACCACGGCCTCGAAAACATTGACGCACTGGTGGCCGAGTGGTCCCACCGGATGCCTCTCTCTGAACAGACCATCCGCGCCTACCTGACCACCAACATCCACTACATCCTCGACGACGAATGTTTGGAAGCCATGAAGGTCTTCTTCCGTATGGCCGCCCAGGCCGGCGCCCTGCCGGAATACAGCTTCTCCCTTAGCGAGTCAGCAAGCTGTTCAAATGCAAAAGGGTAGCGAGGATCTCGAAGGCGACGCGGGGAAGTTGCACGCTCTAGGGTCTGTCATCTAATTCCGCGTGAGTGGCGTTGCGGAATTAGATGACAGACCTTGGGCAACTGGTGGTAGATTGGTTCGCAGCCGAGAAGCAAGAAGGAAATTATGTGTCAATAGGGAGGCGAACATGAAAAGCATCAAGAAGGTTGTGGTGGTCATCCTGGCGCTGGGAGTCGCGTTCACGTCGGGGTGTGGCGGCAGGCACTCGAAAAAAGAGGTTTACTACCTGATTTCGGCAAATTTGGCGTTGCCTTACTGGCAGACCGCAGCGGCCGGCTTCAAACGGGCTGCAGCGCAATACGAAGTGAAAGCCCGGGTGGTGGGGCCTGAGGGTTACGATCCGCAAGCCGAGCTGGCTGAGCTGCACAAGGCGATTGCGGTCCATCCGTCAGGCATATTGATCTCAGTAGCCGACGCTTCGGTGCTACAACCGGAAATCGATGCGGCCGTAAACGCAGGGATTCCCGTGATCACTATGGATTCCGATGCCGTGGGTAGCCACAGGCTGTACTTCATCGGGACCAACAACCTCGAGGCCGGACGGCTGGGCGGCCAGCGGGTAATTGAGAAACTGGGCGGCAGAGGCAACGTGGTCTTCTTCACCATTGCCGGCCAGCCCAACACGGAGGAGCGGCTGAAGGGATTCAAGGATATCTTCATCAGCCGGCCGGAGATCAAGATCGTGGATGTGGTGGACATCAAGGGCGATGTGAGCGCCGCGTTCGACAAGACCAGGGAATTCTTGGCGCTGACCGGAGCAAAGAAGATCGATGCCATTGTCTGTCTGGATTCAGCGTCGGGCAAGGTGGTCGCCGACGCGATCAACCGGTCCAAAATAACCGACCGGTTGCTCGTTGCCTGGGACGTGAATCAGGATACGCTGGACGGGATCAAGGCTGGCACGATCGACTCGACGATCACGCAAAAACCCTTCACCATGGCCTACATTGGGCTAAAAGGCCTGGACGAAGTCTTCCACGCGCCGCCCCAACAGCTCAACAAGGACTACCAAACCGACTCCTTCTCGCCATACCCGGTGTTTGTGGATACTGGCACCTCGCTCGTGGACAAAAAGAATGTGGATCTCTACATTGCTTCGGCGGCGAAGGAAATGCAGTAGGCGGCCCTCGGAGTTGTTGCTATTCAGGCGCAGTCAAGTTGGCAGTTGGAGCCAACACCTCGAAATGTAGGTTGCGGCTAAGCGGTCACTGGGCTGGACGAGTTGCCGGCCCGCAGACTCGCTGACATACTGACTTGCTGCTTTTATATCTCCCACCGCAACAGCGCCGCGCCCATTGAGAATCCCGCAATCACGGCCTCGAGAACATTGACGCACTGGTGTCAGGCGCGGCCCACCGGATGCCTCTCGCCGAGCAGACCATCCGCGCCTACTTGACCTCCAACATCCACTACATCCTCGACGGCGAATGTTTGGAAGCCATGAAGGTCTTCTTCCGCATGGCCGCACAGGCCGGAGCCTTGCCGGTATTTGAAATGCCGTCCTTAGCGCTCAAACTCCTGGTTTGAGCCAGGAAACATCCAAAAGAACTCTATCGACCCAGGGCGCGCTCCATCTTTCCTGCGGAGCGCTCGAAATAATTTCAAGAAAATCGTAAGAATCGAATTGCCATTCTTGTATTTCGTAGTGGATACTTACGCAGCATCAAACCGCAGCCCTGTTTCGACAGCGATTCAGTAAACCGCAACGCGGCCTTATGGCCTCTCTAACCCGACACAAGGAGCAATAAATGACGAACGACCATACGGCCGTCCACGGCCTTCGTGTGCTTTCTTTTATCGCCATCAGCGTTCTGGCTGGCAATCTGGCATTGGCCCAGGCGCCAAAAGCCGCACCAGCAGCCGCTGCCCCAGTTATCTCCGAAACTGCCCCAGTAGCCCAGGCCACATCCACGCCGACCCAGCCAATCGCCATTAACTGGAACATGCACAAGGTGAACGGCAAGGTAAACGTTACCGTCAATCCCGACGGAACCTGGATCTTCTCCGGCGGTTTCAAGGATAAGAAGCCCCTCGATGATTGGGATATCTCCTTCGCATTGAAGAGCACCACCGGAGCCATCTACATCTTCCACTACGAGGGCAATGCGGCCGATGGCATCGAGTTCAGCAAGACCGGCCAGAGCGCCATCCTCAAGGACGACTTCGCCTCCTTCTCCCACCACAAGTGGAGCGCGGTTTACACCTTCCACCCCAATGCGGCTGGCAGAAGAGCGCACTACGAAGCCGAGGAAAAGAAGAAAGAAGAGATTAGAAAGGCTGAAGCCGAGGCCCGCAAGCGCCACGATGAGAAAGTCGTCGCCGAAAAGCGCGCCGAACAGAAGGCCGAAGCCAATGCCGAGGCACAGTGGGAAGAGCAGTACGCAAAGCAGCATCCCAGCAGCAGCGGCGGTAGCGGTGGCGGCGGCTTTTTGTCCACCATTGGAAGCGTTGCCAGCACTGTCGGCGGTGTCATTGGCGACATTGCAAGCATTTTCTAACTGGCGTCCGCCATTCACCCTTCGCGGAGGTGGTCATTACCCGCCTCCGCGAATGGCAACAAAAAGGCCGATCCCCGAAGGAACCGGCCTTTGAATCTCCCATCACAAATTCCACTGGATAGGAACCCGTAGCTATTCCCTATCCCCTATTCCCTATTCCCTGCTTTTATATCTCCCACCGCAACAGCGCCGCGCCCACTGAGAAGCCCGCGCCTACGGCAGCCAGAAGCACCAGGTCGCCCTTCTTCAGCTTCCCTTCTTCAACGGCTGTCTCAATCGCCAGAGGAATGCTTCCGCCGGAGCAATTGCCGTATTTCTCAATGTTGATAATCACCCGCTTCGGGTCCATGCCCAGCCGGTCCGCGGTCGCCGTAATAATCCGCAAATTCGCTTGGTGCGGGATGAAGCAGCCCAAATCCGCGCCGGTCACTCCATTGCGCTCCAACACCTTCGCCGTCGCCTCGGCCATCTTGCGCACCGCAAACTTGTACACCGCCGGCCCGTCCTGGTGGATGTAGTGCATCTTCTTGTCCACCGTCTCATGGCTCGAAGGATTCAGGCTGCCGCCGCCCGGCATATTCAGCGAGACGCCGCCCGAGCCGTCAATCTCATGCACATAGTCGATGAAGCCAATCTCGCCCTCTGCGGCCGGCTCCAGCAGCACCGCGCCGCCTCCGTCGCCAAACAACACACATGTAGTTCGGTCGGTGTAGTCGGTCATCCTCGTGTTGGCGTCCGCGCCGCAAACCAGAACCTTCTTGTGCGCCCCGCTCTCCACCAGCTTCACGCCCGCCTGCAGCGCAAAAACAAATCCCGAGCAGCCGCCTGAAACGTCAAACCCCCACGCTCCCTTGGCCCCAATCTTGTCTTGCACCAGGCAGGCCGTCGAGGGATACATCATGTCCGGCGTCACCGTGCCCACCAGAATCACCTCGATCTCCTTGGCAGATATGCCCCGCATCGCCAGGCATTTCTTGGCCGCCTCGGTGCAAATGTCGCTCACGCCCAGGCCCTTGGCCAGCACATGCCGCTCGCGGATTCCCGTGCGCTCCATAATCCACTGGTCGCTGGTATCCACCATCTTTTCTAGGTCTTTGTTGGTCAGAACTTGAGGAGGGACGTAAGCTCCAAAGGCTGTAATCTTCGCGCGGCAGCCCATGATCGGGCGAACACTAAGGGTCAATGTATTTCTCCTTGCGGGTCTTCACAAAAGTGCTCACTGCACAAAAGCGCCGGGTGACCCACTGCACACGCATGAGCCCGTTACCGTTGCTTCCTTCCGGACCTGGCGGGGTTGGCGGGATTACGTCGCGTAGGACCCGGCATTGTTGATTTTAACACTCCACGGGGGAGATTCAGGGACCGGGAATCGCGGATCATTTGCCGTGTTCCCGGCCATCCTCGAACTGGCCAATCCTGAAGAGATTGCGCACCGTTTCACGTATGCCCCGCCCGACGGAATATTCCGTTTGCGGCAAATGAGATTAAGAGTTTATCCGCAAACTGGTAGCGCCGACCTCCTGGTCGGCTGTCCTGTGGGTCTCCAGACCCACAGGTGAAGTCTGGCATCGTGGACGCCCCCACGACAGCCGGTCTGGCCCCCTCTGCGGCCAACTCCGATCAGAGCAGAATAGACCAGACAGTGGCGCGAATATCTGCAACGATAAATGGCGACGTTTTCTCAAAAATTCAGTGAGGAACTCCTCTAATTCCATAGCGACAAAGGGCGAGAGCTTTCGCCGAAAGGTCAATCTTGTCAGTGTCTTTCGGAGAAAAGGCTCGCCCCGTGTGACTCGCGACTCCATCGAAATGCCGATTTCATGGAAAGGTCCGGTAATATGCCTTTGAGCCTTGAACGTCATCAGGAGACCGAAAGCCACAAAAAGCACGTGGCCTTCAAACGGCTCGCCATCATTGCCGGATTCGTGATATTGCTGAGCCTGCTTTTCGCAACAACCATGATTGTCAGGCGTCAGCTGCTGGTTGAGATTGCCAAACAGGATTGGATCACACACACGCGGCTGGTAATCTCCGAGTTGAACCAGACGGAATCGCTCCTCAAGGACGCCGAAACCGGTCAGCGCGGCGTTTTGTACACCGGCGAACTTAAATACCTTGAACCCTACAACCTCGCCATCGTCCAGGTCGAACAGCACATCAATAACCTCGCGCAGTTGACCGCGGACAATCCTCGGGAACAGGCAAGAATTCCTGAGTTGCGCACCTTGGCCCAGGCAAAACTGGCTGAACTCGGTCAGACCGTCTCCCTCCATTTTTCAAACCGTCCTGACGAGGCTAAGGCACTGGTTCTGTCGGATGAGGGATTTGTGACGATGAGCAAAATCCACAACCTCATCGCCCAGATGGAGCAGGAAGAGACTTCCCTGGAGTCCTATCGCACCCTCGCATTGCGAAGGAGCGTTAGTATAACGATCGCTTTCATTTATCTGGCCGGCGTCCTCGGCAGCCTGAGTCTGATCCTTTTGGCGTATTTCATCCTTCTCGAAATGAATCTTCGCGAAAAGCATCTCCATGAAATATGGAGGCGCGAGGAGTGGTTCAGAGTGACTGTCAACTCCATTGGTGATGCCGTCATCTGCACGGACTCCGTGGGCAACATCAGGCTGCTCAATCTGGTCGCGGAAAGATTGACCGGCTGGTCGCAGTTGGAAGCCATTGGCAATCCCATGGAACATGTGTTCCGGATCGTCGATCCTGCGACGCGCGAGGTCATCGCCAATCCGATGGAGGAAGCCGTCAAACTGGACCGGACCGGCCATCTGCCTCAAAACTGCGTCCTCATTCATCGGGATGGACATGAAATCTTCATCGAAGACTCCGCCGCCCCTATTCACAACAGCCAAGGCGAAGTCACCGGATCGGTTATTGTTTTTCGTGACGTAACTATCGCAAGAGCGCTGTCGGAGCAGATCCGCCATGCCTCCGAGCACGATTCTCTTACCGGTCTGCCCAACCGATTGCTCCTCAACGACCGTCTTGGCCAGGCGATCGCGTTGGCACAACGTCACAAGGACCATATTGCCGTTCTGTTCATGGATCTCGATGGTTTCAAGCACATTAACGATTCCCTGGGACACCTGGTCGGCGACAAGCTGCTTCAATCCGTCGCGGGACGCTTGCGGCAGCATGTACGCACACCAGACACCGTAAGCCGGCAGGGAGGGGATGAATTCGTTCTCTTGCTTCAAGAAGTGCGAGGGCCGGAAGATGTGGCTGTAACCGCGAGCAGAGTGCTAAAGGCGGTGTCGCAGGCTCATTCGATCGACGAGCACGACCTTTTCGTCACCGCAAGCATCGGTGTGAGCATGTATCCCGATGACGGGTCGGATGCAAATACACTCATGAAGAATGCCGACACCGCGATGTACCAGGCTAAGGAACATGGGCGTCAGTGCTACAAGTTTTTCAAACCTGCCATGAACATTCGGGCTGTGGAGCGGCAATCCATTGAGGAGGATCTTCGCTATGCCCTGGAAAGAGGCGAGCTCACGCTGTACTACCAGCCGAAGATAGATATCGGAGCGGGAATCATTACTGGGGTTGAAGCGCTGATCCGCTGGATCCATCCCACCCGAGGATGCATCCCTCCTCTCAAGTTCATTCGAATCGCTGAAGACTCTGGCCTCATTCTCCCCATCGGCGCCTGGGTCCTGCGGGAAGCCTGTGCCCAAGCCCGCGCCTGGGTCGATCAAGGACTGCCTTTTACGACCATGGCTGTGAATGTTTCGGCGGCCCAGTTTCGGGACGAGCACTTTCTGGAAGGCATCTTTGCGGCGCTGGGCGAAACCGGACTGGAACCGGGATCCCTTGAGTTGGAGCTGACCGAGAGCGTATTGATGCAGCAACCCGAGCTTGCGGCTTCCATTCTAAAGAAGCTCAGGGATAAGGGAGTTACAGTGTCCGTCGATGACTTCGGCACGGGGTACTCCAGCTTGAGTTATCTTAAGAAGCTTCCGCTCGATACCTTGAAAATTGATCAGTCGTTCATCCACAATCTCAGCGAGAATCCTGACGACGCGGCCATCGCGATCGCAATCATCAGCATGGGCCAAAGCCTCAACCTGAGGGTCATCGCCGAAGGTGTCGAATCGGTTGAAGATCTGGAATTTCTGAAAGCGCATGGTTGTGACGAGGCGCAAGGGTTCTATTTCAGCCACCCTGTCCCTCCCAGGGAATTTGCCCTCCTGCTCGCCCAGCGACCGTTCCACCCAACTCCTGAGTTGATTTGATCTGCGCCGCATGCGCCGTGCGGAATGCAATCAATTCTGCCATTGGATACCCCGTGCCCCATCCATGCGCCTTACCGGGGACCCCGGCGACAGGTCTTCGTCGCTGGGGTGGTCGGGCGCATGGGTGGGAAACCACTGCGTTTAAAAAGATCCAGCCGTAGGTGTATACTGCGACCGAACATCCAACTCTTAGTGATATGAAGGTGGAGAACATGCGCGGACCCCTGTGTGCGGTCGCTGGCTTTGTTGTCTTGGGATGTAACGTATTTTCGCAGCAGGTTGTTGTGCCGCCAATCGCAGCACGGACTCCGGAAAGACCCCGAATCAGCTTTGACGTGGTGGTAACGGACAAAGCGGGGAAAGCAGTAGGCGAGTTGGAGCCGTCCGACCTATCACTCCTGGACAATAATCAACCACGAAAGATATTGAGCTTTCGTAGAACGGACGGTTCGACGGGAAGCAGGTTCGACCCACCGGTAGAAGTGATTTTGGTGATTGATGCAGTGAATTTGCCTTACCAGGCGGTCACTTCGCAACGGCTGGAGGTAGAGAAGTTCCTGCGGCTGAACAACGGGCTGTTGGCATTTCCAACATCTGTGTTTTTGTACAGCAGCCAGGGTCTGCATGTTCAGCCAGTACCGTCGAAGGACGGCATTGCGCTAGCGAAGGCGCTTGATAAGGCGAGCGGCGCGGTTCGGGCGCGAGACCTTTCGGGCGGTGTGTACAGCTTGGTTGAGCAATTTCAGGAATCGTTCAAGACGATGCAGGGAATCGTCGAGAATGAGGCACGGAAGCCAGGGCGGAAGGTGCTGATTTGGGTTGGGCCAGGATGGCCATTGCTGACGGAACGATTCTTCATCCAGTCGGATGAGTCGAGGCAGAATTACTTTCACCAGCTTGTGACGCTGACGAATCAATTGCGCCAAGCGCGCATTACTGTATACAACGTAGCGCCCATTGTCGGTGTGACGCGAGATCTGTACAAAGGCTATCTGAAGCCAGTAACCGAGGCACGCAAGATGGAGGTCGCGGATCTTGCCTTGGAGGTCCTGGCGGTGAACACGGGCGGCCGCGTCCTGGATCCGGGCAACTACCTGAGCGAATTGATTCTGAAATGCGAGAGCGATATCGGCCCCTATTACACCGTTACCTTCGAGCCTCCGCAGGCCGCAGGAGCGGATGAATTTCACAGCCTGCGCGTGCAGGTAAGCGGGGACGGACTGACAGCGCGATCGGATATCGGGTATTACGACGAGCCATAAAGCAGAGCCGATGCAGGCTGGCGATTGGCATACTTGAACCCATCCCGGAAGCGGCTCTAAGGAACCTCTGATTAAGTCGCGCTTTGCAAGGGCACAACTTCCGAGCCTGTCCGCAAATAGTAGCGCCGGTCTCCAGACCGGAATGTAGCGCCGGCCTCCCGGCCGGCTGTACTGGCGGCTTCCCAGCCGCCAGATGCGATTTATGCGGCTCTGCTGATCCGTTCTCATGGAATCAACCGCGGACCAATGCAGAGAATTAAGCCTCAATTGGTTACACTTGGTTCGCACAATCCAAACGGAGATCCGCGACCGACGCATCTTCTTCGAGTCGGATTCGCCCCAGATCGCTTGCAACACA
>Ga0181520_10009276_pt1 | contig 13635 bp, 11 predicted proteins | sample PEATcosm2014_Bin_29_FD_132451 | JGI IMG/M metagenome (GOLD analysis project Ga0181520, IMG submission 132451) | Peatland microbial communities from MTU Mesocosm Facility, Houghton, MI, USA - PEATcosm2014_Bin02_30_metaG | ecosystem: Environmental > Terrestrial > Soil > Wetlands > Peat | place...
ACGATGACCGCCGCCGACTTTGACTATTTTACTTATCACGGACGGACCTCCCAGTCATGAACCAAATCCATTTAACGCAAACTCCGAAAGCGAAAGCAGCATGCGCCCGCCCCTCCGTATCGTCCCGGAGGGACAACCCGACCATAATCCGGCGTCGGCCCCCGTCGGTTCCAACGCGGTCACGGGAAAGTAAATCCAAAAACATCCAATGATCTCACGCTACGACTACCTTGGCATCGCGTTTTATTTCATCTTTGTCGTCACGGTCGGGGTGGTGTTCTCGCGCCGCAACAAGAACACGTCGGACTATTTTCGCGGCGGCGGCATCATGCCTTGGTGGATGGCCGGGGTGTCGGCGTGGATGGCCAGCTTCAGCGCCTGGACGTTCACGGGGGCGGCGGGAAAGATATATCAAAACGGGCCGTTCGTCCTGCTTTTGTATTATTCGAGCATTGCGGCGTTCGTCATTATTTTGGCGTTCACTTGTTACCGGTTCCGGCGGATGCGAACGGTGACGCCGATGGACGCAATTCGGGCGCGTTACGGGGTGGCCACGCAGCAGTTTGTGACTTGGATCCGCCTGCCATTCCTGATGTTTTTCGGCGGCGTGGCCTTGAATACGGTGGGCGTGTTCATGTCCGGCACGTTTGGGGTTGAGCTGCCCGGCGTCATCATCATTTTGGGGTGCCTGGTGACATTTGTGTCGCTGGCGGGGGGGGCGTTTGGCGTGGCGGCGAGCGATTTTGTACAGATGTTCCTGGTGGTGACGGTGACACTGGTAATCTCGGCGTTTGCGCTGTGCCAGCCGGCGGTCGGCGGTTTCTCCGGACTTCTGGAGAAAGTGCCGGACGCCCATTTTCACTGGGGTCAGATCGCGCGGCCGGAATTCATCACGCTCTGGTTCGTGGCCTTGATGTTCAACACCATCTTCGCCCAAAACAGCATGGAAATGTCAGCCAAATACCTGATGGCGCGCAGCGATGCGCACGCCCGCAAAATGGTGTTGTTTCCGTTGATTGGCACGATTGTGGGGCCGCTGTTGTGGATTGTGCCGCCGATGGTGGCGGCCGTCGTTCATCCCGGCGGCCTGGGCCATATTCTCCCCACGCTCAGTCATCCCGAAGAAGGGGCTTTTCTCGTGACCGCTCACGACGTCCTGCCGGTGGGAATGCTGGGACTGCTCATCGCGGGCATCTTCGGCGCAACCCTTTCCAGTCTGGATGCCAGCGTCAATCAGGGCGTGGGCATTTTGGTGCGGAATTTCTATCTGCCCGTTGTCAATCCCCAATGCTCCGAGAAGAAACTGTTGATCATCAGCAAGTGCTGCACGGCCGGCTTTGGGCTTGTGATCATCAAAGTGGGGCTGGTCATCAGCCAGCAGCGAACCGCCGGCTTGTTTGATTTCCTGAATCAATTGGGCGTCGGCTTGTGGCTGCCGCTGGCGGTGCCCATGTGCCTGGGGCTGTTCTATAAACGCACGCCGCCCTGGTCCGGCTGGGGCACGGCGTTGGTGGGCTTGTTCACGTCGTTTGGCATCATGTTTTGCGTCAAGACCCAGGCGGTGTTGGATCCGGCGTCCACCCAGTTCGTGGTTCAGAGCCAGCTCTGGATCGAATCCCATCTCCATGCGACCTTGCCGGCCATTTCGGACTTGGTGGGCTGGATTCCCGGGATGGCCGCCCCCCTCAAGCCGGGTGAAGTCACTCAAACTTTCCTCATCGCCACGGCCTTTGGGGTGATTCTCGTTTCCATGGGCTGGTTTTTCTTCACCACCCTGTTCTATGAGTCCTCCCCGGCGGAGTACAAGGCCGGCGTGGACAAGTTTTTCAGCGAGCTGAAACGCCCGATCGAAGATTTGACCGTGGAACAAGTGCGGGAAAATCACAAGGTGGTCGGCTCGATCGGAACGTTGTGCATTATTTTCGGCTCCTTTGTCCTGCTCTTGTTTCTGGTGCCCAACGACGGGGCCAAACGGTTCGCGTTCATTTTTTGCGGCGGCTGCATCTTTGGCGTGGGCTGGCTGTTGCGGCGGGTGTCCCGGCCCGGCCAGGGAAAGGCAACTTAGCAAACCTTGATTAATTTGTGAGCAATTCCAAACACTCCACGCCGATGCTCAGCATCTGGTTCGGCAATTTCTTTGAACCGTTTTTCAGCGACCGCGAAGCGGTGCGGCGCGGTATCGCCGAGGTGGCCGAATTGGGTTTTAACTCCATCAACCTCGATTCGAAGGCGTGGGAGGATTTCTTCGCCCGGTATCGCGGCGGGCCGGCCAGTGCGTATGTGGCCATGCAGGAGTTCATGATGCAGGAGGCGGCGGCGCGCGGCTTGGATTACACGCATCTCGCCCTCTATCTCTGCGGCGACAATCTCTATCCGGCCATTCGTGACGTGCCGCCGGTGCGCGGCGAGGAATCGGTGCGCCCGGACGGTGAGTTGATGGGGACCTACAAGTACTGGTCGCCGCGCGCACAGCAGACGATGGTGGATCACGTCCGTGGTTTGTTGAAACTTTATGGTCCGGGCATGCGCCGCCGTGATGGTTCGCGCATCATCATGCAGACGATGTTCGAGCCCATTCCCAAGCCGAGTTTTGACGCCGAGGGTCGGGGGCACTACCTCGCCTGGCTGGAAAAGCACTATGCCGGCAACCTGGCGCAGTTGAATGCGCGTTACGGTCTCGCGGTGAAAACGTTTGCCGAACTCCGGCCGTCTGACTACTGGCTGCGTCCCGTCGAATTGAACTGGGTGGATTGCGCCCGTCCGACGGCGGATGATTTCGCGCGCCGCACCCCGGACTTTTACCGCTGGATTGACAATCAAACCTACCTGGCCGGGGTCTTGCAAGATTATCTGGCCACCATGAAACGCCATTGGCGCGAACTGGAACCCGCACTCTTCATCGAACCGGTGCTCCATCAGTGGGGTTATTTCTTCAATCCTCCGGGCCAGACCATGTGGCAGACCGGCCAGCGCGCCCTGGATGTCTACCGCTGTGCGGATCAGGTGGACGGGGTTTTGTTCATCGCCGCGCCCCTGAACGCCGAGAACCGGACTGATGCCATGGCCTTGAGCGTGGAAGGTTCCATCATGCGCGCGGCCAATTCCGGCCGCCCTTTCACCGGGGGACTTTATCTCGGTCGCCATGTCAACGGGGACATCTGCCGGACCGTCCCTCCGGCGGAGGCCATTGGCACTCTGGTGGGACAGGGGGCCAAATCGTTGCACATTTACGGATACAGCGGGCTGGACGACGGTGGCGTGTTGTTCCGGATGGATGACCTGTTTAAGGAGTCGTTGCGGGCCGGCAATCATTGGGCGGCCGAAGTGATTCCGTTGCTCGATCAGCCCAGGGCGAAACAGGTCGCCTTGCTGTTCCCCGCTGAGATGAGCCTGTACGAACCGCTCGAAGTGGACCCTGGCGGACGGCATCGCATGGATTTGCTCGGTTGGTATGCGCAGTTTGCCGACCTCGGTTATTCGGTGGACATTTTGCACCCAACGCAAATCGCGGCCGGTGCGCTGAAGGACTATCAGTCTCTGGTCGTGCCCCACAACTCCCTTTACGACCTCGGCGACAACGCCGCGCTCGAAACCGCCGTGAAGCAATTCGTCACCGCCGGCGGCACGGTGTTTCACGGCCCGCACTGCGAACTCGCGCGGCGCGCGCTGGAAATTGTGGAGGAAGCCGTTGTGTTCGACTGCATCAAATGGCGCGAAGAAATCATTCCGCACGGCTGGTCCACCGTGGCCTGGCACGGCGGCACGGCGCTGGGGACTTACCTTCAAACCGGCGCGAATGCCATCGCGCAGACTGATCTGGGTGCGGGCCGCGTTTATTCATTCGGCTTTCAATACGGATATTCGTATTCGCGGCTGACCATGCCCATCGTCCCGCCAAATTATGGACGCCGCGAAATGCACCCCGTCGTGTTGCTCAAAGAAACCCCCGTGGCGGTGCTGGCCGGCCCCTCCCCCCTGACCCCGTTGACTCCCGTCAAAGGGGTTGAAGTTGCAGGTTTTGGCAAACATTTGCTCATCGTCAACCACCGCTCCAGTCCCGTGGACATCTCCGCCATTGCAGCCCGCCGCACACTGCCGCTGGTTCCCTCCGCCCCCGGCTGGCTGGCGGCGCATTCGGCGGTGTGCCTGGAACTTTGATCCATGATGAACTCCCACACCCACGCCTCCTTCCGTCCCGGCGAACTCTGGCCGGATGACCACGGTGTGCACATCAACGCCCATGGCGGCGGGGTTTTGTTTCACGCCGGAGCCTATTATTGGTTTGGCGAACACAAAATCGCCGGGGAGGCGGGGAACGTGGCGCATGTCGGGGTGCATGTCTATTCCTCGGCTGACCTGTACAATTGGAAGGATGAAGGCATCGCGCTCGCCGTGAGTGGCAATCCAGCCAGTCCGATTACCCGCGGTTGCATACTGGAACGGCCCAAGGTCATCTTCAATCCTCGCACGAAAAAGTTTGTGATGTGGTTTCATCTGGAACCGAAGGGCGCGGGCTACACGGGTTCGTTGAGCGGGGTGGCGGTGGCGGAGCAGGTCACCGGCCCCTACCTTTTCCTGGACAGTTTCCGTCCGAATGCGGCGGTATGGCCGTTGAATGTGCCGGAGTCGGACAAGAGCGAATTGCCGGCTGCGGAACTGGCCGGCCTGGCCGGCCTGGAACTGAACGGGGGCCCGCGGCCTTATTATCCCAAACACCTGCTCTATCGCCGGGATTTTGCCGGGGGCCAGATGGCGCGGGACATGACGTTGTTCGTGGATGACGACGGCAGCGCGTATCACATTTACGCCTCCGAGGGAAACGGCACCCTGCACATCTCCCGGCTGACGGCTGACTTTCTGCGGCCCGCCGGATGTTATCACCGGGTTTTGCCGGGGCGTTTTAACGAGGCACCCGCTCTGCTGAAATGGCGCGGCAAATATTGTCTCATCTCCTCCGATTGCACCGGCTGGGCCCCCAATCCGGCGCGCCTCTCGGTGGCGGACCACATTTTCGGCCCGTGGGAGGAACTGGGCAATCCGTGTCTGGGACCCGGGGAACAAATTGCCAATACATTCAACTCGCAATCCACTTGGATTTTGCCGCTGCCCGACCGTCCGGACGCCTTTATTTTCATGGCGGATCGCTGGAATTCGCGGAATGCCATTGATGGGCGTTACGTCTGGCTGCCGGTGGAATTTCATCATGGCGTCCCGATGTTTGGCTGGCATGATGAATGGCATCTGGGATGCTTCGAACAGAAGAAAGGCTGACCAGGGAAAATTTTTAAAGTGATGAACACACCAGAAATACGGGAACAGTGCGCCAGTCAATTGCTCGCCGCCCGGGAGCGGGTCGGTCGGATCAAAACCTTTGTCGGGCTCGACGGGTTTGTGGACGAGATCGTCCATGTGGTGGACAAACGGGAGAACGCCGGGAAATATCTGAGGCTGGCGAAGATGTCCCAATTTGCGGAAAGACTGGCGGCGGCGGCCGGGCGCAGCACGAACATCGAACTGGTCAGCCAGGTGATCAAACTGGGGGGCAACGGCCCAATCATGGCCAATGCACTGGCTGGTTTCGGCGTGCAGGTGACTTATCTCGGACTGCTCGGCTATCCCGATTTGCATCCGGTTTTTGGCGATTTTTCCCGGCGTGCGGAGGTCTTTTCCGTGGGGAATCCCGGTCGGACCGATGCGCTGGAGTTTGAGGACGGCAAAATCATGCAGGGCAAACTGGAGTCGTTGAAACAGATGAACTGGGAAAACATCCGCAGCCGGTTCGGCCGTCAAAAATTTGCGGAGCAAGTGGGGGGGGCGCAACTGGTCGGCCTGGTCAATTGGACGATGCTGGCGCGGATGAACGAGATTTGGGAGGCCGTGCTGGCGGAGATTTGTCCGCTGCTGCAAGGGCCGCGCCGCCTGCTGTTCATTGATCTGGCCGATCCGGAGAAGCGCACGCCGGCGGACATCCGCGCTGCTTTGGACTTGGTCGTCCGATTTGAAAAGTACTTCGATGTTATTCTCGGGCTGAATGAAAAGGAATCCGGCGAAATCGGAAAGATACTCGGTCTGGAAACTTCGGACTCTTCGCGGGAGGGGTTGGCGGCACGTGGCCGTAAGATTCAGGCACTCGTGCCGGTCGGCACCCTGGTCATCCATCCAACCTCGTATGCGCTGGCGGTGAGCCGGGGCGGGGTCAGTCTCGTGGAGGGGGCGTTTACGCCCAAACCGCGCATCACCACGGGGGCGGGGGATCATTTTAATTCCGGCTTTTGCCTCGGTCGGCTGCTGGGTTTCGACAATGCCCAGTCACTGCTCACCGGGGTGGCAACCAGCGGTCATTACGTCCGCACGGCGGCCAGCCCCACGCTGGCCGACCTGGCGCGGTTTTTGCAAAATTGGCCGGTGTAGGTCCCTCTCATGACCCCCGACTCCGTCGAAAAACAATTCCGCGTGGATCAGCCGTGGCGGACGCTGCTGAACCTGTACTGGCCGGAGCGCCGGTGGGTCTGGCTGGCCATCGTGTCGTATCTGTTCAAGGCCAGCCCGCTCTGGGTGCTGCCGGTCGTCACCGCGAACATCATTGACATTGTCGCACAACGCAGCGATGGCGGATTGCGTTCGCTCGGGATCAACGCCGCCGTGGGCGCGCTGGTGATTGCGCAAAACATTCCGTCCGCCATGTTGTATGTGGATTTCCTGAGCCGGGCGGTGCGCAATGTTGAAATCCGGCTGCGCTCGGCGCTCGTGCGCCGGCTGCAGATGCTGAGCATCAGCTATCACAACCGTACGGACACCGGCGTGCTGCAAAACAAGGTGCTGCGCGATGTGGAATCCGTGGAGATGCTGAGCCGGCAGATCATTGACACGGGGCAGCTCGCGCTCGTCAGCATCCTCGTCTCACTGGTGGTGACCGCCGTTCGGATGCCGGTTTTTGTCCCGGTGTTTCTGCTGTTCCTGCCGTTGATCTGGATCGTACGACGTTTCATGGCTGGTAAATTACAAAGTCATAACGAAAGTTTTCGCCGGGAATTGGAGGGCATGAATTCGCTGGTGCTGGGCATGATCAACATGATCCCTGTCACACGGGCCCATGCCGCGGAGGCCGAGGAGATTGCCCGCGTGGAAGCCCAGTTCGGCCATGTCCGCACCGCCGCGCGGTCGTTCGATCAAGTCGCCGGGCTGTTCGGCGCGGCGGGTTGGGTGGTGCTGATGCTCTTCAACCTGGCCGGACTCACGCTCGGGGCGTGGCTGAGTTACAAAAAAATCCTTCCCCTCACGCCGGGCGACCTGGTGCTGCTGGCGGGTTACTTCCACACCATCATGGCGGCCATGATGCAGTTGAACGCCATGCTGCCGGTCATCACGCGCGGGTTTGACGGGCTGCGCAGCATCGGCGAGGTGCTGGCCTGCCCCGATATCGAGGAGAATCGCGGAAAGCGGGCCGTGACCACGGTGCGCGGCGAATTCACCTTTGAAAACGTCAGTTTTGCCTACGCGACGAATGCGTCGCCGGCACTGCAAAACATCACCCTCCACGTCCGGGCGGGTGAGGCCGTCGGCATTGTGGGGCCCAGCGGTTCGGGCAAATCCACGCTGGTGAGCCTGATTACCGGCATTCACCGGCCCACCGGCGGCCGGATTTTGCTGGATGGCGTGGACATGAACGAGATTGACCTGCGCACCTTCCGCCGCCGGCTGGCCATTGTCAGCCAGCAGACGATTTTGTTCAACGGCACGCTGCGCGAGAACATTGTGTATGGCACGAAAAACGTCAGCGAGGAGGAATTACGGGCGGCGGTGGCGGCGGCGGGCGCCCAGGGATTTGTCTCCGAACTGCCCCGGGGATTGCGGACGGAGATTGGTTCGGCGGGAGTGCAGTTGAGCGGCGGGCAGCGGCAGCGGATCGCCATTGCGCGCGCCCTGCTGCGGGATCCCCGGGTGTTGATCCTCGACGAAGCCACCAGTGCGTTGGATGACGCCAGCGCCGGCGTCGTCCGGGAGGCGCTCGAACATTTGATGGCCGGGCGCACCACGTTTATCATCGCGCACCATCGGGATATTCTCCGGGACGTGCACCGGGTAATTGTGCTGGATCGTGGAACGGTGGCCCGGCCCACCGGCGGGGAAAAGGCCTGACTGGCCATCATCCGGCTCCTGTGCCCTCCGGTTTTCCATTCTCCGTCTCCCGCACCGGTTACATTGCCAGTCCCGGACCTGTAACCAAATGCCACCGACATCGTCCTAAACAGGATGTCATTCATGCTTTCCTCCGTTCTCTCAGCCCGGCGGCGGCTGCCCGCCGCCCTGGGTGTGGTGCTGCTGGTGGTCACCGGCTGCGCTCCGCTGCAACCGATCCACCCGGGCGCGGTCTGGCTGGACAACCGCGGCAAGGAGATTGAGGCGCACGGCGGCGGCGTCATCCAACTGGGCCGCACCTTCTATTGGTTTGGCGAGGATCGTTCGCGCGACAACGACCGGGACAAACGTTATGTCAGTTGCTACGCCTCCAAGGATCTCCTGCATTGGACCTTCCGCCATCAGGTGCTGCAACTCGCCAATCCCGAGAACCTGCGGCGGGGCTGGGTGGTGGAGCGGCCCAAGGTGTATTACAATTCCAAAACCAAGAAGTACGTCATGTATTTCCATCTCGACGGGGCGCTGCCGGGTCAGAGCGGTGGGTACAGCCTGGCGCGCGTGGGCGTGGCGACCTGCGATACGGTGGACGGCGATTATCAGTATGTAAAAAGCTTCCGGCCCCTGGATCAGGAAAGCCGTGACATCGGTCAGTTCATTGACGACGACGGCTCGGCCTATCTGATTTTTGAAAGCCGCCCCACAAAGGGCTTTTTCATTGCAAAACTGTCCGACGATGACCTGACGGTCGAACAGCAAACCTGTTTTATCAAGGAGCCGCTGGAAGGCGGCGCGCTGGTGCATTACCAGGGACTCTACTATGTGATCGGGTCGCGGATGACCGGCTGGGACCCCAACCCCAACGAATATGCGACCGCGCCGTCACTGACCGGCCCGTGGTCGGAATTCAAAAGTATTGCGCCGCCGGAGACCAAGACCTATGGCTCGCAGTCCACGATGTTGCTCAAGGTCGCCGGACGGAGGTCAGCAACGGTGATCTTCATGGGTGACATTTGGAAACCCCGGATGCAATGGGATTCCCGCTATCTCTGGATGCCTGTGGAAATTGGCGACGGCAAAATGTGGCTGCCGGCACCCAAGGATTGGACAATCAACGTCAAAACCGGCCGGGCGGTGATACAACCATAAAGGGTGGTCTCCGGCGGAGGGGTTGGCGGCTGGCGGGCGTCGCGCCTGTTGCCCATAACCCCATGCCCTGTTCCCTGCCATTGCCCGGCCGGCCGCAAAACGACCTCGTCCACAGACCGCCTTTATTGGGCCGCTGCCGGCTCACCGTTCAACCATCCAGGCGGAGGCGATTTCGCGTTGCAGGGTTTGCACCGCGAAGGGTTTGGTGAGCATGCCGCAAAAGCCCTTGGCCCGGGCTTCTTCGGCGGTGATCTGGTGGCTGCCGGTGGCCAGGAACACCCGGGCGCGCGGGGAAACGGCCAGCAACCGGTTGCACAGTTCAAACCCGTTCATTATGGGCATTTCCAGGTCGGTGATGATGCCCTGAAATTCATCGGGGGCGGCTTGAAAGGCCGCCAGCGCTTCGCCGGGCAGATTGTACGAGGCGGATTCCACGCCGAAGAGTCTGGCCATGGTTTCCTCCATCAGGGACAAAATGTCCTGATTGTCATCCACGAGCAGCCATCTTCGGCGGCGGGTCGTCTCAACGGACTGGCTTCTTGTTATCACAATTACTCCTCCATGATTTTGTGTTTGCGTAAACGACACACACTTCAAAGGCGGTCATGATTTGCAGGCAGGGAATATTCTTGGCCGTCCTGGCCCCCTGGCTGCGCTGTGTGTCATGTTTCACCATGTGATATACATCGGATAAATAACCTTTTCATTTAGCTCTTTTAGCGGGATTTAGCTGAACCGGTTTCGAAGGGGGGCGGACGGGGGCTCCCGGACTTTGGAAATTGGAGGGGGCGCTTGGCGCCTGGATTTTCCGCCGCGGGTTACTGGGCCGGCGTCACCTTTTTTTCTTCTTCACCTTTAAAAACTTCAGGGCGGCCTTGAAATCCTCCGGCAGCGGCGCCTGGAAGCTCAGCATTTTTTTCGTGCCCGGATGTTCAAACGTCAGGTCCCTGGAGTGGAGCATCACTCTCGGCGCGGCGTAGTTGGTCAGCTCCTTGAGCCGGGCGTTGGGACGCTCCCCATAGGTGTGGTCCCCCACCAGCGGAAAGCCGATGAATTGAAAATGAACGCGAATCTGATGGGTGCGGCCGGTGTGGATTTGTGCGTCCACGAGCGTGGCGGCGTTCAGCCGTTCCACCACCTGGTAACTGGTGTGCGCCTCCCGGCCGTCCTCGTCGTCACTGGCGGCCATGCGTTTGCGGTGTGAAGGATGCCGGGCGATGGCGGCGTGGATTTCCCCGGATTCCCTCGGCGGTTCGCCGCACAGAATCGCCGCGTAAATTTTTTTGACGCGCCGGCCGGCGAATTGTTCCGAAAGGGCGATATGAGTGGCATCATTTTTGGCGACCACCAGGCAGCCGCTGGTCTCCTTGTCCAACCGGTGGACGATGCCCGGACGCGAAACCCCGCCGATGCCGCTCAACGATCCCTGGCAATGGAACAGCAGCGCGTTGACCAGCGTGTGTTCCTCGTTGCCGACCGCCGGATGCACCACCATGCCGGACGGTTTGTTGACCACCAGCAGCGAGCTGTCCTCAAACAGGATGTCCAGCGGAATGTTTTCCGGCTGCGCCTCGGCTGGCCTGGCCTCGGGCCAGATCATTTCGATTTGTTCGCCGGCGCGGGGGTGATGGCTGGGCTTGACGGTTTTGCCATCCACCCGGACGTGGCCTTCCTCAATGAGGCGTTGCAGGGCGCCGCGCGAGGCGGCGGGGAATTTTTCGCGCAAGAAGGCGTCCAAACGCACGGTGGGCAGCGAGATTTCCACCGTCAGATGTTCCGTGCGGTCGGGCATGGCGGGTCAGTTCAGTTCAGCCTTGGGCGGGTTTGGGGGTTTGTTCATGCTTCCAGGAAATGAGAAAAATCAACGCCACGCCGGTGCAAATGGCGCTGTCGGCAATGTTAAACGCGGGAAAGCCGATTTCGGCGCCGCCCCGGGGCTGCAGGTAAAAATAAATGAAATCCACCACCGCATGGCGGCCGGGCAGAAGGCGGTCCGTGAGATTGCCGGCGATGCCGCCGAAAATCAGGCCGAAGGCGATCTGGCCCCCGATGGTGTGGGCGTGAAAGTGGTGCCGCGTGGCGATCAGCAGGATCAGCGCAATGATGCCGATGATGGCCAGTCCGGAGTTGTTCCCGCTGAACAGGCTCCACGCCGCCCCGGTGTTTCCCCAGTGGACAAATTTGAAAAAGCCGGGAATCACATTGTGCTCGTCGCCGACCACAGGCAGGGTCTGCAGGACCAGCCATTTGATGAATTGATCAAGCACATAAACCGCCAGCCCCAGCACGATGATGAGCCGGTTTCTCGGGTTCGGGCCGCTGGATGGATGGTCAGCCATGGCAAATTGGACGTTCATCCTAGACCAACCGCTCAATTTTACACGCAAATTCGGCGGCCGGGAACGTTGAGGGCGGGTTTGAAAAGACGCTCGGGTTCCGGCTTTCACGAAATATCTTGCCCTTAATTTTTACTCTCCCAAAATATCAGTCATTCGGGCCCGTAGCTCAGCGGTTAGAGCAGGCGACTCATAATCGCTTGGTCCCCGGTTCAAATCCGGGCGGGCCCACCATTTTCCCCCAGGATCTTGATTTTTCGGACTTTGGAATTTCCCCTTACCGTGCGGGTTCCGCCGTCTGCCAGCCCGCCCCCAGTGCTTTAATCAGATTAATCGTGGCCACGAGCCGCGCGCCGCTGAGGCTGGCCACGGTGTTTTCGTGCGTCAGGGTGTCGGTTTGTGCGGTGGCCACGTCCAGGTAGATCACGAGTCCGGCCTCGTAGCGGTGGTTGGCAATGGTCAGGGCCTGTTGCGAGCTGGCGAGCGCTTCATTCTCCGCCTGCCATTGTTCCGCCAACAAGCGCTGGGCGTACAAGGCGTCCTGCACCTGAGAAAAGGCGGTCAGCACCGTCTGCCGGTATTCGGCCACGGTTTGCCCATAGCCCGCCCGGGCGGCGGCCAGATTGGCCCGGTTCAACCCGCCCGTGAACAACGGGAAATCCAGCGTGGGCCCCACCGCCCACATGCGGTTCGGCCAGTTGAACAGCGTCCCCGCATCCACGGATTGAAACCCGGCCAGGCCGTTGATCCGGATGGCCGGGAAAAACGCGGTTTTGGCCACGCCCACGCTGGCGTTGGCGGCTGCCATCCGCCGTTCGGCGGCGGCGATATCCGGGCGGTGTTCCAGCAATTCCGCCGGCAAAATGGCCGGCACGACCGGAAAGTTGACCGGCGCAAAAACGTTGGTGGCCACGGCAAAGTTCATGGCCGGCTGGCCGCACAGCAGCGCCAGCGCGTCCTGAAGCTGCGCCCGCTGCAACTCGAGCACCGGCAGCAGCGCCTCCGCCGAGTGCAGTTGCGTGGCCGCCTGGGCGACATCCAGATCCGTCACCACCCCGCCCTGCCGCCGGTTCTTCACCAGCTCCAGGGACCGCCGGTAGGTGGCGATGGTGTCCACCAGCACCGCCTGCTGGCTGTCCAGCGCGCGCAGCGTGAAATAATCGGCGGCCGTCTCGGCCGCCAAATCCAGCCGGGCAAACGCCAGATCATCGGCGGCGGCGGCAAACTGCGCGCGCGCGGCGGCCGATTGATTCCTCACCCGCCCCCACAGGTCCGGCTCCCACCCGAGATACAGCGGAGCGGTGAAGGTGTCATAGGTATACGATTTTCCAGTGGCCTGGCCGGACTCCGGCGCGTCGGTGCTGGTGCGGGTGCGGGAAATGTCCCCATTCGGCGAGCCCCCGGCGGTCAGGGTGGGATAAAAACCGGACCGCGCGGCGGCCGCCAGAGCCCGGGCCTGCTCAAACTGGGCCGCCGTGGCGGCCAGGTTTTGGTTGTTGGTGGCGGCCAGCGATTCCAACCCGTTCAACCCGTCATCCGCAAACATCCTCCACCATTCACCCCTTGGCACTTGTGCGGCCGGCGCGGCGGTTTTCCACACCACCTCATTCGTGCCCGCCGCCCCCGGCCCGGCAAAGGCGGCCGCCGGCGGCTGACCGGCCTGCACGGGCGGACGATGATATTCCGGTCCGACGGCACAACCCGCCACCCCCAGGATGACGGCCAAAAAAATGACGGGAATCTTCATTTGGCCGGCTTGGTCTCCCCGGGCAAATTCACCTGCACCGCCATGCCATCGCTGACCGCATCCGGCGGATTGACAATGACCCGGTCGGACGGGGTCACGCCCGACAGCACTTCCACGTAACTGCCAAAATCCCGGCCCAGCTCGATGCTGCGCAATTGCACCAGGCCATCCGCCCCCACCACGGCCACCTGCACCCCCTGGGCGCGGGTGATCAGGGCTGTGTCCGAAATCCTCAGGACCGACGGCGCGGCGGTGTCGTTGAAACGC
>Ga0181520_10009278_pt1 | contig 13634 bp, 12 predicted proteins | sample PEATcosm2014_Bin_29_FD_132451 | JGI IMG/M metagenome (GOLD analysis project Ga0181520, IMG submission 132451) | Peatland microbial communities from MTU Mesocosm Facility, Houghton, MI, USA - PEATcosm2014_Bin02_30_metaG | ecosystem: Environmental > Terrestrial > Soil > Wetlands > Peat | place...
CATTCGGGCATCGGCGGCGCCGGCGGAATCCCGCGGCGCGTCTTGGCGTCCCAGGCGCGTCGGCGAAAGCGCCCGTCTTCAAAATAAAAGACCGTCCGCGCGCGGATCGGCCGATTGATGAATTTCTGCATCAGGACGATCTGGCTTTTGGCCGGCATCGACATGAAGTCGGACGGATGGATCAAGGCGATCGCCAACAACGACTTGTTGATGGTGACAGTGAACGGGTCGGCCTGTTTGGACAGGCCGAAGGTCCGGCTCTTGGCTTCGCTTTCGTGGGTGCGGTTGCCGACCATCTCGGAGAAGCGCTTGGCCACCACGTCGTTGTTGAGCGGCAGCACCACCTTGGCGGCCGTCGTCGACAACAGGGTTTCCAGGCCGGTCTTGCCATATTTCTCTTCGATTTGACCGAAATCCTGTCCGATCATCAGGTAGGAGACTTTCTGGCCTCGGCCGACCGCCGGGCCATCGATCAGCGCCTGCAATTTCGGCATTTGCGGAAATTCGTCGAGGACGAACAGTGCCGGGCACGGCCCCATCCGCCGGCCGGCCGAGTCGGTCGATCCCGGCGGATAGGCGACGAGAAAGGCCGAGAGCGCTTCGACGAACAGACCGGTGACGACGCCGAGCGCCCGCGCATCCTGTTGGTTGACGCAGAGATAAACGGTGACCGGGGCCATGCGGCCGAGGGTGGGGTCGACCATGCCGCGCAGATCGGCAAAGCTGAAATCGGACACGGCGGTACGCTGACGGACCGCCGCATTCTTGAAGACGGCCAGGCCCGCATCCATCGCCGAAATGATCGATCCGCGTTCGCGATCGGGGGTGTTGGCCAACTGGGTCAACTCCAGCACGGCGCGATGGGCATAGCCGCCGGCGCGCGCCTCCTCGACCGCCTGCGCCAGCATGGTGCGGACCGGATCGGCCATCAGCGCGGCGTTGGGGTCGCTGTCCTTCAGCCGCTCGGTTTCCGCCGCCGCCGCCAATAGCGCCTCGGTGATCCAGTCGAGCAGCATGGCGAAACAGGGCTCGCATCGATGCCAGCATGGCGGCAGACGGTCGACATTGCCGCTCTCGCACTTGCCGACGATGTAGTGGACGAAGCCGGCCAGGGCGGCGCGCCCCTTGCGGCTCCAGTGGGGGTCGGCACCGCCCGGGGGATCGGGGATCAGCACGTTGGCCAGCCGGTCGACATAGAGATCGCGCTGCGGCGCGTCGACGGGCATGCATTTGGGCGATAACGGGTTCCACCGCGGCGCGGCGATGGCGGCGGCGGGATCGTCCTGCGCCGCCCACTCCAGGCGGAAGACCGGCCCCAACCGCTGGCGATAGCCGGAGGTGAGGGTGAACAGCTCCGGCTTGACGTCGTTGACGATCATCGAAGCGTGGTCGCAGCTCAGGATGGTCGGCACCACCACCGAGACCGTCTTGCCGGTGCCGGGCGGGGCGATGCACAAGGCGGACAGCGTCTCCGGCAGTTTCAGCAACCGTCCCCGCCAACGCCCGAGAACGATGATGAACCCGTCCAGCAGCTTCATCGCGCGCACGTCGCGGTCGTCCGCCCAGCGGGCCGAGCCGTGCACCGTCGGGTTGGCGCTGTGCGGATTCAGCCCGAGCCCGGCGCCCAGGACCATGACGCCGAGGGCGGGGGCGACGGCCAGCCACAAGGGAGGTTGGCCGGCGCGCAGGCTGTTGGCGATCCAGTCGCGATGGACGGCCAGCCAGTAGTCGCCGTGGGTGAAAAGCGTGGCGAAATAGCCGTGCACCCAGGACAGGCTCGCCATGCTGACGCCGTGTTCGGCAAGATAGGCGAGCGGCAGGGCGAGCGGCAGCAGGGCCACGGTCACGACCAGGCTGAGAAGCGCGACCGCCACCTGCCAGCGCACCGCCTCGCGCGGTTCCGCCGAGTCGGCCGGTCTCATGACGCCAGCGCCCGCTGCGCCAGGCCGGGAATGTCGATCGCCGTGACCAGGCGACGATTCCCCAACCGGTCGATCTGGACGATGCGGCCGAAGGCGGCGCCGATGATCTCAAGCGCGGCAGCGGCGTCGATGCCCGGATTGCTTTGCGCCAGGTTCTGATAGAAGGCCTTGAGCGCCGCCTCCGGACTGCTGGCATGGATGGTCGCCATGAAGTTGGTGTGCCCGGTGGTCATCAGGCGAAACACCCCCGGCGCGTTGGCGATGCCGATCTCGCCGCAGATGATGACGTCGGGGGTCATCCGCACGACGGCGTCGACCACCCGCATGAACGACAGGCCGCCGCCGGTTTCGGTACGGGACACCACCAGATGCACCCGGTTGGGATGGGGCACGATCACTTCGCGGGTGTCTTCGACCGTCACCACCCGGCAGTCCGGCGGCAGATGGCAGACGATGGCATTGAGAAACGACGTCTTGCCGGTCGCCGTGGCCCCCGAGATCAAGATCGCCTCGCGGTGCTCGACCGCCGCCAGCAGGTCCTCGAGCGGCGAACCGGCATAGCGCCGCAGCCCGTGGCGTAGCGGTTCGGCGGCGAGGCCGCTGTCGCGGCGCAGGCCATAACGATCGAGCGTCATCCGCCGATTGACGTCAAACACCCGGACATTGACGGCGATGCCGCGGCTGTCGCCCATGTCATAGCGCACCGAGCTGCCCGCCACCGCGGTGAATCGATGGCCCTCGGGCAACGTGGCGTACAATAGCGGCAGGCGGGTGCGGTGAAATTGCTGGCCGCTGACATTGGCGAGATGCTGACACAACAGCAGCAGGTAATCCTCGGTCAGGGCCGGATCGGCGGTGGCCTCCCACCCTTCGCCGAGATGCTTGCGCCACACTTCGCCGGGCCGGTTGACGGCGATCTCCTCGATATCGCCGGCGGCGTAATGGACGGCAAGGCGCCGCAATGATTCGGCGAGCAGCGGGTTCATGGTTTCGCCCCGGCCGCCGATGGTTTGGCGCCGGTTGGCGCCTCCGCCGGCGCCGCCGTTTCGGCGCTCGCCCGCAACTGCTGGAGCAATGCCGATTGCAGGATTTGCTGGGTGGTCTGCGGCATCGCCTTTTCCACCGTCGGGTTTTCCGCGATCAGTTCGACCAGGCCGGGCAACAACTCGGCGAACTTGTCGGTCTTGATCTGGGTCGGCCGGTTCTTCGGCGGCGTCGCCGCCTGCAACCGATTCGGGTCGCGCAGCCAGATGTCCTCGCTGGGAATGATCGCCAGCCGCGTCCCCTGGGCGACGATCAGCACCGGCCTGATATCGATATTGTCCTGCACCATCCGCTGCGCCAACTGGTCGAAATCGCTGCCCAACCGGTTCGCCGCGGCGGCGCGCGGGGTCATCGTCTCGGTGACGCCGCCCGTCGCGCCGGCAACCGTCGTCGTCGTGCCGCCCAAAGCCCAGGTGCCGCCCGCCGCAACCACACTGGTCAACAGGGACGCCCCGTATTTCTCGAAGAAACGGCTGTCGAGATCGCCCGGAATGCCGGCCCGGCCCATGACGTCGGCGGCGGCGAAGTCGATATTGATGCTGGCCCCGTCGGGCCGGATGATGCGCGACCATTCGATGTCGATGCGCGCCTGGCCGGCCCGGCCCATCGATTGGTAACGGCCGACCACCCGCGAGCCGGCCGGTATCAGCACCAGCCGCCCGTCCGACCCATAGACGTTGGATTCGACCACGGCGATGGCCCTCCCCGGCAACTGGCTGTCGATACTGTTTTCCAGCACCGCCGGGATGTAGCGGTCGGCGGTGATGACCCGCGACCGGTCGACCGGGAAGGTGGAGACCAATCCGGGCAGGCCGGCCTCGGCATAGTCGACGTCGCGGCCGCGGTGCTGGGCGCCGGCGCCAGACGCGGCGCCGTCAATCGTCAAACCGGCGTCCTGCCGGTCGCGGGCGAACAGGATGGAGGTCTGCGCCCAGCTGGCCTCGCTTGACCGCGACGGTGGCGGCACCGACGATTCGCCGGCCAGCGGGACCAGCAGGCTGGGCGCGTCGCCCTGCCGATCGAGGACGATGGCCGCCTCCACCGGCCCGACCGTCGCCGGATGGAAAGCGACGGTGATGACGCAATGCGCGCCCTTGGCCAATTCGCGGCCCTCCTGGCAGTCGCCGCCGAGACTGAACGCCGCCGTCTGACCGACGACCCGCACGGCCTTCAAGACGGTCGGGCCGCCATCATTGTCGAGCTGGACCTGGCCGACCGCCAACCCGCCAGCGCCCGTCGGCCGAAAATCGAGACGCTCGGGACGGGCCGCCAGATGACCGGGCTCCGCCGCCGCCGCTTGCGGCTTGCGCGCGATCAGCATGGAATCAAGCGCACTGTCGCCCTTGGGCAGGACGAGATGATTCTGCTGTTTCGGCGCCGGCTTGTCGTCGCAACCGCCGAGAACGGCGAGGATGATCACCAGCCCGTATCTTAGCGCCCCGCTCAATCGATGGTGCCCCCGCCGCCGAACCCCGGGGTCAACTATATCCGTTATGGAAACTTTTGTCCATTCCCGCCGCATGCGGCCGACAAGCGGTTGCCATCCTGGTTTCGCTCGCTAATAATGCCGGCGGCAATTCGGCCCCCCATTTTAGCGGAGCGGTTATCGATGATGATGAAAGCGGCAGCAGCCAGCGTCGTGCTGGCGGTCATGGCGGCAAGCCCGGTCCTCGCGGCCGAATGCACCCTCGGCGCCGACGCCGATGCGGGCAAGGTGGTCGCCAAGAAATGCATGGCGTGCCACACCTTCGTCGCCGCCAAGCCGTCGATGCCGACGGCGCCCAATCTGCACGACGTCTATGGCGGCCCGCCCGCGTCCCGCAAGGATTTCCCGCGCTACTCCGAGGGCATGAAGGGCGCCGCCGACAAGGGCATGCTGTGGACCGACGACAATCTGTTCGAATACATCAACGACCCCAAGGCCTTCCTCGACAAGGTCAATGGTCATGAAGTCAAGCACATGATGTTCTTCCAGTTGAAGGACGAGGCCCAGCGCAAGAGCGTCATCGCCTATCTGAAGGCGATCAAGGGAAAGCCGGATTGCGATTGAGCGTCATCCCCATGGATATCAAGGATCACATTCGCCAGATCCCCGACTTTCCCAAGCCCGGGATCTTGTACTACGACATCTCGACCCTGCTGGCCGACGCCGATGCCTGGCAAGTGACGATGGGGCGGCTGGCCAACGCGGTGCGCGGTCAGCAGCCCGATCTTCTGGTGGGAATCGAGTCGCGCGGCTTCCTGGTCGCCGCGCCGCTGGCGCTGAAACTTGGCTGCGGGTTCATCATGGCCCGCAAGCGGGGCAAGCTGCCGGGCAAGACCATCCGCTATGAATACGCGCTGGAATACGGCACCGATGTCATCGAGATCCAGGAGGACGCAGTGCAAAAGGGCCAACGGGTCGTGGTACTCGACGACTTGCTGGCCACCGGCGGCACCTTTGTCGCCACCATCGCCCTGTTGCGCCAAGTAGGCGCCGAGGTGGTCGGCGCCGCCTGCATCATCGAACTGGCCTTCCTCGGCGGCCGCGCCAAACTTGACGTGCCGGTGACTTCGGTCGTCGCCTACGACAAGTGATACAGTTTCCATGACTGTTCGACTCGTCGAACAGTCATGGTGTGGCGCCAGAGCGATCCCGTTTGATCGCCAAATAATCTAATGCGACGTGAAGTCGCGGAACTCCGGGGCGTCGCCGCCGAGATCGTGGGTCGGCCAGGACAGCGTCACCGGCCAGCCTTCGAGGCTGCCTGATCGCGCCGCCTTTTTTCCGGCGTGAAAGGGAAACAATTTCGGAAATTTCCGCTTGGCCTTGACCTTCTTGCGCCGCAGGCCGAACCGCTTCTTTTTCGGACGGGAGTCCGGCTGCGCGGAGAAGCGAAACCCTCCGCACGAGAGGAAGTCGAGAGCATTGAAGTCGTCGCGCATCGTTGTGCCTCCGACAGTGCTGTGACGCATGTTACATCTTTGCCGGCGGTTTTTCACCGCGTCTTTGAAAAAGTTGCGCCGTGGTTAAGCCGCCGCCTCTTCCACGTCCAACGCATAACCGGCGGCACGGACCGTGCGGATGATATCGGCGTCTTCCTGGCCGTTGAGCGCCTTTCTGAGACGGCGGATATGAACGTCGACGGTGCGCGGCTCGACATAAATGTCCGGACCCCACACCGCGTTCAGCAGCTCCTCGCGGGAGAAAACGCAGCCCGGATGCTGCAGCAGGAACTGCAGCAGGCGGAACTCGGTGGGCCCCAGATGCACGTTGCGACCGGCCCGCATCACCTTGTGCGCCGCCAAATCCATGGTGATCGTCTCGTATTCGAGCATGCCCTTGCTCTGCGACGGGCGGACCCGACGCAGCAGCGCCTTGACCCGCGCCATCAACTCCGGCAGCGAGAAGGGCTTGGTCAGATAATCGTCGGCGCCGGTGTTGAGACCGCGCACCTTGTCGCCTTCCTCGCCGCGCGCCGTCAGCATGATGACGGGAAGATCGCGCGTCCGCGGTTTGCGGCGGATTTGTCGGCAGACCTCAATCCCCGACATGATGGGAAGCATCCAATCCAGGATCACGAGATCCGGATTGCGTTCCGCCAGAATGGTCAGCGCCTCCTCGCCATCCATCGCCTCGCACACCCGGTAGCCGTCTTTCTCCAGGTTGTAGCGCAGCATGGTGACAAGCGCCGCCTCATCCTCCACTAGCATGACCAAAGGCTTTGTCATCGTTCCCACTTCCATCAGCTGTCTCTGCCAAACGCATCCGGTACCATCGTGTCGCCCTTGGGACGAGCATCTCTTATTGGTGCACCGGTGACCAGATAGTGAATATTCTCGGCAATATTGGTTGCATGATCGCCGATGCGTTCAATGTTCTTAGCGATAAACATCAGGTGGATGCAGGCCGTGATGTTCCGCGGATCCTCCATCATGTAGGTTATGAGTTCGCGAAACAGGCCGGTGTACATTTCGTCCACCTCCTCGTCCTGTCTCCATATCTTTACCGCCTTCTCGACATCCAATTCCATGTAGGCGTCCAGAACGCCCTTGATCAGTTCCTGCACCAAATGTCCAAGCCGTGGTACGCCGGCGATCGGCCGCACCGGGCGCAATTGATTGAGCACCAACGCCCGCTTGGCGGCATTGGCGGCGTAGTCGGCGATCCGCTCGAGATCCCCGGACACCTTGATGGCGCCGACGATGGCGCGCAAATCCTGGGCGACCGGCTGGCGCAACGCCAACATGCGGACGGTGAAGGCGTGAACCTCCTGCTCCAGCTCGTCGACCTTGATGTCGCAGGCGATGACTTTGCCGGCCAGCGCCGAGTCGCGCCGCACCAAGGCCTGCAACGCGCCGTCGAGCTGCGCTTCGGCCAGGCCGCCCATGCGCGCGATAAGATTGTTCAGATGGGCAAGTTCCTCGTCGTAGGATCGCACAGTGTGTTCGCTCATCCGATCAACTTCCCTCATCCGCCTGCTTAGCCGAACCGACCGGTGATGTAACCCTGGGTCAGCTTGTGCTGCGGGTTGGTGAAGATTTGCTCGGTGTCGCCGACCTCCACCAGTTCGCCCAAGTGAAAAAACGCGGTGCGCTGGGAGACGCGCGCGGCTTGCTGCATCGAATGGGTGACGATGACGATCGTGAAGTTCTGCCTCAGCTCATCGATCAACTCTTCGACTTTGGCGGTGGCGATGGGGTCCAACGCCGAGCATGGCTCGTCCATCAGGATGACTTCCGGGCTGACCGCGATTGCCCGCGCGATGCACAGACGCTGCTGCTGGCCACCGGACAGGCCGGTGCCCGGCTCCTCCATGCGGTCCTTGACCTCCTCAAACAAACCGGCGCGTTCGAGGCTCTTGATCACGATCTCTTCGAGGTCGGCGGCCGAGCGGGCCAACCCGTGAATACGCGGGCCATAAGCGACATTGTCGAAAATCGATTTGGGAAACGGGTTGGGCTTCTGAAACACCATGCCGATGCGGGCGCGCAGCTGCACGACATCGATGATGCGATCGTAGATGTCCTCGCCATCGAGCAGAATGGTGCCCTCGACACGGGCGCCGTCGATCAGATCGTTCATCCGATTGAGACAGCGCAGGAAGGTGGATTTGCCGCAACCCGACGGCCCGATCAGGGCGGTGACCTCATTGCTGCGGATTTCCAGATTGACCGCCTTCAGTGAGTGTTTCTCACTGTAATAGACGTTCACATCCTGGGCGGAGACTTTCGAGTCCTGAGCCACTTTGGGCACACTCCCTAAGGTTTGGCTGATCACGCTCATGGTCGTTACCACCGTCGCTCGAATTTCTTGCGCAGATAAATGGCCGCCGCGTTCATCACCGCCAGGAACACCAAGAGGACAATGATGGCCGCCGACGTCCGTTCGACAAAAGCCCGCTCGGGGCTGGTCGCCCACAAATAGACCTGCACCGGCAACACGGTGGAAGGCTCCAGGGGCGAACCGGGCATGTCGACGATGAACGCGACCATGCCGATCATCAGCAGCGGCGCCGTTTCGCCGACCGCGCGGGCCATGCCGATGATGGTGCCGGTCAGGATGCCGGGCATGGCCAATGGCAGGACGTGGTGGATCACCGTCTGCAGCGGCGACGCCCCCAGGCCGAAGGCCGCCTCGCGGATCCAGGGCGGCACCGCTTTCAGCGCGACACGCCCGGCGATGATGATGGTCGGCAGCGACACCAGGGTCAGCGCCAGGCCGCCGACCAGAGGCGAGGACCGCGGCAGGCCGAACACATTGAGAAAGATCTCGAGCGCCAGCAGGCCGAAGACGATAGACGGCACCGCCGCCAGATTGTTGATGTTGACCTCGATGACGTCGGTCCACTTGTTCTTCGGGGCGAATTCCTCGAGATAGACGGCGGCGGCGACGCCCAGCGGGAACGACAGCAGGACGGTCACGAACAGCGTGAAGAACGACCCGGCGATGGCGCCCCGCAACCCGGCCAGTTCGGGCTGGCGGGAATCGCCTTGGGTGAACAGCCAGTGATTGAAGCGCTGATGCAACCGTCCCTCGGCCTTCAACTGGTCGATGGCGGTCAGTTCGTAGGCGCCGAAATTGCCCCCCTGGTCGGCGGTGCGGCCGGTGGCGCCTTTCATCAATTGATCGACCGGCGCCTCGACAGGAAGCCAGATTTCCTTCGTCTGGCCAATCAGAGACGGGTTCGACATCACCATCGACCGCAATTGGTCGGTCGCTCCGGTGCTGACGATGCGGGTGACCTCCCGCGTGGCCTGGCGCTGACCGGCGAAGTCCGGGAATTTGGCGAGCAGCGACTGGCGGATCACCGCGCCATAATCGGCGTCCTTGAGGGCCTCCTGCACATCCGCCTTGCCGTCGGGATTGAGCAGCGCGGCATCGAAGGTGATCGGCACCTCGACCTGGGTCTGGGCAAAGGCCGAATAGCCGCGCGAGATGATGGTGAACAGCAAGATGGCGAGAAACGACAGCGCCACGACGATGGCGACGATGCCATAGAGACGAAACCGCGTCTCGGCGGCGTAACGCGCCTTGAGATGCGCGCCAACCCGCTCGGCGGCGGCGGTTGCCGGCAAGGTTTCGGTGAGTTCAGTCATATTTTTCCCGGTATTTGCGGACGACATTCAGTGCCACCACGTTAAGCGCCAAAGTCACAACGAACAGCACGAGCCCGAGGGCAAACGCCGACAACGTCTTCGGACTGTCGAATTCCTGATCGCCCACCAGCAAGGTCACGATTTGTACCGTAACCGTGGTCACCGAGGCAAACGGGTTGGCGGTGAGATGGGCTGACAGACCGGCCGCCATCACCACGATCATCGTCTCGCCGATAGCGCGCGATACCGCCAGCAGCACGCCGCCGACGATGCCGGGAAGCGCCGCCGGCAGCACCACCTGCTTGATGGTTTCCGACCGCGTCGCTCCAAGTCCATAGGCGCCATGGCGCAAACTGTCCGGCACGGCGGTGATGACGTCATCGGACAGCGAGGAGATGAACGGAATGATCATCACCCCCATGACGATGCCGGTCGCCAGCGCGCTTTCCGTGGAAATGCCGATGCCGAGATCGGCGCCGATGTCGCGCAGCAGCGGCGCCACCGTGACCACCGCGAAGAAGCCATAGACCACCGTCGGGATGCCGGCGAGAATTTCGAGCAATGGCTTGGCCACCGAGCGGACCCGCGGGTGCGCGTACTCCGCCATGTAGATGGCGCTCATCAGACCGATGGGCACCGCCACCACCATGGCGATGACGCTGATCAGCAAGGTGCCGGCAAACAGGGGCACCGCGCCGAAGGCGCCCGAGGCGCCGACCTGGTCGGAGCGCATCGCCATCTGCGGGCTCCACTCCAGACCGAACAGAAACTCCTGGATCGGCACCAGCCGGAAGAAGCGCAGCGATTCGAACAACAGCGACAGGATGATGCCGATGGTGGTGAAAATGGCGATGGTCGAACTGGCGATCAGGAAGATGCGAACCACCGATTCGACGGCATTGCGGGCACGCAGTTGTGGTTTGATCCGCTGCAGGGCGAAGAAGCCGCCGGCCGCCGACAGCGCCAGGGCGATCACCGCCATCGCGGCGAAACTGGTCTGCATCAGATTGCGGTATTGCGAGGCCGCGGCCAGCGCGACGTTGTCGGAGGCGAAGCGGAAATCGCCGCTCGACGCCATCTGCCGAACCTCGTTCATCAGCAAGGACAAACGAACCGTCGACAATTCCTTGGTTTCCGGGGGCAGCGCATTGAGCACCAGCCCCTTTAAAATAATCGGTTCGCCGATCAGCCAACAGGCGATAAGCACCAGGGCCGGAACCCCGCACCACAAGGCGACGTAATAGCCGTAATAGGCCGGCAACGAGTGGAGGACGCCAAGATTGCCGCCCCCGCCGCGGCTCCGCTCCAGCTGACTGGTGGAAAGAGCCAAAGCGCGGCCGCGCCCCATGCGATAGAGCAGCGACGAAATAACCAGCAGGGCAAGCAGGAGGGCGAGAAACTGCATCGGTCAAACGCCTTCAGAAAATCCTTGGTGACACGTGCACCCGCCCGGCGGCCAGGCCGCCGGGCGGGCCAACATTTCGGTCAGAGCTTCAAGTTGTTCAACGCCTTGGCATTGTCGGCCTGCGCCTTGCGTTCAGCATCCGGCATGGCGATCAGGCCCTTGTCGGCCAGATAACCGTTCTTGCCCCAAGCCTTGTCCGAGGTGAACTCGGCGATGTACTGCTTGATCCCCGGAATGGTGCCGACATGGGACTTCTTCACGTAGAAGTACAGTGGACGCGACAGCGCGTATTTCTTGCTGGCGATATTGTCATAGGTCGCCACCTGGCCTTCGATGGTCGCCGCCTGGATCTTGTCGCCATTCTGGTCGAGATAGCTGAAGGTCAGGACGCCCACCGCCGCCGGCTGGGAAATCAGCTTTTGCAGGATGACCGTGTAATTGTCCGAGACGTCGATATAGCCGCCGTCCTCACGCACCGCCTCGCACGCCACTTTCTTGGCGTCGCCTTGCAGCGCCTGGATTTCCGGGAACTTCTCGCAGCCCGGGTTCATGATCAGGTCGACCATGGCGTCACGCGTGCCGTGATTCGACGCCGGCCCGAAGACGACGATGTTCTCGTTTGGCAGGGACGGATCGATTTCGTTCCATTTGTTGTAGGGATTGGCCACCAACTGGCCACCCTTCGGCACGGTCTTGCCCATCGCCAGGTACAGCTGCTCGCGGGTCAGCTTGAAGGCGGGTCCGCTCTTCGAATTGACCACCACGATGCCGTCATAGCCGATGATGATCTCAGCGACGTCCTTGACGCCGTTGGCGGCGCAGGCGTCGACTTCGCTCTGCTTGATGCGACGGGAGGCATTGGCGATGTCCGGCGAACCCTCGTCGGCGCCGGCGCAAAACAGCTTCAGTCCGCCGCCGGTCCCGGTGCTCTCGACGACCGGCGTCTTGAAGCCGGAGGTCTTGCCAAACTGCTCGGCAACGACCGTGGCAAACGGGTACACCGTCGACGAACCGACAATGCGAATCTGGTCGCGGGCAAAGGCGGCGCCAGCAAAGGCCACCGTTCCGATCGCCGCGATAGCGAGGGATTTCTTCAACATCATGCCTCCGATTGGTTGTCCCCGTGGAGCGGGCATGCTGCCCCGTTCCCCGGGCAGACAATAGCCTCGCCACGTGACGATGGGATGAATGTTTCGTTACAATGAGTTGGGAAAGATCAGCGCAGAGCCTTGATATTGGCCGCGTAATCGGCTGAGTGGAAGATCGCGCTGCCGGCCACCAACACGTCGGCGCCCGCCTCTTTCAGCTCTGCCGCGGTTTTCGGCTCGACACCCCCGTCGACTTCGATCTCGATCGGCCGCGACGCCACCAGACCACGCAAGCGCCGCACCTTGTCCAGCGCCACCGGCAAGAAGTCCTGGCCGCCAAACCCCGGATTGACCGACATCACCAGAACCAAATCAAGGCGATCCAGGACGTAGGCGATGACGGTTTCCGGGGTCGCCGGATTGAGCGCTACCCCAGCCTTCTTGCCGAACGACTTGATCAACTGAAGCGTGCGGTCGAGATGCCGGGTCGCTTCGGCATGCACGGTGATGATGTCGCTGCCGGCCTTGGCGAACGACTCGATCAACGGGTCCACCGGCTCAACCATCAGGTGGACGTCCAGCGTCTTGGCGGTGTGGGGACGAAGCGCCCTGACCACCGGCGCGCCGATGGTCAGGTTTGGCACAAAATGTCCGTCCATGACGTCGATATGGATGTAATCGGCGCCCGCCAGGTCGATCGCCCGCACTTCCTCGCCCAGGCGGGCGAAGTCCGCGGAGAGGAGGGAGGGGGCGATCTTCATCTCAGTTGATCGTCGGGTCGAGCGCCCCGTCCTTGTAGCGCTTGGCCATTTCGGACAAGGGCAACGGCTTGATCTTCGAAGCGTTGCCCGCCGACCCGAATTCCTGGTAGCGCGCCTCGCACACTTTCTGCATCGCCGCCATCGCCGGCTTCAGGATGGTGCGCGGATCGAATTCCGCCTTGTTCTCAAACAGCACCCGGCGGATCTGGCCGGTCATCGCCATGCGACAATCGGTGTCGACATTGATCTTGCGCACGCCGTTCTTGATGCCCTGTTGAATTTCGCTGACCGGCACGCCGAAGGTCTGCGGCATCTGGCCACCGTATTGATTGATGATGTCCTGCAGATCCTGCGGCACCGACGACGAGCCATGCATGACCAGGTGGAGATTGGGCAGGCGCCGATGCACTTCCTTGATGACGTGCATGGCGAGAATGTCGCCGGTCGGCTGACGGCTGAATTTATAGGCGCCATGCGACGTGCCCATGGCGATGGCGAGCGCGTCAACCTTGGTCCGCTTGACGAACTCGACCGCCTGGTCGGGATCGGTCAGCAACTGGCTGTGATCGAGCTTGCCCTCGAAGCCGTGGCCGTCTTCCTTGTCGCCCATGCCGGTTTCCAGCGAGCCGAGCACGCCAAGTTCACCTTCCACCGACACGCCCACCATGTGGGCGACGTCAACCACCTTGCCGGTGGTGGTGGAGTTGTATTCGAAATCGCCCGGCGTCTTCGAATCTTCCTTCAACGAGCCATCCATCATCACCGAGGAGAAGCCGTTGGTAATCGCCGAAATACAGGTCGCCGGGCTGTTGCCGTGGTCCTGGTGCATGCACAC
>Ga0181520_10009279_pt1 | contig 13634 bp, 17 predicted proteins | sample PEATcosm2014_Bin_29_FD_132451 | JGI IMG/M metagenome (GOLD analysis project Ga0181520, IMG submission 132451) | Peatland microbial communities from MTU Mesocosm Facility, Houghton, MI, USA - PEATcosm2014_Bin02_30_metaG | ecosystem: Environmental > Terrestrial > Soil > Wetlands > Peat | place...
CCCCCACTGTGCTCGGTGTGTTAATCATGTAATTAACCACCTTGTCACTCACACCGGCATCCCGCAAATCAATGATGTCAGCCGCGCTCAAATGATACACCGTGCGCGAATTTTTTATCTGGGTGATGATCACGTCTTCGCTGATGCCCGCCTTGGCCAGCGCTTTCACGTCCGCCACACTCAGCGGCTGGCCCTGGTCCACGCGCACGTAGGTCTGCGGTGCTTCTGCTTTTAGCCGCGCCGCCTGTTCCCGGTCGGCCGCGTTGCCGATCAGGCCGCCGGCCAGCGCGCCCGCCGCCGCGCCAATCAGCGCGTCCGCCCCGCCGTAGCGCCGCCCGCCGATGGCCGCGCCCGTCAGCGCGCCAAAGGCCCCGCCGATCAGGGCGCCGGAGCCCGTGTTGTTTGGCGAGCCGTCGGGGTTCACACAACCGGTCAACACCACCGCCGCCACCGCCAGGGCATATGTCAAAGCCTGCAATTTCATAGTTTTAAGTGTCATATTTACCTCTCTCTTTCCAAGTAACCAGACAGTTACAATTTATTTAAATTCAAAGAAATTTCAACCGGCCGGCGGCGGTTAACATTTCCCCTTAACGGAATCATTTGCTTTGTTGCACCACTGCCGCTTCAATATCCGGGTGATTGCAAAACGTGTCATTCCCTGTTTGGATGTGCATGCTGGCCAGGTCACGCGCGGCGTTCAGTTTGGCCGCGCCGAGGCCGGCGAACTCAAAAATGTCGGCGACCCCGTGGAACTCGCCCTCCGCTACAACGAGCAGGGCGCCGACGAAATGGTTTTCTTCGACATCACCGCCAGCGCGCATGGCCGTGCCACCATGGTGGACGTGATTGAACGCGCCGCGGATCAATGCTTCATGCCCCTCACTGTCGGCGGCGGCCTCAAGTCCGTGGCCGACATGTTCACCATGCTCCGCGCCGGCGCCGACAAGATCAGCATCAATTCCAGCGCGCTGGCCCGGCCCGAACTCATCCGCGAAGGCGCCGACAAATTCGGCAGCCAGTGCATTGTCGTCTCCATTGACGCCAAAAAAACGGCCCCGGACAAATGGGGGGTGTTCGCGCGCGGCGGCCGCACCGACACCGGCCTGGACGCCGTTGAATGGGCGAAGCAGGTGGTGGCGCTGGGCGCGGGCGAAATTGTGTTGAACTCCATTGATGCCGACGGCACCAAGGCCGGATTCGATCTCGTCATCACCCGGCGCATCAGTGAAGCCGTGGGCGTGCCCGTCGTGGCCAGCGGTGGCGCCGGCACGCTGGAACACATGGCCGAGGTGCTGCTCGAAGGCAAAGCCGATGCGGTTCTGGCCGCGAGTATTTTCCATTTTGGCACCTACACCGTTGGCGATGTGAAAAAATTTCTGGCGGGGAAAAACATTCCGGTGCGGCTTTAAAATGAACCTGCCGGCGCGCGAAGAAATCAACGCCGGCGGATGGGCCTGCGACTTTGAAGTGGATTTAAACCCCTGTTCTGCGATACTCCAAAGCCCATGAATCCAGTGCTCAAACTATTGCTCGAAGGCGGCAGCTTGGACACCGCGCAGATGGCGCAGGTGCTCAACCTGCCCGAAGCCGAAGTCACCCGCCAGCTCGCCGAGCTGAAGGCCCAGCGCGTGCTGCTCGGCTGGGCTCCCGTGCTGAATCTTTCGGATGAGGAGGCCGGCTTGGTCTGCGCTGTCATCGAAGTGCGCATCACCCCCGAACGCGGCGGCGGTTTCAACCGTCTCGCCGAACGTATCTCGCGGTTCGACGAGGTGGAATCGTGCTATCTCATGTCCGGGGGCTATGATTTGCTGGTGTTCGTCAACGGCGCGAGTTTGCAGCGCGTCGCGGCGTTTGTTTCTGAAAAGCTTTCCACCATCGAAGGCGTGCTCTCCACGGCCACGCATTTCATGCTGCGTTCCTACAAGGAACACGGTTTCCTGCTCGATGGCAAAACCGAGGAAAACGACCGGCTCAAGGTCGCCCCGTGAAAAACTTCCGGAACCTCCCGTTCCCCATAATGTTCCATGGACAATTCACGTTTCATTGCCACGCACGTTGCCAGCCTGCCCAAGTCGGGTATCCGCGATTTTTTTGACATCGTCGCCAAAATGAAGGACGCCATTTCGCTGGGCGTCGGCGAACCGGACTTTGACACGCCGTGGCACATCCGTGAGGCGGGCATCTATGCGCTTGAAAAGGGCAAGACCCACTACACGTCGAATCTTGGCCTCATCGAACTGCGCCGCGCTGTCAGCAAATACGTCGAAAAAAATTTCGCTGTCGGTTATGCGCCGGAAAATGAAATCCTCATTACCGTCGGCGTCAGCGAGGCGCTCGACCTTGCTTGCCGCGCCCTCATCAATCCCGGCGACAAGGTAATGTATCACCAGCCGTGTTACGTCAGCTATCATCCGGGCATCGCACTCGCGCACGGCCTCGGCGTGCCGGTGCCGACGTTTGCCAGGGACAATTTCGCGCTGACCGTCGAGGCGCTCCACGCCGCCTGGCAGCCCGGCTGCAAATTGCTGATGTTAAACCTGCCGTGCAACCCCACTGGCGGCACCTGCGACCGCGCCCAGGTGGAGGCCATCGCGAAATTCGCCGTGGAAAAGGATTTGCTGGTGTTGAGCGACGAGATTTATTCCGAGCTGACGTTCGAAGGGGTCCACACCAGCATCGCCAGTCTGCCCGGCATGAAGGAGCGCACGATTTTTCTGCACGGATTTTCCAAGGCGTTTGCCATGACCGGCTGGCGCATCGGCTACGCGTGCGGTCCGGCGGCGCTCATCGAGGCCATGATGAAAGTGCATCAATACTCCATGCTCTGCGCCTCCATCATCAGCCAGGAAGCCGCCATCGAGGCGCTCGTGCGCGGCGAGGACGCCATGAAAAAAATGCGCGCGCAATACCATCGCCGCCGCGATTTCATTGTGCGCCGGTTCAACGAAATGGGGTTGAAATGCCACCTGCCACGCGGTTCGTTCTATGCGTTTCCCGACGTGTCCGGGACCGGCCTGGGCGAAAGAGACTTTGCCCTCGGTTTGTTGCAGGCGGAGAAAGTCGCCATTGTTCCGGGAACCGCTTTCGGCGCGAACGGTGCCGGCTTCTGCCGCGCTTGTTTTGCGACCAGTTACGAACATCTCATCGAGGCCGGCAACCGCATTGAGCGGCATGTGCAGAACCTGGCGGCGAAAAAATAGCCCGCCTGGTAAATTTTCAACCAACCGGATTTTCCGAATTCGGAAAAAACGCGTCCAATCCCGTGCCGCATGAAGAATGCGGACAACCATGATGGTTTCCTGATCCAGTTGGTGGAAAATCAGATGGTTTAGCGCCGCCTTCTGCCAACCGGGAATTGGCTCACTTCCCGGCCGCCGTGAGCGACAGGAAAATCTTCTCCAGCGCGCCGGAGGCGCCGCTTTGCTTGCGCAGTTCCTCGCGCGTGCCCACCGCAATGAGTTTGCCGCCGTGGATGATGCCGATGCGGTCGGCCATCTCCTCGGCAATTTCCAGTTGGTGGGTGGAGACCAGCACCGTCGTGCCGGCCAGCGAGCGTTCCTTCAGGACGTCCTTCACCACGCGGGCGTGTTGCGGATCGAGGCCGACCATCGGTTCATCAATCACGAACACCTCCGGGTCGTGCAACAGGGCCGCGACGATGGCAATGCGCTGGCGCGTGCCGTGCGACAGGCCTTCCAGCGTGCGGTCGGCAAAGTCTTCAAGATGAAAGCGCGTGACGAGTTCGCGCGCGTTCTTTTCGATGCGCGCCGCGTCCAGCTGGAACATTTCGCCGATGAAGCGGAAAAATTCCCACGCCGTCAATTTGTCGTAAAGAAACGGAAAATCGGGCACGTATGCCAGCCGCCGCCGCGCTTCGAGCGGCTCCGCCTGCACGTCAAAGCCACAGATGCGGGCGCGGCCGGACGTGGGTTTAATCAGGCCGGTGAGCAGTTTGATGGTGGTGGTTTTGCCGGCGGCGTTGGGGCCGAGCATGGCAAAAAACTCGCCGCGCGCGACTTTGAGCGAGAGGTTGTTGACGGCCACGAGGCTGCCAAAATTTTTTACCAGCTGGTCAAGTTCAATCATGGTTTGTTCCACTCGTCAATGCTGGCGGTGATGCCGTCGGGCAGGTCCACGCGCAAAATTTCCCCGAGCGTGCTCACGTCCACCGTGATGGCATGGCCGAGCATGCTCGTTTCCAGCCGGTAAACCGGCACGCTCTCGGCGCCAATTTTGACGCGCGTGCGGCGGGCGTCCCATTCAATTTTTTGCCCGGCGGGGTCCGGCACAATTTCCGCCAGTTCAAATGCGCCCAGAAAATCGCCCGCCAGATTTCCGGCCACCGCCCGGACGATGTCGCCCGGGTTCTGCACGTCGGTCAGGATGATATCGCGCTCCATCACCGGCAGGCCGTCATTGCTGAATTTAACATGGGCCGTCTGGTTGGATGCCAGCGAATGAATCTCCACGACGGTCGTCCGCAACGTGACTTTCAAGTTCAGCTCCTCCCACTGTCGGGCCCGGTCGAACAGGATGCGGCCGTCAAATTTGAGCCGGTTGGTGAAATCGCCCAATGAGATGTTGCCGGCCATGTGAAGCTGGTAGCCGGCGCGCGCGACGAACCCTTCCGGCGGCGGCTTGTCCTCGTCGTAAGTGGCCATCTGCTGGCCAACGCCCGTGGAAAATTCGCAGTATCCCATCCGGTCACCCTTCTGATAGACACTCAATGACGAAGCGTCGGGGGCCGTCAGAATTTTGCGCCAGACCAGTTGCAGCGGTACGGGCGTTTCGCCGCCACGCACGCCGAATTCCATCCGCCAGAGCAGGATGTTCATCGTCAGCCAAAACGCCACGATGCCGAGGAATGTCAGACGCGCAGACATGGGGGTATCACGGCGCGGGCAGGTTCAGCACCTGACCGGCCTTGAGTTTTTTGGGATTGACGCCCGGGTTTGCCTCCTCCAACGCCGCCAGACTGATGCCTTGTCGGCGGGCGATGTTCGCCAGCGTGTCGCCGCTGGCCACGACGTGCGTGCGCGGCTTGACCAGCCTTGACGGCGCGGGGTTGTGCCGTGCAGCCGTGGCGCTGCTCGTACTCGAAACGCCGGACGTGCTGGTGGCGGACGGCGGCGCAGTCATATCGTCAGGTGACAGACCCGTGGCCTGTGGCTGTGGGGAAACATAATATTGCGGCGTGGGCGGATTGGTTTTGGCGGCGGCCTGTTGCGCCGCATAATATGCCTGCCACTGGGACAACTGATCATGCAGGCGGTGGTTTTCCTCGGTGAGTTTTTCCAGTTGCTGCTGCGCAGCGGGGGCGCTGGGCAGTTGCAGCACGTCGGCGGCAAGCTGTTGTTTGCAACTGGCGATGTGCTGGGCGATGATTTCCGCGTTCTCGGCCCGGGCATCGTATTTTAAATATTGCTGGTAATGATAAATGGCCGCCGCCGGGTCCGATTCCTGGTTTTCGTAGAGCATCGCGAGCTGATAATGTGCCTGCGCGGAGTGCGGGTTGGCCTCGAGCGATTCCTCGAACGCCTTGATGGCATCGGTATAATTCATCGCGTTTACATAGCTCTTGCCGAGCACGTAGTGCGGTTCTTTTTCCTCATCCAGCGGACCCTCATCCATGGGCGAACAACCGGCGGCGGCCATAAACAGCGCGGCCGCCAGCAAACCGGGATACCATTTGCCAAAAAACGACATGGAGTGAAATCTAAACGAAGCGCGCCATGCGTGCAATCGCAGGCTGCATGTGGAAAATGGCTTTATTGGGCGGGCGGCGCGCCGTGGCCCGGCTGGCGGTGGCAGCGGGCCGGTGGCCCCACCCCGCGTTTTTTCAGTCAGTTCTCCACGCTCAACCACTTTTGAACCCGCCGCAGACACGCCTGCGGGCGCTGTTCCAGCGCGCATTCCCATATCCGCAGCACGCGCCAGTTGGCCCGCCGCAAGGCGCCATTCACCAGCAAATCGCGGGTCCGGTTCCCCAAAAGTTTGCGCCGCCAAAACCCCCGGTTATTCTTGGGGTGGGTGGCGTGCCGTGGACAGCCATGCCAGAAACATCCGTCCACGAACAGCGCCAGCTTGAGCCGTGGAAAAACAAAATCCGGACGCACCGCAAATGGCCGGTGACGGCGGGTCGGTGACACCGCAGACACCGGTGCTTTTCCCGTCACTTGCCGCCGGCCACCCGTCATTTGAATTTTGACATGCCGTCGCCAGCCGGTGATTTTGTGCCGGCGGAATAATTTCGCCAGCGCGAGTTCCGTGGCCCGGTTCCCGCGGCTGCGAATTCGCGACATCACTTCCGAACGTTTGGCTTTGGTGAAAACGTCAGACATTTTATTTTCAACTACGAACGGACGCGGATAAAGAAGCCATGCCGTCTTAAGGAGTCAGGATTTCAATGTCTGGCGCCACATGCTCAAAGTGGGACGGGTTGCGCGTCACGATCTGAACCGCCTTTTTCCGACGCGCAAAGGTCGCATGCAGCGAATCGTAAATCCCCCCGCCAATGACTCCCCGGCTGCGCGCCTCGCGAATCGCCGCTTCGTAGTCCGTCAATGCCAATGCCTCCACCACGACCACCTCACGCAGACTCAGAGTCAACTCCGTCGCCGCGCCCGTCGGGACCTTGTAAAAGCCGGTGAGCGTGGCGAATGTTTCCGCCAGGGCATGGGCGTCCGTGAACGGCTGCGCCGAATCTTCCAGCGCTTCGAGGCAGGCCACGTGTTCAGGATGTGACTTTAAGACCGCCCCGACCATTATCCCGGTGTCGAGGAAGGTCATCGGGTGTAATGGCGTGATTGTTCAACGGCCTCCTCAATCGGCGTGGCCGGAACGGCGCCGGTCCAGACCTTGAGTTTGCCGCGTTTGACGATGTGGCCGGCAGCATTGGCCTTCATTTCCAAAACGATGCGGCCCGGCGTCGCGTAGGCCAGCAGTTTTTGTCTCCGGGGAATCCCGGCCGCCCGCCGCAGTTCCCGCGAAAGCACGATCCGGTTGGAGGCATCAAGTGCAATGGTCGTTTTCATGCCATTAATATGGCGTGGTCATGGCGTATTGGCAAGCCCCCCCCCAAGGCAACCATAACCTTGCTGTAAGGCGCGTTTAATTTTCAGGCCTCGAAGTTCTTCAGTTGCCGCATCGCCAGTTTCATCGGCACCCAGCCGATGCCCGCCGACAGCACGATGAACCCGCCCAGGCAGGCCGGCACCCAGCCAACGTGGCTGTGAAATCCGCCGCCGCCAACGACCAGCAGCGCGAGGGCGGCGATGATATAGATGGAGCTTAACACGAAGCACAGCGTGCCCCCAAAGCCGCTGACAATTTTGTTCGGATTGGTCTCCTTGAGGTTCGGAAACAAAACGCCCAGGCCGATTGCCAGGCCGTTGAGCGCAAACGTCATTACGGTTATAACCGCGCCGAAGAAGAGGACATCGTCCCACGACATTCGCAGCAGGTAGCACGACAGCGTGACGAGGCCCAGGGTGACCATGAGCGTGGCGGTGCTGGCGAGCCAGTATTTGGTTTTGACCACGCGCTGCAGGCCCACGGGCGCCAGGCCGATGATCCACAGGCGCTGGCCTTCCAGCGAAAATTGCGGAAACACAAAACGGGTGGTGACCGACGCCAGATTGAACGCGCAGGCGCCGAGGTTCAGGAACGCGACGGCCTGAATCCAAAACGGGCTCACCAGTTCGTGCGTGAAATTGCGGAGGTTGATGATGTAGGCCCCCAGCAGGCCAAAAAACACCACGGACTGGGCCCATTGCGTGGTATCCCGCCAGAACATGCGCAGGTCTTTCACCACCAGCGCGCGGACGTCGGGCGGGAGCCGGGGAATTTTAGCCAGCAGCAGCTCGAGCACGCCCGGCCTGCGGGAATTGATGCGCGTCCGTGAAAAACTCAATTTGAACCCGCCGCCGGGGCGGCTTTGCACTGCCGAGGCGGTGTCGTAAAAGATCGCGCCAAACCGGGTAAAGGCGATGCTGCCAAAAAACAACGTATGGCTCAACAGCACCCCGGCAAAAAAAATCGCGCTGCCGGTCACGCCCTCGGCCCATTGCAGCACCGCCGACGAGAGCCAGTAACTCGGCAAAAAGGGGAACATCGTAAAACGCGTTTTGGCGAGCAGGCGGTCGAGCGCCTCCAGCGTGCGCTTGTCCAGCAGATCGTCGTCCACGGGGTTGGTCTTCCACCAGAACGCCACAAAGGCCAGCAGCACCAGTGCCGCCAGCAGCAGCACGATTTGAAAATTTTTCCGGTCCAGGTGCCGCCCGATGCCGATGGCTAGCGATGAGCCCAGCACCCCCGGCAGAATGATAAAAATCCCGATCAGCAATACGGTCAGCGGATAAAAATGCCAGGCCGCGTCGCGCACCAGCCCAAACGCCACGAGCAGCGGCGCGATCAAATACAAAAAGGCCCACGACGCCAGAATCGTGGTCTCGATAAACTTCCAGTTGAAGATGGTCTGCGCCGAAACCGGCAGGGTCAGCAGAAACGCCGTCTCGCGGTTGCGAAACAGGTTGGTATAGGCGATGACGAGGTTGCTCAACAGGAGCATGGCAAACAAAAAGGCGAACAGCGTGAACAGCAGGCGCTCCGTCAGCACCGCGCCGAGGCCGGGAAACTTGGCCACAAACTTCAGCCCGTGGTAAAACAGCTCGAACGCCAGCACGAGATAGCCGACAACGAAAAAGGTGATGATGCTCGTGAGCAGCCGCGATTGCTGGCGCACGGCCAGCAGCCGCCGCCAGCTATGCACCGCATTCGTGCGCAGCAACACCAGCAGGGGCTGGGACCTAAAGCATCCCGCAAATTTGGTCATCCCCCTGAAATTAACCGTCCGCGCCCCCCCATGCAAATTTTCATTGGGCCTTGGCGGGTTCGCAATTTTTTCCGCGCCCTTGGCGGATCCCTTAATTTGGATTATTCTCATGGTCCATGAATGACGTCTCCAACCCCAAGCCGGTTGATCCGCAGGTGCGCATCGGCCATGTGCATCTCAAAGTGGCGGACCTGGAGCGCGCCTTGAACTTCTATTGCGGCGTGCTGGGCTTTGAACTCAGGCAACGGTTCGGCTCCCAGGCCGCCTTCGTTTCGGCGGGCGGTTATCATCATCACATCGGACTAAACACCTGGGAAAGCAAAGGCGGCAAACCGCCCGCCACCGGCACCACGGGCCTGTATCATGTGGCGATTCTGTATCCCACGCGCGCGACGCTGGCTGATGCGTTGCGGCGCCTGCTCACGGCGGGCGTGGAACTCGATGGCGCGGCCGATCACGGCGTAAGCGAGGCGCTTTATCTGCGCGACCCCGACGGCAACGGCGTGGAGCTTTACCGCGACCGGCCACGCGAACAATGGCCCCGCACGCCCGCCGGTGAACTCGCCATGTTCACGCGCGCCCTGGATCTGGACGGCCTGCTGGCGGAAAAATAATTTCGCGGGGACCAGGCGCTGAGTAATTCTGCAGCCACAAGGGCAAAATAAATGCGCGGGGAACGCGCCCGCCCCGGGCGCAAGCGGCGATCCCAAGCATTTCCATCGCATGGCTCGTATTCAGCGCCCGCTTGTCCGTGGCTGCACTAAAACTTGAAACGCCAGCCCGAATATTTCAAGGAGGGATTAACCAAATCATCTGAGGGTTGGTTATACCCAGCGCCCACATTACCTTGCCTGCGCAAGGACGGTGTCAAACTGCAGCCTCAGATTTTTTCATTTTACATTCTCACGGGCACGGAATTTATTTTACGAGGGGTTCGTTGTTCGCGGCCAAATAATTCACTTTCCAGAGCGCATCCTGAACTACATTGTTCCCGTAATTTAAAAAACCATGCACTCTGTCCTGACCATCAATGGCGGCTCGTCGAGCATCAAGTTCGCGCTCTACCAAACGGGTGAACCGCCGAAACGGGGTCTCCATGGCGCGGTTGACCGCATCGGCTTGAGCGGGACCAATCTAACCTTCACCGACCCGGCGAAGGACCAGCCGGAGAGCCGCAACCTCACCGCGGCCGATCACAAGTCGGCGGCGCATTTCCTGATTGACTGGCTCGAGACGCAGCCGGATTTTCCGTCGGTCGAAGCCGTGGGCCACCGCGTCGTCCATGGCATGAAACACATCCAGCCCGAGGTGGTCACCCCGGACCTGCTGGATGAACTGCATCGCCTCAGTCCCTACGACCCCGATCATCTGCCGCGCGAGATCGAACTGATCGAGGCGTTTCGCCAGCGGCATCCAAAATTGCCGCAGGTGGCGTGCTTCGACACGGCGTTTCACCAAACCATGCCGCGCGTGGCCAAACTGCTGCCGATTCCCCGCCGCTTCGACGCCCAAGGCGTGCAGCGCTATGGTTTTCACGGTTTGTCTTACGCTTACCTTATGGAGGAACTCGCGCGTCTCGGCGATCCGGCGGCCACGGCTGGCCGCGTCATCCTGGCGCATCTGGGCAACGGCGCCAGTCTGGCCGCCGTGCGCGACGGCAAAAGCATTGACACCAGCATGGGGTTCACGCCCACCGCGGGACTGGTCATGAGCACGCGCACCGGCGATCTGGACCCCGGCCTGGCGCCGTATCTGACGCGAACCGAGCAGATGACCACGAAACAATTTTACGAAATGGTCAACCACCAGTCCGGGCTGCTGGGCATTTCGGAAACCAGTTCCGACATGCGCGACCTGCTCGGCCGCGAGCAGCAGGACGTGCGGGCGGCGGAGGCCGTGGCGCTGTTTTGTTATCAGGCCAAAAAGTGGATCGGCTCTTTCGCCGCCGCGCTGGGCGGTCTGGACACGCTGGTCTTCGCCGGCGGCATTGGCGAAAATGCGCCCGTGGTCCGCGCCCGCATCTGCGAGGGCCTGGGTTTCCTGGGCATCGAATTGGACAAGCCGCGCAATGCGGCAACTGCGCCCGTGATTTCCGCGTCCGCCGGCCGCGTGACCGTGCGCGTCATTCGCACGAACGAGGAGCTGATGATTGCGAACCTGACCGCCCGCACAATAGTGTAGCGAAAGACAAGCGGGCGCTGATTACGAGCTATGCGCCTGGAATGTTTGGGAGTGCCGCTTGCGCCCGTGTTTTCCGCGAGGGCGCGGAAAACAGCACCCGGGGCGGGCGCGCTCCCCGGGCATTAACGCTCCCGGGCATTGATTTTGCACGCTTGTGGCGGCCACGTGAAAATGCCTTCGATTACATCGTCCTCGTTCTCGAAAAATTATGAAAATCGAGGACGAGAACGAGGACGAGGACGAACTGTCCCGCGCTAGGGCATGGGATTGCGCAAGCCCTGATAACAGTAAATTCCAAAGATCAAATATCCAATTGCGCTGCCGGTCGTACTATTTCCAAGGCGGCTACTTTACCGAGGCGGCGCAGATGCCGTTCGGCCGGACTGTATTCGGCGCCGAGAAAAGCTTTCAGGAGATCCCACGCCAGGGCCGGGCCTTCGGTGCGTTGACCCAGACACAGAACGTTCATGTGATCGTCCTCGACGCCTTGCTGGGCCGAAAAATGGTCCTGAATCAGGCAGGCGCGGACGCCGGGAATTTTATTGGCGCATACCGTCGCCCCCACGCCGCTGCCGCAAATGGCCACCCCGCGATCCACTTTGCCCACCGCCACCGCCTGGGCGAGCGGAACAACGAAATCCGGATAGTCATCACCGGGCGTCAGGCTGTAGGCGCCGAAATCAACGACCTCATGGCCCGCCGCACGGAGCTGGGGGATCAGCTCCTGCTTCAAAACAAACCCGCCGTGATCGGCGGCAATTCCAATACGCATAGTATGCCTTTCACCTTAAATTATCCCCTCACGCGTTTTCGGCAAGCAACATACGGCGCTGATTTTTCCAAAAATCGCGGATCGTAAACCGGCCATCGTCAATTCTCATAGGTTGACCGCTTGGTTAAAACGCATAAATTGCCGGAGTTCATTTTAAAACTCAATTGAACCAGCCAAACCAAACCCTTCCGATGGCATTTCTCGCCCGTCACGGCGAGACGGCCTGGAGTCTTACCGGCCAGCACACCGGCCTGACCGATCTGCCCCTGACCGAGCGCGGTGAACGGAATGCCCGCGCCCTCGGCCTGCGGCTGCGCGGATTGACGTTTGCAAAAGTCTTCACCAGCCCGTTACAGCGCGCGACGCGGACGTGCGAGCTGGCCGGCTTCAAAACGGCGGCGGAAACGGATCACGACCTGGTCGAATGGAATTACGGCCAATACGAAGGCCGTCATACCGCCGAAATTCTTCAGGAACGCCCCGGCTGGCAGTTGTTCCGCGACGGCTGTCCGGGCGGCGAATCGCCGGCGGAAGTGGCCGCGCGGGCCGACCGCGTGGTGCAGCGCGTGCGGGCGGTTCCGGGACATGTGCTGCTGTTTTCGAGCGGCCATTTTCTCCGGGTGCTGGCGGCCCGCTGGCTGGGGCTGGAACCCGCGGCGGGCAGATTTTTTGCCTTGAACACCGCCAGCTTGAGCGCCCTGGGCTTTGAACACACTTTGGCGCAGCCCGTCCTCCAGCTATGGAATGACGATCACCATGTGGTGAAGTAAAAATAAAGTCAGGATTACACACTTCACAAGTCTCGGACCGAACACGGCGGAGACACCGATTTTCGCCTTGAAAAATACCGTCAGGTCGGCGAAAAATTATTCCAGTAATGGAGGTGGGATATGCTGGTTCAATCTACACGACTTGGAATATTTTTGCTGCTTCTGTGGCTTTGCCCCGCGCGAGCCGCAAGCTTCTATTTCGACCTGAACGGATTTAATCCGGCGCCGGCCTGCGTCAATTGGGCCACCGCGATTGCCTTTCACTTCGAGACCAACTGTCCTGCCAAAGTCGCCGGAGCCTGTTCTCTGGTGAGTCTGGCCCAACCAAAAATCGTATGAAACAACTTGTCGTTACCGTTCTTTTCCTGGTCGGATACGCTCACACGGGCAGCAGCACCCTCCTCACCTACGAATTGTTACCCGGAAGCACCATTTACCCGCAGTTCGGCGCCACCCAAATTGGGCCGGCTGAATCATTAACCGGCGGTTTTCAGGTCGTCGGCGACGATGGCTGGTTTCAGGCGTTCAGCTTTAATATGTCGAGCGCCTCATACTCGCTCACGCTCGATTCCATTACCGATCCGACTCATGAGGTTGGCTTCCGGATAAATCCAAACCCTGCTCAATCAATCATCTTCGGCGGCATTGTGGACATGACCGGCTTGAGCATCAGTCAGGGGCAAATGGGAAATTTCCTCGGTGGGGTCGCCTACTTTACCGGTCCACCGACAGCGCCGACTTTTTTGGATCTTCAAGGCCTCACCATTGCGCCGGATAACGGCGGCTATTGGGTTGCCAATGTTTCGTTTACCGCTGAACTGGTCACGTCCGTTCCGGATAAAACTGCAACCGCCAGCCTTCTTTTGCTCGGGATGGCTTCCTGTATATCGCTGCGCTGGCTTTTGCTTACAAAGAGGAAATGGGAGCGGTGGGTATAACCACCCCTCATCCTCGGTCCTTCTCCCCGTTGAGGGGAGAAGGAGGCCGGAGGAGCAAGCCGGCGAGCGCCGCCGCAATCCAAGACGCTTCGCGCAAGCCCTGGCTGTCGTAATTCGCGGTCTTTGCCAAGGTGTGA
>Ga0181520_10009280_pt1 | contig 13633 bp, 13 predicted proteins | sample PEATcosm2014_Bin_29_FD_132451 | JGI IMG/M metagenome (GOLD analysis project Ga0181520, IMG submission 132451) | Peatland microbial communities from MTU Mesocosm Facility, Houghton, MI, USA - PEATcosm2014_Bin02_30_metaG | ecosystem: Environmental > Terrestrial > Soil > Wetlands > Peat | place...
CTCCATCGGCTGCCTTGCCCGAAAGCGTGATTTGATTTCGCGGCACCAGCGCCGTCGCATCCGCACCTGACGCAAGCACCGGCACGGTTGGCTGGCCCGGATTGGTGAGAATGAAGGCGACCAACTTGTCGTCCGGGGTGACGAGTCGCGTTGTGACGATGCCGGAGATTGATTTGGCTGCGTCTTGCGCTTGGGTGAAACAGCCGGTAAGGACCACAACACTAAATACAAAAACGGATTTCAATTTCATCGGCGGGAGTATGCCAACAAGCGGTGAATCCGAGGATGCGGCAAAATGCCGCATCTCCACTTCTTGACCTGACGAGAGCCAAAAAAGTTAAACTCATCATTTACTTAAACCAAACATGAAACAAAACACGCGACAAAAAACCATGAAACGAATAATGAATTGCAAAATATGGGCGGCGAACATCTTGTTGGTTGTCAGCTCCACCTTGGCTTCGGCTTCTGTGCTGCCGAACACCACCGCCAATGGAGTTGTTTACCTGACGTATGACCGCGCTGCGTGGGCTACGGTTGCACCTTCGGCCGACTACTACACAATTGGCGGGGTTGACACTGGCACGAACGGTAATTCCGCCAACGCCAACGGGCAAAGGTGGATTTATCCCGACCTGTTTGAGGGGACCAACTGGGTGGCGGCCGTTTATCCGGCTGATTATCTGACCCCGCTGCCGGATTTTCCCGTATCGCAACCGTTCGGCGGGTTTGTGTTGCCGGTGAATACTTATACCAGCAACAGCTTTGCCGCCAATCATGAAATCACTTCTTACAATTCCACTAGCAATACCAACGGTTACATCGGACTGGGCGGCTCGTTTCGCGCCACCAGCGATTTTAATGAACCCGGCGCTTCTGTGTGGTGGGAGCATCTGGCGCTCGCGCAGGACCCGGCGGATGGCATCTGGAAATTGTATGCCACGTCTGGACCGGGTCAGGGCAGCATTTTTGAATTGAGAAACGTCATCGCCGAAACAATCAACGGCAATCTGCATCTCTCCGGCGATTACGTTTTTGGCAACACGGACTGGTCCCAATTTTTGAATGGTTACAACGGGATTATTGATACCAATCGCATTCTGGGTCACATTGAATTGATCCCGGCAGGCGTGACCAAGATTTTCGCCGGCAAAGCCGTCATCAATTACAACCAGAGTGCTTGGGAAGCGCTGGCTTCGGGCTACGGGCCGACGCCGGTATTGACGCTCTCGGCGTTCTTTAATCAGGCGCAGGCCAATGCGCTCTCGCAAAACCAGCTCTTGAACAACGTGCAGGCCAATTATTCCTACACGAATGAAATCTACGCGATGAACGGCGCGACCGTGACGAATCTCCCGACGCGTTACACGCAACCGACGAGCTTCATCTATCAGCGGGGAAATCTGACCAACCAAACGGGCAGCATCGGATTGGGCGGCGTGGCGCGATTTGCGGTTTATGGCGGCGCGTATGGAAACCTGCTCTTCGGCGATTACACCTTGCAGTATGATAGCTCGCGCATCGCGCTCGGCGGAACCGGTTGGTATCTCGAAGACAACATTCCCCCGGCGGCGGCGGCGTTCGATTTGATCAACGTCACCGTCGTGGAGACAAACTCTTCATTCACCATTTCCGGCGACCTCGGCGTTTCTTTCGAGGTGGCGAACTTCCTTTACAGCACGCCCGCCGACACGTTAGCGGATGTCGGCACCTTCAATTTCACCGGCTATACTGCGCCGTTCACCACGCCGGTCATCAGCCAGTTGACGGCGGCGGACGGCAATCTGGTTTTACAGGCTACGAACGGTCTGGCCAGCACCGGTTACACGCTGCTCTCGACGACCAATCTGGCGCTGCCAACTTCCGCTTGGACGGCCACCGCAACCGGCTCATTTGATGGCAACGGTGTCAGTTCAAATTCAATTTCCATCAATCCTGCCGAACCCGCGCGCTTCTTCCAATTGCAGCAGCCGTGAATTTAGTCCGTCAAGGATGGATGTGGGGACGAACTGCCGTGATGCGTGAGCATGACGGCAGTTCACGCCGTCAAGTCCGCGCATTCACTTTGATCGAGTTGCTCGTCGTCATCGCCATCATCACGATTCTCGCGGCGATGATTTTACCTGTCTTGGGACAGGGAAAACGGCGGGCGCAACGAATAGCCTGTTTGAATAATCTCAGGCAATTCGTCGCGGCAGACATCATGTATCTGGGCGACCAGCAACAATTGCCGCCGGTCGATGCTTACGTGCCCAGCACGATGACGAGCAACCGGCTGGCCGTCATGGCCAGTTATTTGAACATGACCATTCCACCGGGGCCGATTGTGAACTGGCCACCGCGCAGCCAGCAGCCGAAATGGTTTAACTGCCCCATTGCCGCCGCATCAGATTATGCCAATGGTCTGACACTGGGCGGCGGCGTTTACACCGGCTACGAGTATCTGGGCGGCGTTGAGCGATCCACCATGGTTTCCAGCGGCTTTGCCACTATTGTCAATCCCGGTCAAGCGGCTGACTTGAAGAACACGCGGCGTGGTGTTCTCTGGATGGACATCCTCGATGAGTTTGTCACGAGCGATCCGCGTCGGTATGAATTCTTTCACAGCCGGCCCGGCGCGAAATATCCCGACTTCGTTTTTTATGCCGGCGAGTTGGAAGGCGTCAATCGCGCCTGGTCCGACGGTTCGGTGGAATGGGTTCCGGGAAAGAAATGGAACTTGTCCGGCACGGGCAGCCCCGACCTGCGAATCAAACATATTCTCGGTAACTATTATTATTAACACCCAGAAAAATCATGAATAACGAAGCCATTTCCCGGCGCGACATGCTCCGCCTACTTGCGTTCGCCTCGGCTGCCGGCACGCTCGCGCCGCAATTCGTTTCCGCCGCAGAAACCAATGCGCCCGGAAAAATTGAAATGCCGATGCCGTCCTCGCCGCAGGAGCAATTGCGCATGGGCAGCGAAAAAATTGCCATTTTGGTTTATCCCGAATTCACCGCGTTGGACGCGCTCGGCCCACATTATCCGCTCTCCGGCATGATGGGCGCAAAGGTCCAATTTGTTGCCAAGACGATGGACTTCGTGCCCTGCGAAGGCGCGAACAAGGGTGGATTTTGCGTCAAACCGCACCTGACCTTTGCCAATTGTCCCACCGACCTCGATTTGCTGCTCGTTCCGGGAGGATTGACCGGCACCCTTGCGGCGATAGCAGATGACGAAACGAGGAACTTTATTGCCGAGCAAGGGAAACGCGCAAAAATGGTTGGCAGCGTCTGCACCGGCTCGCTCTTGTTGGGTGCAGCGGGATTGTTGAAAGGCCGCCGCGCCACGAGCCACTGGCAGACTTTAGAATTATTGAAAGAAGTCGGCGCAACACCGGTCACCGAGCGGGTCGTGTTTGATGGCACGGATCGCGTCACCGCCGCCGGTGTCAGCGCCGGGCTGGATTTAGGTTTTCAACTCGTGCGACACTATCGCGGGGATTTTTACGCCAAAGGAATGGAGTTGCTCGGCGAGTATGATCCGCAACCGCCGTTTCCCGGCGGCGGCAATCCTCGCACGGCAGACAAGACCGTGGTGGAAATGCTGAACTTGATGCACGCGCCGATTGTGGAAAAGTTTCGCGCAGTCATTCAGACAGCGAAAACCAAGTCGGGTTAGTAAAGCAACCGATCAACGGTGCGGCGGGTATTTCGCCAGCTTGCGTTGCAGTGACCGACGATCCAATCCCAGCATACGCGCCGCCTGCGAAATGTTCCCGTTGCAATCGGCCAGCACGCGCTGGATATGCTCCCATTCCACCCGGTTCAACGTGGGGGTTTCGGGCGGAAAATCTTTTGGATTCTCATTGGGCAATCGCTCACCGCGCAATGCCGCCAGCACCTGATCCGCGTCGGCTGGTTTCATCACATAATCTGCCGCGCCCAATCTCACCGCCTCCAGTGCCGTCGCAATGCTGCCGTATCCCGTCAGCACAATCAGCCGCGCCGCCGGGTGTTGCGAACGCAGTTCGCGCACCACATCCAGACCGGAACCGCCCGGCATCCGCATATCAATGACCGCCCCGTCAAATGACTTTTTGGCCGCCAATGTTTTTGCTTCGGCAGGATTTCCCGCTTCGATCACCGCCATGCCGCGCTTGAGCAGTGCGCCCGCCAGCCGGGCGCGAAACGGCACATCATCCTCGACCAGCAAGACAGTTTCCATCTTCATGCCACGGCTCCTTGGGGAATTTCCAACCGCGCCCGCGTGCCGGTGCCCGGCGTGGATTGGATGTCAAAGTGGCCGCCCATCTGTTCGGCGAATCTACGCACCAGAAACAAACCCAGCCCGGTGCCTTTGCCGGGTTCTTTCGTGGTCACGAACGGTTCACCCAATCGCGCCGCAACCTTGGCGGAAAGTCCTGGCCCCTGGTCGCATACCGTGAATGTCAATTCGCGTTCGTTCTTGGAAATTTCCAAACGGACTGGTGTGGCCGCCGGTGCCGCATCCAGCGCGTTGCTGACGAGATTTGACAGGGCTTGTAGCAGCGCCGCACGCGGTGCGCGGAATGAGACTTCAGAATTTTGGGGCAAACACTCCAAGCGGTTCGCTTGATTGGCTGGAAGAGACGCCCGCAACGCGACCGCCAATTCATCCGCCCGACAGTCCACCGGAGGATCGTGGGGTCCATCGCCAGCGTGCGCGTGCAGGCGTCCCAAGATTTCCCGGCAACGCTCGACTTCCGTGCGAATGAGCCGTGCGTCCTCGGCCAGACATTCCGGCGGGGTGCCAAGTTCCGCCTCCCGTTCCAGTTCGCGGGCGGCCACGGTGATGGTCGCCAGCGGTGAATTGATTTCATGCGCCACTCCGGCAGCCAGCGTCACCAAGGAGGCGAATCGAGATTCACGTTCAGCTTTCATTTCCGCCGCATGAAGCGCCGTCGCCTGCTCACGAAGCAACGCGTTCAGCCGTGCCACAAACCAAGCGAGACAAATGCCGGTGAGCGCCAGTGCGAAATACATTCCCGTCAGATGCAGGTGCATTGGCATGATTCCGCAAATGGGATCGGCTTCATTGGTGGGATAGGGCAGTGGCACATTCCGCCAGAACAGTCCGCCGAAACACGCCAGCGACAGAACCAGCAATCCCCACGTCCAGCCCGCGCCCAACAGCGAAGCGGCCATCGCGATGTGGATGAGATAAAAGGCGCTGAAGGGATTGTTCGGCCCGCCGGTGAAAAACAACATTGCGGTCAGCAGCAACGTGTCCAAGATCAGCAAGCCCGCCAAAAACCAATGGCTCGGCTGTTTCAGGCGGCGGGCGATGCCACACAGAACTAATTGACTGGCCAGCGTGAAGGACAGCACCGCCAGCAGCGGCAGGAGCGGCAGGTGGACTTTAATCACGTCCTCGCAGAAAATGATCGTCGCGGTCTGGCCGGTAATGGCCGCCCAGCGCAGCCGGAGCAGCCACGGCAAAGTGACATCGGTGGGATTCATACGATGATGAATGCCAGTTTCGTCCCTGCAACCAGATTGGTCGTCACCACGCTTTTAGCAATGGCTTGGCGGCTCTGGTTGTATTTAAACGCAACGAATTCAATCTGCCATGGAAACAGCAGGTTGAATCGTCCGGTCAATTGGGACGAAAGCGACAGTTCGTCCGTTTTACTTTTTCAGCTTGGCCTCGGCGTCGGCGAGTTTCTTCAAATACTTTGCCGGGTCTTTGTCAAAGGTCGCCTTTTCGGATTCGTCACACACTTTGATTTCCTGGCCTTTATAGACAAACACGTAGGGCTTGCTGTCCATCATGCCCAATTCCATGCCGCATACGAGGCAGGTCTTGAGCGGATAGGGTTTTACCGGAGCGTTGGTGGAATCGTCGGCACGACAAACAAACGAGAAGGCACAAACAACGGCAATGATAACGAGGATGTATTTCAAATTTTTCATATTGGTTTTCAGATTTTAATTTTCAACAACGGACAATGCGAGGAGACCACACGGCGTCCTCAAGTTAAAAGGCAATGTTTGCCAAAGTCCCAAGACCCTGGCTGGAAATGCTGGAATGGAACTACGCGAGCAACCTGCGAGGGGGTGGCACTGGCGGTTTGGGAAACGATGCCGCAGCGGAAAGATCAGCCAGCGAGAAAGCCGAATCGGGTTTGGGCGAAATCAAAATGAATTTATCCGCCACGGGTGGAAATTCCAGTTTGAGGTTGGCGGAAACGGCCTCGGATTTTTTCTCGGACTTTTTGGCGGCAGCGATGGCTTTGCACATGCAGCAAGGATGCCGACCGTCGAAGGTGTCGGACATCGCTTCCGACATGGAATGCGTGCGAAGATTTGAAGCCAGCATGGTTGCCCATGCCACGGTTTGCAATGCAGTCCAATGCAGCCCCGTTGTCAAAACGAGCGCAAACACCACGAAGATTTTTCCGCAGCGGACAAGCACACGCAGAGCCTAAACCAAATTTATTTGGCAACAAGAGAGATTTACCGACGCAGGGGAAATTGATTCGACTGCCACTTGGGATGACCGGATTTGTTCAGTAAGGTTAATTCTTTCGTGGTGGATTTGTCCTTGCCAGATTTTTGTTCACGACGGCAGATCTTTTCCCGTGGTCGTCACGGTCAGCTTGCCGTGCTTCACGCCTTTGGCAGCGATAAGTTCGTCGGCGATTTTGCGGATGACGCTGGCTTTGCCTTTCACGATCAAAACCTCCAGACAATTATGGTGGTCGAGGTGGACATGAACCGTGGATAAAATCGCGGCGTGATGGTCGTGCTGGATGTCGGTCAGGCTCGCTTGCAAATGCGGCTTGTGATGGTCATAGACGAGTGTAATGGTGCCGGCGATTTCGCCCGTGTCGGATTTCTGGCGGTGTTCGATGAGCTGGCCGCGGATCATGTCGGCGATGGCGAGCGTGCGGTTGTCGTAACCCTTTTCACCGGTCATCTCGTCGAGTTGTTTGAGCAAGGTCGGCGGCAGCGAGACAGTGAAGCGCGTGGAGATTTCTTTTTTCATGCAACGGTCAGACGATAACAAAGCCAATTGCCGCGTCAATCTGTCCGCGCCTTTGAAAAATGAATTTAGCGCCGGCTATTTTCCGGTATCGGATGCCGGCAGTCGTTCGATGGTGAAAAGCTTGTCTTCGGATAGTTGGCCGCATTCGGTGGAAAGCGCCGCCAGTTGGTCGTCGGGCTGGTGGCGGATGCTTTCCAGATATTTCTGATCCGGCTTGATCAACAACACCGGCCCGGTGCCGTCCTTGCGCCGGACACTCACATGGATGTCGGCCATCGTCATGACTTCGCCGAGGCGGATGTCCAGCCGGCCCATGCTGTTGCCGGTGCCGACAATCAGTCCGTCCACGAGGCAGGAATAGGGCGTCTCCAGCGGAATGTAGCAGATGATGTCCAGTTCGTGCTGTCCCCAGGTTCCGCTCAGTTCGCGCAACGCCGCTTTGCCCATGCGCCAGCCGAGGACGTTCCACGGGCCGACATGACCGTGAACCTGTTTCAATTCCTCCATCCAGTTGGTGGATTCCACCGACTGGTTCCAAATGTTGGCACCCGGCGTGGAGTGCGTCACCGCATTGGTTTCGTCATGCGCAAAAAGTCTGGCAGCTGTCAGAATGGCAATGACGGGCAGGAGACCGGTGATGAAGGATTTTGTTTTCATAAAATGAGCAAGGGCGTTTACTGGCTGCTAAACTGCGTTCCATTGCGGTCGGCGAACCGCGCAATGACGCCGCCTTCGCCGGTGCGGCGATACCAACTGTCGCTGGTCAGCGGCGCGTAGGCGTTCTGGCTGCGGGCGCTGTTGGGCTGCGGGCCGAGGCTCCAAACCACCCAGCGCACCGGACTCGTTTTGACGTCCGTGAAATATTTTCCGCCGCCGTTCATGTCCGGCGCGTTGGTCGGAACCCACAAGGAATAATTTCCGGCGGGCGCTCCGTTGAGCAATTGCGGCCCCGCTGCGGCGTATTTGTAAGTATGGCCGGGATTGAACACGTCTTCGATGTCAGCCTCAAGTCCGCCCTGATTGCCGTGCGGCAAATAATGTTCATTGGCCAGTTCCACCGGCATTTCGCACCAATGCGAAGCCAGATCGGTGTTGCAATTGTTGCGCACCGGCGGGAGTTTCGTTCCGTAATCCATGGCATACATTTCAAACGCCAAACCGATGCCGTTCAACTCAACGCGCACTCGTGCCACCTTTGATTTTTCCTTCGCCCGCGCCAGCGCGGGCAACAGCAGCGCCGCCAGAATGCCGATGATCGCGATGACCACCAGCAGTTCAATCAATGAAAATGCCTTAACCGCTTTCATCGCTCATTGCACGCGTTGCAACCGGAAAAACTTCTGGGTGCCACCGGGTGCCAGCACGACGGTATTTTGACCATTCATCAGGGCTGGCGTGTTGGTAACCGCTGTCCAATTCGGCGTGGTCAATGAATCGCTGCTTTGCACCTGATAATTTGCGAGCGCCGCCGGCCAGGTGATGACCGGCTGGTTTGCCAGATTCAGCACCGCGCTGCTCGACGGCGCGATTTCCTGCACGAACAATTCGTAGCCAAACGTGCCGTCCGTGCCGGAACCGGATTCCTGAATGAAAACGCCCGTCGCGTCAAACTGGTTCGTCGGAGCTGGGCCGATGTCATTCAGTGGATGAATCAACGGGAATTGTCGGCCTTCGCCATCCGTCGCGGTGCAATAGCGGGAACCCCAATCGGAATTGGTGTTCCAGCCGTCGGTTGTGACCAAGGTCAATCCGTTGATGCGCACGCGCATTCCCTGATAATGCTCGCCGCCCGTCGCGCGCGTCGGGTCAAAAATGTCGTAATGCCCCGTTGCGCTAAGATTCGTGCTGATGACCGAAGACAGTGAAATCACTTGCGGCGCGGGCAAACCGAAATTCGTGGACACGAGCGAAAGAGTGAATTGGTAGGTCGGGCCGGTGGTGTGTTCCTCGTTGACGTTTTGCATCCCGCCGTAGAACAGCGAACCATTGGCCGTGATCATCACCAAATCGCCCTTGTGAAACGCATAACCGGTGGCGGGATCGTGACTCACGCGATTGACATTGGCAGTCCAGTCGGCGTTATCATAGCTGTCGCTGCCGTCATGCGGTTCCCAAGGCAGGTTGCCGTAGTTCTGCGCCATCCAGCATTCGACACCGCCCCGGTCGCTGCCGCCAAGTGCCTGCACAAACACCTGCCACTGGCCGCCGAGATTGAAGGCGTTCGCGCCATCGTCCCAGTCAAGATAGTCCGGCGTCGAATCGAGCATTTCACTCGGATCGGTCAACAGCACGCCGACCAGCGTGACCGGGTAGCTGCCGTTCCAGGTGCTCACACCATTCATATCCACGGCCTCGAAATTGGAAAATGATTCGGCACGGGAAATCCCCGCCGCCAGCAGCAACCCGCAAAAACCGGCCACGAGAGTTGAAGCAATGTTCCGTCCAGCGCGGCAAGAAATCGGCACTCGACCCAGTTTTGATTCAAATGTTACGTTCATAGAAAATAGTATTATCAATTAAGCAGGTGTTACGCAATGTAAATATCGTAATACTGAAAAGTATAAGCGGGTGTTCTGCACATTTCAGATGGCTTTATGGACGACAAGAGCGTCGGGGCAAAACGGTGTTACGAAAATCAATAGACGTGTGAAGATTTTGGTTGCACGATTGGGGCAAAGGCGGAAAAATCAGCCATGCACATTCCCTTTGTTCCACCCGGTGTGCGGGGCCGGGTTGTCTCCATGTATGCACTGCTTATTGGCGTGAATGCCGGAGCGTGGATTTGGGCGCTGATTGCCTTTCATCACTATCCGGTTCTGCTGGGCACGGCGCTGCTGGCCTACACATTCGGCCTGCGTCATGCGGTGGACGCCGATCACATCGCGGCGATTGATAACGTGACGCGCAAGTTGATGCAGGAGAGCAAACGCCCGGTTGCCGTCGGTTTCTTTTTTTCGCTCGGCCATTCCACCGTCGTGTTTGGTTTGTCGGTCGCCATCGCCGTGACTTCCGTCATGCTGAAGAACCGGTTCGATTCTTTCGAAGCGATTGGCGGAATTATCGGAACTTCCGTTTCCGCCTTTTTCCTTTTGGCCATCGCCATCGCGAACATCTTCATTCTCATTTCGGTCTATCACACGTTTCAACACGTCAAACGCGGCGGCCAATTTGTTGACGAAGACCTTAACCTGACGCTTGCCAAGCGCGGATTTTTCGGGCGCATCTTCCGAAATTTGTTTCGCTTGATTGAGCATAGCTGGCAGATGTATCCCGTCGGCTTTCTTTTCGGCCTTGGTTTCGATACCGCAACCGAAGTGGGACTGCTCGGCATTTCGGCGACGGAAGCCACCAAAGGTCTGCCGATTTGGTCAATTCTTGTTTTCCCGACCCTGTTTACGGCGGGCATGGCGTTGGTTGATTCAACCGACAGCATCCTGATGCTTGGTGCTTATGGCTGGGCGTTCGTCAAACCGATTCGTAAACTGTATTACAATCTGACCATCACCCTTGTTTCAATCGTGGTGGCGCTGTTAATCGGCGGAATCGAAGTGCTGGGCCTCATCGGCGATAAATTCAAAATCCACGGCGCGATTTGGGACCTGATTGGCTCGCTGAACAACAACTTTGGCGTCGTCGGCTTTGTCATCATTGGAGTATTTTTAGGAAGTTGGGCGGTTTCAATCCTGATCTACCGCATGAATCGTTACGATGAAATCAAAGTGAATATTGCCGTTGCCGACTGAAAATCGTCGAAAAATAGCCCCGTCTATCTTGCAAGGGGCGTCGAGATTTTCGCGGCGAGCAGCCGTTTCATGCGTCCATACCCATAAACCAGACGAAAGCCTGGCTGAAGGATGTCTTCGCCAGAAATTTCATAAATTCGTTTTTCACGAACGGCGGTCAATCTGCCCCAATTGGGTCGTGCAGTAATTTCATCGGGTCGCACCGGTTCACCGCACCAGGAAGCGAAAATAATTTCTGGATTGGCCTGACAGATTTGTTCTGGCGAGACAACACGCTCAACTCCGCCGACTCGCTTGAATACTCACGCTTCATGCTTTTTCAGACAGGCTCTCATAGAAGCCAACAAAATTAGGGCAGTAAAAACGTATTTTTTGCATCATTGTTGCAATCGTCACGGGAATGTTTTCAAAACGTCACTTTTGATTTGGACATGACATGACAAACTTGTGCGCACGAAAATTGCCGCTCTGACTTCTCAGAAATGTTAATGCCAATTTGCAGTCGTTGCGGCGTGACCACCATTCACGCGGTGGCAAGGACCGATTTGGTAGCGCCATGAAGGACAGTTTCAAGAAACCCAAGCAGCTTGGAAAAGACCAGTCTGATGGTGGTGGTGATGGATCGGAGCCGGCAGATGCCGTGCTACTGGCGACCATCGGCGCCGGCAACTCGGAAGCGTTTTGGTATTTCTGGAGCCGACATCAAAAAAGTCTCCACCAGCTTTGTCTCCGGTTGATGGACGGTCGCGCATCAGATGCAGAGGACGCTTTGAGTCGGGTGATGTTAAAAGCATGGGATCGCCTTCCGTCCTGTGCTGGGAGAATAACCCATCTGGAAGCCTGGCTCCGTCGGCTCGCCAGGAATCTGTGCATTGACCTGCGGCGGGAACATAATCGCCAGACCGAGGTTATTGAAAGTTGGGCCATCACCACGCTCACAGAACCAGAAATCAGCCGGCCGGCACCGTCATCCAATCTGGAGGGAAATTCAGAAATCGAGGAACGGATCGCCGCGCTGCCGCCAATGCTGCGGGAGCCATTCGTGCTGCACATCGTCCGGGAAATTCCCGTCCCGGAAGCCGCCGCACAACTGGGGTTGACCCCCGCCAACCTGCGCAAGCGCGTGCAACTGGCCCGCGCCCAACTGCGCCGCGACATTGAAAACGACCGCACCGGCAAACGTGACATTCAGTTGTTGAGGAAACAACCAATAGCCGCAACCCCATCGAGCCCAAACCGCCCTGTGCCGCCATCCAAGCCGGCGGAATGTTTTCCCGTCGCAGCGTTCATACGCACCGTGCGAGTGAAATTGCCCTGCGGCGTGGAGCGGTTGTTCCATGTGTTTCCCTCGAAAGCGCCGTTCGGTTTGGAGCGAAGAGTAAAAACATTTCAGAGTCAGGTTTCACAAAAGCCGGACGACTGGAAAAAACGACTGGAACTGGCCGAATTATTTCATCTCACCGGTAACTGGAACAAGGCGGTCGGCGAATGGCGGCAAATGCTCGTCGTGCGACCGGATTTGACGGCGGTCTTGAAGCTGGGCGATACGCTGCTCAAAATGGGAGGAATCGAAACAGCGGCCGATCTTTTCAGAACCGTCCGGCGGCAGGATTTTCACTCGGCGGCGACCACCCGGCATCTGGACGGCTGGATTGCCCTTTGCCAAAAAAACATCAGCCAGTCCGCGCAAGAATTTCAGGCGGCGGCAAATTTAGAGCCGGAGAATCCGGTTCACTGGCACAGTTTGGCGGTTACTGACTGGCTGGCGGGGGCATTGCCGGAAGCGTTGCTGGCAATCAATTGCGCCTTGAAGCTCAACCCAAATGATCTGGTAGCTTTAAGCCTTGGCCACGAAATGCTGCTGGCCGCCGGCGACGTTGAGGAAGCCAGCCGCCGGGCGCAACATCTCTTGAAACTGGCCCCGCTGGATTTGGTGACGATGCGGCGGCTGATTGACTGCCGTTGTCAATTGAAGCTGATCCAAGGTGCCGCCGGTTTGGAAACAGTTCGCCTACTGCGGCGCACACAGCGGTTGTCACAGAATCCGCTTTTGATGCACGAAACGCTGGCGGCGTTTTTCCTCGCCCAAGGCAAATCGCAAAAGGCGCTGGCGGTTTATCGTGAATTTGCCGAAGCGCATCCGCAATGTCTTCACAGCCGGCACAATTATTCGCGGCTGTTCGCCGCCACCGGCCTGTCTGACCGGTTTCCGGCGGAACCGGGTGTCTGGAAATCGCCAACGGCGAAGCATTGCCACGGCGTATGCCAGGGGCACGAACCAATCGGACTCCTCCGCACCTGATTAACAACCAGCAAGCGTCATCGGAGCCATGCCGTGGAATTATATTTTGGACGCAAGTGACATTCGTGTGGCAGCCGCATGGCAAATTCCCGAACTCGACATTGAGTTCACAACGAGCCATCGAGAATCGTCTTATAGGGTGAGATGAGCTATCAGTTTTTTCTTTTTGATCAAGACATCCAGTTTTCAGTTTTCGGCGCAGCGGTGTGGAAGGTTCTTTTCCGCTGCGCTGGCAACGGATTAGTCGAGGCACATTGATATTTTCACCGTTCGTCGGCCAACCATTCAGATTTACCCATAAAAAACAATTTAAAAAATCCATGAAAGCATCCATCCTTAAAAAATTCGCCTTGACGGCCGCGTTGTTTGCGGGCGTTTGGTTAATTCCGACCGCCCAAGCTACCCCAACAACCTTCTCGGGTTCCTACTCGGAAAACTTTGACGAGATTGGTTCAACGGGCACAACGCTGCCAGCGGGCTTTACTTCAATGGCCATCGCAGGTGGGAACAGTGATTACACCGCCGCCAATCCCATTTCGGCCACCGCCATTGCCAATGCGGCGGCGGACACGCAGAC
>Ga0181520_10009281_pt1 | contig 13633 bp, 10 predicted proteins | sample PEATcosm2014_Bin_29_FD_132451 | JGI IMG/M metagenome (GOLD analysis project Ga0181520, IMG submission 132451) | Peatland microbial communities from MTU Mesocosm Facility, Houghton, MI, USA - PEATcosm2014_Bin02_30_metaG | ecosystem: Environmental > Terrestrial > Soil > Wetlands > Peat | place...
GAGAATTGATCGGTGTTGTCCGCGATCAACGCGATGCGCGGATTGTCACCGGCCAGCAGCTTGCGCGAAAATTGCGGCGGAATCTCCAAAACGCCGCCGATCTTCCCGTTCCGCAAATCGCGCATCGCCGTTGCCTCGTCGGCGTAAGCGATGGTTTCAAACGTGCGCGCGTTGGCGGCGACCGCCTGGCACATTTCCTTCAGCTTGATCGCCGGCACGCCGTGGTCCTCGTCCACCACGCCGACCTGGAGATTTTTGACCTTCCCGCCGAACGCGTAGCCGAGCACGAGCAATTGCACCAGCGGCATGACGATGGAAACGATGACCAGCGTCGGGCTGCGCCGGAACCGGCGCAGGTCGCGTTCGATGATGGCCCAGACGCGGTTCATAACCCGCCTCGCTTCATCATGAACGGGCTGTCGGCGGCTGACGGCGCCTGCAACGAGTCGCGCAATTGGTGGCCGGTGAAATGCACAAAAACGTCGTCGAGCGTCGTGCTTTGAACGGACAGCGCGGCGACCGTGACGTTCGCCTCGCGCGCGGCGTCCAGCAATCCAACCGTCGTGCGCGGGCCGTTGTTGGATGAAATGCGGAAGACGTGATCCTCCGCCTTCACCTCGGCGACTTCCGGCAATTGCCCCAGCGTCTCCGCCCAGTTTTGCGGCGCATTGGTGAAACTGACCTCCAAAATATTTTTGCCGGGAATCGAGGCTTTCAATTTCAGAGGCGAATCGAGCGCGGCGAGTTTGCCGTGGTCAATGATCGCAATGCGGTCGCACAATTTATCCGCCTCATCCATGTAATGCGTCGTGACGAGAATCGTCAGGTCGCGCTCGCGTTTCAGCCGCGAGAGCATGTCCCAGACGGACACGCGCGAAACCGGGTCAAGGCCGGTCGTCGGCTCGTCGAGGAAGAAAATTTTCGGCTCGTGGACGAGGCCGCGCGCGATTTCCAGCCGCCGCCGCATTCCGCCGGAAAACATTTTCACCGGCTTGTCCGCCCATTTTTCCAGATCCACTTCCTTGAGCAATTGCTGGATGGTGCGCCGCCGTTTCTCGCGCGGGATGCTGTAGAGCTTGGCGAAAATGCCCATGTTTTCCTCCGCGCTCAAATCGAGGTCGCTCGTCATCGCCTGCGGGATGACGCCGATGGACTGGCGGACGGCGTTCGCTTCGCGCGCGATGTCGAAGCCATTCACGCGCGCCGCGCCTGAAGTCGGCGGCACCAGCGTCGTCAACATGCGGATGAGCGTGGATTTGCCCGCGCCGTTCGGGCCGAGCAGGCCGAAGACTTCGCCGTGCTCGACGGAAAAGCTCAACGCGTCCACGGCGGTAAAATCGCCGAAGCGCTTGGTCAGATTTTCAACCTCAACGTCAAACATGGTTTCGTGAACCGTGATGCGTGATGCGTGAAATTCAATTCACGCATCACGCATCATGGCTTTACCGCACTGGGACTTTTTGCCACCGGCAGCGTGACATACGCCGTCATCCCCACCGCCAGCGCGCGGTCGGCGTTGTCGCAGCGCAGGCGGATTTCAAACGTCTTGATGTCACGCTTGGTCCGGCTCACATCGCGCTGCGTCGCGTAATCGGCGTCCACGCTGCGATAAAAAACCGTGCCTTCGCGCGACGCGCCCGACGGCAGTTTCACCGTCAGCTTCGTGCCGACCGAAATTTGCCCGGCGTAAGTTTCCTCCATGTCGGCGCGCACCCAAAGATCGTCCTGATTGATGAGCGTGACGATGGCCTGGCCGGGATTGACGACCTCGCCCTGCAACGCCGCGCGCTTGTCCACGATGCCGGCGACGGGCGCGGAAATTTTCGTGTGGCCCAATTGCACCGCCGCTTTTTCCATTTGCGCGCCTGCCGCCTGGATTTGTTTCTGAACGGATTCGACGCGCGCCCCGGCGAATTGGTAGGCTGTTCGCGCCTGGTCGAAAACCTGCGCCGACTCGACATTGTTTGAATAAAGGCCCTGGATACGCTCGAAATTCAGCCGCGCATTTTCCAGATCGGCCTGCGCCTGCGCGAGGTCGGCGGTGGTTTGCTGCTGGCTGCTGGTAAAGAACGCCATGTTGGCCTGCTGTTCCTGCGGCTGGATGACGGCGAGCAGTTCGCCGTTCGTCACCGCGTCGCCTTCCTTGACCAAAAGCTGCTGCAAGCGGCCCTGGATTTCCGGGCTGACGATCACCGCATCCGTGGTCACGATGCCGGTCAAGACAATCGCTCCCGGCGGACGCGTGAGCGTGTAGGCCGCACCGCCCGCGACGGCGGCGAGAACCAGAAGGAACAGGATAATTTTACCGCTTTTCTTCATTGGCAATTTCCGTTTCCCGAAAAGAAACAAATTTTTTGTTGACGTGTCAAACATTTGTTTTAATTATCTGTTTGAAAATGAAACCGAAGCCGCCAGCCGGCACCGCCGGCGCGAACCCGGCCGAGACCCGCCGCCAGCTTTTGGAGGCGGCGGGCGAGGTGTTTGCCGAGGCCGGCTTCCGCGACGCGACGGTGCGCGAAATCTGCCGGCGCGCGGGCGCGAACATCGCCGCCGTCAATTACCATTTCGGCGACAAGGAGACGCTTTACGCGGAGGTGCTGCGCCATGCGCACAGCCGGGCGCACGAAAAATATCCGCCGCTGCTGGATGTTCCCGCCGACGCGCCGCCGGAGAAAAAGCTGCGCGCGTTCGTGCTTTCGTTTCTGCTGCGGATTTTTGACAAAGGTCCGACGGCGTGGCAGGGCAAGCTGATGTCGCGCGAAATGATCGAACCGACGGCGGCGCTGGATTCGCTGATCGAGGAGCGGATGCGGCCGATGGCCAACCAGCTTCGCGCCATCGTGGAGGAAATTCTCGGCTGCGCCCCGAACGACGAGCGCGCGCGTCTGTGCGGCATGAGCGTGGTCAGCCAGTGCGTTTTTTATCACCATTGCCGCCCGGTGGTTTCGCGGCTGTTTCCGAAACATCCGCCGGAGGACGCCGCGAGCATTGAGCGGCTGGCCGACCACATCACACGCTTTTCGCTGGCGGCCATGAAACACCTGCCTGCGACAAAGCATTGAATTTTTTACCATGAACAAATTGAAAATCATCCTGGCGCTGGCGTTGGCCGGCCTCATCGCAAATGGAACCTCCGCGCAGAACGCCGGCACCAATTCGGCCGCGTGGCTCACCCAACCGCTGTCGCTGATCGGCGCGCTGAACACCGCGTTGCAGCAAAATGCCGCGATTCTCAAGGGCAAAAACGACCTCGAAGCGTCCTACGGCATCGTGGTGCAGACGCGCGCCATCGCGCTGCCGCAGGTGCAGGCCACCGGGAGATACACCGACAATGAAATCACGACGTTGCAGTTGCCGCCCCTGCCAGCCGGTTTTTCCTATCCCGAGGCGCATCAGGATTGGAACGCGGGTGTGCAAATCGTCCAGTCCATTTACGAGGGCGGCAGAATGACCGCCGCCGTGCGCGCGGCGCGGCTCACCAAAGAGCAGGCACTGGCGCAATACCAGACCGTCATTGCCGACGCGCTGCTGGCAACGCGCGTGGCATATTATGACGTGCTGCTGGCCGCGCAGCAAATCACCGTGCACGAGGCATCGGTGAATTTGCTGCAAAAGGAGCAGGAAGACCAGCAGCGCCGCCTCGATGCCGGCACCGTGCCGCATTTCAACGTCCTGCGCGCCGGGGTGGCCGTCGCCAACGAACGACCGATGCTGATTCAGGCCCGCAACAATTATCGCATTTCCAAAAATAATTTATCGAACCTGCTCGGCTACAATCTGCCGCGCGACATCTGGGAGGACATTCCGTTGCGGCTCACCGATACGCTGGACGCCGTGCCGTTCGAGGTGAATTTGCCGGACGCCATCCAGCAGGCGCTGGGCCGGCGCACCGAACTGACCGCGCTGCGCAAGGCGGAGGAATTGCAGCAGCTTGGCATCGTCAACGCAAAATCCGGCTACAAGCCGACCGTGCAGGTTTTTGCCGGCTACAACTGGGTCAACTCGCAATTCAGCACGGATCCGGGCAGCACATTTGACGGCTGGAATGCCGGCGCACAGATGACTTGGAACATTTTTGACGGACTGCTCACGCACGGCAAGGTCGTCCAGGCGAATGCGCTGCACGAAAAATCCAAAACCGAACTGGCCGACCAGTCGCGCCAGATTGAATTGCAGGTGCGGACGGCGTATTCCGATTTCATCGAGGCGAAGGAGGTTTTGGACTCGCAGCAAACCGTTTTGGCCGAGGCCGACGAAGCCCTGCGCGAGGCGAAGGCGCGCGCCGAGGCCGGCACCGGCACGCAACTGGACGTGCTCGACGCCGAGACTTCGCTGACCCAGGCGCGGACCACGAACGTGCTGGCGCTGCACGATTACGCCACCGCCCGCGCCAAGCTCGAACGCGCCATCGGCGAGGACATGGTTCAGACCGCGGCGGCGAAATAATTTCCGTAGCGCAGGTTTGCAACCTGCCGTATCGCCGATTTGCAATCGGCAGCGCGCCAATCATGCCGGCGGTTGTTCGATTGTTCATGCCTCGCGGATTGCAAATCCGCGATACAGCCGACTGCAAGTCGGCGCTACCGAGCGCCGCGGCATACGGATGCGCACGCTGTATTTTGGCCGCTTCAATAATGCTGGACTGGAGCGGACGGCAGGGATACGGTTTCAACGCTGGACAGGGGCGGACACACCGGCTTTGCTGGAACCGGTTTTGGCAATTTTTTCGGACGAGCTTATGCGGGAAAGAAAGTTAAAAACGAAATTCAGCCGAATCTCCAAAATGGATGGGTTGCAAACTGAACCGCCGATTGGCTGTTAAACTTTATGAAAATATTCGTTACGTTCCTGATGATCGTTGCAGAGTGCTGTTGCTACGCACAAACCGATACCAACCTCATTGCCGCCGGCGACTGGTCAGAACCCGTCAGTGATGCTGGAATTGCCATCCGCGGACGCCTGCTGGTTTATGATGACCAAGCCGTAAACGCATTTAACCTTGCCCGGATATATTTGGAATTGCAGCGTATCCCCAAGCCCCTAGAGTTCGGATACAGTGTTGATGGACGGGTTGCAACCGAAGTTGAAATCTATTATGACCCAAATATGGGTGTGAATAATGAACCTCCGGGATTGCTGCTGGAATTGCGCGATGAGCACCACCAGAAAATCCCCTCGGAAGGACCACAAATGTTCAACGGGGCTTTCACCCCACCATATTGGATTATCTTAACACCAGATATGACAGTGAGATTTCGATCCGAAAGGTTATCTTTGGGGCCAGATAATAAACCAAAAGGCCTGACCATAATGGGCAGTTTGGGGCAATGGACCATCCCACCCAACGCGACAAAGGATTATTACCTTCATGGATCATTTATTTCGACAACTAACCATCCCAGCACACTTCATTATCACATCTGGCAAGGGACGTTAGAATTTCCACCAGTGAAGATACCGGCCAAGAAATGACGGAGCCAACACACGGTTAGAAAACATGAGGGCAGGCTGCAAGGCTGTCTGACGGTGCCGCGCAAAATCTGTTGGGTGAATGCCATTTGCCATTGCAGCGGCGGCGGATTTCGTGGATTTTGTCGCGGTGAAAATTCAACGCGCATTGCTTTCCGTTTCCGACAAGACCGGCCTCATTCCGTTTGCCCAAATCCTGGCGCAGGCCGGCATTGAAATCATTTCCACCGGCGGCACCGCCAAAACGCTGCGCGACGCCGGCCTCGCCGTGAAGGACATCAGCGAGCACACCGGCTTTCCCGAAATGCTCGATGGCCGCGTGAAGACGCTGCACCCGAAAGTCCACGGCGGCCTGCTCTACATCCGCGGCAACGCCACGCACGAAGCCGCCGTGAAAACGCACGGCATCGCGCCGATTGATCTGGTGGTGGTGAACCTGTATCCGTTCGAAGCGACGGTGGCGAAGCCGGATGTCAGCCTTCACGACGCGATTGAGAACATTGACATCGGCGGCCCTTCGATGCTGCGCAGCGCGGCGAAAAACCATGACAGCGTGACGGTGGTGGTGGACCCGTTCGATTACTCCGAGGTTGCGAAACAGATTTCCGAATCCGGCAACACGTCGCCGGAATTGCGCCGGAAACTCTGCGCGAAAGTTTATGCACGAACGGCGGCCTATGACGCGGCGATTGCGGCGCATTTGAGCGCGGAATTTGGAGTGCGGAGTGCGGAATTGCCAGCGTCGCTCACGATTTCCGCGCCACTGGCGCAGCCGCTGCGCTATGGCGAGAATCCGCACCAGACGGCGGCGCTTTACGGCAAATTCCACGACTATTTCAAGCAGCTCCACGGCAAGGAACTTTCCTACAACAACATCCTGGATCTGACCGCGGCGGCGAATTTGATCGCTGAATTCAAGGACGATTCCCCGACGCTGGCAATTTTGAAGCACACAAATCCGTGCGGCGTCGGCCAGGGCGCGAATTTGCGCGAGGCGTGGGACAAGGCGTTTGCCACGGACAAACAGGCGCCGTTTGGCGGCATCATCGCGGTCAACCGGCCGCTCGACGGCGATTGCGCGGCGGCCATCGCGGAGATTTTCAGCGAGGTGATCATCGCGCCGGAATTTTCGGCGGAGGCGCTGGCGATTTTGCAGAAGAAGAAAAATCTGCGGCTGATGAAATTAGTCCAAAGTCCAAAGTCCAAAGTCCAAAGTGAATGGGATGTTCGCAGCGTGGGCGCGGATTCATTTTTGCTGCAACAGCGCGATATGAAAATGACGACTGCCGGCGATTTGAAAATTGTGACGAAGCGGCAGCCGACTGCGGCGGAGCTGAAGGCGATGCTGTTCGGCTGGCGCGTGGTGAAGCATTTGAAATCGAACGCGATTCTTTATGCCGGCGAAGACCGGACGCTCGGCACGGGCGCGGGCCAGATGAGCCGCGTGGATTCCAGCCGCATCGCGGTATGGAAGGCGGGCGAGGCGAAATTGCCGCTCGTCGGCAGCGTGGTTTGCAGCGACGCGTTCTTTCCGTTTCCCGACGGACTCATCGCGGCGGCCGACGCGGGCGCGACAGCCGCCATTCAGCCTGGCGGCTCCGTGCGGGACGCGGAGGTGATCGCGGCGGCGGACGCGCGTGGGATGGCAATGGCGTTCACCGGCACGCGGCATTTCCGGCACTAAGCAGAAATGCAGAATGAAGAAGGAAGAATACAGAAACCGCCTCTGACGGCAATTTCTTCATTCGTCATTCCGCCTTCCGCATTCAACGCAGCAGCCGGTAAATCAGGGCGATTTGGGCGGCGGTGACGGCGGCGATGAGCGCCCAGACTAAAAGCTCGCGCCAGCGCAGGCCGCGCTGCCGGGCGGCGGCGAGCCAGAATTGCAGTTTGGCGGAGCCAAGCGTGATGGTGTCGCCGTTGCGGAGCATTTGATTTTGGAACGGCCCGCCGTTGACGGCGACGAGGGCGCCCGGCGCAACCGCGAGATTGAACCCGCCGCCCTGCAATTCAAGCGCGAGGTGCCGGTCCCAGACGCCGTCGTCTTCGAGCTGCAAATGGTTTTCCGGCGCGCGTCCGACGCGGAAAGGAAAATGGCGGACAACCGTCTGGCTGCCCGCCTTCTTTCCTGAAAGGACGTTAAGTTGAATCATCAGAGAAACCGCTTATCCACGTTGATCTGGTCGTCGGGATAAACCGGAGGATCCTTGGCCGGGTTCTTGAGGGCCTCGTCGTAATCCACCTGGATGCGCTGTCCGGTGGAGGTGTGCGTGAGCCACACCTTGCTGTGGTTGGCAAAATCGGTGAGGCCGCCGGCGGATTGGATGGCCTTGGTGACGGTGGTTCCGTCCACATATAGCTCGCGCCCGCCGCCCTTGACTTCGCCGCCGACGTAATAGACGCGGTCACCCGAACTCACGGTAACGGTGAGGCGGACGTAATATTTCGGAACGTAGGCGTCGTGAATTTCGTTTTGCAATTCGCCGGCGGTTTTTCCGACGGCAACAACGGAGCCGATGAGCGGCAGGGTGATGGTGCCGTCTTCCTTGATGGGTTCTTCGTGTCCGTCAATGGGAGTCGGCCCGGAGAAAGTCACCTTGACCGTTTCGCCGACGCGAAAGCGGGCGACATCCGCGCCGTTTGGCGGCGGAGGAACCGACCTGCGGGCGGGTGCGGCGGATGATCCGGCGGCGATCCGCGGCTGGGGGTTGTCCAAAAGGAACGGGCCTGGCGCCGGCGAATGACAGCCGGTGAACAGCGCGCCGGCTGCCAGCCAGGCACAGGCAAATAATCCGCGAACAAACGATTTCATGGGTGCTTTTTTGCGAAAACGGGATGTGATCAATACTTTTGCTTGATTTCCTTCCGGTCGGAACCGCCGCCGGATTCCTTTTCAGCCGCCTCGGCATTCTGCTCCTCCTCATTCTTGGAGTAGTAATAGTAGCCGTGGTAGTAGCCGCTGTAGTAATAGTAGCTTTCGTCCTGCGACATGTTGATGTTGTTGAGGACGATGCCGATGAGGGTGCCGCCGACCTTTTCAATCATCTGCTTGGCGCGGATGTTCATCGGCTGCGGGTAGCGGCGGTATTGGATGACCTGGATGACCATGTCAATCTCGCTGGCCAGGATGGCGGCGTCGCTCACGCCCATGATGGGCGGAGAATCGAAGAACACAAAATCGTAGCGCTGTTTCAATTCGGCCACCATGTCCTTCATTGAAGCGGAGCCGAGAATGTTCATGGAGCTGCTCGGCAGCTTGCCGCTGGCCATGAGATCGAGCGTCGGAAGGCTGGTTCGCTGGATGACTTCCTCCAGGGTGTTCTGCTTGAGCAGGTAGTTGGTCAGGCCGATGCTGTTGCTGACCTTGAGGATTTTGTGCAGCGTCGGGCGGCGCAGATCCGAATCCACCAGCAGCACGCGCTGGCCGGACTGCGCGAAGACGGTGGCGAGGTTGAGCACGGTGGTGGATTTGCCTTCGCCGGCGCCGGCGCTGACCACGACGGCGGCGTTGAGCCGTTCATCCTTGCGCGAGAACAGGAGGTTGGTGCGCAACACGCGGTAGGCCTCGGCGTGCTGGCTTTCGGCGCCTTCGTCAATCAAATAGCCGACGTTCTGCGGGATGACGCCAAGCACCGGCGCCTGGAGGGCGCGCTCCACATCGTCAATGGTTTTTACGCTCGTGTCGAGATATTCGATGAAAAAGGCCAGACCGATGCCGACCATGAGGCCGATGACGATGCCGAGGATGATGTTCAGCGTTTTGTTGGGGCGGACGGGGCTTTTGCCGACTTTGGCCTGGTCAATGATGGTCACCATGGATGTCGTTGGAGCCGCCAGGTCCAGTTTTACGGATTCGATCTTTGCCTGAAACACCTTGTGAAATTCAATCATGTTTTCCAGCTTGCGTTTCTCCTCCCAGTATTGCTGGCCGCGTTCGGCTTCGTCCCGGTCCTTTTTAATGGCGTCCTCGACCGTGGCGGAGATGGTGTCGAGCGAAGCCTTCAATGCTTTAACCTGGCTGGTCAGGCCGTCCATGACACCCTTCACACGGGCGTCAATTTCGGTGTTCAGCTCATCGGCCAATTTCTGCTGGCGCATGACGTCCGGATAATTCGTGCTATAATCCACTTTCAGCTCGGCCAGGGATTGCTCGGTCTGGTGCAGCCGGCTCAATAAATCGCCCAAGGCGGAATCCGCATAGATCGTGGGCAGAACGTCCCGCAACTCCACCGGATTCGTTGCCTGCAACGACTGCAACAACTCCAACTGCACACTCATCTTCATGAAATCCTTTCCCTGCTCAATCTGCTGGTCTTTGAGATTGCGCAATTGCGTCTGGTCGAGCGTCGGACTTGGAGCGGTGGATTGCGGATCCAGATCGGTAATGTTCAACTCCTTGCGCAACCGGTCCACGTTGGTCTGGACGGCCTGAATGCTGTCCTCCTCATCTTGAAATTGCTTATCATAGACGGCGATGCCTTTTATCATGTTGGTATTGCGCAGACTCCAGCGGTATTCCTGATAAGCCACCGCGATGCCGTTGGCCACCTTTTGGGCGTCGGCGTTGTCTTCGCTGTAGACGGTGATGTCAATCAACTTGGTGTTGCGCTCCGGGGCCAGGCTCATGCGCTGTTTGAGGAGCTGCATCGTGTCCTCGGTCTTGAGCGGCGTGCCGCCATTGTATTTTTTGCCCCAGCTGTTGTTCAAATCCAGGGACTCAATCACCCGGCCCAGCACCTTTTCAGACTGCATGACCTCGAATTCCGTCTGGATGAAATAGGCGTCGTAGGGCATCATCGCCGCCATCGGCGTGCCGGTCATGCTCGGAGCGTCCAAGCTGTCGGGATTGATCTCGATGCGGGCCGTGCTGGAATACGACGGGGGCAGGATGAAGGTGACGACCGTGGCGGTGATGGTGATGAGCAGAAAGACCGAAATGATGACGGTCTTGCGGATGCGGATGATGCGCCAGTAATCAAGAAAATGAAGACTGGCTTCCGGCGCCGGCTGGCTTTTTGCTGGTTCCATATGTCGAAAAACAATGGGAGACAGAGTAGTGACCCTGCTCCCGTTCAAAACGTTCAAATTATTCTGTCTGGCACCCCGGTTTGACTCAAGAACTTAATCGAATTTAATAAGTCGCGGTGACTCCCAAATAAATGCGATTTCGTGTGTAGTTCTGCTGAAGCGCGGCGGCGGTCGTGTAATAATCAAAATTGTAGCCCACATCCGCCGAGAAATGGCGGGTAAAATCGTAGGACAGGTTCAAACCCAGGTTGTAAAATTCGGATGATTGATTGTTGAACTGGCCGTCGTGATAGATGGAATATTGATAATGTCCCACCAGGCTGGCCATGAGTTTTGGGGTCAACGGATGGTTGATGGAGCCGTAGACCACGGTGCTTTCCTCGTCCTGCGTAATCTGGCCGGCGGAATTCACCTGGACCGTTTCCGTCGCGTTTCGCGATTCCGACACGCCAAGCTGGGCGTAACTGCCGGAAGCATAAGTGTAAATGAGCGAAGCATCCCCGTAAGGCCCCAGCGAAGTGGTGGAACTCGGATCGTTGTAATAAGTGGTGTATTGCACACCCGCCCTGATGCTCCCCGTCAGGTTCTCCAAAAACCTGTGCTGGACGCCGACGTATCCGTAGTGCGACAGGTTGTCGCGGCTGTTGCTGTAAACCGGCGTGGCCGGGCCAGTAACTTCAGGAGTATTATCAGGATAAACCGCAATAGTTTGATAAGAGTAAGCGATCAACTCATTCCCGGTAAAATTGACAAGGCCAAACTGATAGCCAATCAGGGCGGTTGTTGTCTGCGAAACGTGCCACTGTAAATCCAGTGAAATATTCTGTTCCACCCGGTTCAGAAGGCCGGCATAGCTCGGATTCACGGAAGGGACAGAACCATCGGCATAACCATAGAAGCCGCCGCCCAGATAGTTTGCAGGATCGTTTGCTTGTGTCCCTGCGGGGGTCGCTCCACTGTTCTGGTAGTCGTAAAACGAATTTGCGTAACTCAATTCCGTGCTGAACTCCCGCGTCCAGTCCGTGTGCAACGAGGCCTTCACCGTGTTGGCCAGGTTGTTTCCCTCCACGCGCTGCGCCACTGCCGTGCCGACAGCCGTCAACGCCGGGTCTTGAGCCACCGTCACCGTGTCCTCCAACCTCGCCTCCCAGCGCGGCGTGAACGCATGATCCAACCACAAATCCAATTGATGGGTCTGGTCAACCGGATTTTGGCCGGCCGATTCCCGCTTCTGATAGTAATACAGCCCGTAGTTGTAGCGCAGGCCGATTTCCGTCTGCTGCAACGGCAGGTTCAGGTTGAAAGAGGGGTTGACTTCAAACCCCAGGCTGCCTTGTTTTCCGGTGTGTGTCGTGGTGTAGTTGTCATCGTAAAACCCGCGAAAAGACCCCGCAATACTCCAATCCTTGGATGCGTCCCCGGCATCCGGGGCATAATCGGCATGAAGCCTGGCCGTTCCAGCCGCCGCCAGCCCCAAAGAGACAAAAAATTTCTTCATAACGCGGTGTTCAAACACAGAGACAGTCCACAGCCCCATTTCACTCAAAAAAGGCACTGGAACCAATACCGTCCCCAAAAATAGCAGAGCGGGAAGCTTTTTGTCAAAATAATTTATTTTAAGATATTCACCAAGGCGGGGTTATGGACACATTCCCGTTTCCTGTCCGTCACGTTTTCGTTTCAATTCCCTGAACAACGTTTTCAAGGGCAGGACATTGATCACGTCTGCCCGTTCCAGCCAGCCTTTTCGCGCAATCCCGGCGCCCAGCCGCAGAAAACCGGCGTGCTCGTTCCGGTGCGCGTCCGGGTTGATGACGCACTTGACGCCCCGGCTTTTCGCGTAAGGCCACAGCCTCCAGTCGAGGTCGAACCGGTGCGGATTGCAATTCAACTCAATCCACGTGCCGCTCGCGGCGCACGCGTCAATCACCGCCTGCGTGTTGACTGGATACGGCTCGCGCTCCAGCAGCAACCGCCCCGTCGGGTGCGCGAGAATGCGGACAAATTTGTTTTCCGCCGCGCGAACCAGCCGCCTTGTGTTCTCCGCCTCACTGCTGCTTGGAACGTGCAAACTGGCCACCACCACGTCCAACTCCGCCAGCAGCTCGTCGTCGAAATCCAGCCGGTCTTTCAGAATGTCCACCTCCGTTCCCGTCAACAGCCGGAAATCGCTGCCGCGCGTCGCAAACTGCTGGTTGATTTTTTTGATTTCCCTGATTTGCTCGCGGAGCCGTTTCGCGTCCAGCCCGTTCGCCTGATAAGACGACTTCGAGTGATCGGTGATGGCCCAGTAACCGAGGCCGAGGTTGTCCATGAACACCGCAATCTCCTCCAGCGTGTTGTGGCCGTCGCTCCAGTTTGAGTGGTTGTGCAGCGCGCCGCGCAAATCCGTCCACTCGATCAATTTCGGCAAACCATTCTTCTCCGCCGCGGCAAATTCTCCGTGGTCTTCGCGCAATTCCGGCTCAACGAATGGCAAATCCAGCTTTTCAAAAATTTCCTCCTCGGATTTGCACGGCACCAGCAATTTTGGATCGCGCGTCTCCTCCTTCGATTTGAACAAACCGTATTCGTTCAGCCGCAGCCCGCGCTGGATCGCCCGCTGCCGCATCACGATGTTGTGTTCCTTGCTGCCGGTGAAATACGCCAGCGCAAACGGAAATTCCCGGTCGCTCACCACGCGCAAATCGCACTGGATGCCGCCCTCCAGAATCACGCTCGCCTTCGTGTCGCCCTTGGCCGTGACCTTGAGAATTCCCGGCTGCGAAACAAAGAATCCAATCACCTCCGCCGGACTTTTTGACGACGCGAGCAAATCAATGTCGCCGATAACCTCCTTGAACCTCCGCAGGCTGCCCGCCGCGCTGCAACGGATGACTTCCGGATGCGCGCGTAAATTGTCCAGCATCGGCTCGGCGGCCAGCAGCGCGTCGCTCAACAAATGTTTGCTCGCGTAAATCCGCCGCCGCTCGATGCCTTCCAAAATATTCGCCTGCGTTTTCTCGCCAAAACCGTCCAGGTCCGCCACCTCGCCTTTTTTGCAGGCCGCCTCCAGTTTTTCAATCGAATCAATTCGGAGCTTCTGGTTCAACGCCTGGATTTTCTTCGGGCCGAGGCCGGAAATTTCCAGCATCGC
>Ga0181520_10009282_pt1 | contig 13632 bp, 14 predicted proteins | sample PEATcosm2014_Bin_29_FD_132451 | JGI IMG/M metagenome (GOLD analysis project Ga0181520, IMG submission 132451) | Peatland microbial communities from MTU Mesocosm Facility, Houghton, MI, USA - PEATcosm2014_Bin02_30_metaG | ecosystem: Environmental > Terrestrial > Soil > Wetlands > Peat | place...
CACAGCGGGTTTAGGACAATTTTAGGTACAGCTCGAAGTGGAAGTCAATAAAGTGCAGTCTTTATAGGGGTTTTATATTGGCTCCTCAGGTAGGACTCGAACCTACAACCCTTCGGTTAACAGGGGAATTTTACGGTTTGCACAGCGTTGCACCGGATTGCACTTTCGTTGATTGTAAAAGACTTACTAGTACACTCGTTGCACCGGAACGCACCCAAAAGCATGATTTCTCAATCCGAACAGCCACCAAAACAGCCACCACTACCCCCCTTCGGTGTCATAGTTAAATACAGCGGAACATGGGGTGGGAGACGATGGCAAACGCGACGATCAAGAAGCCGAAATCGATCAAAGGCGTCTACGAGATGCCGGCCGAGAGTGGCATCTGGTGGATCAACTATTACATAGAGGGCCGGCGATTCCGAGAAAAGGTCGGTCGGCGGTCAGACGCGATCACTCTCTATCAGCGTCGCAAGACAGATGCCCGGATGGGTGTCAAAATGCCCGAGGTCCGCGCTCGCCGCGCGGTTCTCTTCGAGGAGATCGCGGCGGATGCTCTCGTCTATTCGAAGGAGCACAAAGCCTCGTACCCTGGCGACCGCTCGACGGTCGGTAAGCTCCTGCCCGTCTTCGGGAAGCTTCCCCTCGACGAGATCACACCGCAGACAATCAAAGCCTATCTGGACACACGGGTCGATCTGACGAAGACGACGATCAACCGCTACCGCGGGACAATATCGATGATCTTTCAGGAGGCCATCCGCAACGGCAAAGCGAAGGCCAACCCTGCACGGCTGGTGCGCCTGCACCGGGAGGACAATAGCAGGGTCCGATTTATTACCTATCCGGAAGAGGCAGTCATCCGAACAATCATTCATGAGCGGTGCCCAATTCACGAACCCGAGTTAACCTTGGCCCTCGAAACAGGAATGCGGAGGGGAGAGCTCTACTCGCTCGATTGGGATCGCGTCGATCTGGACCGCAGGCAGCTACTGCTCTTGAAAACTAAGAACGGAACAGCACGCGTGGTGATTCTCACCGCTGCCGCCGCGAGCGCGCTTGAGGAATTGCGCAAGCGCCGCAGCAAGGATTCACCGAAAGTCTGCCTCACGCGATATGGAGAGCCGATGATCTCGCCCCGTGCTTGGTTTGAATTGGTCATGGAGGAAGCTGTAAAGAAGAATGCGTCGCTTCATGACGTGACATGGCACATCTTCCGACACACATACATCTCTCGCCTCGTCATGGCCGGGGTGGATCTGAGAACAGTACAAGAACTCGCCGGGCACAAAGACATCAAGATGACCGTGCGCTACGCTCACCTTGCGCCAGCACACAAGCTGGCGGCCGTAGACAAACTAGCCAAGTACCGCCGAGAGCAGGAAAAGGTTGAACGCTCAAAGATAAAAAGCATCGATACCGCCGCAGCGTAGCCGATGCCCTGCTATCCTGTGGCCTGTTCGGGACGAGTCTCGAAGACTATCCAGACAGCGTCTGGATAATTCCCTGCTTCCGCAATTGCCCAGACGGTGTCTGGGCTGTCCTTGAAGACGCCGGTCGCATTCTGCGGCAAAACTCGCACCGCGGTGCGAGTTTCTTGTCGGACAGCACAGTCCGCTCGAAGGCTGCGGTATGATTCAGAACTAAGAACTACAGCAGGGAACCGACAGAGGAGACTCGAACGATGATCCATCCGGGACTGGCAGCACTCAACGGACATTGGAACAAAGGCGAGTACGCCGCTGGCTATCGGGCGCGTCTCACAGCCATTATGACTGCGAGGCGTTAGATGTAGTGTCCAAAGGGCAGCGGAGGAACGTCCTTGATAGGGCCAGCGGTCAGTATCTCCCCGACAGCATCCGCGAATTTCAGCGTTATCGGCATGCCGTCGCCAAAAATGCAGGTGTTGTAATTGAGTTTGGTGAGAGAAAGTATGTCCTTCACCACGACGTTGATGTCGGCCTCACCTTTGCTGATTTCAATGATCAGCGGATTGGGAACCTCCCGCCCTGGGTAGGTTTGAATGCGCGGCGTCCAGCCGCGTGTCCAGAGATGGGCGCTGCGCGGGCTGCGGATATTTGCCAATCCGCGCAACACAGGATTCTGGCCCTTGCGGTATAGCTTCAGGTTCTTTTCTTCCTGAATGCGGACGCCGACAATGTTTGTGCCCGTGCCGGCGGCATCCATGAATCCCTGCCATTCATTGGGCTCGAAACGCACCTTGCCGTGGATGAACATTTCCTTGGGTGGCCCGCCCGCTTTCTTGGTGTAGGACTTGATGGCCAGCTCTCCCAGCGCCTTGGCAGCCGCATAGCTCAAATGATAATCGCCGGTCTCGTCGTTGTACCAGGGACCGAGGGCTCCCTTGAATACGACTCCGTCCCCGGAATCGAGAAACATCTGCGCCGCGCAGCAGGCGTTCTTCGAGGTACCACTCGTCTCATCCTTCTTGAACACCAGGCCGAGATAGCACACGCCGTCGCGGATATCCGCCACTTTCCAGGGACGCCCGCCCACCTTGTAGAAAATGGCCGTGCAGAGATTCCAGGCAATCTCTGACTGCCGGGCGGCGGCGCGCTTGTCGAAGTCCGCAACACCGGGCTTGCGGATATTCGACAGCGTGCTCTCTTTGACGATCTGGGTGAGCACCATCGCATCCAGAAGTCTGGCCTTGAGTTGATTGTGGAACTGTTCTTCGTATACGTAAGGTTCCGCCGCGCGGTCCATCTGCGGGAAAAGGGATCGCGTTTCATAGAAGGTCTTCGCCTGTTTGGCCTTCTTGAACGCTCTAATGGCTTCCATTCTCACTTCGGGCTCGACAACGGAGTTGGGCCTGCAATACTTCCACACCTTGTCGGGCACTACGATAAACCACAGTTCGGGTTTCTCCGTCTCCTCGCGGATGGCCTCAAGGATGCGATTGGCAAACACGCCTACCGTTCCGTACACACGCTGGTGCGGCTCGTCGAGGTAGAGATATTCATCGATCTCTGCGTCTGTTACCGTGAGCGAAAGCAGAGGTTTGGTATTCCAGCGCGACCGGAACACGGTCTCAAAGCCGGGAAACGGGGGACGGCCTTGGAGCGGAGTTGCGTTAAAGACGGGACGCTGCACCCATTCTACCCAGCGCTCAAAGCACCGGATGCCGGTTTCCGTGCCGATTACACCGGCCTTGATGCCATACGGCTTGCTTTCGTCGAGAGGTCCGAACAAGGTGAGGCCGTCGCGCGGGTCTTCCGTCGCCTGATTGTGTCTAAACAAAAGGCGCGGCTCCGGAATGTGGATGAGATCCTTCATTCGGCACCGCCTTCCGGATCATCTTCAAAAGCGTCCTCATCGCGGGAATCTCGACCGTAATCATCGGCGGTTTCATCGTCTTCCGAGAAGCGCAGCAACTGCGGATCGGTGTACGACACCGGGCTGCAAAACAGCACCGGCATTGGCGGGATAGTCAGGACGGCCTTGCTTCCAAGCGTTAAGGTGACTTTGTCTGCGCCGTCGCATAGATAGGTTGCGGCGGCAAGCGCCCGGTCGCGCCATTCATCGTTCCACCAGGATTTGCACTGGCTGCGCCGCGCGGAGGCCAGCTTCTTCTTGCTCTCCCAAATCGTCTTGCCATCGCTCGTAAAGAGGACGTGCGATTTGAAAATATACGCAAGCGTGGGATGAACCTGCGGGCGGGCCTGGACGGCATAATGCCAGTAGCGCTTCGCGCTCACGCCGGTCGTGGGGTTCGTTCGCGTGCTGTATCCGACCATCGCGCGGTAGGTGCGTTCACCGTCCACGCCGGGGAAGAAAACCTTGTCACTCGGCACCCGGTCCTTGGAGAAGTAGAAGCATCTGGCCTTGTTCGCCAGCTCGTAAACCGGAAGCCTCCGCTCGTCGAGCATCTGTTCCCAAGCAAGACGCAGGATCTGGAAAAGATATTTCCCAAACATTGACTTGGGCTCCGCCAATAGCGCAGTGACTTCGAGCGGCTCGCCCGCCTTGGCGATATACATTTCCGGGCCGAGTTTTCTTTCAAAATCCGCCGCCTCGGCGAATGTGATGAGAAACATTCCGTCCTGAACAGCGGGGTATGGAAGCGTGCCAGACAGCTCAAGCGCGCCGATGCTTTTTCGCGAAAGCGAGTGGAAATAAATATGCGTGGGCAGCGTTACCGGAAACCAATTGGAGAGATACTCCTCGGGTTCCTTGCGCAATCCCTGCTCAGCGCTGAACTGTGTGCGCCACCAGTCGTTGACCGCAGTGCGGTTGAATTTTGGGTCTTTGGGGACGCCGTCTTCCTCAAGTTTCTCCAGAAGCTTGGCAAGTCCCGCGCCCCATGAACGCGCGAACGCCACGGTATTGATGCGAGTGATTTCGATGGTGATGTCGCCGTGCGGCAGATCATCGATGTGCAGCGGAATGACGAAGTCCTTCAGTTTTTCCTTTTTGGCTACGATCTGCGCGAAGTGCAGTTCCTTGAGCGGGCCGTCCTTGGCATTCGATGTCCGGGAGAGAACGTATAGCACCTTGGCGGCGCGGGTTTTGATCGCCTCTTCGATATCGTCCCAGAACACCTCGCCGCCCAGAAGCTTTGTAAGATCGCACCAGACGCGGTAGCCCTCGTTCGCCAGTTGCAGGGCAAGCCATAAGGTAAATTCGTTGTCCTCCGGATTGGCGTGGCTCAGGAGTAAGGTGTCCCTCTGGTTCGTTAACTGTGCATGTTCAGTCATAGCGTGTCGCATGTCCGCAGAAGCGTCTCTGCAAATGTAAAGGCACTCGTTCGCAAGCTGGTCTTCGTAAAAAAGAACATCCAAACCAGAAGCATCAGGCCCGATACCAAGAGCGAGGCAATTGAAGGCGGCGATAACTGACCTAACGCTGCCCAAACGACAATCTGTCTGTTGGTGCCAGCGAGAACCTGGTCTTTGGCGAGAACCCACAGCAGACACCCGATGGCGATGCCCATTCCAAGTGGTTTGGCGCCCAGTGCATTCCGACGAAAGCCGTATGTGATGTTGTCCTTAAAGAGCAAATCGAATTTCTTTTCGGCGTCGGGCCGGGTGTGATCTAGGAGCCAGCGCGCTCCGGACTGATATGCTTCATCGGCTTTGGCCGGGTCATTGTTCTCTAAGTCCGCATCAGGGAAGGTCAAATTCAACTTCGCACCCAGAAACGCATGATAGCGTCGCTTGGTCACAGAATCGATGACACCGTTGCGATGACGAAGTAACTGCGTCGTTGGCTTCCCGCCCCATTGGCGATAGAGCCTTTCCTCAAGGCGCTTGCCCATTTCGCGACAAATGTTTGTCATCAGAAAAATCCCGCCACAGGAAACCGCGATAGTCATAGCTCCGGTTAGGGCCGACACGTCGGGCGCATACAATAGCGCCACGAGACTGAGAAGGGGCAGCAGACAAAGAAGCGCGGGGTACAACCGCGCTTGCCGGTCATATGGGTCTGTCACCTTTGCGACGATGTCGTCCAGTGTCATCGAATATCAGAGCGCCTTCTCAGCCGGTTCAAAATGCTGAACCAGGTGTGTGTGAAAATCGTCACCGATCCGGCGCGTAAGCAGACACTTGCCCTCCTCGGCGATGGTGCAAAACACGTGTTTGGCTACCTGCTGGTATGCCTGCACAGCGACCCCATAGGGGTGGCCGTAGGAATTATCGACGCCTGCACTGATGAGTACGGTATTGGGGTTGACTAGGAGAAGAGTCTTGGGATTCAAGCCGGTGCGGGCACCGTGGTGAGGAGCCGCCATCACGTCGGAAGCCAGGTACTTGCCAAAGAAGCGGTTGATGTTGTCCCAGCGATCGCTCTCGGTGTCGCCCGTAATCAGATAGCTGAAGCCGTTCTGGTCCAGGCCAACCAACTTGAGAACGATGCTACTGTTGTTCGAGCTGTCCATATCGTCCATGTGCGGTGAAAACAGCTCAAATGTGAAGGCAGATGCTAGTCCCGTGAGGTTTCGAGATTCGACACGATCCACCCGCACCGATTGGCGCAGCAGCGGCCGCGACGTGTTGGCACGTCGTCTTTCGTGACGCGTGATGGTGGCAAAAACATCGCTCGCTGCATCCGTGTCCTTGAAGACTTTCGGGTACATGACCCAGGTGGGCTCGTATCGGGTGAGGATGGATTCCACGCCGGCGGGGCACGCATGGTCTCTGTCGAGTCCGGTCAGGATCAAACCGCGAACGTTGCTCTTCGCGAGGTAGTGGTCAAGGCTCCTCTCGATTTGCTCCGATGTGACATCGTCGCAGTCCGGCATGTGCGCATCGACGATGATGGCTTCGTTTCCAGCTCGAACTGCGGCCAGAGACCCCTGCCCTACATATAGCGTAAAAACGTCCATAGACACTCCTTTCAAGCGGGAGACTCAACTTTGCGCTTCTCCCCGTGGCGACCATATATTGCGCGATTGCAGCTTCGTTCGGTCGTGATCAACGCCGCGCGCGCCGATGGAAACTCGACACCGGCGAGTTCCTCCGCAATTATCTTGATGTCGGCGGGAGCATCGCGCACCGTTACCGAATAGGACGGCTTGGATGAAGCTGAGTCTTCAAGGAGCACAACCTCGACAGTGCTTCCGTCCAGAAGTTCAAGAGGTCCGCGCCAGTACATCCCCAGCTTCGCCGAGGAGAATGGACGAATTCCCCTGTAAAACTCCGTCAGAATGTCCTTGTCGTACGCGCGGTCGGGATTGGCTCCCAGACTATGTAGCTTCGGATCGTCCTTCGCTTTCGCAGGAAAATGCTCGCTCTTAGTCGGCCAGAGAAGCGGCTGATCGACGATCTGCACCTGGTCGCGGGAAAGTTCAAAAATACGTTCCTCCCCGCGTCGGAAGACGTAGTGCTTGACGGTGTAGCGACGCAGCGGGTCGCCAAACCGATGCCTCTCGGTTACCAGCAGAGCATAGAAGAATGGGGCGTTGTGATTGCGATGATTGACCGTGCGATGATATGTCTCGATGTCGCCCCCGCTCAAATGCTGCAGGCCGTTGACGTGATGGGTGTGCCAGTTCCCAAGGTGTTCGATCTGGGGAAAGTGGCTTTCGATCTTCCGAAATACCTGCTCCTGGTGAGCGCCATCCTGAAAAAAAGTCACAGCGGAACGGCGCGCTTGCGGACCGGCCTCGATGATGCCGCTGACGCGTATTACCAGCTTGCCCCGGTCCTCCTCAAACGTCCCAATAACTCGTCCGCCGGTTTCGTCCTGATCGAACCCGTCGCACTCATCGAAAACCGTTGTAAGGGCAGCTTTAGGCAGGACTAGGCGGATCTTGTCAGTGGTGTGAAATTTCATTTCGATTCTCCGTTTGCGCATATACGGCAACCTTCCTGTGGATGAAGGTTTATTCGCTGAATCTCGAAGTGTTTTGTGAAGGGATGGATGGGGCGATTCCCCCAAACCAAATAGTTCTGTTCGATGGCCGGTAAGAACTTCGGTCTCTCTGGCAGTGTCCGTGCGATGGCGTCCAGCACAAAACGAGTATGAAAAGCAGTGATAAAGGAAATATCGACGTTGAGGCCTGGCGAATCTTTGATCTCTGCGATTTCGAGCCCATACATCTTTTCCCGCTCCTCTTCGGAAACAAGATCGATCTCACGCACGCGGTCGCGGTATTTTGTCCGTTCGAGAAAGCCTTCGAGGCAAGCGAGACAGCCACTTTCGCCCGGCCTATAGTTGAAGACTTCACCGCCGATCCCACGCGTGAAGACCTTTCCGACCACGAATGGGGTCTTTGTCTCGACACAAAGCTGGTTGAGGAGATACCGAGTCGGGTCGTTGTCAGTGGAGAGCACCACGACGCTGCTGCGGCGAACATGATCTTGCAGATCGGCGCAGGCCATGATGTCGGTGTCGTGTAGCTCGATTTCAAGATTGGGGTTGCGGTCGAGCAAGACATCGGCGAGCGCAGCCACTTTTCGCTGACCCAAGTAGCGACGGCCGCAGACATGGCGAATGACATTTTCAGGTTTGAGCACATCGGAATCGAAGAGGCTGAACTTGCGAATACCGGCCATCGCGAGCTGTAACGCAACTTGGCCGCCGCCCGAACCGCAACCGGCAATCAGTACCCGTGCGTCGCCCAAAAGGCCGATGTCAAAGAGCGGCGCTATACGCGCAAACAACTGGTCATCGTTCATCCGGCAACCCCTCCTGTATTGGCCACTGGCCGGTCTGCCGCCAGGTGTCATAGCGCTGAAGCCACTGACGCGTGAGATTGAGAGTGGAGAAAACTGTGTGCTTTCCTGGATTCCAACCCGTCATTACTCCGTAGAGACAGAGGGCGCCATCTGCCCACCGGTGCGGTGCGTTTTCCTGAATCGGGCTCGCATAAACGCGCGGACAGTTGTTCGGATATCCATGCGGCAAGAAAATGGTGGCCTCGACCTGGGTGTCGTCGGCCAGCCTGCAGGGGAAGCGAAATGCCAGTTCGCGATCCTCGGTGAAGGTAGTGCGCGGTTCCTCGCCGCGCTGTATGAGTTCCGCTATTTCGTCGGCAATTCTCGCGGGTTGAATATCCGGGAAGAAAACCGAGAGCGGAACCAGACAAGCCTTCTGGCGACCGTTGCGCTCTATGATGAACGCTTCGCCTTTGTCGGCAACGCGATCCAGCAGCTCGCCTGGTCTGTTGCGTAGCTCCGTCATTGAAAGGAGGCCAAAATCAAGCGGCATTTAGTGTTTTACCTCCGCGCCCGGCCACTGTCCTCTTATGCACCAGATGTCGTACTTGTTTAGCCATTTCGCGATGCGCCCAAGCACAAATGTTAGGTCGTGGCGGCCTGGATTCCACATGCTCGGATGAAGATAGCAAATGTTGCCCGCGTTGTAACGATGCGGGCTTCCGTCGCGGATCAGGGGCTTCGATATCCACACGCTCGGCATTCGGTTGGGATATTCCTGGAAATATATCGAGGCGATGTACATGTTGCCCACGGAAGTCTGCAACCCAGTCTTCACGAAAACACCGCCGTCGCTGGTGGGATGGGCCTCCACCAAGGCAAATTTCGTGGTGGCCTGCAGCACTTCGGAACGGATACGCGGAATGTCCATGTGAATTAGCCCTCAGCTTCCTTAGTATTCGCCGCCTAAGTCTTCGCGCATCGTGAGCGGCTTACGCCCGCCGGTTTCGAGCAAAGATGTCTGTCCCTTCGCCCTAACCTCGCCGTTGGGCAGGATTTCGAGTTCCACTTCCTCTTCGTTGTCCAGAATCGCTTCAAGCTGGGCAATCGTCGGTCTGCTCATGAACCCTCCTCGTCGATTATCGTGCGGTCGCACACCGTGCAGTCGTGCTGTCTAATAGAATATCGGATAAATTCTGTACAGTGTCAAGACCAAAAACACGAGTTGTCTGCTTGCGAGGCGTCCCGGCATGTAATTCGCGAAACTAAGGGATGCCTCAATTGGGTACGAAATGGATAACAATGGCTATAATTGGATATTTATTTGCATTTAGCTGTGAATCGGGTGACAATGGGTGAAAATGGATACTGTTCAGCACAACATCAAGAACATCACGATCACGCCGGAAATCCTTAAGCTCATCGCTGATATCGACGAATTCAAAGGGCGCTGGAAGGTCATTGAGACCCTCGCGCCCGAAAAGCTGACCAGCCTGCGGCGGATAGCCACGATTGAAAGTGTGGGTTCATCGACGCGTATCGAGGGCTCCAAACTCAGCGATCTGGAGGTGGAAAAGCTGCTGTCGGGCCTGCAGACGAAGACTTTTACCAGCCGCGATGAGGAGGAAGTGGCGGGCTATGCCGAAGTCATGAACATGATTTTCGAGGGTTACGAAGCCATCACCACCACTGAAAATCACATCAAGCAGCTGCACGGCGTGTTGCTTAAGTACAGCACCAAGGATCAAGACCATCGCGGCGAGTACAAGAAGGTCACCAACCATGTCGAGGCCTTCGGACCCGACGGCAAGAGTATAGGTGTGGTATTTGAGACCGCCACGCCGTTTGAAACACCCGGATGGATGAAAGAAATCGTTGATTGGCTTAATCGGTCCACGGAGGAGGAAAGCCATCATCCACTCATACTGATCGGGATTTTCATTGTGGTCTTCTTGGCAATCCACCCATTTAAGGACGGCAACGGCAGGCTGTCGCGTGTGCTGACGACATTGCTTCTACTTCGTGCCGGGTATGGCTATGTCCCCTACAGCTCGATGGAAGGCGTCATCGAGCAGAACAAGGACAGCTATTACCTCGCGCTGCGCCGAACCCAACAAACCATTCGCAAGGAGGAACAGAATTGGGAGTCTTGGCTGGTGTTTTTCCTCAAAACGATGGCGAAGCAGAAAGACAATCTCGCCGCGAAGATGAAGGAGGAACAGGCGCTTCGCGCGTCACTGCCTGCGCTTTCGCGTCAGATCCTGGAGCTGGTGAAAACGCGCGGCGAGATCACCGTCAAGGAAATCGAGGATTCAACGGGCGCCAACCGCAACACCATCAAGGTGCATGTGAAAAAGCTCGCGGAACAACACTACTTGATACAGGTTGGCAAAGGACGTGGCGCACGCTACATGATAAAGTAGAGGCAATTCATGGCGGCTGTCCCCTGCCCTTGTCTGCCCTGCAATCGAAGCAGGTTTGCTGCCGGTGCGAGTTAGCCCGTCACGGTCGCATGTGCATCCTAATCGTAATTTCGTCTGGCGGGAGAATTCCGCGGAACCCATCGTGCGAATTCTTCGCCATCCGGATCACAATGCCGACTGTTCGTTGAGCGATGAATACAGTCAATCAGCAGCAACCTCGGACAGCTGGTCACACTGAAACTGGTTTCTGGAAACACGGAGGCGGTCATTTCTTTTTCAAGCCCGTCGGGTGGGCAAATCATGGCGCTCCGATCTTAAGGAGCGACCTTCAGGGTGGGAAGACGGGCGCGCAAAAATTGGAGGTCTGCCGAAGCAGACCCCCGAATTGATTCCTGCCTCAAGCCGCTTTTTGGGTCTTTCGCTGTGCGGTCTTCCCTGCTGGCTTTGGTGCCAGCTTCGCTTTCTCCTTCGCGGCGAACTCCTGCTTGACCTTGAGGCTTATGGCGTCCACGTCCACTTTGTAAGCTGTGGTTGCGTCGCGGAGAACCTGCGCCGCGTTCTGCCGGGTCGCCGCGTGGAGAATGGTGATCTCTACCAGCAAGCCGCTCAGCGATCCTTCCTCGGCACTCCGCAGATAGGCCGTAAACAGCTTCCCGATGGAGTCGCTGTCCTTCGCCTTCTTGATGCCGCGTTGACGGGCGACAATCTCCAGACGGCGTTCGTCCAGCAATACCGCCAACCTCTCGACCACAAAAAGCAGGTCGCGCTTCATCAACCGCACAGGAACCGCTGCGACTACGGCGGCAAGTGTGCGGAGTCCTGTCGCCTGTGCGAGTGCTTCCTCGCGGCGGCGCTTCTGCTCGTCGGCGTTGCCTTTGGTATCGCGCACACTGGACTGCTTCTTGGCGTGATGCACCGGGCAATCTGCCTGAGTGCAAACCTTGCGGAGTTCGCCCTTCTCGCTGCCTTCGGAAACAATGGCCTCGGTAGTGTACTTGCACGTCTTGAATTCCGGGCGGGTCGCCTCCTCTTTCGTCCTGGGCTTCTCCTGCCTGACCTCGACATACTTGTTTCGCGGAACGGTTGTGCTGCCTTCCTGCTGCTTGCCATAGCCCGTGCTGATTTGTACCAGCTTCGGCTTCGCGGCGATGCTCTGACGAACATAGCCTTCCAGTTTCGCCGCGTAGCATTTTGGGTCCGTGCATGAATTCGGATGGGCCGTTCCCATGTCGGCGAAGAGCAACGTATTGTGTCCGGTGCGTTTCGGGCATTCGATGCAAGAGCCCGCCGCTGGTACAAGCTGTGCGTCGTCTTTCGAGAATGGCGCGGTCGCAAGCTCCAAGAAGATGTTGTGCTCAATCCACTGTTGAAGGTGGCGCAAGGGTAGCAGGATGCGCTTCGTTTTGTTGCCGCTGCCGTACTGCTCCTGATAGCAAGCGGTTAGGGCTTCTTCCTGCTGCGCGGGTTGCAACTTCGCCAGCAAGAGCGCGTGTCCGGTGCCAATCTCATCGCGGTAAAAGGCTTCGACCACTACGGGCGCAAGCTCGGTCAATTTCAAACGAGCCGCGACAAATGCAGGTGTTTTTCCCGTGCGGACAGAGATTTGCTCAATGGAATATTTCGGCTCTTCCAAGTTGAGAAGAGCGCGAAAGCCGTTGGCCTCCTCCATCGGATGCACATCGACGCGAATCAAATTTTCGACTAGCTGCGCTTCAAGTGCCTCCGCGTCGGTTAGGTTGACGATGCGAACCGGCACAGTTTCGGCCTCGGCCATCTGCGCGGCACGGTAGCGCCGCGCTCCGGCAACAATCTCGAAGCCGCGTTCAGTCAAAGGCCGCACAAGCAAGGGCGAGAGAACTCCTTGAACGCGAATACTCTCAGCAAGCTCTTTGAGGGCGGCATTCTCAAAGATGCGGCGGGGGTTGGTGGTGGACTCGGTGAGGACGGCAAGGGGAAGGTCGCGATATTCGGTCGTGGTGTTCGGGTTCATGTCTGCTCTCCTTGAGCGGGTTGGTGTTCCGGTGATGGTGGAGCGGACGGCATGAGGCCGCCCGCCGCTGAAAAGAGTTGGCTAGCTGGCTTTCGCCAGTTCCGACTCTTCCTCCTGCATCTGTTCCGCTGCGGGTGTTTCGAGTGCGGAGAGAATGACGGCAGAGGTCCGCTGAATAACTTCCAAGCTCTCGGCCAACAGTGCCGCGTTGCCGTGGTACAGGTGGATGTAATCCGCCGATACCTGGCCGGTGTTGAGGCCGATGGCTTTTCCGACTACAAAGGCGATTGCCTCGGCTTCGGTTTCGCGTACCGTCTTGGTGGTTGCGGTCCGCCGCTCTGCCTTGTGCAACATCTCGTGCGAGAGTTCATGCACAAGGGTTGAGAACTCCTCGGCTTCGGACTGGCCGGGAAGCAAAGCGATCTTTCCGCCGTAGCTCACTCCCAAGGCCGGGGCGATAGACTCCTTGAACTCAATCTCGATTCCCTGAGCGGTAATGAATTCGATCAGCCGTTCCCGCCGTTCGCCAACATCGCCGCTCACTTTGGTTGAAAGTTCGGGAAGCTCTTCGCCATCGGTCTGGCTCACATCGAAGACATAGGCCGAACGGAATCCAACCAACACGGCGTGATTCTGTGTGCGGATGTCCTTCTCGGCTTCCGTGTCCTTCTTGCGCTTGATGCCAATCACCGGAGCAAGAATGCGGATGCCGCGCTCTCCCTTTCTGACTCTCCGCTTAAGCTGGTTCCACGCATACAAGCCAGCAACGCGGGTTGCATCAGGCTTCTGCCGTGCAATTTCCAAGATGTTGCCAAAGCTGTAATTGTGAAATCTGCCCATCGCGGTCAAGTAGGCGGTGAGTCCTTCCGAGTGTCCCTGCTCTAGCTGCTCGATGAGGGCTTGGACATTGGCCGCGATTACTTCTTTCGCGGTCTGCTTCTGCTGCGGCTGGTTGGTGCTGGCGGTGGGCGAGTTGACGGTGCTTGCGGAGTTGATGGCTACGGTCTGCATGGGTGTTTCTCCTTTGTCTTTGCTTTTGAATGGCCGTGCTGTTGTTGTTCACACAACAACGCCTTGGCCCAGGCCCACGCCTGCGGGG
>Ga0181520_10009284_pt1 | contig 13630 bp, 11 predicted proteins | sample PEATcosm2014_Bin_29_FD_132451 | JGI IMG/M metagenome (GOLD analysis project Ga0181520, IMG submission 132451) | Peatland microbial communities from MTU Mesocosm Facility, Houghton, MI, USA - PEATcosm2014_Bin02_30_metaG | ecosystem: Environmental > Terrestrial > Soil > Wetlands > Peat | place...
CAGTCATTAGCGGATCAAAAATTTATGAGCAAAATACCGTTATCAAAATGTTTCGTGAACGCCGAAGTCGAGGAAGCCGCGCTGCGGGCCATCCGCTCCGGCCAGTACATCCTCGGCAAGGAATCGCAGGCGTTCGAGGCTGAACTCGCCGCGCATACCGGCACCGCGCAATGCGTGCTGGGCAGTTCCTGGACGATGATTGTGTATCTCCTGCACCAGCTTCAGGGCGTCGGGCCGGGCGACGAAATCATCGTGCCCAGCCACACGGCGTTTCCGAGCATGGAACCGCTGATCCATCTCGGCGCAAAGCCGGTGTTCGCCGATATAGACGACACGTTCGTCATGGATTTGGCGCACGTCGAATCGCTCATCACCCCGCGCACGGTCGGCATCATTGGCGTACACTTGTACGGCCATCCGATTGACAACGACCGCCTGCTGGCCATTGCCCGGAAAAACAAGCTGTGGGTCATCGAAGACTGCGCGCAGGCGCAGGGCGCCAAATACAAGGGCAAAACCGTCGGCAGCATGGGCGACTTCGGCGCGTTCAGCTTTTTTCCGTCGAAAAACCTCACGGTGCTCGGCGACGGCGGCTGCATCACCACGAACAAGACCGATTACGCGGACCGCCTGCGGATGCTGCGGAACCACGGCCGCCAGGGGAAATATGACCACGAGTTTACGGGCTACAATGTGCGGTTTGACGAAATCAAGGCCGCGATTGGCCGCGTGATGCTGAAGCACCTCGACGGCTTCAACGAACAGCGCCGCAAGATTGCCGCGCGTTACACCGAGCGGCTCAAGGAGATTGTGCAAACGCCGCCAGTGCGTGAATGGGCCACGCCGGTGTACCACATGTACGTGGTGCGCGCCGAAAAACGCGACGACCTCCAGAAGTTTCTCAAGGAGAAAAACATTGAGACTGGCATTCATTATCCCAAGCCGAACCATCTGCAACCGGCGGTTATCGGCCTGTTCCCCTACATTCCAAAACTGCCGCAGACGGAAAAAGCGGTGAAAGAAATCCTTTCGCTGCCGATTCATGGCGAAATGGGCCTGGACGCGGCGGACCAGGTGTGCGACGCGATCGCGGAGTTTTACGGGAAGAAATAGGCGGCGCGATCAAATGGACTGGCTTCGGTGATGAAATACGAAATTGAAATCAAAGCCGAAGCTATAACTTCATTGAGAAAGTTGCCGGAAGAAATCCGTCGTGAAATCGGATATCGGTTGCATTTGTTGCAACAGGATTTTTCCGGCAATGTAAAAAAACTGAAAGGCAGCAAGAACGAATATCGCCTTCGTGTTGGCGAGTATCGCGTGTTATTTGAACTGGTCGGCAGGCGGATTGTGGTTTATACATTAGGACAACGTAAAGACATTTACCGATGAGCACAGCTGTCGCAAAAAAAAACAGTTCCGCAAATCTGGCGGATGTGGATCGCCAGATTCGACAAGGCAGGGCCGTCTTGCGCGAATTGCGCGACACACTGGAGGATTTGGACGATCGCCGTGAACTCGCCCGCGCCAAGAAACGTAACGGCGGGAAACCCGGTGTGAATTGGGAATCCGTAAAAAAAGAATTTGGGTTCAATTTCTGATTCCGTGCGCGATCGCGCAGTTTTACGTGAAGAAATAGGTTGCACCCTCAATCAAACGAACTCCCGCCCAAAAGACGGGAGTTTTGTTTTCTCCCGGCCGAGCCCAACGGCGGTCGCCAATCGGCCTCGACAATTCCGTTTGCCTGTCGCAGAGTTTGCCCCCCAGCCAATGACTGGCCAGTCACAGCATGAAAACATGTGCCTATTGCGGTCGAGAAAACCCTGACGATGCAGTCAATTGTTCTGGCTGCGGCCTGGATGACTTTAAATCCGATGCCCCGCTCCAGACCAGCACGGACATTCCGGCGGACGGAGATGCGGCAGTTCTATTGACCACCAGCAGGACCGCCCGCGATTTGGAATGGATCGTGGCCGCCTTGGACAGCGCTGGCATACCGGCTTCCACCCAGGACAACGAATCGGAGGAAACTTTGGAATCAAATCCGGATTCTGCCGATGCCGTTCGGATTTATGTGCGCTCCCGAGATTTGACCCGCGCCCGGGAGCTCTTGAAACCGCCGGATAAACCACCCGCGCCAGCCTCGGTACCTGGCTCCAGAAAAGTGATCGCCTCTTTGATGCCCGCCCAAGCCCCGGCGATTCTGGACCTGTTCAAAACCAGCGGCATTTCCGCTGAAGCGCGCACCAGCACCGACGAGAGCGGATTGGAAATGTGCGAAATCAGCGTTGAGGATCAATATTTCGATCGCGGCTGCGATTTGTTGGAAGCCTGGGATGCCGAACAGCAGGCCGAAGGCCGAAAAAAATCCCCAGTTTTCTGCAACCAATGCGGCTCGCGTGACTACCAGCGAATACCGCACGACAAGCTTGAGTTTGTCTACAAGTGCAAAGATTGCGGAAATGAATTTATCAGTTAGCCGTTTGCCAGCAAATACGATCGAACCTTGAAAATCTGAAATCCAACTCGTCATTTGACGTTGCAACAAGCCGGATAATCAGTAGAAAGCCGGGAAATTCGGCGGTTCCAGACCCGAAACCGCTTCTGTTTGGCTGCCATTTCTGATAGATTTTGGGCCTCGAAATGACAGCCGCAGCCCCCAAAAAGCGCGAAGTCACGCTCCCCGAAGGCGTCAGTTTGCGGCGCGTGGCGCAAGTGCTGCTGGACGCCTGGGAAGCGGACCCCGCCCGCTGGATGAACGCGCCGGCGGAATTGCGCGAAGACCCGGCGGCGCCGGCGGCGCCGGCGCCACAAGACGCACTGGATTTGTTCCGGCTGCTGGCGGAACGGCGCGTGAAGTATCTGCTGGTCGGCGGCCTGGCAATGCTGACTTACGTGAAAGGCCACAACACGAAGGACGTGGATTTGCTGCTGTCGCTCGAAGCCTCGCATAAAATTCCCGAACTCGAAATCAGCAACCGGCAGGATTTTTTCGCGCGGGCGCAGTTTCGCAGCGTGCAGGTGGATTTGCTGTTCACCTTTAATCCGCTGTTTAAAACGGTGGCCGAGAAATTTGGCGCGGTTCATTCGTTTGCCGAGTTAAATGTTCCGGCGGCAACGGTTGAAGGTTTGATCATTCTAAAACTTTACGCGCTGCCGTCGCTATACCGGCAGTTTGACATGAACCGCGCGGCACTTTACGAAACCGACATCGCAATGTTGATTGCGAACCATTCTCCGGCGGTTGAGCCTTTGCTCGCTCTGGCCAGTCATGACATGGAGCCGGGCGACAAGGCCAAGCTAAAAAAAATAATTTCCGAATGCAGCGCGCGCGCTAAACTCTTGCGGCAGCGCTCTGGTCAACAATAAATGCCAAACACTCCTGAAATCAGCCTCGTCATTCCTTGTTACAATGAGGAAGGCAATCTGCGTGAACTCATCAAGGCCATCCGCGAGTCGGTCGAGCCGTTGAAAATCTCCTACGAGGTCGTCATCACCGACGATTGCAGCCAGGACAAGTCGTGGGAAATTCTCAAGGAACTCGCGGCGGGCGACCCGCGCATCCGCGTGCAGAAATTCGCGTTCAACTGCGGCGAGAGCGCGGCGAGTTTCGCCGGGCTCAAGGCGGCGCGCGGAAAATATCTGTTCACCCTCGACGCCGATTTGCAGAATGACCCGAAGGACCTGCCAAAATTTTTGGAGGCGCTGAAAAACTTCGACTGCGTCTGCGGCACGCGCGTGAAGGTGCGCGGCGAAGGCGATCATTTCATCCGCGTGGCGTCCTCGCGCATCGCGAACGCGGTGCGGAACAAATTGTCCGGCGAAAAAATTTCCGATGCCGGCTGCACCTACCGCGCGTTCAAGCGCGAGTGCATCGAAAATCTGAAATTCTTCAAGGGCATGCACCGTTTCCTGCCGACGTTGTTCAAGATCGAGGGCCACACCGTCACGGAAATCGAGGTGAGCAACAATCCGCGCTTCGCCGGCCAGAGCAACTACGGCGTATGGAACCGGCTGTTTGCCTCGTTTTACGATTTGCTGGCGGTGCGCTGGATGAAGAAGCGCATGTTCAAATACCAGGTCGCCGAGCGGATCAATTAAAAACTGGAGGCGGAGGATGGCGAATTGAAAATGGCGGGAATTTGCGCGCCAGCCTCAATCATCCAGCTTCCATCCTCGCTTTGATCACGCAGCACTGCTGTAATTTTCAACCGGCTCCGCGCCGAGGGTGCCGGCGAGCTGCTTCAAGTATTCCGCCGATTCCACCTGCTCCAGGGTTTTCCGCGCGCGGGTCAGCCGGCTGGCGATGCTCATTTTTTCCGCGACATCCGCGTGGCTGGGGCGGCGCAGGAAACTGTTCAGATATTCGACGTGCCGTTTCCAAAGGGCGCGGTCAATTTTTTGTTTGGCGGCGAGGCGCGCGGCATACCAGGAACTGGCCAGCAGGTTTTCGCGCGTGAACAGCTTGCGGATTTCAGGATGCTCCAGGCCTTTGCCCTCGAACTGGTCGTGGAGCATGATATGCAGCAGCGCCTTCAGCGGCGGACACGCCTGCGCGATGCTGCCATCGTCAAAATACATTTTGGAAACGCGCTTCTGCGTGGCGACAATGTTGTCCATGCCATCGGCAAAAATGCCCTGGTCCTGCAATTCCGGCTTGAGCATGGCCTCGGTGAAAACGGCGTGCGGATGGTTGAAGACGCGGCCAAAAAAGGCGTGGACAAACCGGGCGTTAATGCGCCAGCCGAGCCGGCTGGCGAGCACTTTTTTCCCGGCGTGCTCAAAGTCCGCGCATTTCTCCAGAAACAGATTGGCGATGAGAAATTTTGGATCGCGCTCCGCCGGCGTCATGCGGCACCAGACTTCCGGCACGATCAGGCTCACGTCATGATCCACGCGCAGATGCGGGCCGACATAACCGGCGGCGGTCACAAAACCCGGATAACCGGTAAGGACGAAGGACACCAGCGCGTTGTTCAGGTCAATGATGGGCGGCAACGCGTTGAACGGCCCTTTCGTCAGCGCCCCCTCGGAGCCGGCGCCGGTGGTGGACGGTGATTTGCCGGTCATGCTGCAAGTCACCTCCATGAACAGCTCCGGCAGTTCCATGTAGTGAATGGGGTTGTAGCACGCGAGCGAGCGGACGCCGGCTTCGGGCGGATTGTTGCGGCGGCCCGGCAGCACGGCGGTGACGGGCGTATGCAGCGGCTGGCCCGGCGGCACGCGCCGGCGCAGGCGCGCGGAAATCTCCGCAAGATACGTTTCGCCCGCGCGGACAAGGTCGGGGCGTTTCTGAAGATAACGCGGATTCTTCGTGGGCTTGCCGTCCACCAGGCGCGGGTCGGCGGTGCAGACATAATAAGCCGGCGCGCCGGTTTCGGCCACTTCGCGCACGAATTTCTGCATCGGTTCGGTGAACTGGTAGAAGCCGAGCGTGTCCTCGACCATGGCCCGGGCGTCGGCCGGTGTCAGCGGCTGGTAATTGGAGAAAAAATTGTCCGGCTGGATGAAATCGCTTTCCGCCTGTTTGTCATATCCGCGATGAATCGCGTCATCGGGCCGCTGAAACAGGCGCTGCTCGCAGTTTTGCGCGAATTTGGTGGAAAGATTCTTGTCCGTGCCGTCCGGGAGATTTTCCAAAATAGCGGCGGGCACGACGGCTGACGCCGTGATGTCATCCTCCATTTGCACTTTCACCGCGGGATGAAAATCCTTGCGCAGCCCGAAGGTGCGCCACGCGCCGTCGGCATCGAAGCCGACGCGGAGATAGGTCGTGACCAGCTTGCGGTTGTCACATTTCAATTCGTTGCCGGGCGTGCCGTTGATGATGTCCACGCTGAAATGGTCGCGCCAACTGCCCTTCCACTCGGGCTTGTAATATCGTTTCAGGACAAAGGCGAGCTCCTTGACGTGCTGCGGCACGCTGGCCAGCCAGGCGTTGTATTCCGGCGTGTAATCATGCTCGTCGGGCGTGAGCAGCTTGATGACCGAGCCCAGCGAACGTTCCGGCGAGAGCACCGCGCGTTTGTCCGTGCGCGACTTGTCGGCGAACCGGCTGGAGTAATCGCGGTCAATCAACTCGGCCACGCAGTCGAAATCTTTTTTCAAGTCCGACACAAACACCGTGCCGGTAAGAATCGCGTCGGTGATGGGCTTGGAAATCTCGGATTTGCCGCCGCCGGAAACGGTGCAGGGCTTGTGGCAGAACGTGCCCTCAGCCACCGTGCCGACGATCCGCCATTGACGGCCCTGGCCGGGCGGCTTTTCCATTTTGATCTTGTAGCCGGCGGGGCGGACATAGGTTTTCTCCGGCGAAAGCTGGATGCAATGATCGCCCGTGCCATTCGTCCAGGTGATTTTTTGCGCCTGCAAATCAAAGCGCGCAATTTCCGGAACATAAATGATTTCCGGGAATTTCTTGTCCACTGCGTAACCCTCCGGTTGCAGATCCATCAATCCGCCAAACAACGAAATCATTTCCTCGAAGGTATGGCCCCGGCGTTGGACGTGCATGTCGCCGGCAAATTCCTCGCCCAGGTCATAGCTCTGGAAAACGAGCGCGCCGCCGGCGTGCTCCTCCTCGGCCAGTCCGAAGAGGTTCGCGGCGAAACTCAACTGCGTCTTCACCTCTTTTTTGCAGTACCCGAAATAATTGTCGGCGATGATGGTGACGATGACGCCGGTCTGGTCGCGGGCGGTGAGCTTGAAGGCGTTGCCGCCGTTGTAAAGGTCGTCCTCCTTTTTCCAGCACATGCCGTCCCGGCGCTGGCGTTCGGTGGCCTGGTCAAAGTGCGGGAGGCCGACGGCTTTTTTCGTCACTTTTATCAAATGCGGCGCGAGAATGACGCAGCCGGTGTGGCCGGTCCAATGTTCGCTGTCGAGCGCGGAATCATTTTCCGGCAGCAGCGGGTCGCCGCCGTTTTCAAAAATGGCCTCGACGAAATCGAGATTGCTCACGAGGTTGCCCGGCACGAAAAAGCGGACTTCCATGGTCTTTTTTGGGGTGAAACCGGGAATTTCCGGGCAAACCAGCGGACGTATCAGCAGTGAAACGAAGCATTCCGCCGGCTGCGGTTGCGTGGACGTGAACGGCAGTTTCAGCAGTTCATTTGGCGGTGCGAGCGCCAACGCGAGCATTTTGGCAAAGGTTATTTTCGGCACGGCCAGCTTGTCATCGGGAATCGGCAGGCCGCCCTCGGTGATGTGGAAAATTCCCGCCGTCGTGCGCCGGTCGCTTTTGGGATTGTGCAGCACGCCCTGTTTGACGCGGTAGGAATTGATGATGTCGGAGGAAAAATCATCGCGGTCCACCGGGAGCGACAGCACGCGGGCGAGGCCGGCGCGGTCGAGGGCAAAGGTGCGCGTGGGCAGCTTGGGCGGGGCGATCTCCTGCAGATAATCGTGGAGAAAATTCTGGATGCGCTGGTCCACGGGGCAGAGATGCTGGCCGAGCAGCCGGTCCTTTTCGCGCGATTGCGCGGCCATGGCGGCGGCGATCTCGACAAATTCCTTGTCGCCCTGGAGCGGCACCGGCGAGCAGCCGATGAGCGCCAGCTTGACGTTGATGTGCGCAATCAGATGGGCGGGTATGCGCGGCGAGTCTGTTGGCTGTAAGTGTCCGTTCATGCGGTATTAATTCTTTCAGTCCTCCGACTGAATCCTTTCCCATTACGATGCCCATTACCGGACAATGTGCAAGATTTTTTCGCCGGCAAAACAGAGCCGCAGACACGCAGAGCCGAAAGATTCGAACCAGCCATCTTGGCGGCAGGGTTGGTCGCGGGCGACCGGACAAAGCGGCGGAGGGCCGCCGCACTCCAGGACGCTTCGCGCTCGCGGGGCTGCCGTCATTCGCGCCAGCGTCCTGGAGTGCGCCAGCCCCCTGGCGCTTTGCTCCACCCGCCCATCCGCGTCCAATCTCCGGTCGGCATCGCGCCACGGTTCATCGCGTTTTAAAAGCAAATCGGTAACAACGCCTTTGCGCCGCATTTCCACCCCAAACGGATTAGCGTGGACACACCAGCCGGAACTCGCTTTGCTCCATCCAGCCCGAGGCGCCGAGGGTGTGGATGAAAACATAGTTTCCGCGCGTCCGGAGCTGACGGGCGGGTTCGCCGGAGGCCAGGGTTGAAATGACTTCGCCGTCATGCGTCGGGGTAAGCTGCAACGGCGCATTTTTTCTGACGACAAAGCCGATTTGCGCGCGGCTTACCACGCCAAAATTGGCCGTGAGGCTGAACAGAAAGAAGCCAAAGGCCAGGGCCGCCAGCCATTGATGCCAGCCGGCTTTGCGCCGCCGGAAAATGCCCGGCAGCACCAGCAGCCCCACGGCCAGCCAGAGCGCGCCGCCCGCCAGCCACACCCACGCATTCGCCGGCAGCCAGGTCGAGACCTCCTCAAACCATTTCAACGGCGGTTCGTCCAACTGTGCCGCCTGCCGCGCAAATTTCAAATTGGTTGCTGTGCGCGGGTCAAACGGGTCAATCCACCGCGCCTGTTCCCACGCCAGAATGGCCGCGCCCGCATGGCCGCGCTGCCATTCGGCCAGACCCAGGTTCAACAGTGTGCCGGCGGCGGGCTGCGCCCGGGCCGCCTTTTCAAAAGCCGCCGCGGCTTCGGGAAACTGGCCCGCATGGCTGAACTCAAGGCCGCGCGCAAAAAAATCATTGGTCGCCGCCTGGCTCAAATTCGCGGCATAAATCAGCGCGGCCAAAAGGAAGATGCCGAGGCAACGGGGCGCCGGCAGACAAGCTTTCACCACCTGCACGCAGGAGCAGCAACGATGAAACCGGGGCCGGCTCATAATTTTTCCTCCAGTTGTTGCAGCACGGTTTCCACGCCGGGGCGCAATACCGCCAGATCCGGGGGCGATGGCGGAGTGCCGGCAAACTGTGCGTCCGCCGCCGCAAAAACTTTTCTCACCGTTTCGCCCGCAGGGCCGTTTCGCGCGGCGGCGTCCAGTTGCGCGAGCACGTCGCCGCCGACCAGCGCGTGGGGATCGGCCGGAAAATGCGGCGCGACGGCGATGCTCATGGCCCGCGCCGCGTGTTGAACAAAAGCCGCGGCGTCCCCGGCGGCAGCCGCCTGTTGCAAGCGGTGCTGCTCGCGCTGCAGGGCGCGGCGGGCCCGGGCGCGGCGCATGATTTCCGGATGGGCTTCCAAATAACGGCGGCGGCGGTCCCATTGCCACAAGGCGAGGAATCCAGCCACCGGCGCCAGTTGCACCGCCACCAGCCAGCCGCGGAGTTGCAGCGGTTTCAGGCTCCAGGCCGTTTTGCCCGGCGTCGCCGCCAGGTTGCTTAACTTCAACGGCGCGGCGGTTTTCCCCGCGTCGTCGAGCGTGGGCAGTTCCGCGGGCAGGCCTTCACCCGCAACCGTCACCGGCAACGGCGGAATCGTCAGGTCCACGTATTTTGCCGCTTCGGGATCGAAGTAACTGAACGGAATCGCGGGCGTCTCGCTGACATCATCGGCCAGCGGAATCAGGGTGAAACTGGTCGCGGGCGGCGGGTCGGCAATGATCTGCCAGTCGCGTGAACGCGGCGCGGCGGGCGGCACCAACCGGGTCAGCTCGCCTTCGCCGTGGAAGGTGATTCTGAGCTGCACGGGTTCGCCCACATGCAGCCGGTTCGTGGTCAGTTGCGGCGGATCAAAGAAAAATTTTCCAATCGCGCCGGTGAAACCCGGCAATTCACCCTCAACCGGCAGCGGGCGCACCTTGATTTCCGCCGGATCGGAGACCAGCAACACGTATTTCGCGGGACCACCGGACAGATTCACCTGGCCGCGAATGGAGATGGGCGGGGTAAATTCACGCCCGGCCGTGAAACCCTGCGCCGCAAATTTTAACGCACCGGCGGCAATCGGAGTTACCACCATTTCGCACACGAACGCCGTTTCAAGCTGGCCGTTAAGGTTGACCGGCTCGATGGCCTGCTGCATGGCCGTTTTGTCAATCATCAAGCCGTCACCGGAGAATTGAACTTCGCGGAGCGCCTCGATTTCATTACCCGGTCCCGGCGGCAGCAGCACGCGCACCCTAAAAGGCTGGCCCAGAAAGAAATTGGTTGCCGGTATTTCCAAAACGAGCCGCCGCGCATCGGGCGGAGCGGGCGGCAGCGGGATATTCGCCGCGACCACGTCCAAACTCGCCGCGGGAATCTCCACCGGCCCGCCTAAAACCGTTACGCTGAAATTCGTGATTGTGAAATGTCCCGGGGCGGTGGCCTGCACTTCATAAAGAAAGGCCGTGAGCGGACGAAAACTGTTTATCTGCATCTGCGTAATCATGCCGCGCGTGTTCGCGCCGAATTTCAATGCCGCGGGCGCGGCAAGTGTGTCCGGCCACTCGATGGAAGATTCGGTGGCATCCACGTTCACGCGGTAAAAAGCTTTTTCGCCAACGTGAACGACCGGCGGATCGAACGTGGCCGTGGCCGATACTGGCGTCGTGACATCCACCGCCGGTTGCGCCACCTGGAGTTGCACAAGACCTCCCGGCGAGAAGTGCGGCGATACTTGTGCGCACAGCAGGAACGGCGCGAGCACCAGCAAGGGGAAAACAACGGCCCACGTCAATCCTTTCACTCGCAGTCCAATAACGCATTCGCACGCTCTAAAAATTGGGCGTTGTCTTTCGAGTGTTGGATGTTGGAGGTTCGCCATTTTGAAATTCACCAGTTGCGACCTTTCCGGTCTTTCGTCGGCTTGCCTTCCTTGTCACTCATCTCCAGCCGGCGGGTGCTGTCGAGCAGCAGGCCGTCAAGTATCTGGCTGGCCTGATCCGGCGAAAGCGGGAGCTGCATCTGATCGCCCTGGCGGCCGACGTTTTCTTTCTGTCCGGCCAGCGAACCTGGAGTCACATTCTGGTCGTCCTCATCGTCGTCGCCCAACCCGCCGGGTGGCGCGTTTGGGGCCGGCATCTGGCCCTTCAGCTTGCTCAACATTTTGCCCAGATCCTGTCGTTGCTGGCCCAACGCCCCCATCATTTCCTGCATTTTGTGCAGGCTGTCCACGAGCCTGGCAATGCCGCGCTCGACAATTTCCGCATTGCGCACCGCGTTGGTATCCGCGGGGTTCATCTCCGCCGCGCCCTTGAAATCGTCCGCCGCCTGCACCCATTGATTCAAAGTTTTGCCGTAGGTTTCCATGGCCGCCGACACGGCCTTTTCCGCCAGCCGCAAATCGTGCCGCGCCCCGCGCCCCTCGAGATAAGCGGCGATCATTTCGTTCAGATTGTTGTCGGCCAGTGCGGACGCCGACTGGCGGAGGGCATGTTCGCCCGCCGCCAGCGCCGCGTTGCCCTGGCTGGCGGCTTTTTGCGCATCAGGCCCCTGCTTCAACCGTTCGAGGCCGTCGGAAAACCGCGCGTGGCCGATATTGTAAAGCGCCGGGGGCTGCACCCGTTCGTCCTGCGCGGCCAGCGCGGCTTGAAACATTTTTTCCGCGTCGGAAAATTTTTTCGCGGCGAGCAGTTTGGTTCCCGCGTTGTAAAAATCCCGGGCATTGGCCGGCGCAGCCACAGGCACAACGGCATTGGTTTCGTCGCCGGCCAGGGCGCGGAAACCGCCGGCCAGAACCAGGGCCAGCGCAAAGGTCCGGCAGCGGCCCAATTGGAACGGAGCGTGCGGATTGAGACAATCCGCGCTCCGAAAACGGCGCCGGAGGCCGCTGCCAGGTTTTAGAATGGACGCAAAAAATTTCATGGCGTTGCCGGGAACTGTTTTCGCCGCGTGCCGAGGAGCGATTCGGCCACCAGCAGCGCCAGCGCCAGCGCCAGCGGCAAATAAAAACGATCCACGCCATTTTGGGCGGATTGCCCCGATCCGCTGACGATGTCCAGCGCATGCATGGCCGGGCGGATTTTCATCAGGCCATCGCCCAGCGGGCCGAGCGGATAGTAACTCCCGCCCGTGGCCTGCGCGATGTCGCGGAGCGTCGTTTCGTCCAACTGGCTGCGGACGATTTCACCCTTCGCGCCGCGGAGCAATTCCGGCTGCCCGGCGGCGTTGACCGTCTGAATTTCCTTTCCCGCCGGCGTGCCGACGCCGATGGTGAACACCACCACGCCGTTGGTCGCCAGATTTTTCGCGACGGCCACGCCGGATTTTTCCAAATCCTCCCCGTCAGTCACCAGGATTATCATTTTGTGCCGGCTTTGTTTGTCCAGCGCGTGACAGGCTTCATTCAGGGCGCGACCAATATCCGTGCCGGGAATGGGCATCGTTTTCTCGTCCAGGGCGAGCAGGGTTTCGTCGAAGGCATCGGTGTCAAACGTGAGCGGACATTGGATAAACGCGCTGCCGGCGAAGGCGACCAGGCCGACCCGGCCGTGGCTTTGGCGGCGCACAAAATCCGATACGGCATATTTCGCGCGCTGCAACCGGCTGGGCAACACGTCGCTGGTGGTCATGCTCAACGAACAGTCCATCACAAACACGATGTCTTCGCCCAGCCAGGCGTTGCCGGTTTGAACACTGCCCCATTGCGGCCGCGCCAGCGCCAGACCGGTGAACGCAACGGCGCCCAGCAGCAAAACTTCCTTGAACCGCCGCCGCGCCGGGCTGTGCGAGGCCGTCAGTTCCATGACAAAATGCGGCGACGCCAGCAGCGCCAACTGGCGCACGCGCGCGCGGGCCGCGCGCCAGTGCAGCCAGGCCAGCAAAACCGGCGCGAGCGCCGCCAGCCACAACCAGCGCGGGTCGGCAAAATGGAAACCCAGATTCATTTACGATTTGTGATTTGCGATTGTTCCAGCCGGAGCAGCGTCCGGCTTTGATAATTGTGCGCGGGGTTTACGCGCAAAACGTGCGGCGGCTCATCGAACCGCACTCCGCAAATTAGGACATCGGCCAGTCGCGCCGTTGGTTGCTTTTTAGATCGTAAATCGTAAAACATAAATCGAAAATTCTTCAGGGCACCCGGCGATAACGGGTGTTGTTCAAAACAAGCTCGGCCGCCAGCAGCGCAAGGCCGGCGAGCAACGGCCATTGAAACAATGGCTCATAGGTCGCGTAGCGCCGCAATTTCACCTCGGATTTTTCCAGGCGGTCAATCTGGTTGTAAATATTTTGCAGTTCACGCTGGTTGGTCGCGCGATAAAAATGGCCGCCGGACAGGTCGGCCATTTTGCCCAGCACGGCGTAATTGGCCGGCTGCAGCAGCAGCGTCGGCACGATGTTGCCATTTCCATCCAGCAGAAACTGGCCGGTGGCGGGATCAAATCGGGGCAGGTTGCAGGGCTGCTCGATGCCGATGCCGATGGCGTAAATTCTCGCGCCGAGCGCGGCGGCAAGCTGCGCGGCGGGGAGGGGATCCACCTTGCCCAGGTTGTTGTCGCCGTCCGTGAGCAGAATCATGATGCGGCTTTTGCTGTTGGGCGCGGCCTTGAGCCGCTTGGCCGCGACCGCCACGGCGTCGCCGATGGCCGTGCCGAGGTCGGTGATGATGCCGATGTGCAGCCGCGCCAGATTTTCATTCAGCCAGGCGTGGTTGAGCGTGAGCGGACTGGCCAGATACGGCACGCCGGAAAACGCAATCAGCCCGATGCGGTCGTTCGGACGTTTGGCAATAAAATCCTTCAACACCCCGGAGGCGATGGCGAAGCGCGACAGTTTTTCCGCCGGCGTGC
>Ga0181520_10009285_pt1 | contig 13629 bp, 7 predicted proteins | sample PEATcosm2014_Bin_29_FD_132451 | JGI IMG/M metagenome (GOLD analysis project Ga0181520, IMG submission 132451) | Peatland microbial communities from MTU Mesocosm Facility, Houghton, MI, USA - PEATcosm2014_Bin02_30_metaG | ecosystem: Environmental > Terrestrial > Soil > Wetlands > Peat | place...
CAAAGCCTTCTCGATCATTGAAGCCGCCGCCAAAGCAACATCCTCGCGCCACGGTCGCGCCACGATCTGCACGCCAATCGGCAAGCCGCCGCGAGTGCTTCCAGCCTTGACCACCGCCGCCGGCCAGCCCGTTAGGTTATACGTCATGGTGTAGCTGAAGGCCGGCAGGCGGTCGTAGGTCGAACCGTGGTGCATGCCCGTGAACGAGCAGACCGGGCACACGAGAACGTCAAACTGCTCCATGAAAGTGAGGAGAGAGCGGCGGAATGCGTCCCATTTCCCGGTCAACTCGACGAAAGCCGCCATCGACTTGGCGTGCGAGCGTTGCAACTCCAGGACGCGCTGCATGAGCGGATGAACTTGGCTGGTTCGGGCCGCCTCGATCAGTTCTTCGAGCCCCTTACCGCCGTCGGCCGTGAAGAGACCGAAATAGATATCGTAGGTATGCTCAATCCCCGGCGGCCGGGCCTCCTCAACGCCGGAAACGCTCGTTTCCAGAGCTTTCGCTGCGCTCAACACGGCGCCGATGGTTTCTTGACTGGGTGTCTCGATTCCGTTATCGGTGTGAAACGCCACGCGCAGGGCCTTGAGGTTGACTTTTTCCGCATCGCCCAACGGCATGGGGACAACGGCGTGATCGCGCCAGTCCACGCCGGAAATGACGGGCAGGATCGTATTAAGGTCTTCGACACTTCGCGCCAGCGGGCCGATTTGCCAGAGAGCATCGAGCGTCCCGCCCGGGCCCGGGAAGTGGCCGGTACGCGGAACACGCCCGGAAGTGGGCTTGATCGCTGCGATTCCCGTGCAATGAGCGGGGAAGCGCACGCTCCCACCCGCGTCGCTTCCCAAGCCGAACGGCGATCCGCCGGCTGCGATGATGGCGGATTCTCCGCCGCTGCTTCCGCCCGGGGACGCCGACAGGTCGTAAGGGTCATTCGTCCGGCCATAGATAAGGTTGTCACTCTCCCATGCCCAGCCGAATTCGGGGCAGTTTGTCTTGCCGAGGAGAATGCACCCGGCAGCGCGCAGGCGCTTCACCACGGTTGCGTCTTCCTTAGGTACATAGTTGGCGCGGCCCAGGGTTCCTCCCGTCGAGATCACTCCCTCTGTCTCGATGGCGTCTTTCAATGTAAACGGCACGCCGTGCAACGGCCCTCTGATTTCGCCGCGAGCCAGAGCCGTGTCAGCCGCGCGGGCTTCGGCCAACGCCGTTGACGCGGGAAGTTGCACGACGGCATTCAGCTTAGGATTGACCTCGACGATTCGCGCGAGACACGCCCGCGTAAGCTCTTCCGAGGAGATTTGCTTTTCTCTGATCGCTTTGGCTTGTTCGCGCGCTGAGGCGAAAATCAGGTCCATGGTGATCCACTCGAAGGCCTGATGATATCACGTGCGATAATTACAGGCCCGGATGGTCAACGCAGTCCTTCGTGCCGTGCGAGACGCTCGCCCGGAACCTTTCGCTCCGCAGAGTCTCTGAGACGCCGGGAAAGGGCCCTTTGTCGTCAATCCTCCAGGACTCTGCGGTGCGGAAGAATTTGATTGATTTCGATCAACTCTGTCATATAATCAATCAGAATTAAACATGCGTCCGGGTTCGACCGGCCTGGAGAGATGCTTCGCGACGCTCAGCATGACAGGACCCGCATTCGAGGTGAACGATTGAAATCCGGCAAGCCAAGGGAACTCGCACCGAAACGCCTCGAGCGGCTGCGGGAAATCCTGCGCATCGATCACGTTGTGAGTGTCGAGGAGTTGTCTCGCCGGCTTGAGGTTTCAGCGGCCACGGTTCGCCGGGACTTGGCGCAACTCGAGAGCCTGGGCGAAGTGCGGCGCGTTCACGGCGGTGGGGTGGGCACGGAAAGCCGGCTCGAGGAGCCGCTGTTCGACGACAAGACTTCGATCGCCGCCAGAGAAAAGCAACGCATCGCTCAGGCGGCGCTCAAATTCATCCAGCCCAACGACACGATTTTTCTGGATGGGGGAAGCACCGTCCTGGAATTGGCACGATTGATCCGCGACCGCTCGAACCTTACTGTGGTTACCAATTCCCTGCGCGCCGCCATTGAGTTGGCAGCGCAGGGACCGCGGGTGATCCTGATCGGCGGTGAGTTCCGTCGCCTCAGCCAGACCCTGGTTGGCCCGCTCACTCGTCTTACCTTGGACGAGGTGCACGTGGATAAAGCGTTTATGGGGACGATCGGACTCACGCTTGAGGAAGGGCTTACCACCACTGATCCGAGCGAAGCCTATACCAAGGAACTCGTTATGCAACACGCGCGCCAGGTGTTTCTTCTGGCGGACCACAGCAAAGTGGGCAAGGTTTCGTTTGCGTGCGCGGGACATCTGGGTCGAGTTCAAGTGCTGATAACGGACAAGCAGGTTGATCGAAAGTTCTCGAGCCAGCTCCGCAAGGACGGCGTAGAGGTGGTGCGGACGTAAGAACAGTTGAGAGTCGAAAGTCGAGAGTCGAGAGTTCAGAGTCGAGTGGGATTGGGTTCTCATTTGTGATGTTCGACCTCGTAGAGGGCGCGGGTGGGGCGGACCTGCTCGTAGGGTCTGCTGTTCTTTACTTTCGACTCTTGACTCTCGACTGAAGGAGGCACAGCATTGGGAAGCACAAAAACCAGCGTAAGTTACCTCAGCGACTTAAGGCCGGATTTCCGGCCCTTCGAAATCGACTGTGGGAAGATTCCGGGCTACCGGTTCAAGGGTGACCTGCGAAGCGAGCTCGAGGCAGGCCGAATCGACGCGAAGACAGCCATCGCACTTCTCGAGGACATGCTGATGATCCGCGAGATGGAAGAGATGATCGTGAAGCTGCGCTCCGGCGCCTACGAGCCGATCAAGGATTTCAATTACCGCGGGCCGACGCATGTCTCGATCGGCCAGGAAGGCGCTTCTGTGGGCGCGTGCAGCGCCTTGAACCTGAAGGACTATATCACCAGCACGCACCGCGGCCACGGCGACAGCTTGGCTCGGGGCTGCCTGGCTATCCGCGCTATGGATGAGGTGCGGCTGCGCCGGCGCGTCCCCGAGTCGAAAGCCGCAACGCACGTGGAACTCCTCGAGGAAGCTCTCGAGGATCACGTGTATCGCACTCTAGCCGAGCTTTTCGGAAAAGAAGACGGTTACTGCAAAGGCCGCGGCGGCAGCATGCACATTGCCGACTTCACGGTCGGCCACCTGGGAGCGAACGCCATCGTGGGCGGCAGCGTCCCCATCGCCACCGGGGCAGCGGTGGGAAGCCGCTATTTACGCAACGGCGCAGTGGTTTGCTGCTTTGCGGGAGATGGCGCCTACGCGAACGGCGTGGTGCTTGAAACACTGAATTTCGCCTCGCAGGTTCAGTTCACGAACGAACTGGCCGGCGATCACCCCTTCGGCGCGCCCATCGTCTTTTTCGTCCTCAACAACCACTACGGCATGACGGGCCGCGCCGACAACGAAGTGATGGGCGTGGCGCACCTGGCGCGACGCGCCTCAGGCTTTTCCGACTGCAACATGCACGCTGAGGTAGTGAATGGCATGGACGTGCTCGCCGTTCGCGACGCGACGTTGCGCGCCGCGGAAATGTGCCGCAAGGGCCAGGGCCCTTTTTTCCTGGATGTAAACACCTACCGTTACTACGGCCACTCCCTCTCTGACCCCCGCAACGAGTACCGCACGCGCGAGGAAGAAGCGGCCTGGAAAGCGGTGGATCCCATTACTACCCTCGCCGCGCAGCTTCGGGAGTGCGCGGTTCTGGACGAAAGGGGTGTTGCCGAGGTCGAGTCGCGCGTCCGCGAGCGCAATGCGCGCGCCGCGCGCCGTGCCGCAGACGCCGCCGATCCCTGCCCCGAGGACGTGATCAAGTACATGTACACGGACACTCACGTGGAGACCGTCCCGCCCCAATATCGAAAAGTCGAGATCATCGAACCGCCCCCTCCGATCAAAAGGACCAACGGCGAGATTACGTATCGCGACGCCATCAAGGAAGCTTTAATCGAGGAGATGAAACGCGATTCGCGCGTCATCTTCTATGGCGAGGACGTGGCCGAGTACGGCGGAGCCTTCAAGTTGAGCAAGGGCTTGCTCGAGACTTTTGGGCGCGAGCGGGTTTTCAACACGCCGATTTCAGAAGCCGCAATCTGCGGGACGGCGGTGGGCGCCGCCATGATCGGCTTACGGCCTGTGGCTGAGCTCATGTACATGGACTTCCTCTTGATGGCCGGCGATCAGGTATGCAACCAGGCCGCCAAGTGGCATTACATGTCGGGCGCGCAGGTTGAAATTCCACTCGTGATACGCGCCTCAGTTGGAGGCGGCAAGGGCTACGGCGGGCAGCACTCGCAAACCCTCGAATCGAGCGTGGCGAATATTCCGGGCATGTATGTGGCGTATCCGGCCACACCCTACGATGCCAAGGGCATGATGAAATCGGCTATACGCGATAACAACCCAGTGTTGTTCCTTGAATCTCAACTACTCTACGGCGTCAAAGGCGTCGTGCCGGAAGAAGAGTACCTGGTGCCGCTGGGTGTCGCGGACGTCAAGCGGGCGGGCACGGACATCACGCTGGTGGGCTGGGGGCCGGCAATTCCCGATGCGCTCAAAGCCGCCGACAGACTGAAGGAGGAATTGGGCGCGAGCGCCGAGGTTGTAGACATTCGCAGCCTGATCCCGCTTGACAAGGAAACCATCATCGCTTCCGTGCAAAAGACGGGGCGGTGCGTGGTGGTGAGCCAGTCGGTGACCATCGGCAGCTTTATGGGCGAAATCGTTTCCACGATTCAGGAAAACGTCTTCGATTATCTCGATGCGCCCATCATGCGCGTGGGGGCCAAGGATGGCATCGCGCCGCAATCGCACGTTCTCGAGGCGGTCTTCTTGCCTAACGCGAATGACATTTTCCAGGCGGCGAAAGCTATTCTGTAGGGGCGAGCGGCGCTCGCCCTGGGGCCGAACGCCGTTCGGCTCTACAAGACGCGAAAAAAGCCCCGCGACTAGTTGTAGAAGGGATCACGAACATGGTTCGACCGATCACGATGCCCAAGTTGGGGCAATCTGAGGAAGTGGGCACGCTGGTTCGCTGGCGGAAGAAGGTGGGAGATCCCGTCGCCAAAGGCGACATCCTCTTCGAGATCGAGACGGACAAGGCCCTCCTCGAGGTCGAGAGCTTTTTCGAGGGCACCTTGCTGAAGACGGTAGTCCAGGAAGGGAGCACTGTTCCCATCAACACCACGGTCGGTTTCGTGGGTGATCCTGGCGAAGCAATTCCGGAAGTGGCAGCTCCGCCGCCCGAGTTTCGAAAGCCGAATCCGGTAGCCGCCTCAACAGAAGTCCCGAGTCCAGCCGCACTGTCACCCTCGCGAGGAATGGCCGAAGTGCGCATCGAGCGGCCTGCCGCGCATGTAGCTGCGGTTCGCGAAACGCCCCTACATCCCGCGCCCAGCCTGATGGCGGCCCCGGAAGTGCTCCGCATCAGCCCACGCGCCGCCAAGCTAGCCCGGGAGTCCGCCATTAATCCCACTTCGATCGTGGGGACGGGTCCTTTGGGCAGGATTGTGGAGCGGGACGTAAGAAAATATCTCGAATCCAAGGGGTACGACCAGCTTCGCATCACCCCGGCGGCGAAGCGTCTCGCAGCCAAGGAGAACATCGACGTCCTGACCTTGGAAGGCCAGAACGGGCAGGGACGAATTACCGTGGCCGTGGTGGAAAGAGCCATCGCTGAAAAGCCGCAGCCCATGAGCCGAATGCGCCAGACGATTGCCTCGCGGCTGACCGAGAGTTTTACCACCACGCCGCACTTCTTCGTCACCGTGGCCGTGGATATGACTGAGCTGGTCAGTTTCCGTTCGGAGCTGAAGGCACAGGGCGCGCCTTACACCGTGACCGATTTCATTCAGAAAGCCGTGGCGCTCAGCCTTGTCGAGTTTCCGGTGGTGAACAGCACGACGGACGGCAAGAACGTTCGCTGGCACAGCAGGGTTCATCTGGGATTGGCGGTGAACCTCGAGCAGGGATTGGTGGTGCCGGTGATCCGAGACGCGGAGGAGTTGAGTCTGGCGGAACTGCACGACGCCGCCACCGAGCTGATTGCCAAGGCACGCGCGGGCAGACTCACGCCTGATGAAATGGGCGGCAGCACCTTTACTATTTCTAACATGGGAATGCTGGATATCGAGAATTTCACGGCCATCATCAATCCCGGTGAGAGCGCCATCCTTGCGGTGTCGAGCACGCTCAAGCAACCGGTGGTCAAAGACGACCAGATTGTTGTCCGGGACATCATGAAAATGACGCTGTCTTCCGATCATCGCATCATCGACGGCGCCACCGCCGCCCGATTTGCGAATGCCATAAAACAAAAACTCGAGGAGATATCACTGTGGAAACGTTTGGCGTAGTGGTCATCGGCGGAGGGCCGGGGGGGTACCCGGCAGCGATTCGAGCCGCGCAATTGGGTGCTTCCGTCGCTCTGGTCGAGCGGGAGTATCTGGGCGGGACGTGTCTGAATTACGGCTGCATTCCTTCCAAGGCGCTGATCCACGCTTCCGACCTTTATGCGCAGATGAGGTCGTCGGCAAGCCTGGGTCTCAAGGCCGACTCGGCCTCTTTCGATTACTCCGCCATGGCCGAGCGGAAAGATCAGGTGGTTCGTAACCTGCGCGGCGGCGTGAAGCAGTTGCTGGCAGCGAACGGCGTGAAGGTCTTCGAGGGGACGGCGTCGTTCGAAAGCCGCAAGCGCATCGTTGTGAATTCAAAATCCGGAAACGCGGTAATCGGGGCCGAGAAGACCATTGTCGCTACCGGCGCGACTTCCTCGATGCCTGGCTTTCTGCCGCGCCACGGGCGGGTGGTCGAGAGCCGAGCGTTCCTCGACCTGAGATCGGCCCCAAGTCGTGCGCTAGTTCTGGGCGGTGGAGTCATCGGCTGCGAGTTTGCCTGCATGTTGGCGCAATTGGGGACTCAGGTCACGATCGTCGAGATCCTCGAGGATATCGTGGCATTCCTGGACGCGGACGTCCGCCGCGAGTTGCGTCGCCAGATGGAGAAGACGTTGGGCATTCGCATACTGACGGGCATGAGTCTCGAGAACATCACTGCAGATGAACACGCCGTGCGGGGAAGCGCGGGCGGAGAAGCGCTCGAGGCGGATCTGCTTTTGGCCGCTTTAGGCCGTAAACCGGTGACGCAGGAACTACAGCTCGAGAACGCCGGACTCAGCACCAATCAGCACGGTTTCATCGAGGTCGATGATTACGGCGTAACTCAGGTGTCAACGATCTATGCGATCGGCGACGTCACGGGCGGTCCTCAGTTGGCGCATGCCGCCACGTCGCAAGGGCTTGTGGCCGCCGGGAACGCGTGCACTCGGCAGCGGCGCAAGAATGAAAAACTCATCCCCTATTGCATCTTCACCTCGCCGGAAGTTGGTACAGTCGGCCTGACGGAGCAGGAAGCCCAACAGAAGGGCATCGAAGTCAAGACCGGCAAATTCAATTTTGGGGCGCTAGGAAAAGCTCAGGCTATCGGCCACGCGAGCGGCTTCGTCAAGTGGATTGCGGATCCCAAGACGGAGCAGTTACTCGGCGCGCAAGTGATTGGTTTCCAGGCAACTGACCTTATCGCTGAGGCTACCACCGCCATCCGCGCCGAAGTCACCGCCACCGAACTCGCTCAGACCATCCACTGCCATCCCACCCTCTCGGAAGCATGGATGGAAGCCGCCGATGTGTTGCTCGGCGAACCGATCCACACGATCGTCAGGAAAAGGGGTTAGGCGCTGGGGGATAGGGCTAGGGATTGCCAATCGACCGCGACGCTGTCAGTTTGAGGTCCCTGCCAGTCGAATCGTTGTATCGACAATCCCAATTTCAACTCGCCGGTTCGTAGCACGCGCCGCGGCGCTGTCACCGGGCACCCTCGGGTCGGATTTGCCATAACCCTTCGTGGTGATGATTTTTGGGTCGAGCCCTGACTCGACGAGGAAATCGTGCACAGCCTGTGCGCGCTTTTCGGAGAGCTTTAAGTTGTAGTCCGCAGTGCCCACGTCATCGGTGTAGCCGTAGACGCTGATCGAGTATCCTTCGACGCTCATCAAGACGCCGGCGATCCGGCTCAGGATCTCCCGGTATTGCGGTTTGATGTCGGACTTGTCAAAATCGAACCGAATCGAGTTGCTGCCGAGTGTCACGACCAACCCATTAACGGTTCGGCGCGTGTCGGCGATGTGGCCCAGGACGTCCTTCAGGTGGGTGAGTTCCTGTTCGCGTTGTTGCCGGTACTGTTCCGCCGTCTGCTCGGCCTGGCTTGCCTCCTGCTTGGCTACGGCCGCCTGCTGCTGCGCCTTCTGGGCCTGGTTTTGCGATTCGGTTCGAGCCGCGTCAGCTTGATCTCTTTGGTGAGCGGCCGCTTGGGCGCTTTGCGCCGCCTGCGCCGCCTGCTGCGCCTCAGTTTGCGAACGCTGTTCGACCTCGCTCAGCCGCCGGTTCATTTCTTCCGTTTGCCGGCTCAGTTGCGCGACCTCGATCCGCACCTGCCTTAGAGCGCGCAGGAAGAAAAAGACCAGCACCGCCATCAACACTAGAAGCAACCAGCCCCAAACCCGGGACTTGCCTTCCGGCCGCTTCGGTTCCAGATTGGGCGGCGGTTGGCGGGTAATGTCCGGATCTAGATTGAACAAAGCCATACATCTCGATTTTACCTGTCTATTGGGCTAAGCGCGAGGCCTGAAAGTGGGCGTGCCGAAGGCACCTTGGAGTGCGGCGGCTTGACGCCGCCTTGGAATTACAGCAGAGCGCGGAACTGCACAACACTCCGGGCTTACCCCTCCAAGGTCTTCTCGCCAAAAAGCCCGGCTGGTTCCGTCCGAAGGCGGCGTCGAGCCGCCGCACTCCAAGGCGCTTCGCGCATTTCCCTGGCAAGCCAACCTAGCCTTGGGTCTTCTCCTGAGCCGCGTTCAGGTTGGGCGGGGAAGGCAAGTTCGCCCGGCCCGCCAGAACCTTAGTCAGCGTGGCGGCGAGGCCATCAATCGAGCTGCCGCCGCCGACCGCCAGGATTTGGGGCATAAACTGGGCTCCCTTTTCAGCCAAAACCGTGGCGATGTTCACGAGAGTCGTGCTGGTGGCGCCGATGGCCGCGTTCTGAGCGCTGAAGCCCTCCGCTTTGGCGAGTCCTTGGGCGCGAATCACATCCGCCTGCGCAGTGCCGGTCTGCTTGATGTACTCCGACTCGCCGCGCGCCTGCTGTACGCGCGCGTCCGCATTATTCTTGTTGATGTCGATTCCAATAGACGACTTGGCCAAATCTCGCTGCATATCTGCCTTGCCGGTGGTGGCTTCCGTCGCGACGCGTTGCTCCTGCGCCTTTTGCTGCATGATGAAAGTCTCGATTTCCTGGTTGGCGATTTCCCGGCGGGTCAGGACCACCACAAGATCCTGCGGCAGAATCACATCCTGGATGTAGACGCCCTTGGTCTCCACTTCGTATTCGGCGAGTTGTTCGGTGATGTGCTCGGTGGCGTCCTCCTGTACGGTTTTGCGGCTCTGAATGAAGGTGACTGCCTCCATATTGCCGAGCCGGTTGCGGAAATGGTTTCCCAAAGCTGCCTGAAGGACTTCATTGACCAGGTTTAACATACTGCCCACCATTGAGATGACGCGCGGGGCCTTGGTATCCGGCACGTGGATCAACACTTGGAGGTCGAGGGTGAAGATGAATCCTTCTCGGCTCTTGGCGACGATGGGTTCGAGTCGGGCGTCCAATCCGTGCGCGCCGGTGACACCCTTGGCCCAGTCCAGCTTCAATATTGCCGTGGGCACGATCTCGGCCTGGTAAATCCGGGGGTTGATGGGGTACTTGCCGGTGCGCAGCGGTTCTTCCCAGATGCCGCGATGGCCCGGCTTCACCAGGCTGCCAAATTTGAATTCCGTTCCCGAGGTGTCTTCTGTCGGCAGGCCAACGTAGGACTTGATGACTGCCACTTGCCCCTGTTCCACGACCAGCATGGGCATGTGCTCGACCCGGACTAGAAAGGGATTCAAATTGTAGGCGCCATAGAGCAGCGGGTCATGCTGCAATCCGATTCTTCCTCCCTTATCCAGAAACGCTTGAAAATCCTGATAGGACTTATGCTGCTCGTTCTTGTTTCCCAGGATGGTTTCGATCAGTTGCGCATTAGTGGTTGAAATCTGGCCCGGGGCAGGCGGCGCTGCCGCATTCTCAATGGCCTCGATATCCGCGAAGCCTCCTAAACGGCTGGCGATGTCGCCCGCGGAGAGAGGATCGCCCTCGAGTGTCGTCACTACACCGATCATGTCCAAGACGTGTCCGCTTTCGGTTGCCTGTGGTTCGATTCGCGTGACGTCGAGCGCACTCGCGCCCAAGCCGAACGATTCGAAGGAGAGCTTCCCGGTCCTCATCTGCCAGCGAAGTTCTTCCGAAACCGGCACACCATAAACCTGAGGTTTGGTGATAACCAGGAACGCTACGGGATGAATCGGGGCGAGGGTGCCAGGGGAAAGAACCGGGCGCTGCACGCCCTTCTGCCCCTTGATCTTCCTTTCGCCGGCTCCTTCCACGAAGGCGCGAAGGTCTGTGAAGTTGCCGAAGGCTTCCGAATAGATTGCGGACTTTGCGCCGATGGGCAAGGGCTGCCCAATCTGCGCGATGATGATGCCAATCTGCCCGGCGGGCACCTGAACCCAGGGGTACTTGGTCACTGCATAAACCAGGCAGAACTTGAAGCGGAGCCCGGGCATCAACAGTTCGGCTTGATAGCCCGCTTCGCCGCGGAAAGCCACGGGGTTGTCCGATGGAAGATTGCCGCCAAACCGTTTTCGAACCAGTCCCACCTGTGTGGGACCGATGCTGTATGTTGAGTTTGCAAATATTACTAACGCTGCGATGATGAGAGCTAGCGATGCCCCGGATATGATGTAATGTTGAAGCATGGTTTCCAACATGGGACCTCCTCGATAGCCTGGTGTGCTCGGGCCGCGCAATGACGGTTTGTCCGCGGCAAGCGGCCAGCCGAACTGTGCGGATTGTACTCCAAGCGCCCCGCGCGCACCAGCGCAGGTCCATCGTTGCGTGTCCAGGACGCGCTCTTTTGGTGTCTGCAAAGGGCGTTTGCACTTACGTTTATCAGGCCGAATCCGCGGTTGTACCCGCTCATCTTGGTTTTCGAGTGCGCTATCCCGTCAGAATCAGCAGGCAATTGTGGGAACCGCGCCTCGGTAAGCCTTGACGTCACGTGATCATAGGCTGCGGAGGCCATCCTCCGGGCGAACTATTGCTGGATGGCGGCAGGGTAGGGGAGACAGCGAAAGCGATAGCAACCAGAGGATGCGCCACACGGGAACGACAGAGGGTGGGAGGGCCCACAGGCGTGGTTAATCCGAGCCTGTGCGCCCTCCCGTACCTTGCCTGCTCAGAAAGGGTTCATTTCTTTGTAATCATGAACCATTAGTAGCCTTGGTTGCCGTTGAACTGCACGGCCGGCAGTAGTTGAGTGTGTTCGAGCCGCACGGCCTGGAGTTGGTTCGGATCGAGGCCCAGCGCTGCGAGAATCGTGGGAGCGATCTGCGCCGTCTCCACAGGGCTGGTGACCGTGGCTGCCTGGAAGTTGGGATTTGAAAGCAGGAGGATCACATTCGTGTCGTCGCGCGAAAAACCGCCATGCTCGGCGAGCTTCTTGCCGCTGCCGGAGTAGGTTACGCCAATATCGGGCGTGACGAGGATATCCGGAGTGCGCGGGTCGCCACTCGGCGGGAGCCCCGGCGGGTTGAAGTAGGTTGCGAGGATCGGTCCGGAGAAAATCTCGCCGATACCCGCCACGTTATTCGTGGTCGGAGAGGCGGACCGAAGCATACTCACCGCGCTCGCTGTCGTGCAGCTGCTATTGAGCCAAACCAGGGAGACATCGTCCTCAGTCGGGCCAATGCCGGTCGGATTGGACGGCGATTCGGAGGTGGGCAAGCAACCAGCGCCATCGAGAATCGTGGCAGGGGATGTCGTGATCGGGTCTCCCGTGGAATTCGAGATCCCCAGATAGCGCGCCGAATCGATCGGGCTCTGGCCGTGCTTCGCCGAAATAATGATCAGTGTGCCGTCGTAAATGCCGTTACTCTTGAGCGCCGCCACCATCGCGCCGATGGAAGCGTCCGCGAACTGAATTTCTCCGAGCAGGGCGGGTGTGGGAGTGCCGATGGAGTCCTGGTATCCGCCGGTCACGTGTGTGGCTTTTTCAATCAGCTTCTGCCCAACGCTGACAGCCTGGAAGTTCATCCCCAAGATGGCTGGCCTGGGAGCGCGGCTCTTGCCGTTGTGGGTCCAGCCGTTGATTTCGTTCAGGATGGCATTAACCTTCAGGCTGTCGTAGCACTGAATGTTGGAAAAGCTGTTCGTCCACGCGGTCAGATCGGCTCCCGGGTCGGGAATCGTGGCGCACGAAGCGCCGAGCGGGGTGGTTACCCCTGGCAACGCCACGACGGTCGAGTTGATCTCTGGAGCATAGTAATCGTCTATATTCGTGCCGTTGCCCGGTCCGGAAACCGCAGAATAAGCAGGGTGCTTGTCGGACCAGGCGGTGTAACGGCCCGCCGCGTGGATAACCCCGTAAATCGTGTTGGTGCGAACGAAATTCCAAGGGAAGACCGGCGCGCAACCGCTGGCGGGATCGCGCTCCAACTTGCGGTAGTCGATGGAGGAGATGCCACCGTCAACGCCGGCCGGCGCTCCCCCGTTGAGTTGAGTTTGATCGATATCGATGCCCTCATCGAACTCCGTCGTTGTCCCGCTTGGCGTTGAATAAGGCGTGCAAAGGCCAGGTGCGCCATACACGCCATTGCCGGTGGTTAGCGCCGGCGGATCAAGCGAGCGGTCATAAGCTACGTCGTAAAACGCGCCAAAAGTGCGCGGAGAGCCTCCCGTCATCAACGCCATCAGTCCCGGAAAAGAATCCGACGGCTTCGAGGTGGAGGTGTTGAGGTAATTCACGCCGGTGACGGCGAGCGCCGCCAGGTTGGGGCAGTACCCTCCTGTGGAGCAGTTGAGGAAGTCCACCGCGTGCATCCCATCGATGCTAATCAGCAAGACGTGGCGAATGGCATGTCCGTCGTCCTGAGGCTGAGCGTAAAAATTAACAGTTGCCGTTGAGGCCAGCACAAGAATGCCAGCCGCGGCTCCGACGATCCACTTTTTTCCCAGTGATCCACACATATTCGTCCTTTCCTCCTTTGAATTTTCGATTGGGAACCCCGGCTATTAGGAAATCAGCCGGACGTTACGGGAAGGTTAGTGTCATGTGAACCGTGGGAGAACTTATCCGTTGGGCATCACGTCCTGTCCGACGCTTGCTCTGCCGATTCAGTGTCCCGGCCGAGCATTGCCAGGACGGGATGGGGTGATATTTCACGGAGATTTAACGCTTGTGCAACATTGGCTGGCGATACTTTGTCCCACAGGGAGGCTTCACATGAAACTGAAGAGTCTGGTGCTGGCTGGGGTAGCCGGCGCGATCGCGCTGGCGTGCTTGACGCTTCGAACGGAGACTAATTTCGGCGCCGTAGGTTCGTTGAGAATCAAGCATGTGCTGCTGTTGAGCATTGACGGCATGCACGCAGTGGATTTCTACAA
>Ga0181520_10009286_pt1 | contig 13629 bp, 12 predicted proteins | sample PEATcosm2014_Bin_29_FD_132451 | JGI IMG/M metagenome (GOLD analysis project Ga0181520, IMG submission 132451) | Peatland microbial communities from MTU Mesocosm Facility, Houghton, MI, USA - PEATcosm2014_Bin02_30_metaG | ecosystem: Environmental > Terrestrial > Soil > Wetlands > Peat | place...
AAGATGAACGCCAAAGTGCGGCGCCCTTGACCCGGTCCTGGCCACCAGAGGCAGACTCCGCGCGCGAATTGAAATAACGCCCTTGACAGAAGCCGACGCTGTCATACATGGGGCACAGCTTTCGATCCTGGCCAGGGACTAAAGGGGCAAAATCCATGCACGGGCCACCTACCTCAACAGGCGCATTGGCCCCTTTTACGTCAGTTGGACGATTGATCCTTGCCCTTACTAAAGTAGGTCACGCGGCCATTCGGTTCCCAATGCCCCGTCTTGTCTATGCGAAAGAGAAAATAATCCCCAGCGGTATCTACCTGATCCATATAGGAGAAAATCAGCACGTAGACGACTGCTTCCGTCTTCTTGTGGTTATAACCTACACGTGAAAGAAAGATCGTTAAGTTAGGAGAGTTCAAATCTTTGGATGGCCCATCCTCTGGGAACACCAGCTTATGCTTCCACGGCGTGTTTATCGGCTCCTGCAAACGAACACTCGAAGCATTCTTCGCTTCAAAGTCATCCCACGTCGAGTTATCGAAATCCGCCCACTCCTCATGCAGCAATTTTTTGACGTCTTTGGCAGTACCCGGCTTGATCCAAAGGAACGAGCAACCGTTCGCAAGAGGTAAGGGATTCGCCTCCTCGCCGCACTTGCTGTTTAGCGTCACGCCGAAAATCGCGACATGTGGATCATCGATAGGGAAATGGTCCATAAGGCCCAAAACCGCCTCGTACACGCTGTTTTCATCGGAAGAAGGTTGGCGCTGGCTCTGCCCCTTGGCGGGAATTGAAATCAATGTGGCGAAGATTAAAGCTACAGAGAAACCGCGAAGTTTGTACATTGAAGTGTAGCCGCCTTTTCGGAGAATACGAGGATTCTATCACTTGGTAGGGAATCATCCGCGTGCATGAATGGATTTCAGAAACGACACCGGAGCTAGCTAACAGATCACTCCGCACCACCACCCCGGAACGATACAATCGCCTCTAGGCCGTCCTTCCATGGGCAGGCCTTCAAGGAGCGTCTTCACCCATGGGCTATCAGGTTCTGGCCAGAAAATACCGTCCGCAGCGCTTTGCCGACGTCGCCGGCCAGGATCACGTCACCCGCACCCTGCTCAACGCCCTCAGCCAGAACCGCATCGCCCACGGCTACATCTTCTCGGGCCATCGCGGCATCGGCAAAACCACCATCGCTCGGATCGTCGCCCAGGCCCTCAATTGCCGGACTGAAATCGGCGCCGCGGCACGGCCCACGCCCGAGCCTTGCGGCGTTTGCGACTCGTGCGTCGAAATTCGCCAGGGCAATGCTGTGGACGTCATTGAGATCGACGCGGCCACCAATCGCGGCATCGACGAGATTCGCGAACTGCGCGACGCCGCACGCTATGCGCCTAGCAGAGACCGGTATAAGATCTACATCCTCGACGAGGCGCACCAGATTACCGAGGCTGCCTTCAACGCCCTGCTCAAGACCCTCGAAGAGCCGCCGGCGCACGTCATCTTCATGATGGCCACGACGCAGCCCGAGGACATCCCCCAGACCATCCGCTCGCGCTGCCAGCACTTCAGCTTTCACGCCGTCAAATTCGACGACATTCTGGCTCAGCTAAAGATGATCGCGGCCAACGAAGAGGTGACCGCCGAAGACGATGCCCTCGCGCTATTGGCCGAGGCCGGCGACGGCTCCATGCGCGACGCGCTCTCGATCATGGACCAGGCCATCGCCTCCGCTCCGGTCGAAGATGGCCACGCAGTGCTGGCCGCCGCGCAGATTCGCGAGCTGATGGGTTCGGTGCCCAACGCCGTCTTCGAACGGCTGCTTGAGGCCGTCGCCGCCGGCCAGAGCGCCGAGCTGATGGAGCAGTTGAATCTGCTCGTCAACGCCGGACACAGCCCCTCATCGCTGGCTCGCCAGATGGTCCGATACTTGCGCAACACGCTGATGGCAAAGCTGGGCGGCGCAGAGACTGAGCTGCTGCAAATCTCCGGCGACGAGCGCGCACGCGCCGCCCGCACGGCTCTGTTGTTTTCGGAAGAAGAAATCACCCGCAATCTGCAAATCGTCCTGCGCACCTTCGACGATCTAAACTACCGTCAGGAGCAGCGTTTCCATCTGGAACTGGGTCTGCTCAAGCTGATTCATGCCCAGCGGCTGCTGCCCATCGAAGAGCTGTTGAGCGGCGTAGCCTCAGGCGGAAACCTGCGCCCCACGGTGTCGTCCTCCGCTTCAGCTTCGCCATCTGGCCCATCCGCCAGCGCCTCGCGCACCGCCGCTCCAGCGCCAACCCGGGCAGCATCCCCGCTTTCGCCCTTCGGATCAACAACCACCGGTTGGGGCGCGCCACCAAAGACCACCAAGCCAGAATCGAATCCGCTGCCGACTGGTTCGTCTTCACCAATAGCAACAATCGACCGCCCCAAAGCCGCGACCTCCGCCGCGCCGGTCTCTATCGAGGCCGCAGAGACCCCCACCGTACCTGTTAACCCGCCAACCATCGACTCCATCCGTCACGCTGTTGGCTCCGCGCTCGTCGAGGCCGGTCACGAATCGGCCGCTCAACTGCTCGGCGCTGGCACGTGGACCCTCGACGGCGCCAACCTGCGCATCGAGACCGCCTCGATGGGCAAGAAGATGCTGGCCCTCACGGTCAACGCCGCGGCCGAGAAGATCATCCGCCAGGAGTTACAGCGGCTCGGCGCGCCCACACGATTTCTTGTCGTTCCCGGAGAAGCAAAAACCGGTCAATCTGCCGCGCCGATGGCAGCGCCTGTTGCAGGCAGCATTCAAGAGGCCGCGCTCAGCAATCCGTTAGTCCAGCGTGCACGCGAGATCTTCAAAGCCGAGGTGCGCAGCGTCGTCGATCTGCGTCAGAAGTAAATAGAGGCCGCACAGAAGGGAAAACACACCATGATCAACCCGCTAAAAATCGGCGAGATGCTCTCGCAAGCCAACCAGATGCAAGAGGAGGTCCAGCGCAAGCTTGCCCAGACCGTCGTCGAGGGCACCAGCGGCGGTGGCGCAGTCACCGCGACCATGAACGGCAAAAAGCAGCTTCTCAAGCTCCACATTGATGCCTCTGCGGTCGTAGGACTCGGCGGCGATAACTCCGATGTTGAAATGCTCGAAAACCTGGTCGTCTCAGCCGTCAACGACGCCGGAAACAAAGCCGACGAGGCCATCCAATCCAGCGTCAAAGGCCTGCTCGGCGGGCTCAATCTGCCAGGGCTAGGCTGACCGCTGTTCACTGTCCACTGTTCCCCGTCCACTGATTTTAGGAGGCAGGCACCGTGTCACGCTACGCCGAGCCGATGGCGCGGCTCATTGAAGAGTTGAAGAAGCTGCCAGGCGTCGGCACCAAGAGCGCCCAGCGCTACGCCTTCCATATCCTGCGTTCGAGCGACGACGACGCCTCGGCGCTGGCTGAGGCTGTGCGCGGCCTCAAGGCCAGCCTGCGCCTCTGCTCCATCTGCAACAGCGTCACCGACGTCGATCCTTGCCTCTACTGCTCCAGCCCCACCCGCGACCATCGCCTGGTATGCGTCGTCGAAGAGCCCACCAACATCGACACAGTCGAACGCACCCAAAGCTACCAAGGCATCTACCACGTACTCCACGGCACTCTCTCGCCCCTGCACGGTATAGGCCCCGATCAGCTCCGCACCGGCACACTGGTAGCTCGCGCCGAGCATGGCGAGATCGATGAAGTAATCCTGGCCACCAGCCCTACACTCGAGGGCGAGGCCACCGCTCACTGGCTCGCGTCCGCGCTGCGTGGCCTCCCGGTTCGCATCACTCGTATCGCCACCGGGGTCCCGGCAGGCAGCGATATTGAATATGCCGATGAAGTCACCATGACCCGCGCGCTCGAAGGCCGAAGAGATCTCTAAATCTGGTTTCAGTCGAGAAGCGTCTTTCGAAGCTCCGTTGATCTGGCCACACATGCCAATTCACCTCAATGAAACCGGATCGTAATAAGCTATAGAAAAACCCGGCCGCGGCTCTCATCCTGCGGACCCCCCCAACCGGAGAATCCCATGCAGGAAGCCACCATACCCGCCGACGACCGCACCCCTGCTCCAGTTGCCGACGCCATCATCCGCGCGGAGGGCGTCGAGAAATACTACGCCCAGCCCAGCCAGAACCGCATTCAGGTCATCTCAGCCACCGACCTTTCCATCGTTCCCGGCGAGATTGTTGCCCTCCTCGGCCCCTCAGGCTCCGGCAAATCCACCATGCTGCGCATGCTCAGCGGCCTCTCCACCCCCACCGCCGGCCAAGTTTACTGGCACGAGAAGCCAATTGCCCAATCCGAGATCAACGTCTCCATCGTCTTTCAAAGCTTCGCTCTCTTCCCCTGGCTAACCGTTCTTGAAAACGTTGAAGCACCCCTCCAGGCCCGCGGCATTTCCGCCGATGCCCGCCGCGAGCGCAGCCTGAAGATGCTCGACACAGTCGGCCTCGATGGCTTCGAAGCCGCCTACCCCAAGGAACTGTCGGGCGGCATGAAGCAGCGCGTGGGCTTCGCCCGCGCCCTCGTCGTCGAACCCGAAGTCCTCTTCATGGACGAGCCCTTCAGCGCCCTCGACGTACTCACCGCCGAGAACCTCCGCAGTGAACTCCTGGAGCTCTGGGCCAACAAGACCATGCCCACCAAGGCCGTCTTTCTCGTCACCCACAACATCGAAGAAGCCGTCCTGCTCGCCGACCGCATCATCGTTCTCGGGCGCAACCCCGGCCACATCCGCACCGACTTCCGCGTTCAGCTCGCTCAACCCCGCGACCGCAAATCCGAACCATTCACCCAACTCGTCGACTACATCTACAAGGTCCTCACGCGCCCGGACGTTGCCCCCGCTGCAGCCCCCGATCAAAAGGCGACCGTTCGCGACCAGCGCCAGATGCACTACCAGATGCTGCCTCACGCCCGCCCCGGCGGCATCGCCGGCCTGCTGGAGTTGTTGCTCGACAGAGGCGGCCGCGACGACATCTACCGTCTCGCCGACGACCTCGCCTTCGAAATCGACGACCTGCTCCCCATCGTCGATGCGGCCCAGATGCTTGGCTTCCTCCATATCGAAGAAGGCGACGCCGTCATCACCCCCGCCGGAACCGAATTCGCCAACTCCGAGATCCTCCGCCAAAAGGAACTCTTCCGCGACGCAGCCGTGGCCAATGTCCTGCTCCTCCGCCAGATTCGCCGCGCTCTCGAATCCAAGCGCAATCACACCGTCCCCGAGGAGTTCTTCCTCGACATGCTAGACGAGCAGTTCAGCGAAGAGGAGTGCCAGCGCCAGATCGAGACCGCCGTCACCTGGGGCCGTTACGCCGAGATCTTCGACTACGACGCCGGACATCGCCGCTTCGTTCTGCCAGATGTGCCAGAAGAAGAGATCGCCGCCAGCGGGGAGGCCGAGTGAAGCCTCCGCACCCTCTCGCCCGCACCCTTGTCACAGTTCGCAGCCAGTCCTTCCTCATCGATCTGGTCGTGATCCTCTGCGGCCTTGCACTCTTCTTCGGCATGATCCAACTGGCGACCTACTGGATGGCCAGCCCCATGCCCGAGGTCCCCATTTCTCACTCTGTCCGCGCGCTGCCGCTCTACGCCTGCTACTCGCTCGGACGCATGGCCTTCGCCTATCTGCTCAGCCTGATCTTCGCCATCAGCTACGGCTACACCGCTGCCTACAACCCCAGAGTCGAGGCCTGGATGATCGCTGTCCTCGACATCCTGCAATCGATCCCCGTTCTTAGCTTCCTGCCCCCCGTCATGCTGGCCATGATGGCACTCGTTCCCGGACATCAGTTGGGTATAGAGATGGGCTCCATCCTGCTCATCTTCACGGGCCAGGTCTGGAATCTCGCCTTCAGCTTCTACTCCTCTCTTAAGGGCATTCCCCGCGAGATGATCGAAGCCTCGCGCATCTACCGCTACTCAGCCTGGCAGCGCTTCTGGCAGTTGGAGATGCCCTTCGCAGCCATCGGCCTTGTCTGGAACTCCATCGTCTCGGTCGCCGTCGGCTGGTTCTTCCTGATCACCTGCGAGATGTTCCCGCTCGGCAAACGCAGCTTCCGCCTGCCGGGGCTCGGCAGCTATCTGCAAACCGCCGCCTCCGCCAACCCCGTCGACTTCCACGCTCTTCTCTGGGGACTTGGCGTTCTGGTCCTCATCATCGTCGCCACCGATCAGTTGCTCTGGCGTCCGCTCATCGCCTGGAGCGAGAAATTCAAATTCGAGCAGACCGAGTCCGCCTCCCGCGTCACATCGCCCATCCTTGCGCTCCTTCAGCGCTCGACGACGCTCACCCGGCTCCCCAGCCGCGCCTTTACCGCTATTGAGGAACGAATCCTCCGCCGTCTCTCCATCACCCGAGATTGCCGCGTAGTCCATCCCATCGACGACGACTCCGGCAGCCGCAGCAACCTGACCACCTATCTGTTAGCCTTCTTTGCCGCTCTCGCCGTCCTCTGGGGAGCCGCCGAAGCCTATCGAATCCTCCAAGCCGTCACCTGGTCAGAGATCCACCTTCTCCTGCTTGGCGCGGGAGCAACTTACCTCCGCGTGGCAGCCACTCTCCTCCTCGGCGCTCTCTGGACGATCCCAGTCGGTGTAGCCATCGGCCTCAATCCCCGGCTGGCCCGGATTCTCCAGCCCATCACTCAGATCATGGCCTCCATCCCGGCCACAGCCCTCTTTCCAGTCCTGATGCTCGGGCTCATCCGCTTGGGCGGTGGGCTGGGCATCGGCTCCATTCTGCTCATGATGCTGGGAACTCAGTGGTACATTCTCTTCAACGTCATCGCCGGAGCCATGGCTATCCCCTCCGACCTCGAAGAGGCCGCCCAAGTCTATCGCTTCTCGCTTTGGCAGCGCTGGACCCGCCTCATCCTCCCCGGCATCTTCCCCTATCTCGTCACCGGCATGATCACGGCCTCCGGCGGCGCATGGAACGCCTCCATCATCGCCGAGTACTTCCATATCGGAGACCGGACCCTCCAGACCCTCGGCTTAGGCGCTCAGATCAGCGCCGCGACCGATAGCGGAAGCTTCTCAACCCTCCTGCTCGCCACCATCCTCATGGCCACCATCGTCGTCACCACCAACCGCCTTATCTGGCGCCGCCTATACCGCCTGGCCGAGACCCGCTATAAACTCGAAGGCTGATCCTCTACTCGAACACGCTCGAGGCGATTCTTCGTCTGTCCTTTTATTGCTTTGCATTGCAGCACGGCAAGCGGAGACTAGTCGGCTCTCCCACATCAGGCGTCGCCGTAACAGTCACAAAACCCGGCTTCATGCGATTCATATCGCTTTTGTCTTTAGAGTAGACCGTGAGGTTCAGCGTGACGCCGTTCTGATCCGAACCACACGAAAAACGGACGGGAAAGATCGAACAGTCGAAGCTCCGGCTTTCGCATCGAAGGTCGATACCTAACGGAGACACTTGCGAACATTTGGCCTCGATCGAAAGCGATCCCTCTCCGCTAGCCGATAGTCGAGCTTCACTCGGAACCAGGGAGACCAACTGGCTCTTTGGATCCCAGACAAAGAACGCAACTGCCCCAGCGGGTTCAGTATAGGTAAACAGCCTGTCTCGCCAAAAGACTTCGAGGCTAACTGGAGACTGTGCGTGATTCACGGTAAGCAGAACATTTGAGTCGTCGGGATTTCGGAAGGCAATGGACTCAAGATCCTTCGATCCCGTAGCTGCCGCATCGATCAGATATGCCTTCGGCTTCACCGCCCTGAAGAGCTGAGTCACCAGCAGGAAATCCATCACCGATCCTGAAGCGGCAGTGATGCTCTGTGCTCCGGTCAGCAGCTGGCGAATTATTAAGGTATCGGCTACTTGATCCAGCGTGGGCTTTGCCTGTGGATCTCCGCTGGCGGTTGAATCTGCGGGTGACGGAGCCGCTTCGCCGCTGGAAGGCGTGGCATTGAATTCGACGATCTGCTGATGCTGGATATCGTCGAAGACATGAACATAGGCCTGAGCTGCCTCACGGCTTTGAGACTGGAAGACAAGAACCGACTCCAGACTGTGGTCCATCTCCGACGACCAAACCGATACGTGCACGGTCTGCGCCCCAAGAAACCAACTGGTACCTCCACCGAGCAGACAGCCCCCGAGAAGAATCACCGCACGGCGGTTCTTCGTCGTCAGGCAAAGGTGAGTTTGTCTTCTGGTTTCTTGCATGAAGGCTCCCGGAGTACCCCAGCCGCGCCGGCCGGCTCAATTCCTCTCGATTTCGGCGCCGTGGTCGTTTTGTGCGATCAGCGGCGCCGATACCGTATGTGAAGCGTGAAGCTCCTGTTACGGGGTTAGTTCACCGTGATGGTAAAGGTCTCCGTGCTTTTGCAGCCGGAGGAGTTGGTGTAGGTCGCCGTGTACACGTTGGAGCCCGTCTTCAGCGGAATGTCATTGATCTGACGCGAGGTGGAGCTATATCCGCTGGGGCCCGACCAGCTCCATGATCCGCCGGAAGTGGGTTGCGGACCAAGGTCCACCTGCGTGCTGGTGGAGCTGACGGTGGCGCTGTTTTCCTCGGCCCAAGTTGAGCCGTTATTCACCGAGATGTACGGGGTGATTGTGGTGGGCGTGCAGCTGCCTCCCGAACTGGTGCTGAGGCTATAGGAATTCACCGTGAAGGTCTGAGAACCGCTGGTTTTCGTGATTTCAAAGCCGAAATCTGCCGTGGAGAACGTCTTGCTGGTGAGCTTTCCCTCGTTCACAAGCCAATTCATTAAATCCAGAAGATTCACACTGCCGCTCGTCGTCTTCGCGGTGCGCAGGAAGGAGACGACGTTATGGCCAGTGTTGCCCTGGAAGACGTCGTAAGTAACACCATCGATGGAGACGTTGGTGGCGAAGGGGCAGCCGTTGACACCAAGTTGGTTGCAACTGTACGAGCTGGCGATAGGGCCGTTGTTGTTCCAATCCTCCCAGACCATCACTTCGTCCACGTTACCATTCGTCCAGAGATCGTAGGCTGCATCGTAAGATGCGCCGCTTGGCACCGAGAAGTTGAACGACGAGTTTACGGCGCCGAGGGAACTGAGATTTACGTTGCCCAAGCCGATTTCCGTGTCGGGGTACGCCTGCACACTGGTGCCGTTGGGGTAATCCGCTACTGACCACCAATTGGTGGAGCTGTTGGCATAGACGCATTGACCCGATGACGCGCCCCATTCGTCGGTATACAGGTTGTAACCATTTTCAGTGTAGGTTGCGTATTGACTGCACGAGCTCCACACCTGAGCGCCAGCCAACATTGAATGCACTGCGCCGAGAGCGAGCACGACCATTGCTAGAGTGCAAAACCGTTTACTCATTGGAAATATCTTCCTCCTGTGGTCTCTAGTAGTTTTCTGGGCAGCATCCCTTGTAGGGACATCGAATTCTGCCCATTTCACTACGCGCGGAGTGTAGAAGGAGAATGTGGCGCAAGTAAACGTTACCATTGTGTACGTTACAGGGCTTCCTATAGATGGGCCGCCCACCCTTGGGCTTGTTACGCGCGCCGGCGGCGGATTGCCCCGATCTCAAGTGGGATTTTATCCAACTGAGGGTGCCACCGGTCCTCGCTTTTAGGGACCGGGGAGGCTTCAGACACAGGCGGCCCGGTCATCAGCCGCAGAGAATTGCCGTCTGCAATGAGAAGCTGTCCCCTTCATCGCAGCCTTATCGCGATGAGCGGGGTCGTGAGGTCAGATCGTGACCGAACCGGGATAGAGCCAAGCCGCACGGTCTGAGACGACAAAGGGGGGACATGAACCAAATGCCGGGTGGCGTACCGGTCTCGATGACATTTCCAAAATGCCGCTGAGGGCGCCCCATATCGCTCGTATGTAAACGTTCCCGGCAGACCAGTGAGGCTTGGTTTGAAATAAAGCTCATCGCTCACCGGAAAACAGATCCACCAGCCGATCGTCCATCAAATTGTTGTAGAGCCGCTGATAGCTACGTTGCAAAATGAGCCGCTGTAGGTTACGGTTCCGCTACCTGTCTTGTCATTGATAGACGCGGTTGAATTCAAGTCAGTCGTGCAACTGGATGAGCCAACTGTGAGGCCACCCGTCACGGCAAAGGAAACCGTGGTGGTCGTCCCATCATCCGATCCAGCTAAAGAGAACGCGATGTTGGGATCGCCGTTCATCGTGATTCCGCCATCGCGGCAGTTATTGATCGTCTCGACGATGTTCGCCGATTCCGATGACGACGTCTCGGAGTAGGAACCGGTCACCACAATGGTCCCTCCCGATGGACATTGATAGGTATAGGCCGTAATGGTTGTGGCGGTCTCCGGCGAAACTCTTGCATCGGGTGCGATGGAAACGGCGGAGACGGGAATCTGAATGCCATTCCGAATAGCCTTCTGAATTCCTGCTGCTTCTTCTTTGCGAAGTTGCGAAACAGGAGTGGAATGCCCCAGAGTGAGCGCCCCAGCTGCATCTTCCATTGCGGTGAAGACGTCGGTGAAAGCAGCCGTAGCTTGCGCCTGTGTCATAGCGGCATGTTGGCTGCTGCTGCCGCCGCAACCGACAACCGGCGCAGCGATAAGCAGGATGAAACCTGGAACTAGAATCTTGCGAGTCATCGAATAGCTCCTTAAGATTTGATTCAAAATGGCACCGAACCATGAATTGGAAAGGGACCCTCGAAAGCCGCTGCCGATAACGGCCAGAATAATAGCATATGTTCGCCATTCTCCGGTTAGCGACTACGCGCGTGGACGTCCTTTGACTCGGCTCGGACACAGAATCTCGCCAGCACTGTGCAGAGGATCTCCCTCTGCCGGTGCACAATAGAAAGATCGGGAGAACGTCGTCAAAGTGTTCACTGACCACTGTCCACTGTAGAACTACTCATGATTCGTGTCGGTTTGGTGGGTTTCGGAATGGGGGGGCGGGTCTTTCACTCCCCGCTGATCGCCTCGGTCGAGGGGCTTGAGCTGACCGCCGTCGTCGAGCGCACTTCGAAACTGGCCGCCGAACGCTATCCCTGCGTCGCCACCCTCCGCACCGTCGACGAACTACTGGCCGACTCCTCGATCGATCTGGTTGTCGTCAGCACACCGAGCGGAACCCACTTCGACGTTGCGCGCAAGGTTCTCGAAGCTGGAAAGAACCTCGTCGTAGACAAGCCAATGGCTTCTACCTCAGCTCAGATTGCCGAGCTGATCCGGCTGGCAGCGGCCCAGAACGTCTTGCTGGCTCCATTCCATAACCGTCGCTGGGACGGCGATTTGCTGACAGTTAAGAAACTAATGGATGAAGGTTTGCTGGGTCGGCTCGTGTCCTTCGATTCTACCTTCGACCGCTGGGCTCCAGGCGCAACTCGCCGCCCGTGGAAAGACGATCCGGCTCAAGCCGGAGGCCTTCTTCTCGACCTTGGGACTCATCTCGCCGACCAGATCTTCCTGCTCTTTGGCAAGCCTGAGGCGGTCGCCGCCCAGGTCGGCCGAGAGCGTGACGGAGAGGGCTCAGAGGACTCCTTCACCCTCCGTCTTCGCTATCCCGGCCTCTGGGTCACCCTCGCCTCCAGCTTCCTCGCCGCCATTCCGCGCCCCCGCTTTCACCTTCGCGGAACCAAGGGCAACTTCCGGAAGAAAGGCGTCGACCCTCAGGAGGCAGCCCTCAGCCAGATCGCCCGCATCCCCGAAGGACCCTGGGGTGAAGAGCCCATCGCCAAATGGGGCCTGCTCAGTGTCGACGTGGAAGGCGGCATGGTCACCCGCCCGGTCACCCCCATACCGGGCGACTACCGCCTCTACTACGCCGGCATCCGCGACGCCTTGCTCAAGAAGACTCCCCCGCCGGTTACCGCCATGGAAGCCTGGCGTGTGGCCCGCCTGCTCGAATGGGCAAAGGAAAGCTCGGACCAACGCCGGGAGATCCCCTGCGACTGGCTGGTAGAACCGGACACCTCAGCGCAGAGCCTGTCTTGAGCGAGACCGGAAGATGGTTGCAGAGTTTTACCCTCTGTCGGCGCATAATTGGATTAGAAAAGAGAGAGATAGGTGGATTGCCAACCACCTCCCGAGTACGAAAAACGCGTTTTGCCGGTGAAACTGTGGGGCTATAACTAACCGGTTTAAAGTCAATAGCTTTGAACGGCATAAATATACTTGACAAACCCATAGTAACTTGCTAATCTGTCTTTGCTATGAAACATCCAAAGACACTGACTGAAGCGATTCGATTCTACGAAGACCCTGCCAACTGCGTTGCGATAGTGAAAGAAATGCGCTGGCCTGATGGTGAGCCAATCTGCCCACATTGCAGAGCACGGCGCAATTACTGGCTTGCCAAGGTGATGCGCTGGAAGTGTGCCGCTTGCCGCAAGCAGTTCACCGCGAAGACAGGGACCGTCTTTGAAGATTCGCCGATTTCGCTGGACAAGTGGCTTATTGGAATCTGGCTTGTTGCCAACTGCAAGAATGGTATTAGCAGTTACGAGATTGCGCGTCATGTTGGCGTCACTCAGAAAAGCGCATGGTTCATGCTGCATCGGATTCGCTATGCTCTCTCCAATGGCTCATTGGAGATGCTGGGAGGCTCTGAGGGAGGTCCGGTTGAAGTGGATGAGACATTCATCGGCGGCAAGCCAAAGAACATGCACATGGCGCAACGGCTCAAGATGAAGCAGGGGATGAATGCCAATCCCAAGATGGCCGTGATGGGGATGCTGGACCGTGAGAGCCGTCAAGTGCGAGCCAAGGTCATTCCCAACGCAAAGCGGGAAGTCTTGCAGCGGCACATCCTGAACGAGATTGAAAAGGGATCAACCGTCTACACCGATGGCTGGACAGGATACGACAATCTGGCGGCGCAAGACTACATCCACGAGACCGTGACCCATATGCAGGAGTACGTGCGCGGGCAGGTTCACACCAACGGAATCGAGAACTTCTGGTCGCTGCTCAAGAGGGGGCTGAATGGCACGTATGTCGCAGTCGAGCCGTTCCACCTTCACCGCTACGTTGGGGAACAGGTTTTCCGGTTCAACAACCGGGCCACCAAGGATAACCCGCTGACCGATTACGACCGTTTCATGCTGGCTTTATCGCAGATTTCAGGGAAGAGACTGACCTATGCAGAACTGACCGGCAAGGTGGGAGAAACGGCGGATTTCTAAGACTTATCTTGGGAAGTCTTCAGGGTTCTGGATGAAGCGACAGCGGCGGGGGAAACGATAGGCCGGTGGCGGTGTTCCGGCTGGTCGTTTTCCCGCGTCCAGTCTTTCGTTGCTTGCTCGTCTTCCATGCGCTTCTGAATCTCTGTGCGAGGGACCGTCACAATGCGCCGCAAGAGGTTCTCGAAGTTCTTGTATTCCGTGCTGTCGGACTCGTGGCTCATGGAGGTATCATAGCGCAATCCCAGAAAGGACACGTGAACATGCAAGCTACCGTCATTCATGCGGTACATTTGGGGTGCTTTGATCGAACCCCTGAGCAGCCCTGCTATATTCCTCTCCCGCGTCAAAGCCCGTTAGGAACATACGAAGATCTAGGGAGCCTCTGATCAAGCTCCCAACGCGCATCGATTGCGTCTAATCGTATAGGTGGACCCAAAACGCAATGCGCCAACTTACATTCGCCACACAGCCGAGTTTTGAAAAGTACGCTCG
>Ga0181520_10009289_pt1 | contig 13626 bp, 12 predicted proteins | sample PEATcosm2014_Bin_29_FD_132451 | JGI IMG/M metagenome (GOLD analysis project Ga0181520, IMG submission 132451) | Peatland microbial communities from MTU Mesocosm Facility, Houghton, MI, USA - PEATcosm2014_Bin02_30_metaG | ecosystem: Environmental > Terrestrial > Soil > Wetlands > Peat | place...
AATGTCGATTCCTCGCAGACCTCTCCGCTAGCCGTAACTCTCTGATTGCAAATACCTATTTAATGTCTCTGTTTGGTTCTCCACCTGCATTACCTCTTTCGCGCGTACTCTTGGCCGCGCCGCTGCCCATAGCGTGGGCAGTGATGCTGGTGAAAAGGCTTCAAACATGATGTCAAAGAAAACTAGTTTACTCTTCCTAGCTCTGCTTGTTGGGGCGGTGTCTGCGCTCGCAGTTGCCAATACAACGAAACCGCTCGCCGACCGCCACAAAGACGTGGGACTTACCTGCGACGCATGCCATGGAGATGGTCCCCAAAAACCCGTAACTATGAGCAAGTGCCTCGCCTGCCATGAGTCATACGCAAAGATCGCGGAGCGTACGAAGGAACTCGAACCAAACCCACACGACAACCACTTGATCGACCTTGAATGTACCAAGTGCCACATTGGACATAAAACACAAGAGAACTACTGCCGCTCTTGTCATGCGGACATGGAGTTCACAAAGAGTTCTCAGGCTGCACTCATACTCCCGGCGGATCATGCAAGAGTATTCGAATTAAACCGTTAACTGCGTAAAGAGGATAACTATGAAGCTCATGAGCATTACTAGATTGCATATCTTGTGTGCGGTTGCCGCAATTGCGATGGCAATCCCGGCATTTGCCGCCACGCCCCAATTCACCCATGAAACTGATGTGGTCATTGTCGGTGCCGGTGGCGCCGGGCTCAGCGCCGCGCAGACGCTTCTCGAAGGGGGCGCCAAGGTGATTCTGCTCGAACAGAATCCGTTCCCTGGGGGGACCTCGAACGTCGCTGAAGGAATCTTCGGCGCTGAATCAAAGATGCAGCGCGACCACTATTTCGGCCCGCCGATGCAGACGAAAGACTCGCTCTTCAAGCACGAGATGGAATACAACCACTGGAAAGCTAACGCCACTCTGGTGCGCTGGTTCGTGGATCAGTCGGGCGCGACCATCGACTGGCTCCAAGAAGAAGGTGTTCCGTTTGAAGAAGTCTCTCAGACTACCTATGACGGCGTGCGGACCTGGCATGTGATCAAAGGCCACGGGGCCACTCTGGTGAAGGTTCTGTTCGGTAAGGTGAAGTCGAATCCGAATGCCACTGTGATGATGGAAACTGGGGCAACGGACCTGATTACGGACGACCACAAGCACGTTATCGGCGTCGTCGCGAAAAACCAGGATGGCGAACTCCGCATCAAGGCGAAGGCCGTTATCCTGGCGACGGGCGGTTTTGCCGATAATCCGGAGATGGTTAAGCAGTATGCTGGCAATGCTTTTGCAGGTTCAGTCGCGAATTTCCATAAAGTCGGCTTTGGCATCCAGCAGGCAACAAAGCTTGGCGCTGAAACCGAAGCCATGAACGTGCTGATGAATTCCGCCGTCTATGACAAGAAGAAGGCAGAACACCCGGGTCCGGCCAACCCGACAGACCTGCAATTTGATGCAGTGAGCCAGCAGCCAATGAACATAATGGTCAATTCATTAGGTGAGCGATTCTGTGATGAAGTCATCGCCAACAACTTCACACTGCAGGCAAATGCAATTGAGCGTCAGCCCGGCAATTTTGCGTGGATCATCTTCTCGCAGGACCTCCGTAAACACTATGCCGACGATGGAATCGACGGCGGAATGGGCGTCATCGTTCCGGCAGGCACGAAGGTAGCAAAATTTGATGCGGCTCTTGACGAGTACGTCAAAGAGGGTGACCGCAACGTCTACTCGGCGGACACCGTCGAGGAACTGGCTGCAAAGATCCATGTTCCCGCCGAAACGTTGAAGGCGACCATCGAGAGCTACAACCACGCCGCTGCCGTCAATTTAGATGCCGCTTTTGCAAAAGACAGATACTTCATGAAGCCACTGACAGGCAAGCTGTATGCTTTCCGCGAGGTCATCCGTTATCTTGTAACCTCGGGCGGAGTAAAGACCAACCTGAACTTCCAGCCCCTCGATAAGGACCACAAGCCGATCGAGGGACTGTACATTGTCGGCAACGATGTGGGCGGTATCAATGCAGACAGCTACGGCTTGAGCTCGCCTGGCACTAGTTTTGGCTTTGCGGTAGGCAGTGGCCATCAGGCGGCGCGCGCGATTCTTGCCTCCTCCAAGTAAGTGCCGTGGGGAGGGACCGCGATGAAGCGGTCCCTCCCCATACGGTTGCTTTGTGCTCACAGACTCACCAGGTGGAATCTCCATATACACCGACGTCATGGCTTCGATGCGGGCGTCACGCAGAGATATCCTTGCGTCCTGGTTTCAACTAAACGTTCTATTGGATTGGTGCTCCCTGCGGGACTATGGTGCCAATAGTTCGTTCCTTCAACGTTAACGCTATTCCTGTTGCCGTGGAACACAGGCAGGAGTGAACGAATGCAATCATCGAATCCGGCCGTGAGCGTGAAAAAGCCTTCACCGAGATGGAGCGTCCCGTGGCACATGTTTGCGAGCCGAGAGTTCCGCCTACTGGAGACTGGTCAACTTGTCTCTGGACTAGGGACCTGGATGACCCGTATCGCGGTTGCGTGGCTGATCGTCCGGATTACAAACTCAGTGCTGTGGCTGGGCGTGATCGGGTTTACGGGACAAATCCCGGTCCTTTTGCTCGCTCCTCTCGCGGGCTCAGCCATCGATCGCTGGGGTACTCGAAATACCCTATTAGTGACACAGGTATTTGCTTCGATACAGGCCTTTACTCTGGCATACTTCGCATTTTCGCAACATATCTCATTTGCGCACCTCGTGGTGTTAAGTGTTGTCCGTGGCTGCATCAGTGCTTTTGACATTCCTGCACGAACCGCGTTGGTCCCAGTGCTGGCAGCCAACCCTAAGGATCAATCCGGGATGCTGGCGCTCGACTCTGTTGTCGTAAATCTTTGTCGAGTTGCCGGTCCGTCTCTAGCTGGGTTGCTGTTGGCAAGGTTTGGCGAAGCAATCTGTTTTCTGATCGACGGGGGCAGTTACGCAGCATCTCTCGCTGCTCTGTTGATGATTCGTGAACGTGGATCCGCGCCAGCGAGTACAAATCATGCCTGTAGCTGGCGAGAGGGTTGGACATGGCTTGGTAGGTATCCCAAAGCGAAATCGAGTCTTATCATGCTTTGCATCACCAGTCTGATTGTGTTGCCTTTTACGGTCTTGCTTCCTTTTCATGTCAAGAACGTGCTGCAAACTGGACCACAAACCTTAGGTGCACTCGGAGCTGTTTCCAGTGTGGCAGCAATCATAGCGTCCTGTATAATCGCTTCCCTTTGCAACAGTGGCTCAAAAATAGCGATTAGTTACGCTGGGATGATTGGGGCGGGAATCGCGCTGATCGGATTGTCGTTATCGGATTCACTTGTAGGGACATTTGTCGCCGTGTTCGTGGTCAGCTTCTCAATCATGATCCAGGCCGCAGCAACTAATGTCTACATCCAATCCGTCACTACGGATAGATTGCGAGGTCGAATCACCGCCTTCTATTCTGCTGCATTCTGGGGCGTGGTTCCACTGGGAAGCCTTCTGCTTGGTGCATTTGCATTTTTTATGGGGAGTAGTGCAGCGTTTGCTTCCGGAGGCGTGTTGTGCCTTTGGGGAGCACTGGCTGTCGGAATACATTTTCGCTCTTACACGCAACGCACTGTTTCGAAGGAGTCAGAGGAAGCGACTCAAAGTATCGCATTGGAACTCAGCGTTTCAGAGAACAGATCATGAACCCGCCCAATCTATTCTGTACCGTTCCGGAAGCCCTCGGCGAACTTCAGGGCAGACGAGTGCTTATCGTGGTCGATGGTGAAAACGAAAACAGCGAGGCTAGTCTCGTCGCGGCGACGGATGGGGCCTCGCTGGATACGCTACGTTTTATGCAGTCCAATGCTGGCGGCCTCATGTGTTCGGCGCATTCACCGTACGGATTTCAAAGTATAAAGATGCCGAAAGCACTACTGGAGGGGTTTTCGATAGGAGCATCCTTCGGCAATGAGCAATCTAAGGATACCTGCTCAAGAGAGCTTAAAACCGGGGCCAGCAAGGTGAAACCATGTGGCTCCCCCAGTGGCATGCGCCATCCGCTCGTTCCGCTGTGCAGTCGCAAGAATGGAGTTCTGTCACGGCCAGGACACGCGGAGGCAATTGTTGACTTGGCACGATTGGCGGCGCTGAGCCCTTCAGGTTTTCTCTGCAAGATTCTGCGGCATGGAGACCGCCCACTCTGTTGCCTGTCGTCGTTGGCCAAATTTGGTCACGCTCATGGGTTGAGGATGCTCAGTGTCACTGAGTTGGTAAAGCACCGCATGGCTAGCGAGACTCACGTGAGACCTGCAGCGGTGATTCATTTAAGGACGCGCTACGGAGGCTTCAGGTTCATCAACTTTACCTCTGACGTACTTGAGTGCTGTGGCGCTCTAGTGAAGGGTGGTGACGAGATCTTCGAGTTGTCCGCTCCACTCGTGCGGATCGAGCCGGTATCTTCGATCGGAGATGCCTGTACGTCTCTGCTTACGTATCTCAACGATTCATTTGACGCAGCTCTCAATCTGATGTATCACAAGGGGAATGGGATCGTCGTCTGTGTGCCGACACCACAACTAGCGAACGATGAAGACCGCTTTCTGTCCGCGTCCTTACCCTTCTTTCAGGATGATCCGTTCTTGACCCTCGGAGACTCGGCCCACCACAGACTGATGTCGGCTGGAATCTGTGCCCAGATATTGCACCATCTACATGCCGACCAAATATGTGTCATTAGCGATAAGCCGCAACGGTTAGCAGATCTTAATGTATTCGGTATTAAATTTGTAGAAACACTGTCTCCGAGTCGCAAGACTAAACTCGGCCAGTGCAAGCGCCAGACGGAGACGGTCATTTCCTAACATTAGCTTGTCGCTGCCGACGAGAGAGGGAAAACACTACAGTGCCGAAGTCAAAATCGTCTTTAATGTGTTATTGCTTCTTCAACGTGTAGGTTTTGACGATTCCCATTACACTGGGAATCAGCGGCCTTGACAGGGAAGTTGGTGGTCGGAACCTTACACTCCGGAGCCTTGGGGGGAGCCGCGACTCTGCGCAATAACAGTGCAAAGATTGGCATGATGAAGCAGACGGTGCCGAGTATCCAGAAGGTGTCCAGATATGCCATGGTGGTGGCCTGCTTCACGACCAAGCGATACAGCAGGGCGGTGGCCCTGCCTGTGGGTGTTCCCAAACCGTTGCCACGCAATCGGATGTATCGGCTAGTCTGTGCGATCCAAGTCTGGTAGAGCGGACTACCAACGGTGATATGTTCCACCAGTCGGGATTGGTGTATTTGAGCTCGTCGGGTAACTATGGTAGTGACTGCTGCAACTCCAACACTTGCTCCAAGATTGCGCAACAAGTTATAGAGAGCGGATGCGGCGTTGTTCTTCCCAGGCGGAACGCTCGAGTAGCAAACGAGGCTTATCGGGGTAAACAGACAGGCTAATCCGATCAGGGTGACGATGCGTACTTCCGCGACGGTGGCAAAGTCAACATTGAGGTTTAGTCTCGCGATCAACCACATCGATATCCCGACGATGGTATAGCCGACAATCAGGAAGGGGCGCGGACCAGTCCGTCTGATCAGCATCGCAACGATCGGTAAAATCAACATGTAGACGGAAGCGCCGGGCGTGAGTACATTGCCGCTTAGAGTGGCCGAGTAGCCCATTAGGGTTTGCAGAAATTGCGGAAGCAACACGGTGCTGCCGGCAAGCATGAATCCAAGGAAGAATACAAGTATATTGGCCAACGAATAATTACGCTGACGGAAGAGCCGGAGATCTACGATTGGATTCTCGATCATCAGTTCGCGGCAGATCACAGCGATGATAGAAACAGCGGATACTATGGCCAACACAGTGATGCGCTCTGAACCAAACCAGTCGTCTTCCTGTCCCCTGTCCAGAACGAATTCGAGAGCTCCGAGTCCCAATGCGAGAAGTCCCATCCCCTGCCAGTCCACGCCCGAAGCGTTGGGTGGAAGGTTTTCACCTCGCGGGTGTTCGTGAATCAAGCGTGAGGTGAGCAGTAACGAGATAATTCCGAGTGGCACATTGACATAGAAGAGCCAGCGCCAACTGTAGTTGTCGGTAACCCACCCGCCGAGGCTCGGGCCGATGGCAGGTGCGACGACGACCGCCATGCCATAGACAGAGAAAGCCATACTCAGTTTATCTTTGGGGAAAGTGTCGGCGATGATCGCCTGCGCAGAGGGTTGCAATCCTCCTCCGCCAAGACCCTGGATGATGCGGCAGAATACCAGAGCCGACAGGCTTGGGGCCATCCCGCAACAAAGGGAACTAAAAGTGAAAATGACAACACAACCCATGTAGAAACGTTTGCGGCCGAAGGTTTCAGAAAACCATCCGCTCAAGGGAAGTATGATGGCGTTCGCGATCAGGTACGATGTGAGTACATAAGTACTCTCGTCAATAGTTGAGGAAAGATTGCCGGCAATGTGGGGAAGCGCAACATTGGCGATGCTGGTGTCCAGTAGCTCCATGAAGGTCGCCAAAATGACTGTCATGGTAACCAGCCAGGGGTTTACCGTTTGCTCCACGCGTAGCTCGAGTTTCTCACACTCAGATGTAGCTTGCGTGGCGCTCAAAATGTCGCCGCCCTCTCTTGTTTTGCGCTCCGCGGCATTGGCGGCCCCGTTGCGGTCTCGGTGACCCGCGGCGGGCAGAGACCTCATCATCTTGTTACTGGCTCAACGACGGACCGTAATCTTCTGTGCGCGACACGCGGTGCTCCAAATAGGAGTGAAATAGGTCCCGAGTGTTGGCGCGCGAGTTCCGTATCTTCAGCCGCCGACAAGTAATCCGCGAGCGGCAGCTCAACGCCACAGAGCGATCTCATCGTTGGAACAAATGTACTAATGGCAATTTCGTGACCATACTGAGGAAACGAAAACACAGAGGTTAGCTAGCCACGACGCTATCGCAATGAAGGGCAGCTACTTAGCCAAGAGTCGCAATGGGAGAACGAGGGCACGTCGCTATTGGCGATCGCATGCTCTTCGATTTGGAACAGTGTTTGCATCATGTCAGTTCTGCATTGCGTCATTTCACTTTTGACAAGCCACAAACCAATCTTTCTGTCGAGAGTTGACCCAACCCTTTGAAGCACAATGATTAGAAGGCCCGGTCGAGAACGGTCAGAAAATTGCACTTCTTCTAGCCGCGAAATCTCTCAATTTAGAAAGACGCAGGGAGGACTGCAAGTTGTATCGATCTGCGGGGTGTTACCGCTGTCCCGGATATTGTGACCTGCTTGGTTGTAGCGTTCGCACCTGCATTCGGCGAGTTCGGAGTGGTGCTTATTGGGGCACTGTTCCAGGTGTGACCGGAACAGTTTAATGTTGTTTCTTTTTTTGTGGATGTGTGATGAAAATCATTCCGGTATATGAAGCTGAAGGGGCCGTATTGTGCCACGACATCACGGAGATAGTGCCCGGGAAAGTCAAGGGCCGGGCTTTCAAGAAAGGGCATGTTGTACGCAGAGAAGATATCTCTAAGTTGTTGAACCTCGGCAAAGAGCACCTGTATGTGTGGGAGCTCAGCGACACCCTGCTGCATGAGGACGATGCTGCCACAAGGATAGCCAAAGCCGTAGCGGGCCCGGGGCTTAGCTTGACAGAACCAGCCGAAGGCAAGGTCGAACTCCGGGCAAATGTCGCGGGTCTATTGAAGATTGACGCCGACGCCTTGGAGGAGATCAATAGCATCGACCAGATCGTAGTGGCTTCCCTGCACTCCAATCAGCGGATAGCTGCGGCAACCACCATAGCCGGCTGCCGGGTTGTCCCTCTGGTAATCGAGTCGGATAAGATCCTCGCCCTGGAGGAAATCTGCCGCCAGCGCGCGCCGATCATCGAAATCAAGCCATTCAGGAGTATGAAAGTAGGACTGGTCACGACGGGCAGCGAAGTGTATCACGGCCGCATTGAGGATAAGTTCGGGCCGGTTGTTCAGGCCAAGGTTGTGGAGTATGGCAGCCGGGTCGTGAGGCAGATTTACGCTACAGACGATGTCAGGATGATTCGTGAGGCGATTCAAACGTTGATTCAGGATGGAGCGGAATTAATTCTCACGACCGGGGGAATGTCGGTTGATCCTGATGATGTAACTCCAGCGGCAATTCGAAGCGTTGGAGGCAGGGTGGTCATGTACGGAGCCCCGGTGCTTCCAGGGTCGATGTTTATGCTCGCTTATTCTGGCAACATTCCTATTTTAGGGTTGCCGGGATGCGTGATGTATCACAAGATAACGATCTTTGATCTGATCGTGCCTAGGATACTGGCTGGCGACGAGGTCACTCGCAAGGATATTGCCCGGTTGGGCCTCGGCGGGCTCTGTCGTGAATGTAGTACCTGTCAATTTCCGAACTGCGGGTTCGGAAAAGGCAATTGATTCTAATAGCCCGGCGAAAATCCGAAGCCACACTGCAGGGATAGGTCCCGCTGGACATCGGAGTTGCTAGTCTGTAGTGAGGTCCTATGGATATCTACGAAGAGCTTGTGCGATGGCGTCGGGAAGGCCGTTGCGCCGCACTGGCGACCATAACAGGTGTTCACGGTTCCATCCCATCGTTCGAAGCCGCTAAGATGATGGTCTGCGACGATGGCTCGATCGCAGGTAGCATCGGCGGTGGCTGCGTTGAGGCCGAAGTATGGCAGGCAGCGCGCGAAGTTATCGAGCAGAAAACGCCACGTATGCTGGCCTTTAACCTGAATAAGAATCCCAAATACGATACCGGCTTGGTCTGCGGCGGATCGCTAGAAATCTTCATTGAGCCTCTCCTGCCTGTCTCAGACACCACGGATGTTTACGAAGAACTTGTTCGCTGGCGTCGGGACGGCCATCGCGCCGCGCTGGTGACCGCCATCAGCCTTCGCGCCTCCGATCGTTCCTTGGACGTCGCCAGGATGCTAATTCGTGACGATGGCACGATTGCAGGCAGTTTGGGTGGAGACTTCGTCGAGGCCGGAGTAATCGAGGCTGCGCGCGGAGTCATCGAGCAGGAAGAGCCCCGCAAACTTGCATGCACCCTCGACAAGAACCCCGGAGGCGACTCCAACCTCGCTTGCGACAGGGTGCTCGAAATTTTCATTGAACCTCTTTTCCCCGTCCCTACGGTCTATGTGTTCGGTGCCGGCCACGTCGGGTATAACGTCTATCGAGTTGCACGCGTTGTGGGTTTTGAGGTGGTAGTCGTCGATGATCGCGAGGCATTTGCCAATCGCGGGCGCTTTCCTGACGCCCGCGATGTCCATGCTGACGAATTTGACAGCGTCATGGCCGAGTTGGCGATTCACGAAGCGGCATTTATCGTCATCGCCACGCGCGGCCACCGCGACGATATGCGCGTTCTACGATGGGCCGCCAACACGCCTGCACATTACATCGGTATGATCGGTTCGAAGCGCAAGGTGATCACTATTTACCGCGAATTAGAAAAGGAAGGAATCTCACCGGATAAGCTGGACCGGGTCAGCGCTCCGATCGGAATCGACATCGGTGCCCGGACACCAGAAGAAATTGGTGTATCCGTTGTTGCCGAGTTAATTGCGGCTCGCTGCAATTCCAAAACCGCTCTGCCGCACTTGCGGCTGCTTCGCAAATTGGTACGGGAACCTCAGCCCGCGATCGAGGAACCGCAGGCAACCAGCTAGGAGAACTGCCCGAAGCCGTGCAAGGCAAAGGAGTGGGATTGAATGCCCAGCGTGTATCTCGACAATAATGCGAGCACCCAACTTTTGCCGGAAGTGTTCGAGGCCATGCGTCCATACTTTTTTGAGAAGTTCGGCAACGCCTCGTCGCTCTACGAGCGTGGTCAGCGAGCGAGCGCCGCAGTTGAAGAGGCGCGCAAATCTCTCGCCGTTTTGCTGGGGGGCGATCCGTCTGAGATTGTCTTCAACAGCGGCGGCACGGAAGGCGACAACCAGGCACTCTTCGGCCTTGTCTCGCCGGGCGATCACGTGATCACCACCGCAATTGAGCATTCTGCCATCCACAACGCCTGCAAGCGATTGGAATCTAATGGCACGACCGTGACCTATCTTTCCGTGGACGGCCATGGGCAGGTCAACCCGGAGGATGTGCGCGCAGCGTTGCGGCGGAATACGAAGCTGATCTCCGTGATGATGGCGAATAACGAGACCGGAGTAGTCCAACCATTGGAGGAGATCGGCCGGATCGCGGCCGAAGCCGACGTCTGGTTCCATACGGACGCAGTGCAGGCGGTCGGCAAACTGCCGATTGATGTGGCCCGCATCCAGTGCGATTTGCTCAGTATCTCGGGGCATAAATTCAACGCTCCTCAGGGAATCGGAGTGCTTTACGTGCGGCGCGGCACGCCTATGCAGCCGCTGATTGTTGGCGGCCCGCAGGAACACAACAAGCGCGGCGGCACGGAGAATCTGCCGGGAATCGTAGGTTTGGGCAAGGCCGCCACGCTCGCTAGCCACTGGCTGACGGAGGGCGGCGCGGAGCGTATGGGCGAGATGCGCGATCGCTTCGAGCGCGTCGTGGGCGAGCAACTCGAGTGCATTCATATTCATGGCCTTGGAGCCCCTCGCATCCCCAATACTTCGGATATCTCCTTCGATGGAATCTCAGGCGCCTCTCTGATGGTCGCTCTGGATGAGAAAGATGTATCCGTTTCAACCGGCTCTGCATGTGCCTCGGGCGATAGTCATCCTCCCTACGTAATGATGGCAATGGGGATGAAGCGCGACCGGGCGCAAGCGGCAGTCCGTTTCAGCCTTGGTAAACAAACAACCCAGGAGGAGATGGATTACGTGCAGACATGCCTCTTCGCGGAAGTCGCGAAGCTCAGGGAACTGAGTCCGGTCTGGAACCCATCGCCACAAGACAAAGAAAAGCTCCTCCGCCTCAGTAAGGGCTAGAAACGGCCTGGCTACCGGACTCGCAATCTGAAGGACTGATCCAACTTATGTATTCATCGCTGGTAATGGACCATTTCAAGAACACGCGCAACTCTGGTGAGCTGCCGGGCGCAAACGCGGTCGCGCGAGTCGAGAATCCCGTATGTGGAGACATGCTGGAGCTGAGTCTTCGGGTCGAAGATCAAACCATCCTCGAAGCCCGCTTCCGTGCCAAAGGCTGTGTCCCCACCATCGCGTGCGCCTCTCGATTGACCGAGATGATCCAGGGAGCGGCCTTGAGCGACGCGCTGGCAGTCCGCCGCGAGGCGATTATCGAATCGCTCGGTGGAATCCCGGAGGCCTCGGCTCACGCTGCCCAGTTGTCGATCGACGCACTGCACTCCTCGCTGAGTTGTTTTTCGGCTCGAGCGCAAGAAAATAAATGAAGCAACGGGGGCAGGAAATCGCTCGCGGGTGTGCCCGACCGCTCAACAAAGAGATGGTCTATGTCGAACGGAGCCGCTGGTGTTCGCGGCGTGATGCCGTCTACTGCTGGTCCAGTTCCTATTCCGACAAGTACCGCCCAATCGCACTGCCACGACTGGCTCTTGCTGCCTAAATCCAGTGTCGCTCGAAACCCCAGCAACTCCTGCCGCAGATGCCATAGCTTACACTCAAACTACATGAAGCCCAGCAATCAGTCCCGTATAGGAGCTGTGCATCGTATCAACCTGACCGCGTATCGTGATGAATGTTCCTCGTGGAAGGTGTTGCCGGTATCGATCGACGATGCGCTCCACGTCCCGGCTTGTGGCTCCAAGATCACGGTCCTGGACCCCTACATAAATGTCGACTACACGACGGATGTTGTAGTGCGAGACAATCGCCATTTCGTGTGACCGCTTCATAGACGCGAGATCACCAAGAATTTCCGAGTTTCCCTGACCACGGCCGGCAATCGGGATGTTCTGAATGTCCTGTACCGACTGGATCCGGTATTGGGGGGTCTGCGTCACAAGGTTGTAGTTCACACCGTTATTCCAGTTGACCAGGAACATCGGCGTAACCTGAAAACTTCCACTTAGCGTGTTGAGCGCACTTTGTGCGACCTGCTGCTCGGTGTAGCCCGCCTGCTATGCCTTCGTCCGGTCGACCGCGACCTCCAGCGTCGGATAGTCGAGTGGCTGTTGGATGTGCAGATCGGTCAGGCCGGTGACGCTGTGCAGGTCAGCCATCATCTTCTCTGCAATCTGATGGCTGACCTGAACATTGTTGCCTTCAACCTGCACATCGATCGGTGAAGGAAGCCCGAAGTTCACAATCTGAGTCACCATGTCGGCGGGCAAGAAGTAGAAGGTGACGCCAGGGAATTCTCGAGGGAGCTGCTGCCGCAGAGCCCGTACGTAATCTGCGGTCGGATGATGGTTTTCGAGCAGCGACACCAAAACGTCGACGTCATTGGTGCCGAGAACTCCCGAGGTTGAGTGCATGGTGTTCAGCGGGCTGTACGGCAGGCCGATGTTGTCGAGCATGTTGTCAATCTCCTTCGCCGGTATTTGTTGGCGAAGGAAGTCTTCCACAAGATCAGAAAGGCGGGCCGTCTCCTCGATACGCATTCCGGTCTTTGAGCGGATATGCAGAATGAATTGCCCGCTGTCGGTCTGCGGGAAGAAATCCCGTCCGAGCCAGGGAACCAGCAGGAATGTGCAGGCACAGACTGCAAGGAATGCCGGAATGAAGATTTTCCGATGCAGAACAAACCGCGTTAGCAGATCACGATAGACGGCTCGCAGCCGCTCGAAGCGTCGCTCGAATGCTTTCTGGAACCGCGAAAATACGTTGCTCGGATTTCCCTTATCTTCGTGGAGCCGGAGCATGTACATCACCAGCGTCGGCACGAGCGTTCGCGAGAGAAGATAGGACGCGAGCATCGCAAAAACCACGGCCTCGGCCAGCGGAACGAAGAAACTGGACGTTGGTATCCTGCGTCAGCTTGGATTGTCGCTTCAAGACGGGGACCCCATCCCGATGTTTACGTCACGATTCCCGATAATAGCGAGGTCGTGTTCCGTGCTGCGGTTCATAGAGACGGGTAGCAATTGCAGATGTTCTTCAGGTATGGCTGGACGTGTCGAATAACCCCTTCTGTGGGAAAGAGCAGGCTGATCACATTCGACACCAGGCTTTGAAACGGCTATTCGGTTGCGCATGCCTGCCCATCGGTGATGTGGATGTGCTAAGGCGAGCGGGGCAGGCAGCGTTGTTGCCCTCCCCTAATTCCTCGATACCAACCCGAATCGTCTTTTCCCATTCCTGCGAAAGATTCTGAACATACATAACCGGTGGATGTTCTTTAGGTATGCCATGCCTTTACGACACACCCAAGAATCATCAACCCTGTAAGTGAGTGAAAAAATAGGAGAGTGCTGGGAGCAAAACCTACAACCTACTGACTTATGGTCAGGAGACCTCAATAAAATATTGAGCTGTAAGTGATTGAAAACAGATGGTGAGCGCGGTAGGAATCGAACCTACAACCTACTGATTAAGAGTTAAGAAAGTAGGTCAGGTCTGTTCATATCTAAGCTTGAATCAAATCAGTAATTTACGCTAGCCCAAGCCCGCACGGAAGCACTTTTTGTTCGGACTGAAAAGGCTCGACTTAGAGCATAAAGGCGCGAAGCGTATGGCATACTTACGGCATACCTCTGATCT
>Ga0181520_10009290_pt1 | contig 13626 bp, 7 predicted proteins | sample PEATcosm2014_Bin_29_FD_132451 | JGI IMG/M metagenome (GOLD analysis project Ga0181520, IMG submission 132451) | Peatland microbial communities from MTU Mesocosm Facility, Houghton, MI, USA - PEATcosm2014_Bin02_30_metaG | ecosystem: Environmental > Terrestrial > Soil > Wetlands > Peat | place...
GCACGCGGTGCCGCCTGGATCGGTGACGGTCAGGCACTTCGTGAAGCAGGTCTGGGAGCAGAACTGCCCGACGGCGCAGCCGTCCATGCACGACCAGAACGCCGAGGGGACGACGCTGTCCGAGTTGTACAAAGCGTCGGTCAGTTCGCACCAAGTGGTCGCCTGGGCGGCGGTCACGTCCACCGGCGGGTTCTCGGCGTCGGGAAGCTGCAGGCCGCAGGTGGTGATGACGTCGTTGGCCACTGTCCCACAGGCGCCGCCGGTGGGCGAGGTGTCATTGTCGTCGTCGTTGTCGTCGTCGTCGTCCGTAGTCGTGTCGTTGTCGTCGTTGTCGTCGTCGGTAGGCGTGAAGTCGTCGTCTGTCGAGTCATCGTCGCTGCTGCTGCTGCTGGTCTTCGTGCTGCAGGCGATGATCACGGCGCTCAGCGACGCGCACAGCACGGCGATCAAAACCAGCAAAAATAATTTCTTGTTCCACATGTTCGCGTACCCTCCTTCTTACGTTTGTTTGCTTTGCCCTGCCGTTGATTTCGGTCGCCGATCTTCGCTCTTCCGTCCGACGACCGTTTTCATCTCCGGCTCAGCCCACATGAGCATTTGGACAAAATGTTACCGTTAAAACCACCCGCCGTTCGCGAGGAATCCGCACCTTCCTCGCCAAGTCATGCCTTCGTCTAGCACATCTTTTTTCGCCCGGTCAAGAGGGATTTTCTGTCTCCGGGCGCAAATAATTCACAAAAATAACAAAATCAACCGGTTACACCGCGCCCGAAAACCCGGCGCCGCCGGCGAAAAAACAAGAAAACCGGCGCGACGGCCCGGTTTTGCCGACGCAGACGATGGTCGGCGAAGCGTTTGCCTTGACGCCGCGACGCCGCCCGTGCTACCACCACTTCACGTCGGCGAGAGCCGAAACGACAGACGCCGGGGAGTCAGCGCGCGTGAGATGTCCCAGTTGTGGCTTCGTAACCTTTGACGATCTGCCCGCCTGCAAGCGGTGCGGTTTCGACCTCGACGCGTTTCGCGAAGGCCGGCCCGTGCAGAAGCCGTCGTGGTGGGATCGGCGCAAGCTGAAACGACCTGCCGAGGCCGACGGCGAAAAAAGCGCGCCGGCGCGCCGCCCCGAGCCGAACGCCGAAGACCGTGAAATCGCCGCCCGTCGCGAACGCCGCGCCGCCGAAAACGAATTGCTGGCACAGGAACGCCGCCTGCGCGAAGAACGGCAGCGTCTTCAGCGCGCGGTCAGCGGCGCCAGCCAAAGCGAACAAATCGATCTCCGCGCCAAACTGGCGGCCGTCGAGCAGGAAAAACAGAAGCTCCGCCGCCAAGTGGAAGATTTCGAAGGCCGCCAACGCGTCCGCGAAACCGAGGCGCGGGAAAAATTCGAAAAGGAACGGCGGGCCGCGTTGGCCGAACTGGCGCAGACGCAGCGGCTGAAGGAACAGGTCGGCAGCGAGATTCAAGAAGCGCTCGAGACGAAAAATCAGGTGCAATCCGACCTGAAGGCGGCCCTGGAGACCAAGGAGCGACTGGCGGCCGAACTGTCCGCCGCCCGGCGCGAACAGCAGGAGCTGGAGAGCGAACGAAAACGGGCGGCGGCGACCCGCGCGCAACTCGAGGCCGAGAAAATCCGTGCCCAGGCGGAGATGGAAAAGGCGCGCCGTGCGGCCGAGGAACAGGTCCGCCGCCACGCCGAGGAAGCCCGGGTCGCGGCGGAGCGGCTCGTGGAGGAAGCGCGGCGCGCCGCGCTCGAAGAAGCGAAGCGGCAGGCCGAGGAACTCAAACGCCAGGCGTTGGCGGAAGCCGAACGAAGAGCCGCAGCCGACGAGGCGGCGCGCCGCGCGTCGCTCGAAGAAGCCAAACGGCGTGTGGAACAGGTTCGGCGCGAGGCCGAGGAAGCCCGCGTTGCGGCGGAGAGGCTGGCCGAAGAAGCGCGGCGCGAGGCGCTCAAGGAAGCCAAGCGGCAGGCGGAGGAACTCAAGCGCGAGGCTTTGGCCGAAGCCAATCGCCAGGCGGTCGAAGAGGCGAGAAATCGCGCGGAGGAAGCTCGCCGGTTGGCCGCGCAGGAAGCGGAGAACGCCGGCGCCCCGCGGGGCTTCGCCGCGCACGAATTGCTGCGGCGCCAGCCGTCGGAACGGCTGGCCGAGCCGCCGCCGCCGGTCGAACTGGCGCACCCGGCGGCGCGGGCCGAAGACGTGCTGGAGTTGCTGGGCCGCGCGCGGCAGCGCCCCGAGCCGCCGCCGCCGAAGCCGCCGGCGCCGGTCGCCGCACCGCCGGCGCGAAAATCTGCTGCCGAAGTCGACGCCATCGTCGACGAGGATGAGGCGTGGCCGGACGCGGGGGTCGGCGCCGCGGCGTTTGAGGTGTTGGAAGAGGAAGAAACCACTCCGGTCGAGGAAATTGTCGCCAAGGGCGGGTTGATTTTCCGGACGTTGGCCGGCCTGATCGATGTGGCGCTGTTGCTGGCGATCGTCGGCGCGTTCGTGGCGATCGGCCGCGTGGCCGCCGGCAGTCACGCCGGCAGCTTCTGGAAAATGGTCGTTGCGCTGGGCACGCCGTTCTACATCCTGTTCGTGCTGCTGGCCACGGCGTATTTCAGTTACATGCACGGCGCGTACGGCCAAACGGTGGGCAAACGGATGCTCGGCCTCAAACTGCTGACCACGCACGGGGAAGAAGTCGGCTATCTGACAGCCTTCTTCCGCTTCGTCGCCTCTTGTTTCGCCGCCGGCCTCGTGGGGATGGGCATCGTGTGGATCGCCCTCGACCCGAACAAACAGGGCTGGCACGACAAACTCGCCCGCACCGTAATCGTCCGTTTGTAGGTCTAGTCGCTGTCCTGCGCTGGATCGTGTTGCATTGGCCCAATCGGTAGATTATTCTAGCGGCGTTCGCGAATCCCCAACGGAGCGGAGGGGGCCGGTCAAAACGTTCACACCGAGAAGCTGGTAGCAGCGCGTTCATGTCGTTTACCCGCGTCATGCTCAGAATACTGCCGTGGATCCGGAGGTTCTGGATCGTCGCCTCGGTGTTGATGGTCTCGCCGTTCCTGATCCTGGTCACGCTGTTTCTGTGGGAAAAAATCTCCTGGAAAACCGATCGCGACCATGCCCTGTTTGAATCGGTCTGCGACCATTGCCATCCGCCGATGCGGGCGCACCGCTACGCCAAATCGCCGGACGAATGGCGAAGCACTGTGCTGCGCATGCTCTCGAAAGACTCCGAGTACGGCAAGCACATCGACCTGGACAAGCGGGAGCGGATCATCGGCATGCTGATCCGCACGCGCTCGGCCTCGCCGCGCGTTCTCTACCATTTCCGTTGCGGCCAGTGCCATTCGCGCTCGGTGATCGAGCCGTATCTCGACCTTGACGAAAAAACGCTCTCGGTGTTGGTCAGCCAGCACAACCGCCAGATGAACTACGCGATCCAGGCCTGGGAAGGCGACTTGATCGCACAGCGCATCAGCGAGATGCGCGAGAGGCGGGCGCCGGTGAAAACCGTCAGTTCGCGCGGCGACCAATACCTCTTTCAAAAAGACTGCGGCATCTGCCACACCGTCCGTTTCATGTACCGCACGATGTGCCTGACCCCGCGCGACGACCAGAAGTGGACCGACCTGACCGTGCGCATGCAGGAAAAATCGCCGGAGTACATTAGCAAAGACGAGGTCCCCGCATTGATGCGGCAGGCCAAAATGATCTGCGAAACGAAGAAGGTGGCGCCGTGAAGTAGTGGTCAGTGGCGGCCGGCAACAAGCAGTTCGCCAATCACAGGACGCGGAGCGTCCTTTCGCTCATGCCGCGCAACTGGCCACTGACCACTGGCCACTGACCACTACTTCTTGACCTTGAAAAATCGTAGCACGCCCCAGCCGAAACCCGTAATCGCGAGCAGAATCGGCGTCGCGAACGTAGCGACTTGCTGGATGTTGGTCACGCGCATGCGGTTGTTGGTTTCGTCGAGCGACGAAGCCATCCAAAGCAAGTATCCCGTGCGATAGACGATGTCCGGGCCGGCGTACTGCCAAAAGAGGCGGAAGCCGTAGTACGGCAGAATCGTCAACGCCGCGAGAATGGCGACATTCAGCAGAATCTTACCGAGCCGCATTGGCCTTGGCCTCGAGGAATTGGCGCGGGATAATGACGCGCCGGCCGCGCAGAATGAACTTGCCGCCGGCCGTCGCCGGCTTGCCGAGTTGGTCTTCGCCCTGAACGAACGCGACGATTTCGACGATGTTGGTGAGCACGCGCGTGCCCATCCCGGGTTTGGTCAGCAGCGTCCGGATGTTGGTTTTCAGCAACCGATAGAAACGCTGCCAACTGCTTTCGATGTAGAACATCGAGAACGGCGACGCCATTTCGCTGATGTGCGGATACTGCGCCGCGAGTTGATCGGGATAAATCGTGAAGCTGAAGCGGTTGTCGCGCACCTCGCCCTCGCCCTCGTCCATCAAAATGCCGGGCGTCACCACCGAATAATAAAACTTGCCGGATTTCAACGGCGGCTCGATGCGTCCGCCGACGCGCAGCGGGGCGTTGATGTCCACCGGCTTCATCAGCGAGTAGTCGAAGTACACCTGATACGGGCTGTCCTTTTCCACGGAATAGACCTGGTACCAGCCGCCGCGCGCGCCGACGCATTCGCCGGTCGCCGGGCCCTTCGAGAATTTGGCGTACACGCGGTACACGCCCGCTTGATCGAAGACCAGCGACCCGGTCGGGCAATTGAAATCGCCGATGAAGTCCGCCCGGCCGCGGCATTCCTGCGTCGCGCCGTTCGGCTTTTTGACGACGATCTCCACGTCGTGCGGCGCCATCGGCACGGCAATCGAGCCGAGGCCCTTGATTGCGCCGGTTTCGTAGATCGTGCCCGGCGACGGGCCGACGCCGCCGTAAATGAACAGATCGACGCCGTTGATGTTCGCCACCGGTTCCTCAAACGGCGGGCCGAAAAACTTGGTTTGTTCGCCGCGCCGCAAGGCGACCGCGCCGGAGCCGTAGATGCCGAAATACGATTTTCTTATCGGCAGGTCGGCGAAGACGGCAGTGGCCACCGACCAGTTGATGTCGCCCGGCTGATCGCCGTGCATCGAAACGCCGATCGTGTTGAAGTAGTTGTCGCGTTCGTTGAACCAGTAGTTGTCGAACACCGTGGTGTCCGAAACGTTGAAGAAGATCGGGAACCCCGGACGCGAGGCGGCGATGTAGAAGTAGCCGCGGCGGTCGACGAGTTCCGGAAACTCGAACGGCGAATAGCCCTTCGAGGTCGTGCTCATCAGCGGCAGATAATCGTGCGTCTCATAATTGTTCGCGTAATAGCGCACCGGCTGGCCGCAGCCCGGGAACAGCGAAAACATCACGCCAATGTTGCCGACTTTGGTCAGGTCGTCCGACAACTTGATGAGTCCCGGCGGAAACTCCTTGTCGATGACGTCCTGCAGATGGCCGGTCGGCTCCTGAAGCGCCATTGCCGGTTGAATGTTCTGATTGGGGTTGCCGTAGCCGGGGTAATAGACCATGTCGCCGGATTTCGTCGGAAACAGAATCGTGCCATAGAGTTCCGTATCGCCGCCGTCGAGCGGATACAGCAGATCGTAGTTGCGATTGTAAAAATGCGGCGGTCGGCCGCGCACTTCCATGTCGGGCTTCTCGTTCATCACCACGCCGGCGTTGCGCATGTTGCCCATGTAAACGCGGCCTTCCTCGTCGGTGTACGTCGCCAGAATCTCGAACAGGTACTCGCCGGGCTCGTTGAACACGTACGGCTTCTGCGACGGGTCGGGGAAGTAATAGCCAAATTTCTGCGCCTTGCCGTGGTACACGGTTTTGACCGAATCTTTCGGGTGCAACGCCGGATAGAAGGTGACGGTCGCCGTCACGTCGGCGGGCACCGGCGGGTTGATCGTCGCCGCGACGGGGTAGTAGTGGCCGGTGAATATCGGGTTCCCCGGTTTCATGCCAGTGGAGAAGGTGAGCGGGATCGCCGCCCAGACCTCGTACGTGCCGCCGGCTTCGTAGCGGTTGCCGAAGCGGTCGTACATTTCGCCGGTCATGGAGATTTCATATTTGCCGTAATGTTTGAATGAGCACCAGACGTTCGGCCCGTTGCCCGTCGTGAGTCCGTTCCATTTCTTGCCGACGAACGGCAGCTTGCCGAAGTCGCGCACGTCGCCGTTCGGGTCCTTGACGCTCGCCTGCATGAAGCCCTTGGTGTAGTCCGGCTCGATCATCGCGTACTGGAAAGAACGCGCGTTGAAGATCTCCTGCGTGAAGTTCGTCGGCATATCCGGTTCGAGCGCGAGGCCGCAGCCGTCTTCCGGCCGGCAGGGCACGATGTACCGGGTCTGCAGGCGCGTTCGATTGGACATCGCGAAGTACGGCGAGTCTTCCTTGGCCACGACGCCGGTGATGCCCAGGTTCGGATTGTTCGCGAACAGCGTCCAGATCGCCCGCGGCTGCTTGATTTTCCCCACGGTCATCGGCGGCAGCAGATTTTTCTGGAAAACAAGCCCCTCGAAATCCGGCTGGCAGCCGCCGACCGACGCGTCCGACGCCTGGATGATCTGAATCGGAAACCACATGTTGTTCACATAGCCGAAGATCGCGATCTCGACGCGGTAGAGGCCGGCGGGGAAATCGGCGTCGAGCTTCGGATTCACCGGCAGCTTGAACGAAATGCCGTCGTTCTTCTGCTTCAATTCCTCTTTGGCGATGATTTGAAAATGATCGAGCGGCGTCTTGTACGGCCCGCCGACGTGGCTGTTGTGAATGAAGTACGGAAAACCTTCCACCGGCAGGCCGGACGGCGTTTGAAACGTGGAATAGTGGTAGGCGCGCGGGTCGCGGTAATGGCCGTCGGCGTCGGCGATGCGGTAGGCGGCCAGCGCCAGCGCGAATTTTTCCGCATGGTCGACCGCCTTCGACAGGCCGGAGCCTTCCATGTCGAACGCGACCGTCCAGTTCAATTGGTCGCCCGGATTCATCTGCGGCTTGAAGCCGGCGACCGCCATTGACCAGCTTTCGTTGGCGTAGCCGGCGCCGTGGAACTTGACGACGTCTTTCGTCACGTCCATGTCGGAGTACGCCGGCCCGGCGCAACCGGCCGCAACGAGCAACAGGCCGGCGAGCGCCGGCGCGACGAAAAGCCAGAGTCCGCGTGAGTTTGTATTCATTTTCACATTCTAATCATCCCAAATGCCACGGCGCGTCGCAAGCCCGCTCGCCCCGGCGGTCGCCGCCGCGACCCTTTCTCGCCGCGGCGCGGCGTGTTATAAAAACGCGCCTTCGACCCAGGGAAAAAGGAGCGGCCCATGGCGCGACGTATTTTGACGACCTGCGGCCTGCCGTACGCGAACGGCAGCATCCACCTCGGGCACCTGGTGGAGTACATTTACGCCGACATTTGGGTCCGTTATCTGAAGATGCGCGGCCACGACGCGATCTACCTTTGCGCCGACGACACGCACGGCACGCCGATCCAGGTGCGGTCGATGAAAGAGGGCATTGCGCCCGAGGAATTGGTCGCGCGTTTCCACAAGGAACACACCAAGGATTTCGCGGACTTCCACATCCAGTTCGACATGTACCACTCGACGCATTCGCCCGAGAACCGCAAGTGGTCCGAGCGCATTTACCAGGCGGCGAAGGCCAAAGGCGCCATCGCCCGCCGCACGGTCGAGCAGCTCTTTTGCCCGCAGGACAAGATGTTCCTGCCCGACCGCTTCGTGCGCGGCACGTGCCCGAAGTGCGGCGCGGCCGACCAATACGGCGACGTGTGCGAGGTCTGCAATTCGACCTACAGCCCGACCGAATTGAAAAATCCGGCGTGCTCCGTCTGCGGCACGACCCCGGTGCTGCACTCCAGCGAACACCTGTTTTTCGAACTGGCCAAGTTCGCCGAGCCGCTGCACGAGTGGACGACGACGCAGGGCCACTTGCAGGACGAGGTCAGCAACTACGTCAACAAATGGATCAGCGAGGGCCTGCGCGATTGGGACATCAGCCGCGACGGCCCCTATTTCGGCTTCCCGATTCCCGGCGAAACCAACAAGTACTTTTACGTCTGGCTCGACGCGCCCATCGGCTATATCGCCGCGACCGAGGCCTACTGCGCCAAGGCCGGCCGCGACGTCGCCGACTACTGGGAAAAACCGGGAACCGAGATCTTCCACATCATCGGCAAAGACATCCTGTATTTTCACACGCTTTTCTGGCCGGCGATGCTGATGGTCGCCGACCTGAATCTGCCGAAGCAGGTCGTGGTGCACGGCTTCCTGCGCGTCGAAGGCGAAAAGATGAGCAAGTCGCGCGGCACGTTCATCAACGCGCGCACGTATCTCGACCACCTCGACCCGCAGTTCCTGCGCTACTACTACGCGGCGAAGCTCTCCGGCAAGATCGAGGACATCGACCTGGTGTTCGAGGATTTCATCAACCGCGTGAACGCCGAGTTGGTTAACAAAATCGTCAACCTCGCCAGCCGGTCGATCAGCTTCGTCGGCAAGCGGCTCGACGGCAAACTCGGCCGCGCCCCGGACGACGCCCGCGCGATGATCGCCGCCGCCGAGGCGGAAGGCGAGGCCATCGCCGCCGCCTACGAGAAACGCGACCTGGCCGAGGCAATCGAACGCATCTGCCGCGTCGCCGAATCGGGCAACGTCTACCTGCAAAACGCCGCGCCGTGGGATGCGCTGAAGGCCGGCGATTCCGCTCGCGCGCGCGACATCTGCACCGCCGCGATTCAACTGACCAAACTGCTCGCAGTTTACCTCAAGCCGACGCTGCCGAAATTCGCGGCCGACGTCGAGGACGTGCTCAATCTGCCGCCGCTGGCCTGGGCCGACGCGAAGGCCGACCTCGCCGCCGGCCACGCGGTCAAGGAATTCAAGCACCTTGTGCAGCGGGTCGAACGCGAGCAGATCGACGCTGTCATCGCTGCCAGCAAGATCGTCGAAGAGAAGCCGGCCGCGCCGGCGGTCGATTTCAAACTCGAGCCGCTGTCGCCCGAAATCACGATCGACGATTTCGCCAAGATCGACCTGCGCGTCGCCCGCGTCGAGGCCGCCGCCCGCGTGCCCGGCGCGAAAAAGCTGCTGCAATTGACGCTCGACCTCGGCCCGCTCGGCAAACGCAACATCTTCGCCGGCATCGCCGAGCAGACCGCCGACCCGGCGACGCTGGTCGGCAAGAAAATCGTCTGCGTCGCCAACCTCGCGCCGCGCAAAATGAAATGGGGCGTCTCCGAGGGCATGCTGGCCGCCGCGGTCGGCGAGGCGAAAGAGGGCAAGGGCGAGCACATCACCGTGGTCGAAGCGCCCGACGGCAAGCCGGGCGAACGGATACATTAGGGAATCGCCCCGACACGGGATCAGCCGCCGAATTGCGCAGGAGGCGCTTGCACAAATCATTTGGCGTCAGAATTTAGGCCGCTTGTTCCAGCGCTTGACCCGGCTGGCATTGCCCTTGCTCGGAAACCGCATTAACCTCTCGGTTGTCGAATAAAATTGCATGACCGAGGTGTCTTGATGGACGATCTGAAAGAACAGGCTCTGGAGTACCACGCTCAGGGCCGCCCGGGCAAAATCGAGATCACGCCGACCAAGCCGTGCGCCACGAGCAAGCAGCTTTCGCTCGCCTACACGCCGGGCGTGGCGGCGCCGTGCCTCGAAATCGCGCGCAACCCGGACGACGTGTTCAAGTACACGGCCCGCGGCAACCTCGTGGCCGTCGTTTCCAACGGCACCGCGGTGCTGGGGCTCGGCAATATCGGCCCGAAGGCGGCGAAGCCGGTCATGGAAGGCAAGGGCGTGTTGTTCAAGCGGTTCGCCGACGTCGACGTGTTCGACATCGAAATCAATTCGCAGAACCCGGACGACATCGTCAACACCGTGAAACTGCTGGAGCCCACGTTCGGCGGCATCAACCTCGAGGATATCAAGGCGCCGGAATGTTTCGAGGTCGAGCGGCGGCTGATCGAGACGATGGAAATCCCGGTGTTCCACGACGACCAGCACGGCACGGCGATCATCTGCGCCGCGGCCCTGCTCAACGCCTGCGAAGTGACCGGCCGAAAAATGGGCGAGATGCGCGTCGTGGTCAACGGCGCCGGCGCGGCCGGCATCGCCTGCGCGAGCCTGTTCGTCACGATGGGCGTCAGCAAAGCGAACGTCGTTTTCTGCGACACCAAAGGCGTGATCTACAAAGGCCGCACCGCTGGCATGAACAAATACAAGGAGGACTGGGCGGTCGAGACCGCGGCCCGCACGCTCGCGCAGGCGCTGGCCGGCGCCGACGTGTTCATCGGCGTTTCCGTCAAAGACGCGCTCACGCCCGACATGCTGCGAGGCATGGCGAAGGACCCGATTATTTTCGCCATGGCCAATCCCGATCCGGAAATCACGCCCGACGCGGCCCGCGCCGCGCGGCCGGACAGCATTATCGCGACCGGCCGTTCGGATTATCCGAACCAGGTCAACAACGTGCTCGGCTTCCCGTTCATTTTCCGCGGCGCGCTCGACGTGCAGGCGCGGGCGATCAACGACGCGATGAAAATCGCCGCGGCGCACGCGCTGGCCGATCTGGCGCGGGAAGACGTGCCCGACTCGGTGGCGCGCGCGTACGGCGGCCGCCATTTCGCCTTCGGCCGCGATTACATCATCCCCAAGCCGTTCGATCCGCGCGTGCTGCTCTGGGTGGCGCCGGCCGTGGCGAAAGCGGCGGTCGACACCGGCGTGGCGCGGCGCACGGATTTCGACGTCGCCGATTACCGCAACCGCCTGGAGCGGCTGCTCGGGCGCGCCAACTGGATCATGCGGAACATCGTCAATATCGCCAAAAGCAAGCCGCGGCGGTTGGTGTTCCCCGAGGGCGACGACCTGTCGGTTTTGCGCGCCGCCCACCAGGTGACGGAAGAGGGCATCGCGACCCTGGTGCTGCTCGGCAACGAGGCCAAAATCCGCGAGCAGGCGGCGAGCCTGCATTTCGATTTGCAGCATTGCACGATCATCGACCCGTATCACGTCGCCTGCCCGGAGTGCTACGTCGAGGAGCTCTTCGCCCTGCGCCAGCGCAAGGGCATGACGCGCATCGAAGCGCAACGCCTGCTCCGCACCGATCCGATGTACCTCGGCGCGCTAATGGTCCGCATGGGCGAGGCCGACGGCCTGGTCGGCGGCGCCGCGCGCAATTATCCCGACGCGATCCGGCCGGTGCTGCATGTGATGGGCCGGCGGCCCGACTTCGGCGTCGTCGCCGGCGCGTTCATGATGCTGTTCAAGGATCGCGTGGTGTTTCTGGCCGATTGCGCGGTCAATTACGATCCGAGCGCCGAGGACCTCGCCAAGATCGCCATCATGACCTCCGATCTGGCCGCGTTTTTCGGGGTCACGCCGTGCGTCGCCATGCTCGCGTACAGCAACTTCGGCAGCGTGCGCGAAAGTCCGCTCACGCAAAAAGTGAGGCGGGCGACGGATTTGGTGATCCAGCAGCGGCCCGAGCTCGAGATCGACGGTGAAATGCAGGCCGACACGGCGCTCAATTTCGAGCACCTGCAGCGGAACTGGCCGTTCACGCGGCTGACGCGCGCCGCGAACGTGCTGATCTTCCCCGACCTGATGAGCGGCAACGCGGCGTTCAAGCTGCTGCACGAACTCGGCGGCGCGGTCGCGATCGGCCCGATGTTGATGGGCATCAACGGCGCCTTCAACGTCGTCCAGCGCGGCTCCGACCCCGACACGATTCTCAACGTTTCTGCGGTCACCGTCTGCCAGGCGAGCGGCCGGCAGAATCTCGGCGTGGTGAAAGATTAACCGGTTTCCAGACCATTCGACCAAAGAAGGAGGCGACGCATGGAACGGTCGTTGATTGTGGTTTTCGCTTGCCTGATCGGCGTGGCCGCGCTGGCGGCGACGGCGTTTTCCGCGGGTCCGGCCGCGACGGGCAAGACCGTTGCGCAACTGCGGGCCGACGCCGAGCAGTTGGTGCTGCAACAGGCGGAGATGGCCTGGAAAACCTGGGCGCTGGGCGAGGCCAGCGATCAGGACGCGCTCTATCGGCAATATACCTATTTGTTCACCCGCGACTCGATCGACAAGGTGAAGGCGGCGGGCGCGCAGGAAACGAATCCGGAGCAACGGCTGGCGCTGGCGTTTTTCCTCCACTATCTGGAAACGGAATACATCGGCGCGCAGACCGCGCAGCTTTGGGATATCGACGCCGATCTGCAGGCCAACGAATCCGTGCTGGTGAACGGCCAGATGATCCCCTATCACAATTTGAGCAAGCTGCTGGCCGACGAGCCCGATCCGGCGAAACGCGCGGTGATGGCGAAAGAAGAAGTCCGCATTTATCGCCTGCTCAACGAGGTCGTCCGCAAGCGCATTTTCGAAACCAGCCACCACCTGGCGACGGACCTGGGCTACAAGGACTATCTCGAGCTGTCGGTAGCCTACCGCATGTTCGATCTGAACGACCTGTACGCCAAGGCGCAGCAATTTCTCGATCAGTCCGAGGCGATGTACCTGAAGCTGTTCGACGAAGTGAGCCCGATTCCGCGCAAGGATTTCCACCGCAGCGACGTCGGGCGCCTGCTCGCCAAGAAAGAGTACGACGCCTATTTCCCGGCCGACTCGCTGCTGGCCACGGCCTACGCGACTTTCGACGGCATGGGCCTGGGCGAGCACGCGCGGAAGAAGATTTTCGTGAATTCCGAGCCGCTGCCGAAGAAGAACCCGCGCGCCGTCTGCTTCCCGATCCGCGTGCCGAACGACGTGCGGCTGTCGATCAAGCCGATCGGCGGCGACAACGACTACAAGGCGCTGTTTCACGAATTCGGCCATGCCCAGCATTTCTCGCACGGGACGACGCCGGTTTGGGAGTTCCAGCAACTCGGCTCGAACGCCGTAACCGAGGGTTACGCCTACACGTTCGAATCGCTGCCGGAACGCGAAGCGTGGCTCGTCAAGCACACGACGATGCCGCCGGACGTGCGCCGGAAATTCCATCGCCACGTCATGCTCGCCAACCTCTACATGGCGCGGCGCTACATGGCGAAGTTGATCTTCGAAACCGAATTTCACCGCGGCGTCCCCGATCCGCAGAAGCGTTATCAATATTGGCTGAGCAAGGCCTACGGTTTCCAACTGACGGACGACGAATCGACGCGCTATCTGACCGATCTCGATCCGTTCCTCTACTGCGCCGATTACGTGCAGGCCTTCCACATCGAGGCCATGCTCAACGAGCATCTGACGCGCGATTTCGGCGCGGTGTGGTGGGAAAATCCCAAGTCGGGCGCTTTTCTGACGCAATACTGGAGCGTCGCCAACAAGCTCAGCGGCGCCGAATTGGCCCAGATGCTCGGGTACAAGAGTTATGACAATAAATTGTTGCTGGCGTACCTGACCGGCGGGAAATAAGCGGCTGCCTTCTTAATTCGCCGATCGCAAATGATAACTTGTCTTGCGCCGCTACGGAGCCCATAGGACCTATAGGACCTATACGACCTATAGAGACTGTCTATAAAGTGAATTTTATCGTCGTGACGGCGATTCAGCCGACCCTTTGCAGGCGAAGGGCGACGACGCGGCCATTTTCTCGGGAAAGTCGGATCGCCAGTCCCGAGGCC
>Ga0181520_10009292_pt1 | contig 13625 bp, 15 predicted proteins | sample PEATcosm2014_Bin_29_FD_132451 | JGI IMG/M metagenome (GOLD analysis project Ga0181520, IMG submission 132451) | Peatland microbial communities from MTU Mesocosm Facility, Houghton, MI, USA - PEATcosm2014_Bin02_30_metaG | ecosystem: Environmental > Terrestrial > Soil > Wetlands > Peat | place...
GCGTTGGCGACGTTGCCGCCGATGGCGTCGATCCAGGTCTGGTCGACCTCGAGACCGGTGCCGGCGATGTTGACCGCGGGGAACATCGACATGACGAGCTCCTCCTCCCTATCCGGAGACGGCCGTCGAGAAGATGGCGAACTCGGAGTTAAGCGAATTCACGACGGCCTGGTTCTCGAGGTTCGTCTCCGACTCGAGGGCCAGCTCGGCCGGCAGGCTCACGTTGTTGCCATCGCTGCCCGAGGGGAGGCCCTCTGGGGTGGTGGTGGCTGTGGCGGTCCCTCCGTTGGCGACGGCATCGGCGAGGGAGCTCTCGAAGTTCACGACCTGGGCCTGGTAGCCCGGCGTGTTCTCGTTGGCGATGTTGTTCGCGATGACCTGCTGGCGCTGCTGGATCGCGTCCAGAGCGAAGTTCAGCACGTTGATCGCCTCAACCGCGTCAGCCACGGTTCACCTTGCTCTCGAAGTCGAAAGCCGTCCTTGGCCTACGGCGCTACGGTCCGGGCGATCCCTGCCCCACCGCAGCTACTTACGACGCGATCGCTGCGGATCTTTCCAAGGGGGCGTGCCAACTACGCTTGGGGCTATCAACAAAGCAACGACCGCCGAAAGAGATCACGACGGGCCCCGGCACTCCCGGTTCCCGGTGCTGGATATGGCCCATGATCCCTCTTCGTGCAGAATTTCAAGGTTCCCGGCCGGTTCGCCGCCATGGTGAAGGTGCACAACTGCCGATTCACGCCGTCCGCCTTCAAGAACTCGGTGGCAGTCACCCGCACTGGGCGACCAGGACCACGGTGTGGTTGGGTCAACGACATGTCGTGGATGCCTTTAGCTGAGAAGGAGACCTGATGGCTCTTGTGCTGACCCGCGGCGTCGGCGAACGCATCCTCATCGGCGACGACATCGTGATCGAGGTTCGCGCCATCGTGGACGGGCGCCATGTGCGTATCGCCATCGAGGCACCACGTCAGGTGCCGATCCACCGTTCCGAGGTCTACGACGCCGTTTCGGCTGCCAATGCAGCCTCCACTAGGTCGGCGGAGACGGTGCTCGAAGAGGGACATTTGAATTTCGGCGGTTGACAGTTCCCCCTGGTCGGCCACGAGCTGGGGCCGAAGATGGGAGCGCCAAGATCGTCGAGCGCGCCCCTTAGCGACCCGCGGCGACGTTAGGGCGCAACTCCGAGCTTTCCCTCCAAGAAGTCGGGACGATTGGCGCGCAACCAGGCCAGTCCCTCCTCGAGGAGGATCTGTGAGCTCCTTCCCTGACCGGTGGCCCGCTCGCCAACGTGGTGCACGTAGGCCCGGCTGACGAAGTGCCGGTATCCCTTGTTGGCCAGATCCCAGCAGCACAAGTCGTCCGCAAACCAGTTGGTAGGAGGGAAACCCCCGACTACATCAAAGGTCTCGTGCCGGATCCAGGCGGCGACGGGGACGACCATATCAACCCCGAAGATCTGTCCCTCTGTCTCATAGCCGATACCCGCCAGGCACGTGGCGCCGTTTGCGAAGCGGATGTTCTGAGGCCCTTTCACGTAGTTCGAACGGCAGCCAACGAACCCGATCGGTTCCGCGCAAAGACCACCGATGGTGTCCACGTCTTCGAGAAGGAGCCGCACGGTGTCGGGATGCAGGACGCAGTCGTCGCCGAGAATGAGCAGCTCGCTGGCGTCGGTCTGTCCGGCACACCAATTCCACGCCTCGCTGCCTGTCGTGATGCCAGGCGCCTGACGCAGCAGCCGCATGCGCGGGTTGCAGGGGAGGCCGTTCGGCTCCTCGGTGCCGTTCCAGCCGACCAAGACATCGATCGTCGGTGCGTATGCCTGAATCGACGCCAGCGCCACACGCAGATCACCCCACACCGACTGGGCGCTCTCCGGTGTTGACCACCGGGCCGCCGGCAAGATGATGGTCAGCATCGTAGGAGTGCCTTTCTCTCTCACACGCCGGCCAGGTCACCGGCGCAGACGGTTCGCTTGAAGATCTGCAGGGCATGGTTCACGGCTTGGTCCATGTCGAGGTAGCGGTACCTTGCCAACCGCCCTGCGAAGACCGTCGCCGGCGCCACCTCGGCCAGCAACGCCGCGTAGCGTCGGTAGAGAAGCCTCGAGTCCTCCATCGGCACCGGGTAGTAAGGCTCATTGCGCGAGGGCCGGTACTCCTCCGGGTATTCCCTGGTGATGAGGGTGCTGCCGGTCACTGGCCCACCGAAATGGGCATGCTCGATGATCCTCGTAAAGGCGTGCTCGTTCGGGTAATTGACCACCGCCATCGGCTGGTAGGGCCCGAGCGGCAACTCGGTGTCCTCGAAGCGGAGACTGCGATAGGGCAGTGGCCCGTACACAGCTTTGAAGTAGTCGTCGATGGGGCCGGTGAAGACCAGGCGCTTGTAGCGAAGGGAGGCTCCGATCGCATCGAAATCAGAGGAAAGTGCCACCGTGATCCGGTCATGGTCGAGCATTCGAGACACCATCGCCGTGTAGCCGTCCGCGGGAAGGGCCTGGTGGGGATCACGAAAATAACGGTTGTCGCGCGAGATCACCACCGGGACCCGCGCGGTCACCGCCGGGTCGAGATCCTCCGGACGGCGCCCCCACTGCTTGATCGTGTAGTTGACGAACACCGAGTCGTATAGCAACGAGCCCAGCTCGGCGAGCGCGCGATCCTGGTGCTCGATGAGACGGAGGATCGGGACCCTGGCACCGAAGCCGAACTCGTCGGTCAAGGCCCGCGCGAGCGGCCCCGCGTCCTTGTCTCCCAGGAGTGCGTCGAGGGTGTTCAGGTTGCACGGCAGAGGCACCAACCGCCCGGACACGCGGGCAACGACCTGGTGCTCATAGGCGCGCCAGTCCGTGAACTGCGATAAATAACGCCAAACGCTTTCCGAGCTTGTATGGAAGATGTGGGCGCCGTAACGGTGCACCCGGATGCCGTTTTCGTCCACGGGGTCGTAGGTGTTGCCGGCTATGTGCGATCGGCGATCGACGACCAGCACCGTCTGTCCCAGCTGGGAGGCAATGCGTTCCGCCAAAGTCGCACCCGTGAGGCCAGCGCCGACGACGAGCCAGTCGAAGCTCCTCCGCGGAGCAAAGGACCCGGCTCTGTAAGAGCTCACGCTACCCACATCGGCCAGATGCTGGTCCTTCTTTAGGGTCCGCCCTCACGCGCCGACGTCGGAGGGACAGTGATACTCCTTTGATCGCGATCTCCTGTCGTGGTCCGCCGGCTCAGTCGGAGCGGACTTCGGCTCAAAAGCGACAGTCCCGAAATCTTCCGGATGCATGACGCGCCAAGCTTGACGACGTCGAGCTCGTTTTGCGACGAAACGACCCCCGCCAAGCAGTGGACTACTGCAAGCGACTTCAGGCACTCTTGCCCCCAGCCAACTGCCACCGAGATGCTTGTAGCGTGCGCGGCGCCCTCCGGCACGACAGCTGTGTCGGCGATAGGCCAAACAACATTGCCAGGTTGTAGGACTATGACTCCGAGAGACTGCCCGAAGTCCTCCCGCCTCCCAATAGGGACGTTTCAACGCGTTGTGTTGTCTCAAAGGGGTCTTTGGAAGGCATCAAATGGCGCGTGCCTGCAGGTTGTAGGTCGCTCAACCGGACAGATCGCAAGCTTAGGCCGACGTCGCCCCGCTCTAAACAAGCGATCTCGACAACCGGTAGGTGCTGCGGCAAGCGGACACGCCGTGTGCTTCGGGGCACACGCAGATCGGTAATGAACAGGCCATCGCGCTCTTCTTGAAAAGCTGCCTATCATTGGCCTTAAGGAGATGCTGATAACTACGCCCTGTCCGCATATCCCGATGTAGCAGAAATTGCCAATGACTAGCCTCCGCGCGTTGGCGAACACACGGTCTATCCACGACCGCAACACGGTGCCAACCGCCAGGACGAACCCCGGACGCCAGAGAGGTCAGTTACTTACGAGATGACTATGGACAGAGTCGAATCTCCCGAGGCCAACCTGGCCGGGCTGCTCGGCGACATCCCCGACGTTGTGGTCGTCCTCGACCCCCAGGGCCGATTGCTGTGGGGCAATCACGCCGCCGAACGCTTGTTCGGCCGGTTGCTCCACGACTCGATCGGGCTGCCGGCACTCGACCTCGTCCATCCGGACGATCTGGAGCTCGTCCTTCGTTCCTTGGCGAGCGTACAAAAGAAAGAGGTTGGCACGCTCATCGAGGTCAGGGCCAAGGCCGTCACCGGATGGCGCCTCCTCGAGGTGCTCGGCGCACCGGTCAATTGGTACGGCTATCCTGCCGTGCTCTTCTCCATGCGGGACCTCACAGAGCGGCGACGCTTCGAAGTGGCTCGCAGTGAGGAGGCGCGCTTTCGATCGCTCGTGCACAACGCGGCCGCGATCACCCTCCTCGTCTCACCCACAGGGATAGTCGAGTCCGTCTCGGGAGCGCTCAGCCGCCTGCTGGGACACGATCCTGAGCTCGTCGAGCAGCGCGCCCTCGCCGAGCTTGTGAGCCCGGTCGACCACCCGGCGCTGGCGACGGCTCTCCGACAGGCTCTTCGCGGTGCGTCGGCCTCGAACCCGGTGACCGTCGTCGTGCGCATGCTCCGCCACGCAAGCGACGAGTCGGTGCCCTTCGAACTCTCCTTCGTCAACCTCATCGAAGACCCCATCGTCGGCGGCTTCGTCGTCTCCGCGCACGACATCACGGCACTCGTCGCGGCCGAACGCGAAGTGCGCGACACCTTGTCGTTGCTCACAGCGACGCTGGAGTCGACCGCCGACGGCCTTCTCGTCGTCGACATTGCGGGCCATATCACGAGCTTCAACCGTCGCTTCACCGAGATGTGGCACCTGCCCGATTCGATCCTCGCGCAACGTGACGACGCCACGGTCATCGACTTCGCCATCGAGCAGTTGGCAGAACCACAGACATTTCGCACCAGGGTGGAAGAGCTCTACGCCGCGCCCGAGGCGGAAAGCTACGACAGCATCGAGTTCAAAGACGGGCGGGTTTTCGAGCGTTATTCGAGACCGCAGCGCGTAGACGGCGAGATTGTCGGGCGCGTGTGGAGCTTCAGGGACGTCACCGACGCCAAACGCACAGAAGAGGAGCTGCGCGAAAGCGAGCAGCGCTTCCGCCAGGTCTTCGACCAGGGCCCGCTCGGCATCGCTCTTGTGGATCTCGAGGCGCGCGTAACCAACGCCAATCGTGCCCTGTGCCAGTTCGTGGGACGTCCCAAGAGCGAGCTCGTCGGCGCGAGCTTCAGTTCTTTCACCCATCCTGACGACGTGGACAAAGACGTCGAGCTCATCCGGCAAATGTCGGACGGGGCGATCCACAGCTACAAGGCCGAGACGCGTTTTGTCACAGAAACTGGTGAGGTCGCCTTCGGGATCGTGACCGCCTCGATGATCCGGAGCGAGCTCGGCTCGCCGATCTACGGCTTGCGCATCGTCGAGGACATCACCAAGCGCAAGCGTCTCGAGCACGAGCTCGCTTCTCACGCGACGACGGCGCGCAAGCTCCTCGCCAGCTTGACGCCGCGGGAGGTCGAGGTCCTCGAGCTGTTGGCGCAGTCCGCCACGGCCTCGAAGCTCGCCGATCGTCTCTCGGTCTCAGTACGTACCGTGGAGACTCACCTCGCGAACGCCTACCGCAAGCTCGGAGTCCGCACGAAAGAGGATGCGGCGGCCGAGTTCGCACGCCTCACCAGCGCCGTTGCAGCCTTCCCGGAAGGGCCGTGAGGGGGCCACGTCCCCAGCGGGTCGGCGGCGGAGCTATCTACGTAGTAAAGGTCAGTAGTCGGTACGTAGAAGAAATCAGTACCGTACTGAAGAAAGTCCCGTACGAAGGCGCCTAAAGCTGTCTGTGCTCCTGCCGAAACCTTCTAAGTGCGCTTCGCGAGGGAGCGTTGTTGAACGTCGCGAATCAGGAGGCTTTTGATGTCAGTGCGGGATTGGAAGAGCGGGGCTCACGCGAAGCGCGGCGAAGGGGCGCCGGGCAGCAAGAGGCCACGCATGTCGCGCAAGGTGAAGCTTGCCAGCGCCGTGATGGGTGCCCTGTTGGCAGGCGGTTCCGCCTATGCCGCGACCAACTGGGTCGTCGGACTCAACTCGAATTCGAACGGCGAGGCCCAGTCGGCCACGGTCTCCAACCTGACCATCGCCGCCGTCGCCACCCCAAGCGCCACGAACCTTTTGTACCCGGGCGGCAACGGTGACGTCGTCCTCACCATCACCAACCCCAACGCCTTCCCGGTCACCATCACGGCCGTGAACCTGCCGACGAACACGACCTATGCCACCGGTTACTCCAACGCCGGCCTCACGACAGCCGTGCCGAGCTGCTCGTCGACCACGAGCGACGTCATCTGGAACTACTCGACAGCGACAACCGGCAGCTCGCACGCCCTTGGCACCGCGCTCGTCGTAGGCGCGGCGGGCACCTTGACCGTGACGCTCACCAATGACGCCAGCATGACGGCGTCGGCACCTGCGGCATGCGAGGCCAACTACTTCTCCATGCCCTCTTTGACGGGCGTGACCGCAACTGGCGGCGCAGGCACCGCCACGACATCTCCGGCTACCGACAGCTGGACAAGCTGACCGGATAGCGGGAATACGGCGAGCAGGCAGCGGCGCGAACGAGGACCACGAGTGTTGGCCCCAAGGCCACTCGCGCCGCTGTTTGCAGCCGTGCTCACCGCGGCGTGTCTGCTCTGGGCCGTGCCTGCTTCCGCCACGACCTGGGCAGCAGCGCTCGGTTCGGGCAGCCACGGGGAATCCCAGGCCAAACCGGCGCCTTCGCCGCCCGCCACGGTCTCGACCGTGTGCGTAGCCCCGGCCACCGAGCGCGTCGTCACCGTCTCGTGGACGGCGGTCACAGACGCGACGACCTACTCGATCTTCAAGTCGACATCGACTTCGACGGGCTCTTACTCCTCGACCGCGACGGGATTGACGGGCACGTCGTGGGAAAGCGGGACACTTGCGACAGGCAACGTCTGGTTCGAGGTGGAGGCATTCGTGGGCACCAATTGGGTGAGCGCGAAATCGAGCGCCAGCAACGAGACGACGCTCGCTTCGAGCAACCCGGAGTGCAAGGTGCCATAAGGCGCCAATACTCCCGGTCTAGAAGGTGACACCGTGGAACCCTCCCTAGGTGGACGTGCCGTTAGCCCGAACGAGGAACTGGCCGTGGCCAGGGCAGAAAGAGACCTCTGCCAGGTGCGGCTTCGTCAGGCGGCGAGCGAGCGAGACAACCTGCGCACCGACCTCGCCGAGGCCCGCGCCGAGCTCGAGTACTGGCGGACCCTGGCCGAGTACCGCGAGCGACGTCTGATCGAGCGCCAAGCCGGCACCGACGCCAAGATCGAGCCGATCAGGGCCAAGCTTCGCCGGGGCGGCTGATCACCTCGGGTTTGCCTTACCTTCGGCGCCCCGCCGCCTCGCCGGGGCGACAGCCAACGAGTCGCCAGGATCAGGACTCGACCAGGAAGAGGAGCGTTTCCGGCCGTACGCCGTCGTCCCTCATGGCCTCGGCTGCCTCCTCGGATCGCATCACCTGCTGGAAGGCGTCCATGTCCGGGACCTCCACGACCAGCCCGACTCGGTTCGAATTGGCTGGGTCGACAAAGGTGCGCACCGTCGCCCCGAGGGGCCCTAAGACGTCCTCGCGTCGCGAAGAGGCGAGCCAGGCCTCGACGTTGTCGACCTCGTGGAAGATGATGAGTGTCGCCATCTTCACCTCGGCTTCCTGCCGCTCTTCTGAGCTGGGCGGCCTGCTCGGAAGTACCTGAAGCTATGGGCCAGGTCCGAGACGAGTCAACGGTCGTAGATGACGATTGCGTGCCCTCCGCCAGGGACGGACGCAGCCGGCACCACGCAGTTCGAGGATGGCTGGTCCCCCGTGCGGCCGGCGACGTACCTCGAGACTCACGGCGAGTGACCTGGGCTCGAAGGTGCGGAGTCGTTTACAGCGGTCCGCAGGAGATCGTTCCATCGCGCGTCCGCCACCCGGCACAACTGTTGCAGCTGGTCACGCTCCCGGCCTCGAAAGGGCGGACCGTCCCGCCCCGTCACCAACACCAGCGGCGACGAGCCGAGCACCGCCCAGGCGACGTCCCTCGGCCCGACCGGGCCAGAATCAGGCGTGGAGAGCGACAGGCCGCCATGCGCACCTGTCACGAACGTGTCGAGCCAGGTGGCACTCGGCGGGCTACCGATCACAGCCAGGGATGTGACCTTGTCACCGCCGGTGTCGAGCAGAGTGCACCATTCGCATGCGAACGCGGTGCAGACGCCCTGAGCGAGCATCGCTGCGAGTTCGTTCGTGCTCCTCGCCCGGGCGAGGAGCACGGCAGCTTCGAGCGGGTCGCGACCGCCATAGGGCACACGGGAGACGAGATGACGCAGATCCTCCACTTCGACACCAGGTAGTTCAGAAAGGGCAACAACAAGGTCGTCCGGCGCGTAGCCGGCGGGAAGCTCGACGGTGAGCTCGTCCACCACGCGGGCACCGTCACGTTCGAGGATGTCGATGCCGACCAGATCGCCTCCGAGCTCTCCGATCCTGGTGGCGATGCGGCCGAGCGATCCTGGACGGTCCATGAGCCACAAGCGCACGACCGCGTAACGAGACACGGCTAAGACGCTACCTGTCGCATGTGAACGGACGATTTCCCCAGCGCGAACTCCTCGAGAACCGAGCGTCGCTACGCGAGCGGACGTCGTGCTTGCGGCCAGGAGCGATGCCCAGCTCTCGAGCATGAGATGCGGGGGCTCAATCGTGCGCGACTCAAGTGTCGTCGGAGAAGCGCTCTTCGAGCGATGGCCGTCGGTGGCGGACTAGCCAGAACCGACGCGTCCCTTTAGCATCACGGGCGGTCCGACGGTCCGAAGTGACCAGACTGGGGTGATCAAGGGTGACTTTGCCCGTAGAGCTCGTCTCTTTGCTGCAACGGCCGAGCCCGTGTTACATAACGACCCTGATGCCGGACGGTTCACCCCAGGTCACCCAAACATGGGTCGACACCGACGGCGAGCACATCGTCATCAACACGGTCCAGGGCTTTCAGAAGGTGAGAAACGTCGCGCGCGACCCACGCGTGGCCGTGATAGTCGCCGACGCGACGAACCCGTCCAGCTACTACGCGATCCGTGGACGGGTCGTAGATATCACCGCCAAAGGCGGCAGGGAACACATCGAGGCCCTCGCGCAACGCTACCTGGGCACTCCTTATCCCTGGTGCGGCGGCCGGGACCAGGTCCGCGTCATCCTCACGATCAGCGCCGACAAGATCCACGGGATCGGCTAGGCCAATCACCTCGGGTGAGGCCAACGACACCACTTCCGCGGCAGGACTACGGCCGAGAAGATAACCCGATCCACGAGAGCGACACCTCGAGACAATCCAAACGCCGGAGACAAGCTGAGCGAACTCCGAGCTGCCCTAACCGCCCGAGCGGCGGGTCTTGGGGTGTTGCCGGCCTTGCGCTTCGACCAGCGCGCCTTGAGGCGGGCCAAGTCGCCGCGCCAGAGACGTCTCAGGGTGGGAACGGGGCAGTCCCTCCCGAGGTCTCCCGGTCGGTGGTCAGTCCATGGCGGTAAGGACCACAAGCCACGGCAGGAGGACGGTTACAGGCAGGCCTGGGAGCGTCGAAAGACCGCTTTGTGACCAGCACTAGCTGGCAAAAGTTTGGACTCTTCTTTTGGGCATTATGACTGCCAGGTCTTGCACTGCCCCGCTATCTCTCGCGTACTCTTCGCCTTCGCTGGCAAGAGCTTGGCGACCGCACGCAACAATGGGCAGTTGCGGTCGTACAAGGACGGCAATGTCTCTTGGTGCTCTGTGACAACGACCGTGTTCTCGCACTCGTCGCCGTCTGCCGTGAAGAACGGCGGCAAGCCCGCCTTTGACCGAATTGTTATCTCGAAGAGAATCGAGTCCTCCATGCAAAGCACCCTGGGCGCGCGCGGAAGAGCGTTGAAGACGGCCCTTATCGCCGCCGCCTGTGAGTTGCTGAGAAGAACCGTCACAGGACCGGAAGAGCCTTCCATGGCCGAGGTCTGAGAGAACCCCGTCACCTCCATGACACCCCCGGTGGGGACGACCTCTCCGGCAGGTCGGTTCGGGACCCAGACCGTCTGTGAGTCGATGCGCAGCTCGCTCCCGGTGCCAACCGGGGAGAACGTGTAGACGAGCTGGGCTAGGTACTCGTTGTTCCCCGAAGTTGGCAACGAGACCTCGACATCCTCCTCCGTACATTGGGGGCTGGAGCCATTGCCGGTAGAAGTCATCTTGGCGCCGGGGTGGAGATGCGCCTCGAGGTAGCTCTCGACCTCATCGGGCGATTCGGCGACCAGATACAGCTTGTGGAGGTCGGTCAGATCGCTTATGCCGACGCTCGTTGCCGCCTGGGCAAGCAAGCCGCAGAGCAGTCTGTGAGTTGAGTGCGCACCTGGCGGGATGGCGGCCTCCTTGAGCACGCGGATCGCGAACGAGGCCGCTGTCTCCTTTGCAGGTCGCTGTACGTTTCCAGCCGCCGTCGCGGCACCAGAGATGCCGAGAACCGATGCCAGGAGCCCGATTCCGACGACGCGGGTCAACCGCACGACTCTCATCATCCCATGAAGCAGAACAGTGGCTCTTTCGCGTATCGCTCAGCGAGGCAAGGACCGCAAGCCGCGCTGGACCGAATCGGCCACGTGCAGGCTCGGACTCGCCGGCATCAGTCTCCTACTGTGGCGCCACCTACTGCCCCTCGTAGCGCCGTAGGAAATATCCGTCGACCGGCAGGTACTGCACCCGACCCCGCGCAGCGGCTGCCGTCACGCATACTGCATCAGTGGGGCCATACCACCGATGTCGTGCCACGTCGCCGCGGCGTTTGGCTGGCTGCCTCGTCCCGGCGCTGGTGATCCTCTTTCTTGTCACCCCTTCGGGTCCGACCGGAGCATTAGCCAGACCTGTCGCGATCGCCCACGGCGTCGTCGACTCCGCCTGCGCCAGCGGCGCCGGCACAGCGATTCCCGCGCCGGAGTCGTGGCTAGCCGGAGCAGTCTCGGTCGCAACCACGATCATGCCGAGCGAGATAACTCTCGTCGTGGTCTCTTCGGGGTATCCACCCGCCTCCTACGCCGAGGTGCACGCCTTCACGTCCAACTGCGCTCCAGACTCCGCCTTCGGCGACAATGGTGTCGAGCGGCTTACCGTCAAAGGCCGCGACTTCACTATCGCGGCCGCGATCCCGGCCGTAGGAGGTGGCGCGATCCTCGCCGGTCAGTCGACGGGCGGATGGCTCGTAGCTCGCATTGACGCGAGCGGTCGACTCGATCCGGCATTCGGGAAGGGCGGTTGGACCGTGCTGCCTTGGCCGGGCGGCGCGTCGGCTGTCGCCCAAACGCCCTCGGGCGACATCGTGCTCGGTGGCAGTGTCGGCGGTGGCTGCTGCGTGCGGGAGTGGGTAGGCGAACTGAGCGCACGTGGCGCCCTCATGAGGCGTTTCGGGTCTGGTGGTCGAGTGCGCATTGGTCCGCTTGAGGACTCGGGTGTCGCCCGGGTTGCCGTCGAGCCGGACGGCGACATCCTGGCGCTCACCGGAGGAGGGAACATGGGGTGTTGGGGCGTCACCGTCGCCGCACTCAACTCCTCCGGTTCGCTTGTGCCCTCATTTCAGCGAAACTTCAACGCGACGATGCGACGAGCCTTGCCCTCGGAATCCTTCGTCGGCGACCTCGTCGTCCGCCGCGACGATTTTCTCCTCGTCGGCACCGAGCAGGAGAACTGCGTCACGAACGTCGCGAGCCCGACAGCCGCGGGGCGCATTATCGCGTTCCAGCGCAACGGTGAACTCGAAGCGAGCTTCGCCAACAGAGGAGAGGCGCGCTTCAGCTCGTCGATGGAAGACCCCGTTTGGGCACTGCCGCAGCAGAACGGAGGAGAGCTGGTCGTCGGTGTGACGCCGGCTATCCAGGCAAAGGCCAGAGCGCGCCTGACCCTGGTGGACGTGTCAACAAGCGGGAGTGTCGATCGCGCCTACGGTCACAACGGCGTCGCCCAGCTCCAATTGCCCTTCCTCAGTCAGTCCTATCCGGCTTCTTACGTCCCCGTTAGCGTCACGACGAACGGCCGCGTGAGCGTTGTGGTCAGCAGCACTGCCGACGGCAGGGCGCTCAAGCTCGTACAGTTCCTGGGCTAGGGCGGCGTCACAGCCGAGACCTCAGAGCCGGCTCCGAGAGCGTCCACACTCAAGAACCCAGGGACGACTGACCTAAAGCGAAGCTGGTGCCGTTTCTTCGGACGCGCGAAGAACCTCGTGATGCTCGTCTGTGCTCATGTGTAGGCGGGCTCGTCCTTCAGGTTTTGGCGCAGCCAGGTCCTCACCTCTCCCTCGTCCTCGTGACCATGAACAGTCATCGCATGATGGGTGGCGGCGGCGAGCACTTCGTCCTCCTCACCCGAAATTGTGAGCGTGCAGCCGCTTTCGCTCGGGAAGTCTCGGCAGTCGGCAACTTTTCGGCCCATTAGGTCTCCGTTCTCTCGATCGCTGCGGTGGTCACATTTCCTCGACGCTGCGCACGTCCAGGTTGCGGAACAACATCGGCCCGTCGCACAGATGACCGAGGCGCTCGGCGAATGATGCCGTCTCAGGGAGGTTCGAGTTGGCCATGGCATCCTCATATGAAGGGAACTCCACGATCTGGACATAGGTGTTCGGCCGTTCCCTGTCCTGAGTCACGGTGGCCCTTTGAGCGGTCCGACGCCCCGCTGTCTTCGTTCGCCACTCGCTGACCAGCGCTTCGACTTCGTCTGGCCGGGTCGTCGTGAACTCGATGATCTGGACGAACGCCATCGCGACATCTCCCCCCGGGAGCCGCTTTCCCGCGGCGGGACTTCGCCGCTGGGATCCCCTTCGCGCACGGTAACGCCGTTCGCGGACCATTTCAACTCGTTCTTTGCGCCAGATCGCTAGGTCGATGGCACCCGGCAGCTCAATTGCCTCGAGGCTTCCGGCCACATCTATCAACTGTGGTCTCGGCGAGGCCCTTGTGCCGCCGAGTGGCTGCACTCGGCCCACCGAAGGTCCACGTCTCCGTTGTGGCGCCACGCGCCAAGTGCACGGTTGAGCGCGCAACGTCGACTATTGCACCAGGCCGGTCACGCCTTCCATCGCATGCACAACGAACAAAACCACCAATCTCAAGTGAGACTGCGCCGACGCCTGGTCGATCAGGGTGCTGTCAAGTGTTCCCCTGAGCTAGAAGGCAGGCGAAGGTCCCAGTTCCACAACCGATGTCCAGAACGGCCAAGGCGCCGAACTCGTCGGCGATGGCTGCGTACGGCGCGAGGTCGCCGCGGTCTGGGTCGAGCGGGTCGAAAAGCTCGGCGAGCCGCGGCTCAGTGAAATGGGCATCGGACACCCGAAGAGACTGTCCGAACTGAACGGTTCAGGCAACAGGCCGGCTCCGCACCGACCGGCGCCCGTAGCGAGACGGCTCGCGACGCGCGCGCCGATCCGGGATGGTTCCGCCGAAGGATCGCGGGGCGCGGTTCTGGGCCAGTTCCAGAGAAGGGCCTTCTCACTGACTATCCGTCCGGGCGCGCACGGCAGGCGGATGCGATCAGCGGGCTGGCCATCCGGCGCCGA
>Ga0181520_10009294_pt1 | contig 13619 bp, 12 predicted proteins | sample PEATcosm2014_Bin_29_FD_132451 | JGI IMG/M metagenome (GOLD analysis project Ga0181520, IMG submission 132451) | Peatland microbial communities from MTU Mesocosm Facility, Houghton, MI, USA - PEATcosm2014_Bin02_30_metaG | ecosystem: Environmental > Terrestrial > Soil > Wetlands > Peat | place...
AACTCTTGTCAACTTCACGGTTACACCAAATGCACCCACCACCCTGAACCTGGTGGTCGGTTACGACAATGGCGATAACGCACACAGCATCGATTCGACCCTTCCTATCCAGTTCACCACAGACAAGCAGCAGGCCGACCCGGTGATGAGCAACATCGTTATTACCGCCAATGGCACGGTCTACACGGTCAACGGCGATTCAACCAACGCCGGACTTTTAAATGCAAATGGTGTAACGATCACCGCTCTTTCCCCGGCAGTTCCGGAAGATCCCTACCAGAATTACGTGATCGGGACACTCAAACCTGACGATTTCGGCAGTTTCGAACTTACCTTCTCCGTCCCTGAGGGAACAAAGAGCATTCCCCTCAAGCAGTCCTTCAAGGACAGTGACGGCAACGTGATCACTTCAACCCAGGATATTGACCTGACAACTGCCCAGCAGGCTTCGCAAAGCAATGCCGGTCCGGGAATGCTCCCGGTGCTTGTCGTTGTTGCCATTGTCGTGATCGGTGCGGGCGGCTACCTGTATATGAAAAAGAATCGGAAACAGTGAGGCCAGGTCATGGCACCGGTCATCCAGTTTAAGGATGTCGTCAAGATTTACCCACTCAAATCGGGAGATGTGACTGCGATAAACCATATCTCCTTTTCCGTGGAACACGGGGAGTTCATCTCGATCATGGGGCCATCCGGTTCCGGCAAGTCAACACTTCTTACCATGATGGGCTGCCTTGATACGCCCACATGCGGGGATATCTTTATCTCCGGGATCGGGGTCCGCGATATGAACGACACTGAACTCACCAACCTGCGGAGGGACCGGATCGGATTTATCTTCCAGTACTTCAACCTCTTCCCCCTGTTAAACGTTATCGAGAACGTCAATTTTCCCCAGATGCTCAAGTCGCAGCGGCAGGTAGATGAGAATAAGGCAATTGAAAAACTCCGCGCCGTCCAGCTCGATGAACGGCTGTACACCCACACCCCGCTCGAACTCTCCGGCGGCCAGCAGCAGCGGGTCGCAATAGCCCGGGCACTTATCAATGATCCCGATATCCTCCTGTGCGATGAACCGACAGGTAACCTCGATTCAAAGACCGGGGCAAGCATCATGGAACTCATGAGCGAGCTGCACCGGAAAGGTGCTACGATCATTGTAGTGACCCATGACCCCAATGTTGCAGAGTACACGGACCGGACGGTCCGGATCGTTGACGGGAGAATCGCATCATGAGCGGGATTTTCTGGGAGATCTCAAAACGCAATATCCGGATTCATATGCTTCGTTCGTCCCTTGCGATGCTTGGGATCATTATCGGGGTAGTTGCCATCGGCGCAATGGGAATTCTTGGGAACAGCATGACCCAGGATATCAGTTCCAGCCTTTCGTCCGTAGGAGACAGCGTGATCGTCACCCCATACTCCGGCAGCGGCGGAATGGGACCGGGCGGCGGAGGCGGTGGGGGAAGTTCACAGAACATGTACCTTTCCGACCAGAATTACCAGCAGATCGAACGGGCCGTTGCCCCGAACGTTGCGATCCCGGTCCACTCCACATCCGAACACATGTCGGTCGGCGTGGGCAGCACCGACATCGAGGCAACTATCTACGGCCTCCCGACCGACAAGGTAAAAGACCTGCTTCCCACTCTTCAATCCGGGGACTACAGTAACGGGAACTCCGGCTGCCTTGTCGGGGCGACGTTCGCATCGGACCATAATGTCCAGGTCGGATCCCGGATCACGATCGGGCAGGATGGCGAGTACGGGACACTCCGGGTGACCGGCATCATCCCGGAGCGGGGGATGAGCTTTGATATCAGCACGGACAGTGCGATCGTTGTTACCCAGGACTGGTTTGAGAACACGTACAATGATCAATATGAGTACAATGAGGTGGTCGTAAAGGTAACAAGCGGCACTACCGCCGGGGTCACAACAACCATTGAAAAGCAGCTCAACCGGAATACCCGGGAGAAGACCGTAACAGTCACCGACAGCCAGGCAACGCTTGCAACAATCTATTCGACATTTAGTACAGTAACGCTCTTTGTCACCGCAATCGGCGGCATCTCCATGGTAGTAGCCGGCGTCTCCATCTTCAACATCATGATGATGTCGGTATCTGAGCGGATCAAGGAGATCGGGATCATGCGCAGCATCGGCACCCAGAAACGGGAGGTGATGAGCATGTTCATCTACGAAGCCGGGATTATCGGTGTTGTTGGGAGCCTGGTGGGTGGAATTCTCTGTCTCCTTGCGGGTTATGCAGTGAGCGCACTGATGCTTGGTACTACCAAGTACCTGTTCACACTTTCCAGTATGAGTTCGGTTGTGGAAGGTGTGGTATTCGGGATTATCATCTGCATTGCCTGTGCGATATACCCGGCGTGGCAGGCGGCTAATCTTAACCCGATCGATGCTTTGCGGCACGAGTGAGATATCCCCATGATCCATCTCCTGTATGTCGATAACAATCCGGACACCTGCACGATTGTTGCAGCACTCTGCGAAAGGATAGGGTCGTTTACGGTAAAGATCCTCAATTCCGGAGAATCTGCCCTTGAATGGTTGCAAACGTCATCGGCAGATGCGATTGTTTCTGAGTACGACATGCAAGGATGCATGAACGGGATTATGTTGCTTCGGGAATTGCGCTCCCGGGGTACCTCAACCCCGTTTATTCTTTTCACTGCCAATGATTCTCGCATCGTAAGAAAAAAAGCATACCGGTATGGGGTATTTAGCGTCATCAGCAAAGCCTCACTGGGCAAAAAGCCGCTTCACCGCCTTATCAGGACAATATACTGGGCGGTACTGTATACGGGAAGTTGAAACACTGGCAAACCTGAAAATGGAAAAACCGGTCTTAATGAAGAAAACCAGATCCATGAAACGCCAGACCCGCAAATACGATCAGATGGGCAAATGACGATGATGGGTACTTCACCCTCTCACCTCGTCATCTTACACGGATTGCGGGGACGAAATTTTGTGGTTTTTGTGGTACATGGCATGTCAAAAGATCGGATTACCGAGCCAACAGAAGTGCAGGCAGAGCCCGGACAGGCACCGGATCCACGCTCCACCATCATGGATACGCCATCAAATCCTCCGCCATCGTCAAAGGGGCAGCTGTTCATGAGGACCGGGCGAGGACACGCCAGTCAGACATTAACACGATAACTTAGGCTGATGAATGAATTGCACTAAAGCACATATCGATTTAGAAGGGATCGATCCAACGATCTATAAACGCCGCTGGTATATTCTGGCAACACTCTGTGCGGCGGTACTTGGAGTGATGTTGGCAAACAGCAGTATCAATCTGGCTCTCCCGACCATGTCGGTTGACCTTGATTTAAGCCAGCTTGAACAGACCTGGATTGTGAATATTTACTCACTGCTGTTTGCAAGCCTCCTGTTTCTTGCCGGTGCCTGCGGTGACCGGTATGGCAGGAAACTCGCCCTGCAGACCGGCGCCCTGATCTTTGCCGCGAGCGCGTTCTATGCCGGGTTTATGGCGCATTCTGCCATAGAGCTGATCATTGCCCGTGGTATCATGGGTCTTGGAGCCGCGCTCATAATGCCCACAACGCTCTCCATTGTCAACAATATCTTTCCCACAAAAGAGCGGATCAGGGCTATTGCCATCTGGAGCTCCATTACCGGGATCGGCATGATGCTGGGCGGCGTCGTGGGCGGTATAGTGATGGAATACATTAACTGGAACTCGGTGTTCTATCTGAGCGCTGCACTTGCTGCGTTTGGATTTATCATTAACCAGATACTTGCCCCAGAATCACGCGATGAGAACGGCCTTGCAGTAGACTGGATTGGCGGAGTATTCGCGGCTGCTGGCGTCTTCGGGCTGGTCTATGGCATCACCGAGGCACCATCGAAAGGCATCCTTGACGGGGCGGTACTTGCCGGCCTGATCATCGGTCTTGTATCCCTTGCTGAATTCGTCCTATGGGAGCGAAGAGCCGCATCGCCGCTGCTCGATATGAACCTCTTCCACAACCGGGTGTTTTCCATGTCGAGCCTAACTTTGATTCTCGCGTTCCTGGCAATGGCGGCGATATTCTTTACACTCAACCAGCTCCAGCAGCTCATCCTTGGCATGTCGCCCCTGACCGCATCGGTGCTGATGCTGCCGATCATGATCCCGTTCCTAGCGCTCGCACCGGTCATACCAACTATCGTGGAGAGGATCGGGGCCCGCTGGACGATTGTCACCGGCCTTGCCCTTGTCACGATCTCGTTCCTTGCCATCACCACCTGGACCATTGATACGACCTACGTGGGCATGCTACCGGCGCTGCTCGTTATGATTGCCGGCATCAATCTTGCCATGACCCCGAGCACGAACATCCTCATGGCATCGGTCCCAAAGAACCGTTCCGGCATGGGTTCCGCGATGAACGATACGACCCGCGAGCTGGGCAGCGCACTCGGTGTAGCAGTATTCGGTGCCATCCTCAGCGCGATATATATGAGTAACATCGCCGAAATCGCGGGAAGGTTCTCCGGTTCGGTAAAGACCGGCCTTGAGACTTCGCTTGCAACAGCGTTGAACACGGCGGCTTCCCTTGGGCCCGACGCGGGCACCGTTGCAAAGGCTGCTCAAGTCGCTTGGATGCATGCATTCTCGGTCGCCTCGCTGGTGGCAGCAGGGATCGTCTTTGTGGCTGCGGTTATTGCCTTCGTGGCAATGCCCCGGCAGAAACAAACGGAAAATGATACGCATGAATAACGAGGGTCGGAGGCAAGGTCGTGTACGCGCTGCAGTATAATCCTATGCAGCTTATCGGTAACAGTGCGCATTTTAGGGTTCCGAAGGTTTGGATTGGGAAGAAAGTGGTCGCGGCCCTGCTCGAACCAAAACAGGAAGATACAAAAACCGGGTGATGATCACAATGTCTCATCGTAACCAGTGGTACATCATAACATCCGAAGAACTCAACGACATATGCAGCCGCCTGTCCCATATTGAGGAGGAAGGCCCCCCCGAATGCCAAAAAAATGCCCGGGCAGTCTTGGATATCCTTGCTCTTGTCAGGGGACGCCTCACATGATGCGGCGGTGAGTCAACGCCATGTGCAAGTTCTTTCTTTTTTCACCAGATTCGGGGGAATCTCTGTGATCAGCACAAACAATCAGACAGAGAATCCTGATTACGGGCACGGGGAGGAATCTTTCCTATGCAATAGGGGGATCCGGTTATTGTATATCGATACCAATCGGGAAAGATGCGCCGTTATTGTAGTGTTTTGCGAAAGGGCAGGGTCACTTGCGGTCGAGACCCGGGATTCCGAGGAAGCTGCCCATGAATGGTTGTCGTTTTCTTCAGCAGACGTCATTGTATCCGGTTGCAATTTTCCCGGGGGGCAGGAGGTCTTGCCCTGCTCAGGGAGCTGCGTGCCCGTTGCATCACGACACCGTTCATTCTTTTCACGGCAAGAAATTCCCCCGCGATCAGGGACGAGGAATACCGTAACGGTGCATTCGGCGTCATCCGCAACACTCCTTTTGGAAAAAATACCATTTGCCGTTTTATCAGGAATGTATACTGGGCGGCTATGTATGGGGGAAACAAAAAAAACGCGATGAGGGACAATTAAAAAATCACGCCGGGAAAAAAGGTCCATGGAACGCCAGGCTCGTAATACGATCAGCCGGGGTAAAGACATTGGAGTACTTCACCCTCTCACCCGATCAGCTGGTTGCGGATTACGAGGACGAAATTCCAAGGGATAAAGAGAGTAGTTCAGATTAAAAACGGTCAGATCGGACAGGTTTTAGTAGGGTATGCCCGGAAGGGATACTCCTGAACCCTACGGTAAACCTCCCGGAGTCCCATTTATATACTCATCCCGGAAAAAATTTCCTCAATATTCGCATTTCTAGGGCCGATCAGGTGTTAGATAGGTAAAAGAATAGGTCAAAATTATCCTCGATTCCAGGGCCTTTGGTGGCCCATAGATGACATAGAAATCGGGCGAATTTCGGCAAACGGAGCCATTATAAGGCCCCTTTTCCACGAGAACTAAAAAGAAGCGTTTTACAGGGTGTTTCCGGAACAGGCCCGGATCGGAAATGGGAAATCCGGGCCCGATTTGGGCGTATTTTCCTGTAGGAGATCAGACCCCCCGGATCAGCACTTCCGGGAGAGGTGGTGATCTCAAAAAAGGCTGATGTGGGAAGCTTTCCTCCCCGACCGGTATCCTGCCCGGGTTCTGCAGGGGGGAAAGGATGCCTGCGACTTCTGCAGAGAGTGAGTACCGCGAGTACCTCCCGTCCTTTCGCAGGGAGAGAATGCCATCGGACAACAGCCGTTTCATGTACCAGGTGATGGTCGGGCCCGACACGCCGAGCACGCGTTCGAGATCCTGTCGGCTGCTCCCCGGCGAGGAAAGCAGGTGATCCAGGATCCGTTTTTCCTGTTCGTTTGCGAGATGGGAAAGGATCTTCTGTTCGATCCCGTCGAAACGCCCGTTGTTCTCGAAATAGCTGGTCCTCCCGTTGGATTTACGGATAACGATCTTGTGCTGGGCAGACAACTGGAGCAGGTGATATGTCAGTGTTCCACGGGAGAGACCGAGCCGCTCTTTGAGTGACGGGAAACTGATGCCGGGGTTTGCGATGATGAGCTGGTATATCTCGCTCCGAGTACCCTGTTCGAGAATATTGCGCCGGGCGATCCGCCGGAACCCGAGAAATGCCAGGAGTTTACTTGCAAAAAGGATCTCTAAGGGGATGACACAGATGGGGCAGAGGAGAAGCGCCATTACGATTGCCATGTCCTGCCAGGAAAGATCCCAGAAACTGACCGGGGCGAGATCCGGGACCGGTGTCCCCGTGGACCCATATGCCGGCGTAACGCTATAGTCTCCCGCTGCCGCAACCGGCGCGGCAAGCAGGACAACTATGACAATCAAAAGGCTGGCAAGGAACAGTTCCCGCTTCATTGTATCTTTTTGTTTTTATTATTCAATTATCAGGTTTGTGGTCAAAGAGGCCGGTATTGTTCCATGGGTACTGCCCGGCACTCCCGATTTTGATCGTCTTGTTGCTGTGGACGACAAATTCCCAGAGGCCGGGGGTCAGGTTGCTGTTTCCCTGGATCCTGAGATATATGCGGCCGTTGTGTGTCCCGTTGGTGACATCAGTATACGGGCCAAGAACCTGATCGGGAGCGATTACCGACAGGGAAAGGGTGTCCATGGGATCGCCGCTGTTGAGGTCCACCAGGATATACGATATATTTCCGGAAATGTCTGTCCTGTAGATTGCCGTGTGGCCCCCGAGGGGCAGGGGGATGCCGGAAAAATCCTGATCCGTGATCCGGATCCCGCCGTCGGCGGATGTAAGGAGGGGGTTGCCATGGATGAAAAGGGCAGCGGTGATGCACCCGGCTACAAGGATAAGTCCAAAACCGTACAGGAACACAGGATGCCGGGCATCCATCATACCATAGACTGTTCCTAAGAGGGATATCAGCATTTCTTTTTCACCTCTTTTCCCTAAAAAAAACGTTCCTGCACCCTGATATGTAGAGAAACTGCTCATAAATCGTTTAAATAGCCGAACCGATGCTCCGGGTAGTCAGGGTGCAACCGGCCGTGTCGGCCGGTGCAGCCGGCTGATGAGAGCATGACAGAAAGAAAACATCTGGTCCTGTGCGGTATCGTTCTTGCCATCCTTGTGGCCGGGCTTGCCCTGTACTATGAAGCAGGCATCTCCGTCCCTGATTCCCATGGCACGGTACAGCCTGCCACAAGTTCTCTTGCAAGAATTTCCAGCAGTGCAGTACAGAGCATACCGGTACCGGAAAACCGATCGGTCACCGGTGCTCCTGCACAGGCAGCCGGTAACAGGACAGGTGATTCAGGACCAGCGTACAGCCTGTCGTCTGCCGGCCTGCAGGTGCAGGACAGTACACGGTCCTGGCGTTTTGATGTCGATACATCATCCTGGCCACCTGATGAATACTTCGTGATTGCAACCTCGGCCCGGCCACGGGTCACGGCAGCGGCATACTTCTGCGTGGCGGAATCCCCGGCAGGTTTCCTGCAGCAGGTCCTTTCTGCCCCCGCGAAAAGCCCGGTTCAACCGCTAAATCCGGAGGGCAACGGTATCAGCATCGACCCCATCCCAGGTCATTACGTCGGGGACCGGTTTGCCATCACCGGCACGACCAACCTTGCGGCAGGTGACAGGATTCTCATCGTGATCACGCCTGTGTCGTTTGGTCCGACGAAGAAAAACGAGGTCGGGGAAACAGGTGGTACCTCCGGAATGGCAACGGTGCTCTCCGCCGATCCTGCCGGTTCCGGTTGATCTCCCGCGTATACGGGCAATGATCGTTTGTTCCAGAAAATGCACACGAACAAGGTTTGAGGTGAAAAAATGGTATCAGGTTACAGAAACAACAACAGGAAATTGATCTGGGGTGCAGTTGCCGTAATCGGCATTATCTGCATCGTTATCGTCGGATTCTTCCTTTCAGGAAGTTTTGCCAGCCAGTCCGGGACCGGCAGCGGGACAGCCCCGGTACAAGGGGCACAGCAGGCAGTCGGTCAGCAGGCCCAGAATGCTGCGGCATCAGTTCATGCAGAACCGGGCTCCCATACCACGATTTTTAACACATCAGCCGGGGATTATCCATATCCAGTACAGGTACAGATCCCGGTATCCGGCGTGTATCTTCGCGTGGGGTACCTGGGCCAGTATACCGGCAGCTACACGGCAAATGGTACATATCAGGAAGTAAAAGGTTCCGGCTTCCGGCTCTTTGATCTAGGCCAACCGTTAGGTACAGTAAATGCTGTGTTTGAAAAAGCAGACAACGGGGTAAAACACAATCTTACCGCGGAGATCTGGGATAACGGCAGGCTCCTTACCTCAAATGCAACCAATACCGCGTATGGGACGGTGAGCGTGAGCGCAAACGTGTAAAGGCCGGTCTCCTTTTTCCGAATCTTTGGGGAATCCCCGGGGGATCCGGAAATAAGCCATGAGCTTGCTCAAGAAAGCATTAATGCGTCATATAAACCACGGAAAATATACATACGCCGGATACCGGGTCGCTCTGATCGGGTCCCCCCTCCGGGCAGCAGGGAAAAAAACAGGATGCGGCAGGGAGTTGTTTTCCCGGCCGCATCTCCCTGCCGAAAAAACAAACGATAACCCAGGTACCTCCATGGATGCAGAAATTACCCGCCTGACTCACCAGGCAGAAGAATATGCCGGAACGCTTGCACAGATCCGTACCGAGATGAACACGGTCATTGTCGGCCAGCGGGAGACAATCGACCGCCTGCTTGTCGCACTCTGTGCGGACGGCCACGTGCTGCTCGAAGGGGTGCCGGGGATAGCAAAGACCCTCTCTATTAAGACCCTCTCGCAGTGTATAGACTGCAGTTTTGTCCGGATCCAGTTCACCCCGGACCTCCTGCCTGCGGATATCATGGGGACAAAGATTTACGACCAGAAAGACTCTACATTTTCCACGATTAAAGGCCCGATCTTTGCGCATTTTGTCCTTGCCGACGAGATCAACCGGGCACCGCCCAAAGTCCAGTCGGCACTGCTTGAGGCAATGCAGGAACGGCAGGTCACCATCCAGGGTGAAACGCACGCGCTGCCCCTGCCGTTCTTTGTGCTTGCCACCGAGAACCCCATCGAGTCCGAAGGAACGTACCCTCTTCCCGAGGCACAGGTAGACCGGTTCATGTTCAAAGTGCTCATGACCTACCCGGGGAAAGAGGAGGAGATCGCGGTCCTCGACCGGTTCACTGAGGGGCGGACCATTACCCCGAAAAAGGTGATCAGTACAGAGAAGATCCGCGAGATCCAGGCATTTACCCGGACCATATTTGCAGATGATGCGATCAAGAGCTATGCCTGCGAACTGGTAGATGCGACCCGACACCCGGGTGCCTATGGTATCGAGGAAGCCCGGTACATTGCACTCGGGGCATCGCCCCGCGCCACGATATTTTTAATCCTGGGTGGAAAGGCCCATGCCCTGCTGAACGGCCGGGGCTACGTGATCCCGGAGGATATCAGAGCCATTGCCCATGAGGTTCTCCGCCACCGGATCCTCCGCACGTACGAAGGGGAGGCAGATGGGATCACGACAGATCGGATCATTGACCGGGTCCTGGAAACCGTCAAGGTGCCGTGACTTCCATGGCGGATGGCATGCCGGGACAATCTCTCGCAGGAGACTGCTAAATGGATGATCGTGCGGAGCTCATACGGCAGGTAAAAAAGATCGATATCGCCACCGGGGTACTGGTAGAGGGGCTCCAGACAGGATTCCACCACTCCATGTTCAAAGGGCAGGGAATCGAGTTTACGGAGATCCGGGAGTACACGCCCGGGGACGATATCCGCGCCATTGACTGGAAGGTGACGGCGCGGTACAATCGGCCGTTTGTGAAAGAATTCACCGAAGAGCGCGACCAGACATTCTATTTTGTGGCTGATATCTCCGGCTCGTCCGGGTTTGGCCTGCATTCAACGAAAAAAAGAAAGATCCTCGAAATCACCGCAAGCCTTGCCTTTGCGGCAGTCAGGAACAATGACCGGGTCGGCCTCGTGCTTTTCTCGGACCGGGTGGAAAAATTCATTCCTGCAAAACGGGGCAGGAAACACCTTGCAGAACTCTTCAACGTCATGATCGACCACCGCCCGGTCTCAAAAAAAACCGATCTTGCAGCCGCACTACAGTTTCTTGCGACCATTATTGCACGCCGCAGTTCCATTGTCATCCTTTCTGACTTTGCCTCGCCATCGTTTTTGCTGCCCCTGCGCGTGCTGCGGCGCCGGCATGAAGTGATCGCGATCCGTATCACCGATCCGCGCGAGCAGGACCTGCCGGATGTGGGGCTCCTCGAACTCGAGGATACCGAGACCGGTGAACAGGTCCTTGCCGATACCTCGGACCCGGGGTTCCGGCAGCGGTACCGCGGGCTGGTGGCTGAATATGATAACGGCCTGCACCGGGATTTCGCACGCAGCCGGATCCCTGAAGTGGCAGTTTCCACAGATGAACCCTATGATATCCCCTTAAAAGATTTTTTTGCAAGGGTCTCTGCCATGAGGAGGAACCATGCCGGGATTTTATGAACCCCTGTGGCTGTGCGGCCTTGTCCTAATCCCCGTCCTTGCCGGGATCTACTGGTACGTAATCCGGAAAAAAAGGCAGGAGGCCATGGCCTTTTCCCGGGTAGCATTTGTGAAGTCCGCGATGGGGGATATGAAAGGATCGAGACGGCAGCTTATCCTCTTTGTGCTCGCACTCGCCGCGATCGGGCTGCTTGTGATCGGCCTGGCCGATCCCCACATCCCGCTTTCCCAGACAAAAGAGGGCATGAATGTGATCCTCGTAATAGATGACTCCGGCAGCATGCAGGCCACGGATTATCAGCCGTCCCGGATCGAAGCGGCAAAGAGCGATGCGGAAGCACTTGTGGGAAACCTTTCCCCACAGGACGCGGCGGGCGTTATCATCTTCCAGGACGGGGCAACGACCGCCGCGTACCTGAGCCAGGACAAGGAGTACGTACAGGAGAAGATAGCCAACATCTCTCCCAGTTCCGGAGCAACAGCAATTGGTGACGGCCTTGCTCTTGCGATAGACATGGCCCAGTCGGCCCCGTACAGGAAAAGCAACATCATCCTGCTCTCTGATGGGGTGAATAACGCGGGCACGATCACTCCCGAAGAGGCAACTGCACTTGCAAAAAGCACCGGTATCCCGATCGACACGATCGCCCTTGGGACATCTACCCCAACCGTTCTTGATTATGACTGGTCGGGCGCACCGGATTACGCCGACCTCAATGAGACTGCCCTTAAGACCCTCGCCGACCAGACCGGGGGCCGGTATTACAAATCCGTAAATGGCGAGACCCTCATGAACGCGTATGGAAACCTGATCCCGCGTAACGAACCCCTCACGGAAGAAACAAGCATCAAAGACTGGTTTATTTTCGGGGCACTTGTCCTGCTCTGTATAGAACTCTGGCTCCGGTATGGCAAAGGGAGGATCATCCCGTGAGGATGCACATTGCCGGAACAGCCGTTCTTCTTTTTATTGTCCTGCTCCTTCCTGCTGCCCTTGCAGCGAATGTCAGGATCACGGCAAACCAGACCGATTATTATTTTGCCGTGGGAGAGAATGCCGCACTTTCGTTTCCGGTCTCCAGTACATACAGCGGGGAGATCAACGGCATCGTGCGGGTGACTACCATCGGGCAGTTGCAGAATGCCGGAACTGTGCTGGCCATTACGAAAAACAGTGTCTACCCTCTCACGTTTCCTGCGGGAAACACGTTCCTTAATGTCAGTGCGGGCACATCTGCCAAAACGGAATCGGTAAAGGTCCGTATTGCCTACCAGTACACTGACGGCGCTCCCATCCTTGTAACCCTGCCTGACCTTAATGTCCATTTTGTCCAAAACCTCTCCCTGTACGTAGGACTGTCGGGAAACCCGGTGGCCAGTTCAAGCGGTGCCGGCCTCCCGGGCGGGCTCGGGAACAGTTCCGTGCAGCTCTCGCCCCAGTTTGTGTCCGCACAAAACCAGTCGGGCAGGGATGTGGCAACATCCTATTCGCCGTCTTCCCCCATATCTTCCCAGAACGGCCAGATGTTCCAGGACACTTCGGCACTCAAGGCGCAGATAGCGCAGGCGGCAGCACAGCAGGCCCGAAACCAGAACCGGTTTAACGCGAACCTTGTCGCCGACCCGTTGTTCCAAAAGGTCAATGCAACCCTTGCGGCAGACGGGTTCTTCCGCGAGGAGGCAACCTTGGATCCCACGGACAGCGGCAACGGCACATTTTCCATGAACTACCAGGATGCAACCGGCAGGCAGGTATCCCTTGCAGGCGCCATGGAATCGGATGTCGTCCCCCTCATCACCGAACAGTCATTTTTTTCCACGAATGTGACGCCAGCCCTGAGCGCAAATGCAACGTACCAATCCTTTTCCCGGGATCTCATCACCGGGGGATTCCAGAGGAACCAGACGCTCATAAACGTGACCCTCACGAGCGAAAATGTCAATGTCACGTATCTCTCCGGGCAGGAACCACCGGCGTTTGCAAAAGCCGTAGTGGAACAGGGGAATGTAACGCAGGTCTCCCTTGAACGACCCGGAACGGGATTATCGGTAGGGGCAGCCGGGATTATCGCCGCAGTTCTCGTTGTCCTGATCGGGGGGATATGGCTTGCCGTGAGGTACTGGAAAAAACGCAACAAACCCCCGGTTTCCCCGGTACCGGTGATCGCAACACCGTTGCAGGAAGCGCCCGATTACCGGGCGGAAACCATGCGCCTGCTCGATGAGGCAGAGGCTGCTTATGCCCGGCAGGAGTACAAAAATGCCTACAGCCTTGCCGGCCGGGCTGCACGATTCTGTTTTTCACGCGTACATGGGGAACGGGGCGAATTCACCAATGCCGGGTTAAAAAGAATACTTGCCGCAGCAGGTCACGGGACAGACAGCACCGGTATCCTGGCACTGCTGGACCGGTGCAGCGATGTAGTATTTGCACGGGGCCTTCCGGATGCAGGTGAGTTTTCTATAATGATCGAGAA
>Ga0181520_10009295_pt1 | contig 13618 bp, 13 predicted proteins | sample PEATcosm2014_Bin_29_FD_132451 | JGI IMG/M metagenome (GOLD analysis project Ga0181520, IMG submission 132451) | Peatland microbial communities from MTU Mesocosm Facility, Houghton, MI, USA - PEATcosm2014_Bin02_30_metaG | ecosystem: Environmental > Terrestrial > Soil > Wetlands > Peat | place...
CAACACTCCGAGCGCTTCGTCTGCCGGTTGTCAAAGTGGCGTAGTAATCGTAGGTAATCGACGGTATTCGGGCCGTATTCAACAGCCAGAGGACAGGCCGTCGGGGCTATGCTGCTACGGAGCTATCCGTCATGCCGTAATCCTCCAAATCCTATCAATCCTGTTCCCCTCGCCGTTCCCTGCCGCCACGCTTGCGGCAGTTCTACCTACAATCAGCGGGCGGCCCCCCCGACGTCGTTGCGGTTTGACTCCCGACCGCCGCCCGGCCTACAATCCGCCTGCGATTGAACGAGAAGGTTGGTGAGGCACAGGATGCTCGCGAAGGGGCTTTTGCAGGTCTACACAGGCGATGGCAAGGGCAAGACGACCGCGGCGCTCGGGTTGACCTGGCGCGCGCTCGGCGCCGGCATGAGGGTCTGCATCGTGCAATTCCTCAAGGGCGCCATTTCGACGTCCGAGGCGGCGCTTGCGCGGCAGTTCGCCCCGCAGTTGGAGTTTCTCACCTTCGCGCACGAGTTGTCGCCCGTCACCTTTGGCGGAGACCCCATCCCGGCCGACCGCGAGGCCGTCCGCGAGGCGTGGGATGCCGCCGCGCGGGCTCTCGCCAGCCCGAATTGCGACTTGGTAGTCCTCGATGAAATCAACAACGCGCTTGCGCTGAAGCTCGTCGAGATGCCGACGGTGCTCGCCGCCATACAGGCCCGACCCGCCGGCATGGAGGTCGTCTGCACCGGACGGGGCGCGCCGGCGAAACTCATCGAGGCTGCGGACCTGGTGACGGAGATGAGATGCGTCCGCCATCCATACGCGTCGGGAATCTCAGCGCGGCGGGGCATCGAGTTCTGACACCGGGGCTTCGTCGCCGGCGCTCGGCAGGAGGCGCGACCATCACTGCGCGGGTGGGCCGGGCTTGTCCTCGACGGGCGGCTGGTCCATCTCCCGACAGGCCTTCTCCGCCTCGGCCAGCGCCTTCTCGGGGGTATATCTGCCCTTGACGACTTCACAGACCAGCCAGTCGTACACTTGCAGCAAACGCGAGTAGCCCTCACCCTCCGCCGGCAGCGCCCGCGCGTCTCCCAGCGCGTCGATGAAAGCCCCCAGGTTCGCCTCCCCGTGCATCGTGCGCATCAACTCTCGCTGGCACGGCACGCTGTCGGCCAGGACGGCCAGTTGCTTCTGCGCTTCAGGCGATGCGACGAATTTGAGGAAGTCGGCGACCTCGGCAGACTTCCGTGTTGACGCCGTTCCCACGATGAGGCTTAGGGAGATCATGGCCGTCGGCCGTTTCGAACCGGGCCACCGCGCAACGGTATACGCCGGAACGTCCTTGCGCCGAGCCAACGCACGCTCCGCCGACCGATCTATGGCCAGCATCGCGAGGCGTCCCTCGGCGTAGACATCACAAAGCTCGGACTGGCTCCAAGACAGCAGCTCGGGCTGACAGCCGCCGCTATCACCGAGAGAGTGCAGACGGGACAGGGCGGCTTTCAGCTCCGGAATGGATAGTTGCAGCTTCCCGTCCGTCCCGAACGGCTCGCCGCCCTCAGTCCACAGGAGTTGCAGGAGAAGCTGGGCGGCGTGGCTGCGATCCGCCGCCAGCCCCATTCCCCAGACCTTGTCCCTTTGCGTCAGCGCGGAGGCGGTCGTCTCCAGGCTGTCCCAGGTGGTTGGGGCGGCTTTCTTGCCTGCAGGCAGAAGGTCCGAACGACACAGCAGCGCCGGAGTGTTCACGATCCACGGCACGCCGAGCGCCTTGTCCTTCTTGACGAGCCCGGAGACAACAGGCGGGGCGAACCCCGAGAGGATGCCCTTGTCCAGGGGCAGGAGGGAATCCGCAAACTCGCCGACCCACTGCCCGGGGACGATGACGAGATCAGAGGCTTCAATCTTGTAGGTATCGAACCATCGTTGCAGGGCCTTGTAGGGGTCTGTATCCGGGCAGTAGCGGATGTTGACCCGCACCTGGGGATTATGCAACTGGTAGGCGCCGGCGATCTGGACCGCCGCGCGCGCCTCGGGAGTGTCGCGGCTCGCCCAAAGCACGACCTCGATGCTGGCCTTGGGCAGCGGCACAGCCGGCTGCCCCCAGGCATGTATGGCGAGGGCCGTGAACAGCAAGAGAGCGATGGGGATGTGCCGTGGCATCTGCGCGTTGGGCCTCCGGCGTTTACGAACGAACGAGCCGCGGGGTTGTTCCGCTGTAGATGGCGGAGACTGCCCGCGGCTCGCGAAGGTCTTGTCCTACGGCCGGACCGTCACTCTTGCGTGACGTCCAGCCACACCTGGCCGTCTACGTGAGCGATAACCGGTGTTGCGCTCCCACCCATTCCGGCGCCGCCCATCCCGGGCATACCGGAGCCACCCATCCCGGGCATCCCGGGCATACCGCCCATCCCGGGCATGCCGGAACCGCCCATCCCGGGCATGCCATTCATACCGGGCATGCCGCCCATCCCAGGCATACCACCCATGCCGGGCATACCGGGACCGCCCATCCCCGGCCTGCCACCCGGACCACCCATGCCTCCGGCGCCGCCGCTCGTCTGAATCTTCGAGGTGTCGATCTCGGCGGTGTGCTTGAGGTAGTCACGGAAGGCGACGAAATGCCCTCGCTCGAGTGAGAAATAGCTCACCCGCTCGCCGTCGTAGCTAGTCTTGATCTCAACCTTGCCGCCGGGCAGCCGGGTCGTCATCTGGACGTTGCGCGCGCTGATCTTGCTGACGATCCTGGCGCACTTCTGTCCATCCACGACCTCGAAGCCGTCCAGGCGATGCTCGGCCTCCACCACGCTTCGCTTGTCGGCGTCAAGGACCGGCAGTACCGCCATATCTCCGCTCCAGGTGTCTCCCACATTGACCGCCTTGTCCGGGAGAGGCACGAAGAGCATGCCCATCTCGAACTTCGGCGACTTGCGGTGCATCGGAGAGATGACGTCTTGTGGGTCGATGGTCGTGCGGAAGGTATCGCCGACCCCGTCGAGCCGATCCGGCTTTTCGCCGATGAGTTCGTAGTATCCGTCTTTGACGCTCGTGTCAATGACCGCACTGCCGCAGATGCTGGGCGACAGGACCTCCTGGGTCCAGTGCGCGCGCATGGCGGCATCGAAGCCAATGTCGATCGGCAGCGTGTCGGCGTCGGCTTTGGCCAGCCGAGCCATCGCCTTCCCCGTCGCCTTGAACTTCAGATCCTGCGTGCGGCGGTAATCGACCTTCAACGTCACCGGAGCGCCGACCTCAGCGGCCGAAAGCTCATTTTGCAGGGTGACAGTGACCGTCGCTGTGCCCACCGAAGCGCCATCAGCGCCAAAGGCCTGGGCTGTGATCTGGTACGTGCCGTCGGGATAGAGCTTGTCGCCAGTCTTCTCATCGCGTGCGCGGGTGTCCCAGATGAACCTGAAGGGAGCCATCACAGCAGCGATGTAGCCGGCTTGCTCCCCCTGTTTCTCGATCTTGTAGGAGATGTACCCCTCGGCGGCGGCCGGCTTCGTGGCGACGATCTCCACCACGCCGCGCACCGTCGCGCCGTTCGCGAGAGACGTGATGGACACTTGCTGAGCCGAAGCGAAACCTGCGGCGAGTCCGACTGCAAGGACCGTCGCGAGCGTCATTCTGACCAGCCTGGAAGAACGAGCTGCCATTTGCGCTTCCCCTCACGGCCCGGAACAACGTCGTCACGTCCGGGCGGAAAATGGGTGACGAGGGCTTACTTCCCGTATGATATCTGAGGGCTGACAAAGCCCGAACAGCCTGGGACCTGCGTTTGCTTGCCGGAGCACCCGCTCGGCAATGAGATGCCATGCGGGGAAATGGACGGCGATTGACCACAGTCGTCATGCCGGGTTTCGGCACTCTGGAACGATGAAAAGGCGACGGCCCTACCCCGTCCCGCCTGCGGCGGGCCACCCCTCCCGTGCCGGGAGGGGAGAGGCAAACGGCGATTCCCGCGCAGCAGGGAACTGCTGCGGTTCTCCCCTCTCCGCTGTGCCGCGCTCTGCGCGGCCCGGAGAGGGGCCGGGGGTGAGGTTGCCGTTCGTCCGGCAGCGGCGATTTTCGAGGCAGTCCTCATGCCGGGTTCCGCCACTCTGAAACGGTGAGAATGACGGCATCGGCGGGCGAGACGCCCGCCCCACGCGCGACAAGATTGTCGCGCCCACTCCATTTTCGAGGCAAAGACACAGAGGACACAGTGAACGACAACGTCGTTGAGCGTCCATCATGGGGCGGGCGGGCCGTTTCTCAGTCGTTCTCTGTGCCCTCCGTGTCTCGGTGGTTCAATGGCCGTTCGCCCTTCATTTTGGGATAAGGTCAGCCTCTCACAAGATTCCGAGCGCTTCGCCCGCCGGTTGTCAAAGTGGCGCCGTAGTGTTAGCCGCCTTGAAGGCCGCGTGCGGCCTTGTCCTCTTCGATCACGCCCAGGAGGGCAGGGGCCAGATTGCGCGAGCACTCATCCAATGATTGCGGCACCACGCGCGTGCCGGCGATCGTCGACATGAAGTTGGTGTCCCCGTTCCATCGCGGCACGATGTGCAGGTGCAAGTGGTCCTCAATGCCTGCCCCGGCCGCGCGCCCGACATTCATGCCAATGTTCACGCCGTCCGGTCTCATGCACCGCTGCATGGCTTTCACGCACATACGCGCCAGCCAGAACATCTCGCACGCCTGGGGATCGGAAAGCTCCGTAACCTCCGCAAGGTGCTCGAACGGCACGACCAGCACGTGTCCATTGTTATAGGGAAAGGCATTCAGGATGACGTAGTTGTGCACCCCACGATACGCAATGAGGTTGGCCTCGTCGTCATTCTCCTGTGGCGCCTGGCAGAAGACGCACCCCTCCGGTCTTTCGCCGGTGACGTACTTCATCCGCCACGGAGCCCATATATGCTCCAAGATGCTCTCCCCTTGCGACTGCGGGTGTCCAGACCCCTCGGTAGCCGGACCCGGCTACCGGCTGTGATACCACAGCACGGCTCCGAAAAACATCGAGACCAGCCACACGACGGCCGATGTCTTCGTGACCTTCTCCAACCAGTATTCCCGACTGCCCGGGCGGAACTTCGTCGAGTCCGCCCCGCCGCCCCCCATGGCGGCTGAGAAGCTGTCGGCCTTGGTCGTCTGCATGATGACCGATGCGATGAGCGCGATCCCACTGATGATCGATATGACCTGTACCGCTATCAACATGCGTCTATCCACCTCTATCGGTTTCCTGCCGCTTCCCGGAAATCGCGCAGGCGTGTGTTCGGCGAATACCTAACCCGGCGTAGCCGGAACCAAATGGGAGATTGACCACAAAGACGCAAAAACACTAAACGGCCGAACTACTCTTGTCGGGACTTCCTCTGCCGTTTCGTGCCTTCGAGTCTTTGTGGCCGAAGTCGTTGGTCCGTTCGATGATGCTGTTTGTATTGAACGTAAATCGAACTCCAATGTTACTGCACGGCCGGTCCGCCGGCGACCTGGCCTTTGGCCCAGCCGAGGAGGAGGGGCAGTAGTTGCATGACCGGCGGGATATGACCGCCCTCGAGCCACTTGATCTCTTTCGGCGCTTTCGCTTGCTCGTACAAAGCTTCGGTGGCTGCCCTTGGGATGACCTCATCTTTGGTGCTATTGATCATCAGGAGCGGCCGAGGCGAGATATGGCCGACGAACAGCACCGGGTCGACGTCGCCCAACACCGCGGCCACTTTCTCCGCGGTCACACCGGCGTCTTTCAGTTGCTGCACCGCCGGAAGCTGGGAGTTGCCGATGATGAGGTCCCAGCGCCCCCCGCCAACGATCAGACACGCGCTGCCGATGCGGGGGTCCAACGCCGCCACATTGGCCCCCAGGATCGACCCCATGCTGAGGCCGAGGAGACCGATCCGGCTGCCGTCCAGGTCGCCTCGGCTGCGGATATAATCCACAGCGCGCCGGTTGTCGATGACCGTCTGAATAAAAGCCTGGCGGGTCCGCGCCAGGTCGGGCGAGAGTATCTCCACGCCGGGTTTCTGGCGCTCGCCGTGGTACTGAGCGTCGATCCCCACCACCGCGAGGCCCTGCAGACAAAGCATCCGCGCCAGCATCTCGACATTGCTCTTATCCCCGCCCAGCCCGTGCAGCAACAAGACGACCGGCGGCTTGGCGCCGGCCTTAGGCTTGCAGACCATCGCCGGCACCGTCTCGCCGTTCGCCGACGCGAAGTGCACGACCTGCGCCGTGAACTGGCCGTCGTCCTTCGCCGGGTCTTCCTTCGCCTGCAGCGGCTGCGTGGCATCGTAGGCGAAGATGGCGGCTCGCGCCGCCCAGTCCGCCGCCTCGTCCGCGTAGGCCCCGATATGAAGACACAGCAAAACGAGAGCGCAAAGGAATGCGCTCCCCCAGATCGTCGGACGCCGGTATACTGTTTTTCGCAACATGAACACCGTTCCGTCTCTCACACTAGGACAGGATCGAATTCTACAGCAAGCCCCCATACGCGTCAAGAACGGCGAACGCTGAAGGGTGCGTCTTTCAATTGTAGGGAGTATTACTACGCCGGTTGCGCGGCCCTGCTCGGCAATGAAATGCCCTGCGGAGAAATGGACGGCGTTGAACCACAGAGACACAGAGGGCACAGAGAACGGCAACGTCCCTTAAGGCAGGCGGGCCGTTTCCGGGCCGTTTCCCAGCCGTTCTCTGTGCCCTCTGTGTCTCTGTGGTTCAACGCCGTTCGCCCGTCATCTTGGGATACGGTCAGCCTCCGACAAGATCTCGAGTGCTTCGTCTGCCGGTTGTCAAAGCGGCGTAGTAATAGTAGGTAATCGACGGTAGTCGGGCCGTATTCAACGGCCAAACGACAAGCCGCGGAGGTTATGCTGCTACGGAACTATCCGTCATGCCGTAATCCTCCAAATCCTATCAATCCTGTTCACTTCGTCGTTCCCTGCCGCTACGCTTGCGGCAGTCCTACCTACAATCAGCGGGCGGACCCGTAACGCTGAAACGCTGAACGATAGACGATGAATGCTGAGCGAACGGCAAGAACGGCGAACGCTGACGGCTCGGAACTCACCGTTCGGGGTTACCCGTCCCCGCTGCTATACTGCCCGCTCCCTACGAACGCCTCATACGCCCACTGCTGCCAGATCGGCGGCGCGCCGATGCTTTTCTCGTCTCCGTAGTCTTTGGCGACGAAGCCTCCGAATCTGCCGCTGCGTTTCCCGCCCAGCTTCTCGACCATCTCTTCGGCCTTCGCGCGGATTATGGCTTCGTCGCCCGTCTGCAGAGTCTTTTGGATGTCTACCGGGCAGTAGTAGGTGACTCGGCCCGCGAACTCGGCGAGGAAGTCGAGGCTGTGCAGGTCCGGCTGGTCGAACTGCAGCACGTCCATGCCGAGGTCCACCAGGTCGGGGATGATGTCTTTCACATACCCGCACGAGTGCATCCAGACCGTCAGTCCCCGGCTGTGGGCGTGGGAGATGAGGCGCTCGAAGTCGGGCCGGAAGATGTCGGCCCACATGCGCGGGCTGACGAGGAGGCGCTCCTGGGTGCCCCAGTCTTCGCAGAAGAAGACGCCGTCCGCGCCGAGATCGGCGTAGATGTCCACTTGGCGGAGCACCAGGTCGCTGACTTTGCGGTTCAGCCGTCGGACCATCTCCGGCTCCGCGGCGCAGTCCAGCAGGTACTGCTCCAGCTTGCGCAGATAGCGGGCGGCGTTGAACGAGCAGGCGGCGATGTCGCCGAGCATGTACAGGTCGGGGTGGGCCTCGCGGATCTGCGCGCAGTGCTCGTACCGCTTCGGGTCGTCGTAAGTCGGCAGTTTGTAGGTCTCGAGGTCGTTCCACGTCTTGATGGGTGGATCGGCGACCTCGCCGGCGGTGGTCACTCCGGGCAGCCGCCGCCACACGCACCCCCACTCGTCGGCGCTCAGTTCCCCGCCGGCGTCGTCGAGGTGAACGTTCCTATCATGCCCCGGATCGGGAGCCGGCCCGCACCCGGCGAAGTCGCAGAGCCGCGCCTGCCCTTCGTAGCCGCTGAAAGCGAACCCGATTCGCGGCGGCGCGTCGAACTCGACAACTCTGCGGATGATCTCGCGTGAGGTCATGGGGGCTCTCCCGGGGGGCCGTCTACTGGTCGTCAGATTGTGGCGGAAGGGAATCGAGGTACGCCTGAACACAGGCAAAGAAGCCGGTGAAGACCCGGCGAGCGTTGCATGCGAGAGGGGCGGTCCGTTCCCAGTCGAGGGTCACTCCATAGCCGTGGGTCGACAGGTGGCGGAATCTCCGGTATCTGGATACGTCGCTACGCGATACGTCATCGAAGAGTTGCGGCAGCGGCTGGTCGGCTGGGGTGCAGAACATGGCAATGAGCGCTGAGTGCCAGTCATTGCCGCTCGGAAGGGCCACGCCGAGTTCCTTGCACAGTCGGAGCAGGATGTTTTCAAGGCCCATGTACAGGTCCTCGAGGAAGTGCGCCGTCGCGGCCTGCTCGCGAGGCGTCGGCTGGTGTTCACCGACATCGCGGACCAACGCGTCGATCTCGTTCAGCGTCTCCGCCATGAGGCTCATCTCGATACGGAGCTGGTCGACGATGTCTTCAGGCTGCATGGACCAGCCTGCCTTTCCTGGTGATGTACTTGACGAAGTCGCTCTCCGGACTCAGTGGGATCACGTCTACTGGTATCCGGAGCGTCTCCTCCAGATCCGCCGCATAGCCGAAGAACTCCCACCCTCCCAAACCGTCCACGGCGATGTCGAGGTCTCGCGCCTCTTCGGGCCGGTCCACGGCGCTGCCGAACAGGATAACGCGCGTCGCGCCGTACTCCTTCGCGAGCCGAACCGCCTCATCGATCTGCGCCTGGGTAACGGCCATTCTCGTGCCTCCGGTCGTCGCCGTCTTTGCCGTTCCTGCCGTTCCTGCCGTTTTCGCCGTTCTTGCCGTTGATTCAGCGTTCAGAGTTCAGCGTTCTGCGTTGCCTCTCCCGGGGGGTTATCGGTCTTCGACTTGCGGCGGCAGAGATCCGAGGTACGCACGGACACTGGCGAAGAAGCGGGTGAAGACCGTACCGGCCTCCTCGGCGCCGGGACGCATTCTCTGCCAGATCAGCGCCACACCATAGCCGTGGAAAGCGACGTGACGGAATCGGCGGTATGCGCCGATGTCATCTGCGAGTTGCCTGTCCAGAACCTGGGGCAGGCCGTATCGGTCTGCATGGGAGAACATCTCCAGCAGGCTCGCGTGCCAGCTCGGCCCCTGGGGGATGCCAATGCCGGTGGCCTCGCAAATGCGGACGAGTATGCTCTCAGCACCCATGTAGAGATTCGCCAGGAACAGGGCCACGCCAGCGACTTCAACGGTCTTCGGCTCTCGGTCCCGCAGGGCAGCCAGCGCGGCGTCCACCTGCTGAATGGTTTCCGCCATCAGGTCCATCTCGTCCAGCAGTGATTGGCGCAGGGCGTCAGGCCGCATGGAGCACCTTCCCGCTGGCCAGGATGCGCCTGACGAGCTTCGTCACCGGCGTCAGTGGAACCACATCGACCGGCATGTGAATGCTACGCTCCAGCTTATCACCGTAGCCATAAATGCCCCACCCCTCGATCCCATCCACGGCAATGTCGAGGTCCCGCGCTTCTTCGGGCCGGTCCACGGCGCTGCCAAACAGGATAACGCGCGTCGCGCCGTACTCCTTCGCGAGCCGAACCGCCTCGTCGATCTGCGCCTGGGTCACGGCCATCCTCGTGCCTCCGGTCGTCGCCGTCAGTGCCGTTTTCGCCGTTCTTGCCGTTGATTCAGCGTTCAGCGTTTAGAATTCTGCGTTGCCTCTCCTCTACCCTATCTCCACCATCCGCTGTACCGCCAGCCGTGCTTTCTCCGCCACATCCGCCGGCACATCGATCTCGTAGACCATGTCGCGAAGCGACCGCGCCACTTTCTCCAGCGTCGTCTTCTTCATGTTCGGGCAGATGGCCTCGGGCACCTCGTGGAAGATGACATCCGGCCGCTCCATCCGCAGCCGATGCGCCATCCCGCACTCGGTAGCAACAATCACTTCCGCCGCCTTCTCCCCCTCCCTACCAAGGAGGGCACCGGGGGGTAGGGCCGTTGCTTTCTCCCCCTCCCTACCAGGAAGGGCACCGGGAGGTAGGGCCTTCTCCCCCTCTCCACGAGTGGAGAGGGGGCCGGGGGGTGAGGTGCCGTCGCCCGGGGCTGAGGTGCCGCCGAACCCCTTCACAAACTTCACCATCCCCCCCGTCGACAATATCTCATCCGCCGCCTCACAGACCTCCGGCGTGCATTCGGGGTGAGTGATGACGACCGCGCCGGGGTGCTCGGCCCGGGCTCTGGCGATGATCTCCGCCGTCAGGTGGGCGTGCGTCGGGCAGAAGCCCCCGTAGGGGATGACCGTCTTCTCCGGCACGTGCTTCTGGACCCAGGCGGCGAGGTACTGGTCCGGCACGAAAAGCACCGTGTCGGCGTCGATCTTGCGCACCACGTCGATCGCGTTGGCCGAGGTGCAGCAGATGTCGCTCTCGGCCTTCACCTCGGCGGTCGTGTTCACATACGCGACCACCGGAGCGCCGGGGTGCTTCGCCTTGAAGCGCCGGAGCTGCTCGGGGGTTATCATGTCGGCCATCGGGCAGCCAGCGCTGGGGTCGGGCATGAGCACGGTCTTCCCGGGCGACAGCAGTTTCGCCGTCTGGGCCATGAAATGCACGCCGCAGAAGACGATCACCTCCGCGCTCGTCGCCGCCGCCTGGCGCGACAGCCCCAGCGAATCGCCGAGGAAGTCCGCGATGTCCTGGACCTCGCCGATCTGGTAGTTGTGCGCGAGGATCACGGCGTTGCGCTCGGCCTTCAGCCGCTTGATCTCTTCGATGAGGGTTTCCTCGTCTGTCATGTCTATACGCCGTCTCTCTGTGCGAGCCGTGGCGGGGAGAAGGAAGAGGGTTGAACCACGAAGTCACTAAGACACGAGGAACGGCCTGGCCCTGCCTTTTCGTGCTTTCGTGTCTTCGTGGTTAGGCCCAATGCCGTTCCCACAGTGGCGGGGTCCCCGTCGGCCCTCTCCGCGACCCAAACAGCGCGGGATCGCGGAGAGTCCGACACCCCGCCTCGAAGTGAACCGTATTGTGGTCAGGCCTCTCGTCGTCCCCGCTTCCCCTATGCCTCTTCCCCTGCATGAAGCATCAGCCCGTAGACGATGCTGTCTACGAGCGCCTGGTAACTCGCCTCAATAATGTTCTCGTGCGCGCCGACGGTCGCCCATTCCGCTTCGCCGTCGGTCGTCTCAATAAGCGCCCGGACCGCCGTCGCGGTCCCCTGGGTGGCGTCCAGCACGCGCACCTTGTAGTCCGTGAGCTTCAGCCGCTCGATCTGCGGGAACTTGTCGCGGAGCACTCGGCGCAGCGCCGCGTCGAGGGCATTGACCGGGCCGTCGCCCTCCGCCCACGAGGTCGTGACCTCCGTGTCCCCGTTGATGCGCAACCGGATCGTCGCCTCGGAGTACACGTCCGGCGACCCCTCCCACCTTTCGACGATAACCCGGAAGCCGCGCAACTCGAACAGCTTCGGCAACTCTCCTCGGAGTCTTTTCGCCATCAGCTCGAAGGAGGCCTCCGCGCCCTCGAAGGCGTAACCGGACTTCTCCAGAGTCTTGACCTGGTTGAGAGCGTCGGCGACGATCGGGTCGGTCCGGCTCAGCCCGGGCCAAAGCTTCTCCAGCTTGTGCAAGACCGTGCTACTGCCGGAGTCGTCCGACACGAGAATGCGACGCTCATTGCCGACGGCCTCGGGGGGAACGTGCTCGAAAGACTCGGGCTTCTTGAGCACCGCATTAACGTGCATCCCGCCTTTGTGCGCGAAGGCCGCCTTGCCGACATACGGGTAGCGGTTGTCGTGCGGTACATTCGCCTGTTCGCTGACATACCAGGACAGGTTCCTCAGCTCGGGCAGCTTCTCGTCGGAAACGCAGCGGTAGTCGGTCTTGAGCTGCAGGTCGGGGATGATGGTGCACAGGTTCGCGTTGCCCGCGCGCTCGCCGTAGCCGTTCACGGTGCCCTGCACCATGCTGCATCCGGCCTGCACGGCGAGGATGCTGTTCGCGACGGCCAGTCCGGAGTCATTGTGGCAGTGGATCGCGACCGGCACGTCGACCTTGCCGAGCACATCGACCACGATCTCGTACATCCTCAACGGGAGCGTCCCGCCGTTGGTATCGCACAGGCAGACGCTGTCGGCCCCGCCGCGCTGGGCGGCGCGAAGGCACTCGACGGCGTACTGCGCGTCCGCCTCGTACCCGTCGAAGAAATGCTCGGCGTCGAAGATGGCCTCGCGGCCGTGGGACTTGAGGAATGCAATGGAGTCTTCGATCATCCGCAGGTTTTCCTCGAGAGACACCCGCAGGATGTCGGTCGCGTGCATGTTCCAGGTCTTGCCGAAGATCGTCACAACCGGCGCTTCGGAAGCGATGAGCTGCTGGAGGTTGCTGTCGTCCTCCGGGGCGATCCCGCCGCGCCGCGTGCTGCCGAAGGCGGCGATCCGGGCGCTGTGCCACTGCATGTCACGTGCCCGGCGGAAGAACTCTTGATCCTGGGGATTGGTTTCGTTGGGCCAGCCGCCCTCGATGTATGCGACACCGAAGGCATCCAGCCTCTGAGCGATGCGCAGCTTGTCGGCCACGCTGAGGTTGATCCCCTCGGCCTGGCAGCCGTCGCGCAGGGTCGTGTCGTACATCTGTATCTGTCTCATGGTGGGTACCCCTTCTTGCCGGGCATCCGTCGCGATTGGGCGGATGTGCCTCGGTTGGTGTGGGGACTTGAGCAGGGGACAAGAACGCAAAGCGGCCCGCCTCCTGCCAAATCCAGAACGGATTTGCGCAGAGACGAGCCGTAGAGAAGGCCCGCGGTACCACTCTGCTTAGCGGTCCCGGGAAGGGCGTCAAAGCCGGGAACCACTCCCTCAGCCGGTGCGGACAACGTCTCGCCAGTAGGCGCGGCCGTCGTCGATACCGTCTTCCCTGTAACGGTGGGAGTTCCGTCGGAGCCTACTGGGTCCGGGCGACGCCCATTTGTGCCGGGGCGATGCCCATTCCGTTCGGTCCGCGGCTCAAGGGTGATGTTCGACAACCAGGCTTGCCCGCCGGGCTCGCACCGTCCCCGGCTCGCTCAGGACGTGCGGGCTTTTCTCCGCACGCCGTGGGATTCCTGGTTCCTACTGTCCCTATCAACGCCTTTGGATGGTAACAGAACCAATTGTCAGGCGATCTTATATCACAAAACGCGGCGGAGTTCAAGAACAATAATGGGCGAGGAATGGCCAATCCGAGGGGTGCGCACACTTTGCGCGTGCATGTCATGTTGCACAAATCGCCCATCAGATCTATACTGGGGTGTGACTTATAGTCCGTAGACTTTTAGTACACAGGCGGGACAATAGTCGCTCATGGATGAGCGACAAAGAGCGCTATCGCGGTTCGGGAATAGGATTCGCGAGCTTCGAACAGAAGCTGGCCTCTCACAGGAAGAACTGGGGTTCACATGCAATCTCGATAGAACTAACGCCCCTGCGGGGCGACCTTGGCGTCGGTGCTCCCACGGTGTCCTTCATCCAACCACCACGTCGGGTACATGATGCCGGGACATCTTTGGCAGGCGAAGGTTGC
>Ga0181520_10009298_pt1 | contig 13616 bp, 8 predicted proteins | sample PEATcosm2014_Bin_29_FD_132451 | JGI IMG/M metagenome (GOLD analysis project Ga0181520, IMG submission 132451) | Peatland microbial communities from MTU Mesocosm Facility, Houghton, MI, USA - PEATcosm2014_Bin02_30_metaG | ecosystem: Environmental > Terrestrial > Soil > Wetlands > Peat | place...
CTGTTCTCAAGCCTGCTTCTGCAGGGCGCGGCCGGGGTTCTCGCGGCGCAAACAGCGGCTCCTGCAGCGACCAGCTCCCATGACGTCCCGGCTATTCAAACAGCTCAGCCTGGCGCAGCGGCTTCTGCTCCGGCAGCGCTTTCAGCCAATGCCAATGAAGGCGAGCAGCCCCGAAACGCCGATCGGAGGCACGCAGCCAAGCTTTATCTCGAGTCGAGCAAGCAATTCATGGACGGCCATTTTGAGATGGCAATGCTGGGCTTTCAGAAGGCGGTCGCACTCGATGCGTCAAACACCAATTACCGGCTGGCGGCGGACGTTGCCCGCAGCCATGCGGTCACGGCGCTGGTTCAGGAGGCGGCCAAAGACCGGCTCGGAGGCAACGACTCTGCCGCGCGCGCCGCCTTGTCTCGCGCTCTGGCTCTCGACCCCACAAATCCTGAGGTCAGCCAGCATCTTGACGAATTGGCCGATCAACTCTCGGTCGCGCCGCCGGAGACTCCGTATGAGCCTAATCCCGCAAGTGGACTCGGCGACCAGGTTCCCTTAGAAGCGGCCCCGCAAGTACACAGCTTTCACCTGCACACCGATCAGCGCCAGATCGTCACGCAGGTCTATCAGGCCTACGGCATTAAGGCAATGATCGACGACAGCGTGCGGGCAATTCAGACGAGGCTGGACTTAGATGACGCAACTTTTCCCCAAGCTAGACACGCAGTGGAAATGCTCACCAACACTTTCTCGGTGATACTGGACCCGCGTCACGCGCTGGTGGCCGCTGATACGCAATCGAACCGAACGCAATTTATCCGTCAGGAAGTTGAAACGGTGTATCTTGGAGGACTCACCGATACCGAAATGACCGATGTGGAGACGCTCGCGAAAAACGTCTTCGATATAAAGCAGGATCATATCAATCCGCTGAGTCACTCGATTACTCTGCGCGCTCCCGCGCCCACGCTCACCGCCTTCAACACAACGATGCGCAGCCTGCTGGATGGGCGCAGCCAGGTGGTGCTCGACGTGCGCATGATTCAAGTGGCGCACACCAGCAACCTCAATACCGGCGCTCAGTTGCCGCAAACCATCACGGCTTTCAATGTCTATGCTGAAGAGCAGTCGCTCCTGAATGCAAACCAGAGTCTCGTCCAGCAGATCATCTCCTCGGGATTGGCGTCACCCAACGACCCGCTGGCGATCCTGGGTATTCTGATCGCCTCCGGGCAGGTATCGAGCCCGCTGCTATCGAACGGGTTTGCTCTCTTTGGCGGCGGGATCACGCAGTCCGCTCTCTCGCCGGGCCCGGCGACATTCAACCTGAGCCTCAACTCGTCTGACTCGCGCGAGCTCGACCAGATTCAGCTTCGCCTCGGAGATGGTGAGCAGGGCACGCTGAAGGAGGGCTCGCGCTATCCGATTCAGACCTCTCAGTTCTCGAGCCTCTCGCCCAACCTGCCCAATATTCCGGGCCTGACGGGCGCAGGAAGCTCCAGCAGCCTGTCTTCCCTGCTGTCCTCGCTCACCAATACGGTGCCGAACATTCCCATGGTGCAGTACCAGGATCTGGGGCTCACAATCAATGCAACTCCCAAGGTGTTGCGCAGCGACAATGTGGCGTTGACGATCGACATGAAGCTCGATGCATTATCGGGAACGTTGATCGGTGGCAATCCCGTGCTGAACTCCCGTTCCTACAAGGGTGTGGTCACGCTCAAGGAAGGCGAGGCAGCGGTCGTGGCAACTGAGCTCGACAAGTCAGAAAGCCATGCCGTCAGCGGGACGCCCGGAATCAGCGAGATTCCGGGATTGAATGATCTGACCGGCAAAGATCTCGATAAGAACTACGCGACCCTAGTAATCGTGATGACGCCGCACGTGATTCGCGGGCTGCAGGCGGCGGGCCGCACAGCAATGATGCGCGTTGAAGTGACAAACCCCTAGACCTTGCCAAACATTTCGCCGGCTGATCCAAGAGCGAAGGCCAGCTCGAAGGCTGGCCTTTGCACGTTGATACATCGCGACCCCTGAGCCGTCACGATCCCAGACCCGCCATGGTCGACCACAGGCGCGCGCCTGCAGACTTACTTTGCCGCGCTGTCCATCTTTACCTGGTAATCGACAATCTTCTTCAGCACGTCATATGGCGCAGTCGCCGGAACCTCGCGTCCGTTGATGACGAGCGTCGGCACTTGCGCGATGCCGATCTCTGTGCCCAGCTTCACCGACGCATCCACTGCAGCCTTGATCTGTGGCGTTGCGGCGCACGCGGAGATCTTCGCGGGATCGAGGCCGGCCTTGGTGACCGCGCTGTTCAGCGTGAGCGTAGCGCCGTCGGCGGTGGCGAGCCCGTCCTGGCCGTCAAACACAGCGGAGGCGAACTGGAAGAACGCCGGGCTGCCCGCCTGCTTGCTTACGCAGAGCCCATAAGAAGCTGCTGTCGCGGATTGCGGATGGATTTGCACGATAGGAAAGTTCTGAAAGACGATGCGCGCCTTGGGAAAGTCCGTTGCCAGCTTGTCAATGTTCGCTTGCGCTTCCTTGCAGTGCGGGCATTGGAAATCGGCAAACTCGACCAACTCCAAATCCTTTGAGGCCGCACCGCGGTAAGGGCCATCGGCTTGCTCCTGCATCTTCTGGCGAACGCTCACGAACGGATTTGCGCCGAATTCGATGATGGAATCTCCGGTAATGATGTGCTTTCCGTCGGGCAGGGCAAAGAACGAAAGCACCTGCGGCTTCTCCTTGCCCGATTTGTCGCCGGTGAGAACAATCACTTTGCTGATTCCGTCAACGGGAGTCTTCAAAATGGCCTGGACCTGCCAGATGCGGTCTTCGTCGTAGCCCCAGTTGGAAGAAAGAAACCCGTCGATCACTTCCTTAGTTGGCGCGGGAGCGGTGAAGTTGGCCGGATCGGGCTTGGGGAAAACTGGCGCTGCCGGAGTTGGTGCGGACGGAGCAGGCGCGGGCAGTTCCGCATCAGGCTGCGTTTGCTGAGGAGTGGGCGCCGAGGGCGCGGGCGGCACATGTTGCTGAGCAACGGCCCGCAAGGCTGGAACGGATAAGGCGGCCAGCGCGACTGCGCTGATGAAACGGATAGACAGACGGATCAAGCTTTTCTCCTTCAATTTGCGGGATTGCTCCCAAAAGCTGCGGCAAAACCGGAGATTCTCTTCCCCGCTCGTTTTGCGCAATGCCGCCGCTCCCTCGTGGACTCGGTGGCGATAGGGTGATGGATCAAGGATATACCATCATCGGTTTGCGATGGCCTATACCTCGACCTTTACGGCGATCGGGAATCTGCGGCCCATTCCGAATGACTTCGCGGTCACTTTCAAAACCGGCGCCGCCTGCTGGCGCTTGTATTCGGAGCGCTCCACAAGGTGCACCACCTGTTGGACGAGTTCGAGAGGAAAACCGCGCTCCCGGGCAATCGATTCTGGCGTCTCATAACGTTCCACGTAGGCTTCAAGAATCGGGTCGAGAATCTCGTAGGGCGGCAGCGAGTCAGTGTCCATCTGGCCCGGCCGCAGCTCGGCCGAAGGCGGCTTTGTGAGGATGGCCTCCGGAATGATCTCCCGCTCACGGTTGAGCCAGTGGCAAACGGAATAGACCCTGGTCTTCACCAGGTCCCCAATCACCGCCAATGCGCCCACCATGTCGCCGTAGAGAGTGCAATAACCAACGGCCATCTCGGACTTGTTGCCGGTGGTCAGCACCAGAGCGCCCAACTTGTTTGAGAGCGCCATCAGCAGCGTGCCGCGAATGCGCGGCTGGATATTCTCCTCAGTCAGATCGGCTTTCTTGCCGGCGAAGAATGGTTCCAGAGCGCCGGTGAACTCGGCGAAAAGCCCGCTGATGCCAATGGTTTCAAAGCGAATGCCTAAGTTGCCCGCCAGCTTGCGGCTGTCGTCGATGGAGCCGGATGAAGAATACGGACTCGGCATCCCCACCGCGATCACGTTCTCCGCGCCCAGGGCCTCTGCGGCAATGGCCGCAACCAGTGCGGAATCGATGCCCCCGCTCAGCCCCACCAGGACCTTGTTGAAGCCACACTTCTGCACATAATCGCGCGTGCCAAGCACCAGGGCACGATAGGCGGCCTCGTTGCCGTCTTCCTCGGGAATGGGAATCATCGGCGCGTCGAATGGATCCACCACGACTAGATCCTCACGAAACGAGGCGGCCTGTGCGATCAATTCACCGCGCGCATTCAGGGCCAGCGATGAGCCATCGAAGATAAGGCTGTCATTGCCGCCCACCTGGTTCGATAGCAAAACGGGAATCTTGTCACGGCGCGCAATCGCAGCCAGCATCTCGCGGCGCATGGCCCGCTTGGAGTGCCAGAATGGCGAGGAGGAGAGGTTGACGTGAACATGAGGGTGCTGCCGCATCAGCTCTTCCATGGGATCGACTCTGTAGAGCCGGTGCGGCCAGAAATTCTTATCGTTCCACGCGTCCTCGCAGATTGAAATTGCCAGCCGCACCCCGTCGAGCTCGATCACCCTCTGCGCCTTCGACGGCTGGAAGTAGCGCTGCTCGTCAAAAACGTCATAAAACGGAAGCAGGCGCTTATGCTGCTCAAGCAGCAGGTTTCCGCGGTCCAGGAGCACGGCCGCGTTAAAGGCCGGCTTGCCAACAGGATCACCGCCAGACACATCGGGTCTGCCGTCCTCGCAGCGAGCAGGCAACGCCACACCCGCTAGAACCGCCGTGGGAAGGTCGCGAGTGCGTGCGGCCAGCTCGTCGATAGCCGAACGGCAATGCGCCAGGAAGCTGGGCTTCTCGAGCAGGTCTGCCGGGGGATAGCCGCAGATCGCGAGCTCGGAGAAGACAGTCAGGCGCGCGCCCAGGCCTGCGGCACGGCGGCTCGCAGCCACGATTTTTTCCAGATTGCCGGTGAAATCCCCGACCGTGGGATCGATCTGGGCCAGTGCGATCTTCACAAGATCAGTTTATACGGTGCGCACTAGGCGCCGACCCTTTCTGAATAAGCCATTTACTCTCAAGCACATGGCCAACTCTTTAACGAAAACGGTCAAAGTGCCGATAGAGTTCCTTGATGGCTCAAGATCCGGGCCGATCTGGCTCACAACAGGACAGTTGGGTGAGCAGCACACCACAATCGGGGGATTTTGCCACTGATTAGTTACCCCTAGACTAGTTCTACTTCGTTGCCTTGTTGACACCATCCGCAGACAAGTACGCGGGTCTTTCGAGACAAGCTGCTGAAAAGACAGCAAGTTCGTCGGGAGAACACAATCGATCCCCAAGTTCGACTAGCCGAGATGCTCGTCCGCGCCCGCCTCGTCACTGAACATGACGTCTTGGCTGCCGTGGAGCGGATGCAAAAGCACGGTGGCCGCCTCAGCGACAGCCTGGTCGCGATGGGCGTCGTCGATGCGAACGCTCTCGACGCATTTATCAACCACATCCCGCAGGAACCCGCCGACATCGCCGCTACCGGCATCGGAGACAGCGATCTGCTGGCCCTTTTCATGAAGCTGGTTTATGCAGGCCGGCTTGAAAAGGTCGGGCAGATCGCAGACGCAATCAAGCTTCCCCAGCACATCGTGATGGATCTGGCACGCATGGCGACGGAGCGCCAGTTTATCTATACGCTCGGCGCGCACGGATCTGACAGCATGCTCGACATGCGTTATGCGCTCACCGAAGAAGGCAAGCATTGGACCATCGACGCGCTTCGCCGCTCGGGGTATATCGGACCAGCCCCGGTTCCCTTTGACAAATTTGTCGAGCGGGTGAAGCTGCAGAAACCAACCAACGAGCGCATTAATCTCGAAAGAGTCATGGACGCAATCGAGGGCCTAACGATCGACCCGACGATCGTGGAGCAGGCGGGTCCCGCGCCGAACTCCGGCCGCGCCATCCTGATCTACGGGCCTCCTGGGAACGGCAAAACCTCAGTCGCGCTGTGCTTTGCCAGCGTGTTCCGCGACCTCATTCACGTGCCCTACGCCATCATGGTTGAGGGGCAGATCATTCGCTTCTACGATCCTCGTCTCCATTTGGAGCCCAAAGCGCCACAAGGCACTCAGCCACCCGTCGCGGTCGAGAGTTTTCGCCGCGACACGCATGACAAGCGCTGGGTCCAGTGCAAGCGTCCGTTTATTGTCGCGGGCGGCGAGCTCACGCTCGACATGCTCGACCTGCGCTACGACGAAGTGGGCCATTACTATGAAGCTCCTTTGCACATGAAAGCGCTTGGCGGTTGCTTCCTGATCGATGATTTCGGCAGGCAGTTCGTGAGCCCGAAAGACCTGTTGAACCGGTGGATTGTGCCCATGGAAAGCCGGGTCGACTACCTGAAGCTGCGCACAGGCGCCAGCTTCGCCATTCCATTTGAAGAGCTGGTCATTTTTGCTACGAATCTTGACCCGGAAGATCTGATGGATCCGGCGTTTCTGCGCCGGCTGCCCTACAAAATTGAGGTTGGGCCTCCGAACATCGATCAGTTCCGGCTCATCTTCGATAAGGAATGCGAACGGCACGGGATGACGCTCAGCGACGACGCGTTCAACTACATGGTTTACCTGATCACGAAGGAGAAGGGTCTCGAGCTGGCAGGTTTCCAGCCGACTTTCATCGTGGAACAAGTCGAAGCGACTTGCCGCTTTCTGGGCAAGCTCTCGGAACTGAAGTCGCCGTACATTGAGTATGCGATCAACAATCTCAGGGTGCGGCGCAATGCCGAGCCCCGAACAGAGCGCTCCCCGCAGGTGGAAACGGTGGAGCCCGTCAGCGCGAAAGACGCTGTCGAAACATTCCGAAGCTTTCCAAGCAATTAACCGGTTGAACTCTGGTCCTGCTTCGAAGTTAGGGAGCGAATGGCCAAAAACACCCGGCATCACAAGACCGATCCCAAATAGTAAGCCCCGCCAATAGGCGGGGCTCATGTTCTTTTGGCATCAGTGCAAAAAGCCGGCCAGGTTCTAGGTACCCGTGCCGGAGAAGACCACGGCAATCGTGTGCAGAATTATTTTGAAATCGAGCCAGATGCTCCAGTTGTCGATGTACGTCACGTCGAGCGATACATAGCTGGCAAATGAGGGATCCTGGCGGCCCTGCACCTGCCACAATCCGGTGATTCCCGGAGTCACGTCGAGGCGGCGGAGATGGTTGAGGTCGTGCTTGTGCACCTCGCCGGCCAACGGCGGACGCGGACCTACGATGCTCATGTCGCCGCGCAACACATTGATGAACTGCGGCAACTCATCAATTGAATACTTGCGCAGGAATCGTCCCAGCCGCGTGACGCGCGGATCATTCGAGATTTTGAATAGCACGTCGTCGCGCTCGTTCATGTGCGCCAACTCGGCTCGGCGCCTCTCGGCATCGCGGACCATGGTGCGGAACTTGATGCAACGAAAGACAACGCCCTTTTTGCCGATGCGCTCAGAGTTATAGAAAACCGGCCCGGGCGAATCAATCTTCACAGCGATGGCGACCAGAAGCAGGAACGGGAAAAGCAGCACCAGCACCACGATTGAGAACAACGTGTCGAAGACGCGTTTGAACACCAGCCCCATCTCCGGCACTTCTCCCCGGTGCAGAGGAATCGTGGGAAACTGGCCGATGTACTCGATCGGGCTGTTCCAGGCAACGCCGTCGTACATGTCGGGAACAACACGCAAATCAACTCCGTGGGCGCGGGCTAGCTCCAGCGTATCTTGAATAATGCTGCGCTCGCAGGCGGTGGTGAACAGGATCTCATCGATGAACTGCTTGCGCGTGTGCTGGAAAAGCATCTCCAGCGTGCCCACAATGTCGTTTGAGTCGACCGCCTCGCGCGGGTCGGCGCCCGGTAACTGGATAAATCCTTTGAACGTATAACCCAGGTGACGGATGCTTTCCATGTGATGGCGCAGAGCGTGGGCCTCGGGCCCGGTGCCAACGATGAAAACGTTTCGCGTATCCATGCCGCGATCGAAACGCCTGTAAAGCAGGATGCGGTACACAAAGCGCCGTACACCAAGTGCAATGGTCACCATGCCTACCGTGATGAGCACAATGCCGCGGGGGATATTGGCTTCGTGAACCAGGTACAGCGTTCCCAGCAGCAACAGCGCAGAGGTAAAGCAGGCTTGGGCGCTCAGTCGTTGCTCATGCAGAAAGCTGGTGATACGTGCCGGCGTGTACAAATGAAAACGACGGCTGGTCATGATGAGGGCGAACGTAAATCCGCACAGCACAATCCACATCGACCAGCCATTGATCAGAGCGCCGCGCCAAAAGCCGCGCGCACCCGCCACCGGGCTCGAGTGAAATTTGTAAAGCGTGGCCAGCATCGCGGCAATGCATACTGTCGCCGCATCCGCGACCATCCACAGCTTAGCTGTGCCCCGCGCGCCTCGCGGGGTCCCTCCTGCGACATTTGTTTCTCGTTCGGCCGATGTGGCCAGTGAAGATGAAAGCCTTTGCCAGAAGTCAGAACTCGCCATAGCAGATACACAGACCTCAAACTTTCAGAAGCGCCTGAATAGGGGGCTGCTGGGTTGATTCGCAACACAAGAGAAGTAAGTCGCCGATGAAACAGAAAGCTGCCTGCAGGATTTTCTCGACTCGAATCCCCGGTTTCTTTCTTGTGTTGTGCGACACGATTGAATGGAGAGAGTTGCGGACCGCGATTTATTTCGAGCTGGTTTTCCACACCGGATACGTTTGTAATGGGTTGCGGCCTGATCCCACTTGACGCCAATTGATCGGTCAACAACCGTGCTCGCGCGACGATCATGAGCGCGCTCGTGCGGCCGAAAGTCCGTGCAGACGAACATTTTCTTGATTGCCGGGCCCCTGTTGAGCGATTTGAAGTACGTGCGGCGCTGGAATCCGACGGGATCGAAGCCATCAATCGAGCTTCTTGAGCGCATAAACAATGGGGAATCTGTGCATTCCTCATCCCATTGACTTCGACGCAAAGTACTGTGCAATTGGTTGGCTCCAGCATCGCCCAAAGCAGGGCAGAGTTGCAAAGAGACCGCACGACCTAAGGGGTTACAAACTGTACAACGAATCGGTTACTGAGGGATGCCGCGTACTTGTAAGTTGATTTTATCTCTAATTTGTTGCATTAGAGTGAAGTGTTTACTCTGATGGTACCAGATATGCATCTAGTGTAAGAAATTGCCTGATGACGGAATCGTCAGTTGCAAGAAAACCTCGAAGCGGCCCGAAGTATCGCGCCTTGCCTTGGTCGAGAAAAAGAACAGTGTCGGCGAGCGACTGCGCAAAACGGGTATCGTGCGTTACCACGATGCTGGTGAATCCAAGTTGGCGCTTCAGCCGCTGAATTAAATTTCCCAGGCGGCGCGCGATGATGGGATCAACCATTGTTGTCGGTTCATCGTAAAGCACGATCTCAGGCTGTGCGGCCAGAGCCCGAGCCATCGCCACAGCTCGCTTGCGTCCGGTCGATAGGCTTGAGGGAAAGGTGTCGACGACGTCTTCGGCGCCAACCAGGCCAATCAGCCGATCGACAATTTGAACCACCTGGTCCTCCGCCAGCCCGCCGCGCTCCCGCAATGGAAAAGCAACATTTTCGCGCACGCTCATCGAATCGAACAACGCGCCGTTTTGAAAGACCATTGTTACGTGCTTGCGAATTGCGCGCAGGCCCTCTTCGTCGAGTTCGGTCATCTCCTTCCCTTCAACGCGGATCGATCCGGAGTCCGGTTTAAGAAATCCCATGAGCATGCGCAGAGATACCGACTTTCCCACCCCGCTGCGGCCCAGGATGCAAAGCGTCTCCCCCCGTTCGACCGAAAAACTTACATGCTCCAGCACCGAACGGCCGTCAAACGAAATGGAGACGTCATCGAAAATAATGATGGGCCCCAACGGTGGCGGACCAGGCGGAGCGATCGATGGCGGTCCCTCCTTCGATGGCGGCTGCGCCAGAGCCCCAAGCTCGGTTGCGAGCGGGTCCAACGGCTCGTGAGGCTCGGGTTGGCCAGACGGATCGGATTTGGACGGATCGGACGTCGCCATAAAACCAGCTTACGCGATGCGTTGCGCCCAAAGCATCTCCGCACGTTCAAGTTCCTCTGCCGCATTGACGTTGAGAAACCAATGCACAGGCGGCAGACCCTGCGAGTGCATCGCCTGCCCTGGTTGCACCAGGAACTCGACGGCAACGATCGAGATCGACTGCCCAAGACCGGCTGCGGCGGCTCGAAAGGCCGCAAAGCAACCGCCGGTCCCGCCGTCAAGCTCCGATTGCAGTGCGGGAAGCAGAGCGCGGTCGAGCACCGCCGGAAAAGTCTGTATGTAGCCGCCAACAGACGGAACCGTGACGGCGCTCCCGGTGATTCGAGCGCGTTCGAGCAGGCAGACAAGAAGCGACGGCGGCAAAAAGGGCAAATCGACCGGCAACAAAACTGCGTAGCGCGCCGCATTCGATTTGAGAGCCGCGCAGACGCCTGCCAGAGGACCGCGGCCTGGTTCGGAGTCTTTGACGACCGGCGCAAATCGAGATAAATCAGATTGCGCGCCGGCAATCGACCCCGAAAGGCCCGTTTGCTGGAGGATCGAGAGCGCATGTGTTACAAGGGGCCGGCCGGCGAAATCGACGAGAGCCTTGTCGCGGCCCATGCGAGTGGACTGGCCACCGGCAAGAACAAATCCGGCCGCCTCGAGGCCCGATCGACGAAATTCCCCGCCACAGCCAGCCGCACTCAACCGCCGACCTCCTCCATGAAGCGAATCAGCGACTCAATGCCCAGCGCGAAGTTTTTCAGATTGAACTTCTCGTTGGGCGCGTGCAGATTGTCATCGGGCAGCCCGAAGCCCATCATCACGCTGGGCAGGCCGAGGTGACGATCCAAGTCGCCGACGATCGGAATCGAACCACCGGAACGAATGAACACCGTGTCTTTGCCCCACACCTCATGCAGTGCACGAGTAGCGGCGCGGATGTAGGGGTTGTCGACTCGAACCAGGCATGGATCGCCTGAGTGAATCAGCCGCACGTCCACTTCCACTCCGGCAGGAGCGATATTCTCGACATAGCTTTTGTAGAGAGCGAATGTCTTGGCGGGCGTCTGGCCGGGTACAAGGCGCATGGAAACCTTCGCCGTTGCTTTCGCCGGGATCACAGTCTTGGCGCCGGCTCCGATAAACCCACCGGGGATTCCATGAACGTCGAGTGTGGGCCGCGCCCAGGTGCGTTCCAACACGCTGTAGCCCGCTTCGCCGACCAATTGCTTTGAACCCACTTCAGTCTTGCGATACTCTTCCTCGTCGAAGGGCAGGCTGCGCCATGCAGCCAATTCTTCGGCGCTCGGTGGAATAATGCCATCGTAAAAACCGGGGATGAGGACGTGTCCATTCTCGTCCTTGAGTTTGGCGATGATCTGCGCAAGCGAGACAAACGGATTCGGCGCTGCGCCGCCATACACGCCTGAGTGCAGATCCGTTTTCGCGCCGCGCACTTCCAGCTCGGTGTAAATCATGCCTCGCAGGCCCACGCACAATGTCGGCAAACCAGGAGCGAACAGTTCTGTATCCGAGACCAGCGCAAAGTCGGCCTTGAGATCGGCGGGCTTCGAGGCTACATAGCTCGCGATTCCATCCCCTCCCACCTCTTCGTCACCTTCGAAGAGGACGCGCACATTCAAGGGCAGCGATCCCTTGGCGGCGAGAAGCGACTCCAGCGCTTTCACCTGTGCCATCACTTGCCCCTTGTCGTCGACGGCGCCACGCGCGTAGATATTCCCATTGCGTTCGGTGGGCTCGAACGGCGGTGTGTGCCACTCATCGAGCGGATCGGGAGGCTGCACATCGTAATGCCCATAAACGAGCACGGTCGGCTTGCCTGACGCGTGCAGCCAGTCCGCATACACAAGCGGATGCACTTCTGTCTCGATGAGCCGCACATGCTCCATGCCGATGCGCTTCAGTTCGGCGGCTAATGTTTCGGCGGCCTTGAGGCAATCGCCCTGATGCTCGGGCAGTGTGGAGATAGACGGAATACGCAGCAGCGCCTTCAGATCATCGAGAAAGCGCGCATAGTTTTCGCTGGCATAGGCAACTGCGGAAGAAGACATTGGAGTCATCCCTTACAATGAATTTCAAAGTCAAAACAAAAGTATAGGCCTTCCCAAAACGTTACGTCTGCGCGCACGAAACGGAGTTCACTTTGGCAGAGATCAATCGCGCTCACCTTTCTGCCGGGGCGCGCACGTTTTGCACTAGAGTTTTACTGGCTCTCATTCTGTTGACGGCGAACTGTTTCGCCCAGCCCTCTAAGGAGAGTCCATACTTTGCGCGAGTCAACACCTTTGGGATCCTGGCCGGCTATTCCGGCGACTCGAGTCACATTTTGCTGGGCGACGCGGAGAACCGGATGCTATTGCAGATCGGCGCGTCCTACAACCGCCGATTGATGCTGAATCGACGCGTGAATTGGCAATATAGCGGGGAGCTTCTGCCGGTCGCGCTTGAGAGCGATCCCACAGGCGTTTTTGTCCAGCACCAGACAGCACCGACCCCCGCGACCTTCAGCTACGATGCAGGGCCGCTGGTCTCATGCGCTCCGGATTCCGAGTCTTATTCGTATGTCGATCCCGCTACCGGCGTCACCTACAGCGGGACCACCTCCATCTCCTGCAACGGCCGCCGCTGGGTCGTCGGCGAGGCCATGTCGCCGGTCGGAATGCAATGGAACTTCATGCCCATGCGTAAGATTCAGTTACTCGTCGATGGGCATGGCGGATATATGTACTCCTCGCAGGCGATTCCCATCGACAATGCGGGATCGTTCAACTTCACCTTCGACATCGGTGCAGGATTCGAAGTCTTCCGCTCGAAAACCAAATCCATTCGTGCGGAATATCGCTACCACCATATTTCCAATCACGGCACGGCCGATCTGAATCCCGGCATCGACAACGGCCTCTTTCAGGTGACCTACGCGTTTGGGCACTGATTTCGGCCGCCGATGTATCGCCGCGTTTGTTATTTGCCCGTGAACTCCTCAGCGACCACCGTCATTGCATCCCAGTCATCCGTCCGGAACGGCGCCGCTGGTAATCCGGCTGTGTTGTAAAGGTTCGCGCCGAAGGGATAGTTGGCCCACGCGTATCGCACAGCGACGGGAGTAGCCACGCTCGCACTTTTCACCACAATCGTGTCGCCTTCGATCGTGGCCTCTGCATTCACAAAGTGCTGGTCCGAGCCAGCAATCTCAAACCACTCGAGCGCGCCGCCCTTGGCCAACAGCCCTCCACCTGCATGAGTAAAGTTGATGCGGATCGCGCTGCCCTCTACGTGCGCTGCACTGTAAACGGGCCCAGAGTATTCCAGCTTTTCCCCGTATGTGTTCGCGAGCGCGATCAAGGCCAGCCGCTCGCCTACGGGTTCCTTGTCTTTGGGATGCACATTGTCCGGATCGCCGACATCAATTGTCACCGCAAGACCAGTCTTTGGCAGTGAAACAATCTGCGCCTGCGCCTCGCGCACCATCGGATTATTGCTTACATTTCTTAGCGCCGGCAATTGCACAGCGTAAAACGGAAACTCCCCTTCGCCCCACAATTGGCGCCATTCCTTCACCAGCGTTTCCATCACATGCGGGTAGAGGGTGATGCCGGCCTTACCAC